>Ga0326727_10009595_pt1 | contig 23690 bp, 20 predicted proteins | sample MB2enrmetagenome_FD_207643 | JGI IMG/M metagenome (GOLD analysis project Ga0326727, IMG submission 207643) | Lab enriched peat soil microbial communities from McLean, Ithaca, NY, United States - MB29MY | ecosystem: Environmental > Terrestrial > Soil > Wetlands > Peat | place: USA: New York... | reverse complement strand
TCTTTCCTGGGCGCGGCAACGCCGTTCATACGCTCGAGAATCGTTCGAGCAAACGAACCCTTCCCGTTTCCTGGGGGAAATCCCGCGGGAACTGCTCGAAACAGCGGGCTCGACTGCGGGTTGGAAGGCGCGAACCGAGTGGGACAATGCGGCCAATTCCGTATCGAGCGTCGAGAGATTTCTCAGAGAGCGCGGAGTGCGCCTGGGCGCGGGAGGCTTTGCCGCGCGTTCCAACGCCAACTCTCATTGGCGAATCGGGTCGAAGGTCCGGCACGCCAAGTTCGGCATGGGCACGATCCTGGCGGCGGAAGGTGAGGGCGAGGAGACCAAGTTGACCGTCAGCTTTCCAGGCTACGGCCAGAGGAAGTTTATGACCAAGTACGCTGGACTCGAGAAGGCATAGCGGAAAGATCGACCACACAGGCCGCGGAGGAACACAACATCTGTCATTCTGAGCGAAGCGAAGAATCTCTGCAGTTCCGCCACCCCGAAACTACGGGGATTCTTCGCTTCGCTCAGAATGACAGGAACCTCTGTGGTGAATGCTTTGTTCGGTCGTCCAACCAAGGAGAGATAAGCACGCATGAACACGAAAAACATCAAGGATAAGGCAGAGCGGAAGAAAGTTAAGCGGGAGGCGCGCGGGAAGCGCCCTCCCCAAGCGAAGCGGACGGAACCGCGCGGCTCGCGCAAGCCTAAGCTCAAGAAGCGTGGTCCAGGGACACCGGCCCACCGCTAGCTGAGTGGCCGGAAGCCTCCGGTGTTCTTCATCTTGCAAATGCGGCCTTCGCCGCCTGCATAAACGCGTCACGGCTCTTTTCGCCGTCGCCGGGGAAGCCCGCGTGCTGGACCATCCAGATGAAGATAAGCTTATGCTGAGTATCGATGGTCATGTTCGTCGCGTAAGCGCCGCCATGGCCAAACTCTCCCTCACCGATACTCAAGCCCAAACCGTACTTCTCCTTGACGGTATCCGGAGTTTGCCGCGCGGTCATTTGCGATACGGCGGCCTCGGAGAGAAAGCGCTTGCCGTTCAGTTCGCCGCGATTAAGCATCATCTGGCAAAACCGGGCCACATCGGCGGCGGTTGAAAACAGGCCGCCGGCGGGCATCGGCTCACGAGTGCGGTCGGTAAGCGGGTAGCGGAGCTGCGTGATCGTCGTCTCTTCGAGAGCATCTTTGGCGGCATTCGGTTTGTAAGATTTCGCCAGGCGCCCAACTTGACTCGAGGTGGGCCAGAAGGTCGTGTCCTTCATTCCGAGCGGCTTGAAGAGGCGCTGGTCCATAAACTGCTCGTAGGGCATTCCACTCACCACCTCGATGATGCGGCCGGCAGTGTTGATGCCGGCGTTGGAATAGGCGTACTTGCTATCCGGCTCGAACTCCAGCGGCAGCATGGCGTAGCTCCGAACCCGGGCAGCGAGCGGAAGCACGTCGAGGGTGGGCTGCTCGATGGGTGAGCTGAAGGGCAGTCCGCTGGTATGGCTCAGCACGTTTCGGACGGTGATGGGGTGCGCCGGCAGTTTGAGCAGCAGGTGTTCGGCATCTCCCTCCGCTTTCAGCCACTGGCCTTTGAACTCCGGCAGATATTTCTCCACAGGGTCGTCCAATTTCACCTTGCCCTCATCCACCAGCATCATCAGGGCGGCCACCGTCATGGGCTTGGACTGGGAAGCGATCCAGAACAGAGCGTCCGTGCGCATGGTGCGGTTCGCAGCGATGTCCATGTACCCAACGGCGTCCAGCGCGAGCACTCGATCCGACGACGCCACCAGCACCACGGCGCCCGCCAGCGTGTGGTTAGCCACGAATGGTTGCAGAGCGGCGGTGAGCGTCTGGGTCGATTCAGCGGCAGCCAACCTAATCGGTGACGCCATGACGAGGGCACCCGCCAGTATCAGCAGCAAGCCGCGAAGCCCGACGACGCGATGAGTAGCCATAATGCCCGGACGAATTGATTCTCTTCGATTCATGTCTCCTCCAGCGAAGATATGATACACGACAGTGGACTATTGCGAGGCTAATTGGTAAGTTGTGTTCGAAACGGGACCAACCGCCCTCGCCTGTCAACCGCATGTCGCCATTCTCCGCAGCACTAGGTTTGGTCGGCGTCTTGGATGGTCGCTCCCAAGAAGACGTCGGAGGCGAGCGTGTCGGAATGCCGACACCTGTCGATATCTCGCCATTGTCCATCGCCTTCCCCGGTGAGTTGAGCCGACCTCAAGATGCTCTCCCTTATCCTGCCTAGCGCCTGATTTGTATAGAGATAGCTGCTGCCGACGGCCCACGCCCAGCTTTGGAACGGCGGTTGCCCTTAATTTTTACGGGGCTAGGCGAACCGGGTAGGAGAAAACCGAATCGAAATAGTTGTACGCGAAGGGTCACCAAGGTGGGAGACCGGGCGTTTTGTTGCGCGGGAACTCTGAACCACGAGCAGATGCTTCCTTAGCTGCAAGAGCAAGCGGGAGACATGGCGCAGACAACGGAAGGCCCTAGCAACTCGCGAAATGGCGGTCCCTTAGTCGAAAACCCAAAGTCTGCCCTGCCTTCCGAACCTTGGCGGCCCAAGGTCAACCCGTGGCTGATCGCGGTCATAGTAGCCATGGCGGCCTTCATGGAGGTGCTGGACACCAGCATCGCCAATGTCGCGCTGCCTTACATGGCGGGCAACCTGGGTGCGAGCAACGACGAGAGCACTTGGGTGCTGACTTCCTATCTGGTGTCTAACGCCATCGTACTGCCCATCAGCGGATGGTTGGCGAGCGCGCTGGGCCGCAAGCGATTCTTCATGATCTGCCTCGTGGTGTTCACGATAAGTTCCCTGCTCTGCGGATTCGCGCCCAGTCTTGGGGCGATGATTTTGTTCAGGGTCTTGCAGGGCGCGGGCGGCGGCGGGCTCCAGCCGATGTCGCAAGCCATCCTGGCGGATGTTATTCCGCCGCAGCAGCGCGGGCAAGCCTTCGCGCTCTATGGCATCACCACAATTATTGCGCCAACGATTGGGCCCACGCTGGGCGGGTGGATCACAGATAACTATTCCTGGCGCTGGATCTTCTTCATCAACTTGCCAGTGGGCATCCTCGCCCTGTTTCTCATCTATCGTCTGGTGGAAGACCCGCCGTGGGCGAAGCGCACGGCGGGCGCGGGAGTGAAGATCGACTATATTGGCGTGGCTCTGCTCACGCTCGGCGTGGGAGCCTTGCAGATCATGCTCGACAAAGGGCAGGAAGACGACTGGTTCGGTTCGCAATTCATACTCACCCTCGCAGTGATCGCCGGTGTGGCGCTGGTTTCGCTGGTTATCTTTGAATGGTTCTACAAGAACCCCATTATTGAAGTGCGGCTCTTTAAAAACCTCAACTTCCTCGGCGCCAACGCCATGATGTTTGTGCTGGGAATCATGCTGTTCTCGAGCCTGGTCATGATGCCTCTGTTCCTCCAGACTCTGATGGGGTACACGGCGTCATCAGCGGGTCTGGTGCTTTCCGGCGGCGGCCTGCTGCTGCTCTTCTTGATGCCGGTCGTGGGGGCGCTCGCCGCCAAGGTCCAGGCACGCTATATGATCGCCTTCGGCTGGCTGGCGCTCTCCCTTGCCATGTTCTATTCCACGCAACATCTTGATCTCGACATCAGCTTTCGATTCGCCAGCATATTACGAATGGTGCAGGTGGGCGGCTTGGCCTTCCTGTTCGTTCCCATTAATCTGGTCTCCTACGTGGGAATGCCAGCGGAGAAGAGCAACAGTGTGGCGGGCCTAGTGAACTTCATGCGGAACATCGGGAGCAGCATCGGTACTTCCATGGTCACCACGCTGATTGCGCGCCGAGCCCAATTCCACCAGGTGTACCTGGTGCGGCACATTGCTCCGGGACAACCGACATTCACGCAAGCAGTTAAGGCTTTGGCCGCGCACTTGGCTGTCATGGGTTTGGATGCCTCTCGAGCGACGAGCCAGGCGTATGGCAGAGTCTACAGGGCGTTGATAGGTCAAGCAACTACTCTGGCCTATATCGATACATTCTGGGTTCTATGTGTCGGGGCGGGCATCATGTTTCTGCTGTCTTTTGCGTTGAGAAGAAACGTGCCGGGCGGCGGAGAGGCAGCCGTCGGGTAGAGATGTCATCAGTCGTCAGCTTTCAGTTGTCAGCAAAAGCGGCGCCGTTCTTAGCCTGTTACTGAGAACTGACGACTGATAACTGACGACTATCTGAAGGCACCCCCAATGATTCGAGTCATCACGATTGAGCGCGAATACGGAAGCGGAGGAGGCGACATTGCGGCAAAGGTGGCCGCACGACTGGGCTGGAAACTCTGGGACCAGTTGCTGACCGAGGAAATCGCTCGCCGCATGGATTGTGAACGCCGCGCGGTCGAAGAGCACGAAGAGAAACGAGATCCTGTGTACAGCCGCCTCCTCAAAGCTTTTATGCGAGGCAGCTTCGAAGGAAGCTTGAACGCTCCCCGCCTGAAAATGGTGGATACCGATTGTGTGCGTGAGGTGGTCCGGCAAATCCTGCCTCAAGTCGCTGCGGCGGGCAACTGCGTGATCGTGGGGCGGGGCTCAGCATTTTATCTCGGCGACCGTCCGGATGCCTTTCACGTTTTCATTTACGCTCCCTTTCAGGAGAAGGTCGGGCGGCTTAAGGCGAGAGGCAAGAAGGAGAAGGAAGCGATGGAGTTAGCGGAGACGGTGGACCGCGACCGGGCCGACTTCATCAAGCGATACTTCGACGTCGACTGGCCCGGGAGGCATCGTTTCCACCTCATGGTTAATTCCGGCGCTGGTGAGGACGTGGCGGTCGAGATCATTCTGGATGCGGTGGCACGGTATGCAAATCAGCGGAAGTGACCGACGACCTCTGCACCGGTGAGGAGGTGCAATGATTGCTAACCAACGGGCTCGGCATCTACTATTATCTCACGCTCTCGTCGTGGTCTTTCTCCTTGCGTCACAGCGATCGAGCGCGGGGCAGACAAGCAGCCCGTTTCTCGGCAGCGTGCCTACGGGCCAAGCTACCGCAACAACCCTCCCCCTTTCTCTCCAGGAGGCGTTCCAGCGTGCGCTGAAATACAACCTTGGCGGGATTGAGAGCAGCCAGAACACTCGTGCGGCGCACGCCGTGCACCTTCGCAGCTTGAACGCCCTGCTGCCCAACCTTTCGGCGCGCCTCAGTGGCACCGTTCAACAGCTCGACCTGCCCTCCGAAGGCCTTACCCTGCTGCCTATTCCCGGAATCCACCTCCCGGCGGCGGTGGGGCCCTACGGCATCGCGGATGCCCGTGCTTACCTGTCCCAGGAAATTTTTAATTGGTCCGATATCAAAAACTGGAAGTCGGCGTCAGAGGGCGAAAGGGCTTCGCAGGCTGCCTACAAGAGCGACCGCAATCTAGTGGTGTTCACCACTGGCAACTCCTATCTCCTGGTGATTTCGGATATGGCTACGGTGGACTCGATCCGCGCCCAGGTCACCACGGCGCAGACGCTTGTCGAGAATGATGTGGATCTCAATAAACATGGGCTGATCGCCAGCATCGATCTGCTGCGCGCCAGGGTGGAATTCCAGACGCAGCAGCAGCGGCTGATTGCCGCTGAAAACCAGGTCGCGATCGATAAGCTTACGCTGGCGCGGGTGATCGGACTGCCGACCGGCCAAGAGTTCCAGTTGACCGACTCGGCCCCTTACAAATCGCTGGATGGGATTACCCAGGAGCAGGCGCTCCAGCAGGCCTACTCAGTACGACCCGACTATCAAAGCGCCAAGGCGCAAGTGCGAGCGGCTGAGTTGGCCTGTCAAGCCGCCGCCGCTGAAAACTACCCCTCGTTGTCAACAGACACAAACTATGGGGACATCGGCAGTCCGAACTTTGGAAACTCGCATGGGACGCTGGGTTTTGCCGTCACTTTGAACGTTCCCATCTTCCAAGGGAGCCGGGTGCGGGCAGATAAGTTGCAGGCAGATTCGGCGCTGCAACAACGCAAGGCAGAACTCGCCGACCTGGGCGGCCAGATCGATGACCAGGTGCGTACAGCCTTCCTGAATCTCAAGTCTTCCTCCGAACTTGTAAGTGTGGCCGAGAATAACATTGACCTCGCCAACCAGACATTGGCTCAGGCGCGGGACCGCTTCCGGGCGGGGGTCGCCGACAATCTCGAAGTCGTCCAGGCACAAGAATCCGTGGCCTCGGCGAACCAGTCCTACATCGCCAGTCTTTATGCATTTAACCTTGCGAAAATCTCTCTCGCACAGGCGATGGGTGTGGCCGAACAATTGGCCCTGCAATATTTGGGAGTGAAATAATTATGGCAACAACAGCCACCGAAACCCCCGAGTCAGTGAAGCGCGGTGATGCGGAATCGCGCGGCACAGGAGTGGGCCCTGGCGGGCCGCCGAAGCGAAGCGCGAAAACTCGCTGGCGAATCCTGTTGGTGGTTCTCGGTCTCGCTCTCATTCCGGCGTCGGTCCTGCTCTATCGCTATTTCACGGCTTGGGAGTCCACGGACGACGCTGAGATCGACGGCTACATCTATCCCCTCAGCTCGCGCGTTGCCGGGTACGTGACGCGGGTTACCGTGGACGACAACCAGTACGTCGAGGCAGGGACGGTGCTGGTGCAGCTTGATCCCGAGGACTACAAGGTCGCCCTGGCGAATGCTCGGGCAAATCTCGCTAACGATGAAGCCAGCGCCAGCGCTTCACTGACCAACGTTCCCCTCACGTCCGTGAACACGTCGAGCGTGCTCTCGGGCGCGCGGGCGGACGTGGATAACGCAAGCGCCGGGCTGGCCTCCGCCCAGCGTGCGTATGAAGCGGCGCAGGCCGCGCTGCGACAAGCTGAAGCGAACGATTTAAAAGCTCAAGATGACGTCAACCGGTACAGGCCGCTTGCAGCGAAAGACGAGATCCCCCAGCAAGTCTACACTCAAGCCGTCGACAGCCAGAAAGCCACTGCGGCCGCCGTTGAGGCCGCCCGAGCGTCTGCCGCGGGCGCCCAACAAGTGGTCGAACAGGGTCGGGCGAAACTTGCGCAATCTCAGGCTCAATTGCAATACGCGCTGACCCGGCCGCAGCAGATCTCGGTGCAGCAAGCCCGGGCGCGAGCGGCCCAGGCCGAGAGCGAGCGCTCCAGCGCGCTCTTCGTGCAGGCGCAGCTAAACCTGGAGTACACGACCATCGTGGCCCCCGTCAGCGGGGTCGTCGGTCAGCGATCGGTCCAGCCGGGCCAGAACGTTACCCCGGGCCAGCAACTGATGACCATCGTGCCCCTGGACAGCCAAAACATCTGGGTAACAGCAAACTTTAAAGAGACGCAACTGCGGCATATGCGGTCCGGCCAGCCCGCCAAGATTTCCGTGGACACCTACGGCCGCACCTACGACGGACATATTTTAAACATCGCTGCCGCTACCGGAGCGCTCTACAGCCTGCTGCCGCCTGAGAATGCCACGGGGAATTACGTCAAGGTGGTGCAGCGAATCCCCGTCAAAATCGTGTTCGATAAAGGACAGGACCCTCAACACCTACTGAGGCCGGGGATGTCGGTGGAACCGAACGTCCGAGTGCGATAGGCGCACGCGAGCGGCCGCCCACTCCGGATCGGCGGGCGTCCCATGAGCCGCGTGAACCGCGCTGTCGAAAAAGATGAGACGCAGGGCTTCAAGAAGGTCGTGGTTGATGCGGAGACACGCAAGATTCTCGGCGCCGCGATCCTCGGCACCGGCGGCGACGAGGCGATCCACGGCATTCTGGATATCATGAACGCAGGCGTTCCCTACGAAGTGCTGGAGCGTGCCGTCCCCATCCATCCCACGGTCTCGGAGCTCATTCCCACCGTGCTCGGCGAGCTTCGGCCACTTCCGTCGTAGGCGCAATCCACCAGTGCCTCGCCAATAACCCGCACAGGTTTGCCTGCACCAATACCTCAGGCGACGACCGAGAAGGCGTTCCATACAATCTTTGGTTCCAGCCGTAACAGACTGGCGCAACCCTTGGCGTGAGTGCATCACAAAAAACCCCATAAAACGTGGCTCAACACAGGGGAGCAGTTGTCGATCGTCGAGGCGCGCGGGTCGAGGCGGAAAGAGAGGAGTGGTCGGAGCGACGGTTTAGTGATGGGATGATATACTGTCTAAGTGGGACATAATGTCGGCGTCCCCCGGGCCGCTTCTCGCTGCTGGCTTCTCTCGCTAACCAGTCGGACGGCTGCCCGCTCCTCCCGGGTCAGTGGACGATGTTAGGCTCGGCGTCTCATTTCGAGCGAATTGACGAATACTGCTGCGCATCTTCGTGCGCTTGGAGGAAGAGATGGGCACGAGCAACTACCTCACAGAGCATCTCGAAAGCACGGAGACACCAGGATGGCGCGATCGGGATGCCCCGCCGTCGGGAAGCGCTTCGATTTGGGGGCGGTCGGACTCCGAACTGGTTGGCCAGAGCCGGGCCCTGAAGGAAGTTTTGGAACAGGTCGAGATGGTAGCCCCGACGGACTCTACGGTTCTGATTGTGGGCGAGACCGGCACCGGCAAAGAGTTGCTGGCGCGCGCGCTTCACAACTCAAGCCCCCGGCGCGCGCAGCCGTTCGTTAAGGTGAACTGTGCCGCCATTCCCAGCGGGCTTCTGGAGAGCGAGTTGTTCGGGCACGAGCGCGGCGCTTTCACCAGCGCTGTCTCGCAGCGCATCGGCCGCTTCGAACTCGCACACCCGGGCACGCTGTTTCTGGATGAGGTGGGCGATATCCCGCTGGAATTGCAGCCGAAGCTTTTGCGTGTCTTGCAGGAGCAGGAATTTGAGCGACTCGGCAGCGCGCGCACGCTTCACGTGGATGTCCGAGTGGTTGCAGCCACCCATCGAGACCTGGTGCAGATGGTCGAAAACCACGAGTTCCGCGGCGATCTCTATTACCGCCTGAATGTCTTCCCCATGTTGGTTCCGCCCCTGCGTGACCGCCGCGAGGACATTTCGCTTCTCGCCTGGCACTTCCTGAGGAAATACTCGCAGCGAATGAACAAATCTATCGTTCACATTCCGGAGGAGACAATCCAGACGCTCACTCGCTACCACTGGCCCGGCAACATCCGTGAACTGCAAAACGTCATGGAACGCGCCGTGATCCTGACACGAGGAGACACTCTGAATCTGCGGCAGGAAAAACTGGAGAGGGCTCCTGTCATCAACCCCCCCAACCGCTCCCTGACATTAAGAGAAGCCGAACGGGAGCACATCCTTCGAACGCTCGATGAGACAGAATGGGTCATTGGTGGCACACACGGCGCAGCGGCGAGGCTCGGGGTGCCACGCACCAGCTTGATTTACCGCATGCAGAAGCTGGGTATTCCGGGACGGCGAGATATGTACCTTGCCTGCGCGCAGTCGCGTGAAATGGCCCGCCTGGGTTCAAGGGTGGGAAGCGATTAATCGGCCGAGGCCCGCCCAGAGTCGTGCGCCGAAGCTCTGGCGGTCACGCGCCGGCGCACCCACGTCTCGTCTGCGCGTAACCGTCAATTAACGCAGCTCCGATCTGGACGGCGCCGGGAGGCTTTCGCCCGGCTCGCGTAAGGTCGCGGCGGAGGATGTCTCCCTCGCCGGGGAGAGGTCTGAATCGGCCGTTCCGGTAATCAGCCGCGCGCCCCGGCTGAACGTCAGATACTGAAACCCCCACTGAATGAAAACTAAGATTCGGCTTTGAAACTGCACCAAGTACATCAGGTGAATGAACAGCCACAAAATCCAGGCCGGCCACCCGGAGACGTGGAAACCGAATACATTCGCCACCGCGGCAGCACGGCCGATCACCGCCATGTCTCCTTTGTCGAAGTATCGAAAGGGCGGTAGTTCGGCTGCCCCTTTAAGCTTCTTGATAACCGCCTTCGCAGCGTAGCCGCCGCCTTGCATCGCGACTTGAGCAACGCCGGGCAGTTGCTCTCCGTCCACTCGTCGCGCCAGGGCAAGATCACCCACCACGTAGATGTACGGGTGGCCCGGGATCGTCAGATCGGCATTCACCCGGATTCGCCCAGTCTTGTCCGTTTCCGCTCCCGTGCGGGCTGCCAGCCTGGCTCCGAAATCTGAAGCCACCACCCCCGCGGCCCACAGTACTGTCCTTGCTGCAAGGCGTTCCCTCACGCTGCCAGTCTGGAATGTTACACCCTCACGGTCGACACCAACGACCCGTACGCTGGTTCGTACTTCGACGGCGAGTTTCCTAACCAGTCGCTCGGCTTTTGCCGAGAGGTCAGGGGGATAAGTGGGAAGCACTCTCGGTGCCCCCTCCATCAGAACGATGCGAGCCTCCTCCGGGCGAATAAGCCGGAAGTCATGACGAAGTGTCTCGCGCGCGATCTCCGCCAACCCGCCGGCGAGTTCAAGTCCCGTTGTTCCCGCGCCCACAATCACGAACGTCAGCCAAGCTCTGCACTCTTCTGGATCCGAGGCCCGCTCGGCGGCTTCAAACGCGTAGAGAACCTTGTGCCGAACCATCAGGGCCTCTTCCACCGACTTTAAGCTGGGCGCCCATTCCTGCCAATAATCGTTGCCGAAGTAGGAGGTCCGTGAACCGGTCGCCACAATGAGCGAATCAAATTCAAACTGCGCACCATCGGTCAGAATAACTTGCCGGGCGGCCGGATCAACGTCCCCCACCTCGCCCAGCAACACGCGAACGTTTTTCTGGGAGCGCAGGACGCTGCGCAGGGGCGCGGCAATCTCGCCCGGCGAGAGCGATCCCGTCGCCACTTGGTACATCAAGGGCTGAAAAAGGTGATAGTTGCGGCGATCTATGAGGGTGACAGAGACCGGCGCTGATTTGAAAGCTCGTGCGGCATAAAGGCCGCCAAAACCCCCTCCCAGGATAACAACTTTGTGCGTGCTGCTCATAGATCCGCCGATCCGCACGATCATTGCCTACTCAATCGGATGCCCAGACTCATTCGTTCGATACGCACAACTAAAGTCGTAAAAGCTCTCCAACCCCAGACAGGAAACCTTGAGCCGCTTCTGAGTTGCCACTCCTTTGACGGTAGTGGGCTGGCCGCCATCCCTCCGGGCAGGTCGAGGGCACTGCGACAGGACGGCAGAAGAGTTTGTGTGAAAACTCGCCCAACCTGTCATCCTGAGCGCAGCGAAGGATCCCTGCAGTTTGTCGCAGGTAGTAAAACCAAGGAACTGCAGGGATCCATCCTTCGCTTCGCTCAGGACCGCCTGCGGCTCCTCAGGATGACAGGTTGGCCGGGTTTCCACACTGACTCCGACGTCGTGTCGCATCTGAACGACGACGGAATCTCGTCTTTCGTCGAACCCTCGACTAACAAGAATGGACGATGCAATGATGAGCTGCGGCTTGGTTGCCCGTTCAAGCCCTTGATTGCACGACTCGACTGAGTGCGTTCTGCCGCTTGGCTGGATTGGCAGTGGAAGTGCCGATCGTCGTCTTTGAGGGCACGCTGCAATGCCCGGCATACCGGTGGCTCTGAACGGGAAGAACTCCCAAGCCGCCCGGTGATCATCTTGGCGTCGCCGTTGCCAAGCCGAGTTACAAAGCGTACCGTAGATTCTTGGACTTACTCCGTTGGCAACGCGTTGGCACCTTCGGCGCCCGCCCTCAGCAGCTTCGATGGGCCGGCACGACTGATTAGCGCAGGCAAGCATGCCTGTGCCACCGAGCATAAGGAGTACGCGCATGGCGACACACACAACCACATCTGGTGGAATGGAAGGTCCCGATTCTCTGACGAAACGAAAGGTGTGGAAGTCACTGCAAACTCACTACAAGAAGGTTCGCAACTTACATCTTCGAAGCCTCTTTGCGGATGATCCTGGGCGTGGTGAGCGGATGACTGCCGAGGCGGTAGGTCTCTTCCTGGATTACTCAAAGAACCGCATAACCGATCGAACCCTCAAGCTGCTCATCCGCCTGGCCGAGGAATCGGGACTGCGTTCTCGCATCGAAGCCATGTTTAGCGGAGAGAAGATCAACGTCACGGAGAAGCGGGCGGTGCTGCACATCGCACTGCGCGCTCCCGAAGGGACCTCCATCTTCGTCGATGGCGAGAACGTGGTACTCCAGGTGCATGCCGTGCTGAAAGAGATGGCAAGCTTCGCCAACCGCGTGCGCAGCGGGGAGTGGAAAGGGCACACCGGCAAGCCCATTCGCAACATAATCAACATCGGCATCGGCGGCTCCGATCTCGGGCCGGTCATGGCCTACGAAGCGCTGAAGCACTACAGCGACCGAGACCGCACCTTCCGGTTTGTTTCCAACGTGGATGGCACTGACTTTGCGGAAGCCGTCCGCGATCTCGATCCGGCAGAGACCCTTTTCATCATCTCTTCGAAGACTTTCACGACGCTCGAGACCATGACCAACGCTCACACGGCCCGCGCCTGGTCGCTCCATGGCTTCGGCGGGGATGAGGCCTCGGTGGCCAAACACTTTGTGGCGGTGTCAACGAACGCGGAGGAAGTAAAGAAGTTCGGGATTGATACCGCCAACATGTTCGGCTTCTGGGATTGGGTTGGGGGGCGCTACTCGATGGATTCGGCGATTGGCCTTTCCACCATGCTGGCCATCGGCCCGGACGAGTTCCGCGCCATGCTCAACGGCTTTCACCAGATGGACGAGCACTTCCGCACCACCCCGTTCGAGCGCAACCTGCCGGTGCTGATGGGGCTTTTGGGCATCTGGTACAACGATTTCTTCGGCGCTCAGACGGTTGCCGTGTTGCCTTACGAGCAGTACCTGAAACGATTCCCCGCCTATCTCCAGCAGTTGACCATGGAGAGCAACGGCAAGCACGTGACCCTCGAGGGTACGGAGGTTGATTACCCGACCGGCCCGATTTATTGGGGCGAGCCGGGAACCAATGGCCAGCACTCTTTCTATCAGTTGATCCACCAGGGGACGCGGCTTATTCCCTGCGACTTCATCGCCTTCGGACAAACGCTGAATCCATTGGGCCGACACCATGACCTGCTTTTAGCCAACGTTTTCGCGCAGAGCGAGGCACTGGCATTCGGGAAGACACCGGAACAAGTCCAGGCGGAGGGGACACCTGATTGGCTCGTGCCCCATCGGGTCTTCGAGGGCAATCGCCCGTCGAACACTATCCTGGCGAAGCGGCTCACCTCGGAGACGCTCGGCAAACTGGTGGCTCTTTACGAACACATTGTCTTCACGCAGGGCGTCATTTGGCACATCAATTCGTTCGACCAGTGGGGCGTGGAGCTTGGCAAGGTGCTGGCCCAGCGGATTATTCCGGAACTTGAATCTGCGCAGGAGCCGGCCCTTAGCCACGATAGCTCCACCAACAACTTGATCCGCCGCTACCGGAAACTAAAGCAGGCATCCTGACGACGCTCGGGGCGGCGAAAGAATCAGTTTCACGCAAAGCCGCAAAGTACGCAAAGCTCGCAAAGATAAGCGAGGACTTGTACTTTGTGTTTCTTTGCGCCTTCGTCCGTCAGCCGACGGAAGAGCTGTTTTGATTTCTTCACAGCTTCGCACTCTTCGGATTCAAGTTCTCGATCCAGCGAGGAGACATCTATGGCGTCCACCGCAGAAGCCGGCATCGTCAACACGCCCACCCACCACTCGGTAGATCAGACCGTGGAGAAGATCAAAGCTCTGCTTCAAGCAAAGGGTGTCGCACTGTTTGCACTGGTCGATCACAGCGGTGAGGCTGCCAAAGTGGGCCTGACGATGCGACCCACCAAACTGCTGATATTTGGCAATCCCAAAGCCGGCACGCCCTTAATGTTGGCCTCGCCGAGCAGTGCCATCGATCTTCCCCTGAAAATCCTGGTCTGGGAAGACACTCAAGGCAGGGTCTGGGTTTCGTACAACAGCCCGCAATACCTTCAAAAGCGCCACGCGTTGCCGCCGGACCTGATGCAAAACATAGCCGTAGTCGAGACGTTGGCAGCCAAAGCCGCGGAGTAGGAGTCTTCTGTGAGGTTTCCACGACCGGTGCGGCAAAGCCTGTGTGAAAACACGACGGGTTTGTCATCCTGAGCGGTGAGGACGGCGCGGCTGCCCTTGATAAACAGAAAGTGACGCACGGGTGGCGCATCTATAATGTCGAACACCGGAGTCAATGTCTGAGCCACCCGCTGAACTTGAATCCCCGCAGGAGCCTGCGCTTGGCCAGGATACTTCCACCAACAACCTGATCCACCGCTACCGAAAACTCGAGCAGGCATTATAACGACGCTGGCGTTGGCAGAAGGTTCTGAAGCTCGAGGCGAGCCTTCTGTCGGTGTTTGAGTACCACGCGACTTACGCACGCTGGTCAACTTCCGGGTAGCGCGTAATCCGGGCTTGACCGCCAGAGGTGACATCCAGACCGTATTCCCCGTGCGGCAACTCTGCTGCCAGGCGTTGGGTACGCTGGATTTGCTGGGCGGGCTCCGCCAGGGGCGTGCCCACGAAGTCGAATTAGCTGTGCTAAAGGAGTTCTGCCCGGTGTTCCTATGGTGCAGCGATGGAGCTTCTGTTAATCACCCGACACCTAGAGTGAAGCAGTGTGGCGATTGAAACGGCCTTAGCCCAGGGAGCGTTTTTCTGCATGTTCAGTTCACAATACGATTGAGGCGGTCTAAGGTCTTGCTGCAGAATGTACTCGATCTGGTCCAGCGGAACTGGTGCGCGGTAGGGGCGAATATCACTTAACTGGATGGCGGAGATCTCGCCAGCCGAGGCAGTATACCCCTTAAACTCGTCCCATGAACCCCCGATGTCAGTTTCAAAGCAAGCCCAAATGTCATCGGGTCGCCCGTGGGTAATTGAATGTATGGTCGCCTCACCCACGAGTGCACCCTGGGGCTGCGATGCATACAGGACAGCCCTGCGGCCCAACCATTTCCTCGAGAACTTCTTTCTTATCTCCACCAGCTTTGTTCCAGAAAGGAGCCTCTCAGCGTACTTTGGCTTGACGCTCATCAGGAGATCACTACCCAAGGAGTGCCCTCCCACCGAGAACTTTGTGATTAGGTTGGGCACCTTAGCTAGCACGGCTGATAACACCGTCTGTAAGGGCGCGGAACAAATGAGTTCCGTGTCACCTTGCCGATACTGGCGAGCCGCTTTTGTCGCGGTTGAAAATCCGAATGACTTGAAAAAGCCGCTTTTCTTAGTCCAGAGGCTTTCTGGAAGTGTGAAGTGCACTTCCTCCGAGCGGTGTCGGATCTCCAAGGTCATCAAAGTGAAGAACATTTGGCCTAAGTCTTGGTCTTGGAAGTCCTCCCGGATTCGCAAATGGCAAAACTTCGCCCTGGGGCCGAGCTTCAAAACTGCTGATGCGATGGGATTATCGCCCTCGTATGCGACATAAGCAATGCGTTTGCAGGATTTAAGTCCGGGCAGGACCTTCGTCGAAAACCACCGGTCGATAGCAGGGTACATAGTCTGATTTGCGTTGATTAATGCCCGGAGGACTTTAATGTGATCATCCCATCCACCAAGGTCACGGTTTCCTATTTCGACAATTCTCATTTGACCCCGGAGTGGAAACAAGGTCCCTGTTTCTTCTCGCGCGTCATGCCGGCTCAACCGTGTCATCGGAGTTCCTCCTTAACTCGTCGGGCCACTTACTAAAGATTTTCGAAAGCTGGAGCCTTTGTTTCTCATAAGGAGTCGTCTTTACGATCGGTACATCGCTCCGCGTAACTTCTCGCTCGGGTTCAGGAATATCTTCGGACATTCTGTAGAAGGTAAGGTTCGCCAGCTTTTCACCATGCGCAAGGATGACATCCACCTGATGGCCACGAACCTCATACATCAGTGGGGTACCGAGTGTCCCATCACCTCTGCGTTTCCCCCAAAGTGGGTGTACGAAGCCAGCATAGTGAATCCGCATCTCACCTATCGTCTCGTCGCTCGCCCGACAGTAAATGGCCACGCCTCCCGGGACCGCGATTCTCTCTTTCGACCTTAGCAGATAGAATTGAGTCTGCTCGACCTTAAGCCGATTCTTGCCATCTGCCTCCTTGAGTTTCCAGTGCTTCCATGCCTTGGGCTTGTCTTCCTCCTGCGGTTCTTCCCAAAGCGGGATTGGGTCTTCCGGCGTGTTGGCAATCGCACAGAATGCCGCGACTGGCTGTTGACCCTCCTCTAAGTTGGTCAAATCGACTGTGAGGCTTCCGTCCGGCTTTTCTGTTCCTTGGAGTGCGGTCCGAAACAGCCCTCTTCCCTTTATTGTAACCGCCTGTGGCTTTCCGTAGAATAGCCGGAGTTGAGATAGGTAAGTTCCGGGCTTTACCTTTACATGAAATGTAATTGGGGTGATTTCCAAGTACATTTCTCCTGTTCGGTTTTTTAAAATCTTGGGTTCAAAACATTCGTATGTGTGCATCCCATCGACGATGAGCCTTACCAGAACATCCACCCGACCGATAGAACTCTTCGCGGTGGCTTGGCCGTAAAACCCGGCTGCAACGATGCCTTTGGTGTTAAGTTTCTCGTTCAACTTAAAAACATACGTCTTCTTCGTATTCAGGAGAAAGGTTCCGTCCCCTGCCGGCGGAAGCTCCCTGGCTAGATTTTCGTTCTTGATAAACCAGGCATACGAGGGGTAGCTTCCGGAGGGCTTTACCGAGCCATGAATCATTTCATACGCTTCGCCCGATATCGAAAGGTCAATTGAGGAGTTATCAAGGACCGTTTCAAGCGGCCCGTGCCCTGTGAGCAGTCCGATCCGGCACAGTTCCGTCATTTGTTTCGGACTAAGTACCCCAGGAATCCACTTGGTCCAAGGCTCGTCCATTTCTCCGCCTTTCTCTATCCCAAGGGCTACCGAATCATATTGCAGAGTTGAATTTGAGGCAAGCCCTTAAAATGAGTTGAGAAGCGCAGGCCAACGCACTCGGTGCTCGACCTTATGCCGCCTGGTTAAGAGCACTCTGCAGCTTCAGGTCTTCCGGCCATGGCTATGGGCACATGTGGCGGGAAAGGCGCTCAGTACCCTCACAGCAGACCGCGGTATTACAATACCCGATTTCGTCCGTGGGCCGACATCGCGGACCAAAACCAGAATCTGATGCTTCGTATCGAAGGCTTCACCAATGCAGGCCCGCTCGTCGTGGTTGCGGTCAATAAGGACGATCTCCCGTTGAGATGTCATGCGTTTCGGGGCAACAGGGATAACCGGACCCAACGGGTCAGAACGTGTAACTGACGAGCAGAGAGATCCGCAGTCATAGAGTTTATGGAATGACTCCGACGCGATAACCCGACGCACATTCGCGCGAAAGTCTCCCGCAATGTCCAGGGTTAACGGGTCCAGCACCACCACGCAGCATGCGTGGGCGCTGGTTATGACGTACCGGCGGAAACTCGAGTAATTGGAGGCGCCGAACTTCTTGGCCAGATACATGGGAGCCTTGATTCCGAACGTCTGCTCGTGCGCCTCCGCCGAAAAAACATCTCCCTGGAACAACACCTCCGAAGCAAATACATTGGCCTCGCGCTCAAAGAGATCCCTTATCTCTGGATCGAGCGTCCTCTCACAATCGTGCATGAACTTGTACGCCCGGCATTGATGCGGGAGAGTCCCATGACCGGTTTCATGGAGTTTGATGAACGGAACGCGAGGGGCTGGTATTTCTGAATCCAACACCACAACCCTTTCGCCGGCGTCGAACAAGCCAAGTACTTTGCCTAGGGCGGATTTGAGAGTTTCAACCCCCGCCCTCGCCTTCTTCATTAAGTGTCGCAGAAAACTTTCGTTCAGGACTGCATCATCAACAACCGTCAACTTCGCTACCGCCATTAAATCGCCGACCGGCGTAGGAAACCGTCCAAGCGCAGACGCTTCGCGGAGAAGGTGGTCAGCATAGCGCTGGACCGTCTTCAACTGATCGGGCTCGAGAATCGAATCGTCTGGCCTTCTCACCGTCGGTGCCGCTCTTTTCTTTGCTCCCGAAAAAACTTAAGGTAAGCCAGCAGCGCGTTTTCCTCCTCTGGAGTGAGGCCTTCAATCGCGAAGGTTGCCGTTTGCGCGCCGCCCTGTGCAGGAAGGTACCCGGCGCGCGCCATTAGGTCCTCATAAGGGACCTTGTAAACGTGCGCCAGCGCATATAAGACGTTAGGCGATGGTTTGCTGATCCTGTCGTTTTCAAGTTGGCTCAAGTACGCGTTGGAGACCTCTTTTTCGGTTGCCTCTTCGACCTGCCGCAATGTCAGGCCGGCGGCATTGCGCAGCCTTGCGAGGTGCGGACCAAGACCTGATCTGGAGGATTGGCGGTCGCCAATCTTTGCCATGTTCTCCCTCCCTTTCTCAAACGACATTGCGCTTCCAGTTGATTCTGCATGACTTCGCTTAATTCGTCAAGCGTTGCTTGGAATGTGCTTGACAAACTTAGCAGTGCGTTATACAGTGAATTTAGGGCTGGCGTTATTGCCCGCCCAATTTCAAGTTCACGGAGGGTTACATGATAGACCAAGAACTCAGGAATGCAGAGGCTCATCTGGAACGGGCCGAGGCCGATCTGAAGGCTGCCCACGACGTGGAAAGGGCCGCCGAAGGTCAAATCGAGGTAGCGATCCACGAAATTCAGGAAGCGGAAGAGCATCGTCGCCACGAAATCCATTTCGAGGTTGATGGTGAGCCCTGCGAGACAACTAAACACGAGCTCACCCCGAACCAGATCATCGAGGAGTTCGGCAAGAAAAATCCTGCCGACCACTATCTCGTTCAGATTGTCGCCGGCCGTACCGACAGTTATCAGGGAAAGGGCGACGTACCTATCAAGATGCACAACTGCATGAACTTTCAGATCGTCTCCACGGGGCCAAAGCCGGTTTCGCACGGTCCGATTGTCACCGGGGTCGGGGTCTTCTTGGAGGGGCTGCGCACGATGGGATACGACCCAAAGCTTCTGCAGGGAAAGTTCGACCATGTTGTTTTTGATTACTGCGTTCCGAGCGGCCGGTTCACCGGCCGCTCGGCCCGACTAGGCTTCGTCGTGCCGACCGATTTTCCAATGACTACGCCAACCGGTCCCCACGTCTCCCCGCGTATCCATCCCTCTCACCCCGCTGGGGACGTTGGCCATCCGCTAGGAGGCGTGCACGACTCGCAGTCAGCGGCCTTCCAGGAAGGTGCGGGCGGAGATTGGCAGTACTGGTCGCGTCCATATCCAGGCTGGGCCACCGCCAGGAAGAACGCCATTGCGTATATGGGCCACATTTACCGCCTGTGGGAAACTCAATGAGCAGTGCCGCATACAGTGCCGCAATGACAACAGAGATGGATCTGTCCGCCCGAGAACACCTCCTCCGCTGCGACCGTCAGGAAGATCTCTGCTTCGCCATCTGGTGCCCGAGCAGGGGACGTGACCGGAAAACCGCGCTGGTCAACCGTCTTATTCTCCCAGGAAACGGAGAGCGCAACATCCACGGCAATGCCAGTCTTGAGCCTATCTTCTTTCAGCGGGCATTAGCCGAGGCGACCTCCGAAGAGGCGGGGCTTGCGCTAATGCACAGCCATCCCCACGGAATCAAGTGGCAGGGGATGAGCTTCGATGACATCGACACCGAGCAGGGTCTCGCTCCTGCGGTCTTCGGTGCCACCCGGATGCCCTTCGTCGGTTTAACATTAGCGGGCGACGGTTCGTGGAGCGCCAGGTTCTGGGAGCGGACCGGCCCTCGCACCCACCAGCGGCGGGACTGCGCCACTGTGCGCATTGTCGGTGTCCGCCTTGTGGTTACCTACATGGATAGGTTAGCTAGGCCTCCGGAATCTAGTGAGGAGCAGGTCCGAACCGTATCAGCATGGGGTGAGCAGGCACATACTGACCTTGTCCGGCTCCGAGTGGCCATCGTGGGCGCCGGAAGTGTCGGCGGCATGATCGCTGAGGCGCTAGCTCGCATCGGCCTCGAAGACATAACCCTAGTCGACTTCGATCACGTCGAACGGCATAACCTGGACCGGCTAGTCTATGCCACGCGAAAGGACATTGGCCGCCTTAAGGTCGACGTTGAGGCCGAACATCTATCGGCGCGGGCAACGGCTAAGAGTTTTCGGCCTGATCCCGTTGCAGCCGCCGTCTATGAGGAGGACGGCTTCCGGGCTGCGCTCGATAGTGATGTTATCTTCTCGTGTGTGGATCGACCATGGGGCCGTTACGTTTTGAACCTCATCGCCTACGCTCATCTAATACCTGTCGTCGACGGCGGCATAGGCGTCAGAACCAATCGTTTCGGGAAGTTGGTAGCAGCCGACTGGAAAGCCCAGACAGCAACGATCGGACGCCGTTGTCTGCAATGCCACAGGCAGTACGATCCCGGGCTGGTTCAAGCCGAACGTGAGGGGTTCCTTGACGACCCCACATACATCGAAGGCTTGCATAAAGACCATCCCTTGAGAGTCCGAGAGAACGTCTTTGCCTTTTCTATGTCCTGCGCGAGCATGCAGATGCTTCAAATGCTGGCTTTAGTCCTGGCCCCATTGAATCTGTCCAACCCGGGAGCGCAACTCTACCACTTTGTTGGGAGCCACATGGAACCTCCAGATTTCGAACCATGCCACCCTGAATGTCAGTTTCCGGACGTAAGTGCGCTTGGCGATGCCTGCGGCATCAGAGTAACCGGCATTCGACCGGATCCAACCGTGTTCTCTAAGAAACAATGAGGCGGTCCCTACGGACATATTCCATTTTGCTTTAAACGGCCAACGTGCGGATTTAGCGCAGTGGTCCCGGGCGGATCGTCGGCCACTCGGAAGCCGACGTGTTCCCGGAGACTCCTCCCCCAGCCGGCCAGCATTTACCCTTCAACGCCTTAGCCCCGCACGGGCTGAACTTGAGTAGCTAGGGGGCCATCGGCCCCGGAAACGTGCGACCCTCGCACCCCCTCAGGGTCACGTCAAAGTCGTCGCACTGTGGACCGGCGTGCGATTGGGGCGTACCCCTACGACTTTAACGTGATGCCGGGGGTGGGAGAACAGCGCTGTCAAGTTACAGTGTCAAGTGCTGCTGGTGACTGTTCTTGTCGAAACGGCAGCATCATAATATGACAGTGTCAAGTACTGTAAAACAGCGGCCTCCACACTCAAAACCTTGCAATAGAGGGAACGAACCCAGAATGTATATGAAAACAAAGGATGAAGCTAAACTCCCCTCCTTAGTTAAGGAGGGAGCGGGAGCGCTCCAGGGTTACGTCCATCGTCGTTGCAAGTGTGTACAGAAGGCTTTGAACCAGCTTCTACAGTCCCGCCGCAGCCGCGCAGGCGGTGCAAAACTCGGCCTGCTTCAAGTCGATTCGCTCCGCAGAATGCGAGGAGCTCATCACACAAAGGTAGTCCGAGCAATGGCGCAGCCCGAAAGTGTGGCCCAACTCGTGGAGCGCTTCCTTCAAGAGGCGCTCCTGAAGCAACTCGGGGTCTTGGGGCATGCCATAGAATTCCGGCCGCAAACGATGAGTGGAAACCAGAGCGGCGGCGGCGCTCAACTGAGCTTCGCCGAAGACGAACGTCAGGATCGGGATGTACAGGTCCAAATCCGTGACTCCCAGGATTCGCCAGCTTTCCGTGTGCGGGTCCTGTACCAGCCGCTTCAGAATCTCCGTAGAATGGTATTGGCCGCGGGCACGATTGTACGCAAATTCGCCGTTTTGGCGCTGTGGCTGAATCAGGCAGGCCGCCTGCATCCGCGACGCCAGTTGTTCGCCCAGTAATTCAAGGTGGTCCCTCTCGATCCGGCCGATGGGAACCAGCGAGATGATTTTCATGAGCCGGCAGGCACGCCTTTCTGAAAACCATATTTCTTGATCTTGTTGTAAAGCGTGACGCGATCAATCTCGAGTAATTTTGCAGTGCGAGTCTGGTTCCAATCGCAGGATTCCAGGACGCGAAGGATATGCGTCCGCTCCACCTCCTCGAGCGTGAGTCCGCCCTCGGGCCTCTCGGGCGACCCCATCTGCAAGGGGAAATCGGAGGGACGAATTTCCGGTTCTCGTCCGATGACCATCGCCCGCTCGATGGCGTTCTCGAGTTCCCGCACGTTTCCGGGCCACGTGTAATTCATCAGGACGTCCAAGGCGCTCCGGCTGACGGAAATGAAGCGCTTGTTCATGGAGCGCGCATACTTCTTGATGAAATGGTCCACCAGCAGGGGGATGTCCTCGCGGCGATCGCGCAGGGCGGGCAGTTCAATGTCAAACACATTCAGGCGATAGTAAAGATCGGGCCGGAAGGTTCCCTCTTTCACAAGCATCGCCAGGTCCTTGTTGGTGGCGGCAACGGCGCGAAAGTCAACCTTGATCGTCTGGTTCCCACCCACCCGCGTGATCTCTTTCTCCTGGAGAACCCGCAGCAGGTCCGTCTGGGTTTTCAGACTGATATCGGCGATTTCATCCAGGAACACGGTTCCGCCCTCGGCGATCTCGAACTTGCCTTTCTTACGGTATTGCGCGCCTGTGAAGGCGCCCTTTTCGTGCCCGAAGAGTTCGCTCTCGAGGAGAGTTTCGGTGAGCGCCCCACAATGGATTGTGACCATGGGCATCATCCGGCGGGGGCTCAGGTGGTGAATGGCCCGCGCCACCAGTTCTTTGCCGGTACCGCTCTCGCCGTCGATCAAGACTGTGGTTTCCAGGGGAGCGACCGTACGAACGAGTTCCATAACCCTCTGCATGGGCTTGCTCTGCCCCACCAGTTCGACGGCTTGAATCTCATCCAAGCTCTCGCGGAGCCGCACATTCTCGTCTTTGATTCTGCGGTGCTCGAGGGCCTTCCGGACCAGGCGCGCCAGGTCATCGGGATCAAACGGTTTGGTAATGTAGTCATAGGCGCCGTCCTTCAGCGCCTGGACGGCAGTCTCGACGGATGCGTAGCCGGTCATGATGATGACGATAATCTCCGAGTCGACCTCGCGAATCTTGCGGTGCAACTCGAGGCCGTCCATGCCGGGCATCTTGATGTCCAACAGCGCCAAATCCCAGTGCTGACTCGGCAACTTCAACAACGCCTCGCGCGCGCTGGTGGCGGTCTCGACCATGTAGCCCTCTTCCTCGAACCATTTGCCCAGTGATTCGCGGACCACGTTCTCATCGTCCACCACTAACAGGCTGGCTTTATAATCCATACGTAGCTCCCGACTTCAGTGATCAGTTATCAGTGGTCAGTCGTCAGTCTGCGATCAGCAATTCTGGGCTGTCCATACTTCCTTGACATGCCCGCAAAGGCCTAACAGCAGTTTCAAGACCTTCTGTACCCGATTGCAACGGGGATGGTCGACTGCGCGTGACCGCGTGCTCCCCGGAGGGGAGCAAATTGAGTAGCCGGGGGTGAAGCCCCCGAACCCAACCCCACACCCCGCCTTAAGCACCCCTCTCCCCCCGGGCGGGGAGAGGGGAAAGGGGGTGAGGGGGCGACGTTTCCCGGGGGCGTTGCCCCCGGCTACTCATGTCTAGCCCCTGCGGGGCTGAGCCCTCAAGCAGTGGCCGGGGATCCCGGGCGGTATTCGGTAAATCCTCCTGTGCCGGGCGGTTTGGAAACGGCTTCTAAGCACATTTTCACGACTTTTGACTGCTGACTTCCGACTCCTGACTAGCGCTTTCCCACTCGTCACTCCTCAGCGCCGGTACGCATGGCTTTTCCGGCAGGGTCACCGTGAAAGTGGTCCCCTTCTGGGGGGTAGAAGACACCGCGATCTTCCCACCATGTTGCTGGACAATCCCGAAAGCGACGGCCAGGCCTAACCCGA
>Ga0326727_10009593_pt1 | contig 23692 bp, 22 predicted proteins | sample MB2enrmetagenome_FD_207643 | JGI IMG/M metagenome (GOLD analysis project Ga0326727, IMG submission 207643) | Lab enriched peat soil microbial communities from McLean, Ithaca, NY, United States - MB29MY | ecosystem: Environmental > Terrestrial > Soil > Wetlands > Peat | place: USA: New York... | reverse complement strand
GCCGTGGAGGCCAGGTTTTCGTCGCAGACGTGCGGGCGGTGCCGGCACGTAGCGGCGAGGAGTCGGCGGAGAAGGCGCTTCGCGTGCGTGTCGTGCGGGTTTACGACCCATGCCGACGTGAACGCGGCGCTGGAGATTCGCCGACGCGCGCAGTCGGCGCGCACGAGTGGGCTATCGCAGGCGAGGACCCTGCTTCTGCCGCACGATGCGGCAGAAGGGCGCACATGACGATTATTTGGTTGAGATCCTCGTAGTGGGTTCTAGCGCCGTTCGGGCCGCGATCGAAGCGTTCGATTGCGTAGGCGAGCCGGGGTTCGGCTAGAGGCAACTCCGGGAGATCTTGGGGAAGCCCGTCGATCTCCGACAGATCGACGAGGCGTGTCGCGGGGACGTTGAGTCCGATAGCCGCCGCAAAGCGCATGACGTGGTACTCGTTCTCGGGAAGCCGCGAGTACGCGTTTGTCGGCAATTTCACTATCCAGTGCGAACCCTCGCCCCGGGCCGGGAGCGTGAACCTATTGCGCGACATCGACACGCTGAACTTGAGTTGAAGTCCCGCGAGGGAAAAGCGCAGCGGAGTCGTCGTGGTTGGGAGCTCTCCCCGGTCGGGAAAGCGTTCGGGCGACTCTCTCAATTCGCCGAGTGCTTCGATCTCGACGGCGCCGGGCAGATCGGAGCCCAAGGCGTGCAAGAATGGGAAGTCCCGCGTCGACTTAATCCGATACTGGCTCGCGACCATCGCGCGCAAGAGCCCGTCCGGTTCGGGCAAGAGATTCGAGAAGAAGGCCGGTGCGACGACGTGGGTTCGCGGGATTCGCCGGCGGGGACGGCCGCTCGGATCGATCAGGCTCTGGCTCAACACGGGGCGCGCTGCGTCTTCGAGATACGCATCGGAAAACGCAAACAGGTTGGAGTCGCCGGCGATGTTCGTCAGTTCGCCGACTCGCGTCGCGCCGAGACGGACGGCGAGCGTGCCGGGCATGCGGACCTACCCGAACCGCGGTCCGGCGTCGATAGCAGCGTCGCCATCGGCCGCCGGTTGCAAATCCGCGAGAAGCGCTCGCACCGCGGGGACGTTTTCCTTTGGAATCAGCATGGGTTCCAGTCCGAGTTCGCGCGCTATGTCGAGCAGCGTCGATACGCGAAGATCGCGACCGTGCTCGATGCGAATGACGTTCGCCTTCGAAACGCCCAAGCGAGACGCAAGCGCGCTGAGGGTAAGGCCCCGCGCCTTTCTCACAAGACCAAGCAAGCGTCCGATGGGCTCACCGCCGCTTCCCCAAGGCTTGGTCAGGTACTCTTTCCATATACTCACAATGATAACGGTAATGTATAGAGTACTTCCAGGTCAAAGGAACTGAGGTTCCGATGTCCGCGAGATCGAACGCGCGGCAAAGCAGAGTGCGCACGCGAATCAGCGTTCGCGTGCGGCGAGATAGAGCGTCGCGACGAGCGTTGCGACGAACGCCGCTGCGGTGATGCCGGCGCCCCAGGCGAGGCGCGTGCCGAGCGTGGCGAGCAAGAGCGCGAGCGCGATGCCGAGCGGTGCGACGCGCGAATCGCCGGCGAAGAAGCGCCACAGGGCGAGCACGTCAGCCGCCCGCTGCGGCGCGCTGCGTGGCCGCGGCGCGTAGGGCGTACGCGCAGAGCAGTCCGGCGAGCGCGTAGATTGCCGCGAGGTAAACGATGGCCAAATCGTCGCGCCACCACGCGAGGCCCAAGCCTTCGCCGCTCCAGAACGTGCCGTAACTGACCAGCATGACGCCCACCGCGAAGCCGAGCGCGTTCTCCGGTACGCGCGCCAGCGGCGCACGCAATGCGGCGCCGGAGGCCACCACGAGCGCGATCGCCGCAAACGCTCCGATTGCGGCGGGCAGCAAGCCGCCCGCAGCCGAGCCGCCGACGGTGACGACGACGATCGCGATCTCGAGCAGTTCGAGCGTGACCGACTTGAAGGCGGCGAGCAACGCGCCGCGCCGGCCCGCGCGCTGGGCTTCGCCGAGGGAAGCGACGTTACGCGCGAAGGCGGCGCTCTCGTCGCGCAACGCGCGACGTCCGCCGTACCGTTGCACGGCCTTGCGCAGCCACGCCATTCCGAAGAGCAGCAAGAAGATACCGACGATGAGGCGCACCGCCCCGAGCGGCACGACGGCTACGATCGCCGGACCGAGCAGAACGACGATCAGCGCGACCAAACCGACGCCGAGCGCGGCGCCGGTGAGCGCCGAGCGCCAGCCCCAGGTCACGCCGACGGCCAGCACGACCGTCAGCGCTTCGACTGCTTCGAGCGCTCCCGCGAAAAACGCGGTCGAGGCCGGCAGCCAAAAGTTCATCGCGCGTGCGCGAGGATGTCGTTGAGATCGGCTTCGGGCGCCGCGTCCGCGTGCGAGAAATCCATCTTCGCGCTGTCGGCGGCGCGATAGGCGGTCGCACCGTTGCGTGCTTCGAGATCGACCTTGGCCGGAATCGCGTCGTACGGCCGCAGGTCGGGCGTCGTCGTGAAGGCGGCGTACAACGGGTTCGCGGCGGCGTCGTAGGCGGACATCGGCGCGAGTCCGAGGATGAGTTCGATCGTGCGGACCACGCCCGCGGTCGAATAGTGGGCGTGCTGCACGCCGCCCTTGGCGTAGGCCGACATCAGGTAGAAGGTCGTGCGCTGATCGTCGACGTGGTCGGGGCCGTTCTGCGCGTCGTCCTCGATCGCGAAGATGGCCGTGTCCTTCCAGTAGGGCGAATGCGAAACGGTCTCGACCAGCCGGCCCAGCGCGAGGTCGTTCTCGGCGACCATCGCCTGCGGCGTGCGGCTACCCGAACGCGTGCCGGCGGTGTGGTCGTTGGGCAAACGCACGATTTCGAGCGCGGGGAGATCGCCGCGCTGCACGTAGCCTGCAAACTCGCGCGCCCATTCCGCTTCGCGGTCCTCGTCGCGCAGGTTCGTATCGAAGCCCGGATAGTGCGGGTCGATGTGTCCGACGAGTCCCTTCATCGCGGTGGTCGAGTCGCCGCCCTTGCGCGCCGGGTTGGTGACGAACTCGCCGTAATCGCGAAACGAGATGCCGGCGCGGGCGGCATCGTCCCAGAGATACCCGGACGCCGGCACGGCGGCGTCGGCGCCGTCCTCGAAATCGTAAACCTTCCGCCGGCCGCCGTAGTTCGCGGGCCACATCTTTTCGACGTAGTCGTTGGCGAAGGCGGCCATCGACCAGTTGTGTCCGTCGGCGCTCACGACCGCGTCGGCGTAGGTGTTGTCGAAGACGCCGAAGCGTTTGGCCAAGGCGTGCTCGTTGGGCGTGATCGTCTCGCCGAAATAGGCGAGTTTCGGATCGCCGTCGGCGCCCGCGACGTCGCCGAGCACCTGATCGTACGTGCGGTTCTCTTTGATGACGTAGATGACGTGTTTGATGTATCTGGTCCGTTTCGCGCTGCGCCGCCAACTGACGATCGCGCGGCCAGGATCGGCGCTCCGGGGGCCGTCGTCGAAGGCCCGCGGATCTGACTGCCAATCCGCGACCGCCGCCAAGAACGGTCCTCCGAGGGCGAGTTCCGCCTTCGCGCCGCGCGCTAGCTCGGCGTCGCCTGGAATGGGGATGTGGCGGACCGACCCGATCAAACTCGCCGCGTCGTAGCCGTCGTAGCTGCGCGGGTGGCCGAACGGCGCGAACTGCGGGTTGGCGCGGCTGCCCTCGCCCATTCCGTCGGCGACGTACAAACCGGTACCGGCCGCGTCGATGCCGACCGCCGTCGGATACCAGCCCGTCGCAATCGCGCCGACCTTTCGGGGTAACGCCGCCAACGACGGGTTTGCGCCGACCTCGTACACTTCGATAGAGTTCGATGCCGAGGCCGCGACGAAGAGCCGCCGGCCGTCGCGCGAGAGCGCCAGCGCCGTTGGCGAGACGCCGGTCAGTGGGAACCGGATAGGTCCCGAATGCGGCAGCCTCGGCGTCGCACCGCTTACCAGCAAGACCTCGATGCCGTAATGTCCGTAATTATCGTAGCCGTCGTAGTCGGCGACTGCGACGTACAGCTTCGTGCCGTCTCGCGAGAGCAACAGGCGCTCCGGATGTAAACCGATGCCGTCGATCGTGTCGCGTTCGCGGCGCGCCGCGACGTCGATTGCCGTCACGCTGCTCTCGCCCCAATTTGCGACGTAGAGCGTCTTGCCGTCGCGCGTGAAGGCCAAACCGTTGGGGTGCCTGCCCGTCTTGACGGTACCGAGCACCGTGCCCGCGCGCGCGTCGACCAGCGCGACCTGGTCGACTTGATCGCCGCTCGCCGCCAACGTCGTGCCGTCGGGCGAGAGCGCGACGGCGCTGGCCCAAAATTCGGCGGGTAACGCGACCGTGCGATCGGCGGCGGTCGCCGCGCCGGAGAAATGCAGCAGCGCGTCGCTGCCCGCGCCGGCAACCCAATAGCCGTCGCCGCTCGGGTCGAGTGCGACGTCGCCGAACGCGCCGTCGAGCTTGACGTGCGACTGCAGGGCCAGCGTCTGCGGATCGTACACCGACAGTCCCGCACCGGCCTGACCGCCCTCGACGACGACGACGTGCTTCCCGTCGCGGGTCAAGCTCGCGCTCTGCGGCAACGTCCCCGTCGCCGCTACCTGCGCGGGCGGGGCGACGATGCTCCACTCCGTCGGCAAGACGACGACGCGCGTCGTCACCGCCGCCGCTCCGGCGAGCGGCAACGCGAGGATTAGGCCGAGAGCGGTTCGCGTGGAGCGGCGCACTGCGTCGCTGCGCGTTTGGAGAGCATCGGTTTACGGACGAGCGCGCGCACGACCAGCGGTCCGAGCAGCGCGAGCACGACGAGCGTCAACGCGAAGAAGCCTTCGTGCACGCCTTCGAGATAGCGATGGTCGATGTAGCGACAACCGAAGTTCGTGAAGGCCATGAACATCGCGAAGATGCCCCAGGCGAATTGCAGGCGCAGCCCGGGGTCGACGCTCGCGGGAAAGATGCGGCGCGCGTTGCGCGGCAAGATCCACCACAACGTAGGAACCGCCACCAGCAGGCACAGGCAACCGGTCGCCGTGCCCCAGGCGATGTCGAACGCGCGCGAGCCTTCCAGGAACCCCATCGCCGTTACGATTCCCGTTTCGAGCGGCGGAAACCCCCGGCGACGCGCGCGACGCGGTCAGACGCGAACGAACGCGCGCAATGCGGCACCGGTTGCAGCACTACCAAGAACGACGAGCCAGGCGGGCAGCGCAAAACGCGTCAACGCAACGAGAGCGGCGAGGGCGACCGCCGCGGCGACGGGCGCGTGGACGAGTGCGATGCCGATCGGATCGACCGCGACCGCGGCGAGCAAGCCGACGACGGCCGCATTGAGACCCATGAGAATCGCGGGCGCTCGCGTCGAGCCGCGCACGACGCTCCACAGCGCGATCCCCGCCGGCAAGAGCAAGAAGGAGGGCGCGAAGATGCCCAGCACGGCGACCAGCGCTCCGACTTGCGGTGAGGGAATCGTCGCGTCGTCGGCGCCGAGAAACGCAGAGAACGTGAAGAGCGGGCCGGGCACCGCCTGCGCCGCTCCGTAGCCCGCGAAGAAGTCGCGGACGTCGACGCGCTGCGGCCCGACGAGCGTCTGCAGAAACGGCAAGACCACGTGTCCTCCGCCGAAGACGAGCGACCCCGCGCGAAAGAAGGTCGCGAACAATGCGCCGTAGCCGCTCCGGGCGACGAAGGGCAGTACGACCAAAGCGAGCCCGAGCGCGAGCGCGGCGACGACGCCGATCGAACGCGAGACCTTTAGCGGCGGCGTTTCCGCCCGTAGCGGCGGTGCAAACTGTGGATAAGCCGCGCCGATCGCTCCGCCGGCGAGCAGAGCGACCCACTGCAGTTGCGGCGCGTAGACGATCGACGCCAAGGAGAGCGCGAAGCCCAGCGCCGCGATGGCGCGAGTGAGCGTCGTTTTGGCCAAGCTGAGAAACATGCCGCGGACGGCGAGCGCGACGACCGCCGAAGCCGCGCCCTGCAATCCGGTCAGCGCGCCCGCGAGGACGGGCGGAAACGGTCCGGCGTGGGAGTGTGCGGCGCGCAGCGCGATGCCGAACGCCGCCAGCGCCAGCGCCGACGGTGCGGTGAAACACAGCCAGGCGACGAGGCCGCCGAGCGGTCCGGCGCGCAGCGCTCCGAGAAGAATTCCTACCTGGCTGCTACTGGGGCCGGGCAGCACCGAGCAAATCGCGACGAGTTCGCCGAAAGCCGCATCGTCGAGCCAGCGGGCGCGTTCGACGAATTCGCGACGAAAATAGCCCAAGTGCGCTACCGGACCGCCGAACGAGGTTGCTCCCAGACGCAAGAAACGGGCGGCAAGCTCGAGCATGGCGGGAACGTTCGCCTTCCCCGGGAAATGCCTGCCGCCCCCGGCCTCGAAGTAGGGAGCCAAGATGAGCCTCAACGATTCGACGGTGTTCGCCCACGGGCGATTCGTCCGCTACGACGAAGCGCGGGTCGGCTTGCTGACCCACGGACTCAACTACGGCACCGGCTGTTTCGAGGGCATCCGCGGCTATTGGAACGAGGAAGAGCGCGAGCTCAACCTCTTGTTGTTGCGCGAGCACTTCGAGCGGCTCAAGAGTTCCGCGCGCATCCTCTTGATGGACTTGCCCTTTGCGGTCGACGATTTGGTCGAGATCGCGGCCGACCTCTGCGCGCGTAACCGCTTCGAAGAGAACGTCTACATCCGGCCGCTCATCTACAAGAGCGCCGAAGACGTGGGCGTGCGCCTGGCCGGCGTGCCCGATGCGTTCTCGATCGTGGCCGTACCGTTCAGCGCGTATTACGACGCGTCGGCCGGCTTGAAGACGTGCGTCAGTTCGTGGCGCCGCATCGACGACACCATGGCCCCGGCGCGAGCGAAGATCACCGGCGCTTACATCAACTCGGCGCTGGCCAAGAGCGAAGCCCAGATGAACGGTTTCGACGAAGCGATCATGCTCTCGAGCGACGGCCACGTCGCCGAAGGCTCGGCCGCAAACTTGTTTCTCGTGAAGAACGGGACGCTGTTCACACCCGACCCGACCCAGAACGTGCTCGAAGGCATTACCCGGCGGGCCATCCTCAAGCTTGCCGCGGACGAACTGCGTCTGCCGGTCGTCGAGCGCGCGCTCGACCGCAGCGAACTCTACGTCGCCGACGAGATCTTCTTCACGGGCACCGCGGCCGGCATCACCTTCGTGCAGTCGGTCGACCATCGCCCGGTGGGCGACGGCCGGCTCGGTCCGGTGACGCGGAAGCTGCGCGAGCACTACGACTTGGCCACGTCGGGACGCGACGCGAAGTACCGTTCGTGGTTGACGCCCGTCTACGCCGGGCGGCGGGTTACGGCTTAGCCCGGAGGCACTCCGTCGACCGGCGCGCCCGCGGGCGGTAGCTCGGGCAACGCGCTCGAGTCGTCGGCGTTCCACATCTGGAGGTCCGGCGCGAGCGACGCGCTCGTGGTCCCTTGCCGCGGGGCGGCCATGCCCAAGCGGAAAGCCGGCAAACCTTCGCTCACGCGCCAGTGCGAGAAGCGGCCGAACTCGTCGTAGGTCAGCTTGGAGACGCGCTGGATGAATTGCCGGCCGAGCGGCAGGCTCGGCAACTGCGTGGTCATCACCGCGATCACGTACGGCTCGTTGGCCCGGAAGACGATGCCGACGTCGTTGAGCGTGTCGTGGAGCGAGCCCGTCTTGTGGGCGATGCGCAGTTTCTTGGGCAGCGGTTGCGGGAGCAATCCGTTGTGTGTCTGGCCGGTGAGGATCGCGAGCATCTCGCCCGACGACCAGGGGTCGACGAGGCGGCGACGTGCGATCGAGTCGAGCAGCTTCATCATGTCGTGCGGGCTCGAACGCAGCGCGTAGCGGATGCCGTCGGTCGCCGAGCGGATGTAATCGTCGAGCTTGGTGTCGTGCAAGCCCAGCTCGACCATCGTGCGGTTGACCTTCTCGCGGCCGACCAGACGGATCAGCATGTTGGTCGCGGTGTTGTCGCTGTCGTCGATCATCAGACGCAGCAACTGCTCGACCGTGCGCACCGTATTGACCCGCGCGTAGGCCAAATCGCCCCAGCCGTCGTCCTTGTCGCGCGCCAGCACGTGCAGGCGCGTGTTGAGGTCGATGCGTCCGTCGGCCATCTGCCGGAAGACTTCGACCATCACCGGAATCTTGATCGTGGAGGCGGCGGGCAGGCTCGCATTGGCGTTGACGCCCGAAGTCATGCCCGTAGCGAGATCTTCGACCGCAATGCCGACGCGGCCGGGCGCGTGCACTGCGGCGGAATCCAGACGGCTCTGCAACTCGGCGAGCGGTCCGGACAAGACTGCAGCAGGCGCAGCCGCCGGCAAGGCCATTGCCGACGCTGCGAACAGACTGCACAGAACCCGGCGGAGGTTGCGCGTCATATGTTGGGCGACTAATGTCGCTATCATCGCCTCGTTCCCCTCTGACGTTTGCGTAAATTGTTGGCGGGGTCGTGCAACGTCAGTCGAGTCGGCTCGTTTCGGGAAGGCCGTCGGCTTGCGGCGCGCGGGCGCGGCCGGTCAAGCCGGCGAGCGCCGCGAGCGCGGCGAGATACGGCAGCGCTTGCATGAGCTCGCTCGGAATGCCGCTGCGTTGCAGCAGATACTGCAATGCGGAGAGTGCCCCGAAAGCAACAGCGGCGGCCGTCGCGCCGAGCGGCGTCCAGCCGCCGAAGATCACCGCGGCGAGCGCGATGAAGCCGCGCCCCGCGGTCATGCCGTCGGAGTAGAGATCCAGCTCGGCGAGCGCGAGGAAGACGCCGCCGAGGCCCGCGAGCGCGCCGCCCGCCGCGCAGGCCAGCGCGCGCAGACGCGCCGGGTCGAGCCCCGCGTCGCGCACCGCGGCGGGATTCTCGCCGCAGGCGCGCAGGCGCAAGCCCAAGGGCGTCGCGTAGAGCAGCGCGTGCAAGCCCGCCGCGGCCGCGAGCGCCGCGACGATCAGCGCCGCTTCGCCGGCGTTGCCCAGGGCGGGCACCTCGCTCGACGCTCCGGGATGACCGAAGACCAGCGCGACGCCGAACGCGCAGGCCCCGAGGGCGAAGACGTTGAGGCCCATCCCGGCCACGATCTGATCGGCGGCGAAGCGCGTCGCGGCAACGCCCAGGACCAAGCCGAGCGCGGCGCCCGCGAAGGCGCCCGCGACCAGACCGAGCAGCGGATTGCCGGTGGCGCCGGCGACGGCCACGGCTGCAAACGCGCCGGCCGCGAGTTGGCCTTCGAGGGCGACATTGACGACGCCGGAGCGTTCGCAGAGCACTCCGCCGAGCGCGGCGAGAACGAGCGGCGCCGCCTTGATGGCGGTCAGGCCGGCAAACGAAGCCGAGGCCGCGACGGCGTCGTTCATCGCGCGGGCGCCCGCGCGACCAGCGCCCGCCGCGAGGCCAGGGTCAGGATGGCCAGACCTTCGAGCAGCGCGACGACGTCCTTGGGCACGTGCGCGAACGCCTGCATCGTCAAACTTCCGCTCTGCAGGATGGCGAACGCGAAGGCCGCGAGCACCACGCCCAGCGGCTCGAGGCCGCCGACTAGGGCCACCGCGATGCCGATGAAGCCGTAGCCCGGCGAGAGCGCGGGGTCGAAGCGGTGCAGGATGCCGGTGACGATCGTTGCCCCGCCCAGCCCCGCGATCGCTCCCGACAGGGTCAGCGTGCCGAACGCCAGCGAGCCGAGATCGACTCCCGCGCGTCGCGCGACCTCCGGCGCCTTCCCCGCCGCGCGCAACTCGAAGCCGTACACCGTGCGCGTCAGCACGAACTGAAGGGCGACGGCGAGCGCCAGCGCGAGCGGCAGCGCGAGCGTCAGCCGCGAGTCGGGCAAAAGCACCGGCAGCCACGCGGACTCGGGCAACGCCGCGGTCTCGGGCCCGGTCGCGCCCGGCGCGCGCAGCGGGCCGCCCAACAAGTAGCTCGCCAACAGGCCGGCGAGCACGTTGAGCATCAGCGTAGCGATCACTTCGCTGCCGCCGAAACGCCCGCGCAGCGCGCCGGCCAGCGCGCCCCACGCGCCGCCGGCGAGCGTTCCGGCGGCCAGCGCCGCGAGCAGCGCCGCCGTTCCCGCCCCCGGCCAGGCCGCTCCGGCCAAACCGGCGGCCAGCCCGCCGGCTACGGCCTGCCCGTCGGCGCCGATGTTGAAGAACCCGGCGCGCAGCGCGAAGGCGACCGCCAGCGCCGGGAAGAGCAGCGAAGCCGTCTGGACGAGCGTTTCGGCGAGCGGTTGCGGGCCGCCGAGCGCGCCGCGCAGCAGTTCGACGGCCGCGTTCAACGGATTGGCTCCGGCCAGCAGCGTCGCGCCGGCGCCTGCGAGCACCAGCACCAGCGCCGGAAGCCACGCGCCGCGCTTCATCGCGCGTCGAGTCCGGCCAGCGCCGCGCCGAGCGCGCCGCGTTCGAAGGCGTCGCGCGCGAACTCTCCGGCCGCGGCGCCGCGAAAGAGCACGACGATGCGGTCGGCGATTTCGAACAGTTCGTCGAGGTCGAGCGAGATCGCGAGCACCGCCACCCCCGCGTTGCGCGCTTCGATCAAACGCGAGCGGAGCAAGGCGGCGGCGCCGACGTCGATGCCGCGCGTCGGCTCGCAAGCCAGCAGCAGCCGCGGCGTCTCGGCCAGCGCCCGGCCGGCGAGCAGCTTCTGCTGGTTGCCGCCGCTCAGCGCCGACGCTCGCGCGTCGAGCGAGGGCGCGCGCACGTCGAAGCGTTCGACGACGGCGCGCGCGCGTTCGCGGGCGGCGCGACGATCGAGTCCGAGCCCGCGGCGTAACGGCGCTCGGCGCTGATCGCCGAGCGCCAGGTTTTCGCTCAACGACCAGTCGAGGACCAGCCCCTCGCGCTGCCGGTCGCGCGGGATCGTGCGAATGCCCGCCGCGATGCGCGCGGCAGGGTCGCCCGGCGCGAGTTCGGCGCCGTCGAGCCGTTGCGTTCCGCGATAGCGCAGCACGCCGGCCACCGCATCGGCGAGCGCGCGCTGGCCGTTGCCTTCCACGCCCGCGACGCCCACGATCTCGCCCGCACGCACGTCGAGATCCAAGCCGCGGACCGCGCCGGCGCCGTCGCCCGCGACCAGTCCCCGTATCTCGAAACAGGGCGCCGTCGCGCGCGGCACGCGGTCGGCGAGCGCGGGCACGGCGCCGCCGACCATCGCCCGCGCGATCGCACGCACGTCCGTTCCGCCTTCGAAGCGCGCGACGACGCGTCCGGCGCGCAACACCGTGATGCGCTCGGCGTGCGCCGCCACGTCGTTGAGATCGTGCGTGACGATCAGGCTCGCCACGCCGCGCGCCGCGAGCGCGCGCAGCGTCGCGAACAACGCCGCGCTTTCGGCGGGCGCGAGCGCCGCGGTCGGTTCGTCGAGAATCAGCAGCGCAGGCTCGCGCGCGAGTTCGCGCAAAATTTCGACGCGCTGCTGCGCGCCCGCGTCGAGCGTTTCGATCCGCGCGTCGGGATCGACGGGCAATCCGTACGCCGCGCTCAGCGCGCGCACGCGCTCGCGCGCCGCTGCCGCATCGAGCCGCGCGCCGCGCCGCGGCTCGCGGCCCAGCACCACGTTTTCCCAGGCGCGCATCCGTTCGACGAGTTGCCGATGCTGGGGCACGAAGCCGGCCGTCCCGGCGCGTTCCACGCTGCCGCCCGACGCGCGCAGGCGCCCCGCGGCGATCGCCGCCAAGGTCGTCTTGCCCGCGCCGTTCTCGCCGCAGAGCGCGTGGATCTCGCCGCGGCGCACGCCGAGGCCGACGCCGTCGAGCGCGCGCACGCCGCCGGCGTAGGTCTTCACCAGATCGCGCACTTCGAGCGCGAACTCCATGCGCTAACGCGCGGCCGGTTTGAAGGCGGCCAACTCCTCGCGCGTGCGCGGGGGCACGATCGTGCCCGCAACGATCGCGTTGCGCAGCGCGTGCAGGCGTGCGATCATCGCGGGCTTTACGACCGCGCGCGAATAGGTGAACGGCGTCAGCGCGATTCCGCCTTCGCGCAAGCCCAGCTCTTGCGTGCCCGAAGGGATCTTCTGCGCGATCACTTCCTCGGCGAGTTCGAAGACCGCGACGTCGATGCGTTTGAGCACGCTGGTGAGGATCTTGCCCTTGGCCAGCGCGTCCTGATCGGAGTCGACGCCGATGGCGTAGACGTTCGGACGCGCGCGCGTTTCGTCGATCGCGCCGAGGCCGGTCTTGCCCGCGGCGACGAAGAGCACGTCGGCGTGCTGATCGTAGAGCACGCTCGCCAATTCCTTACCCGCGGGAACGTCGTCGAACGAGCCGGCGTATTTGACCAACACCTTGACGCGCGGATCGATTTGGCGCGCGCCCGCGGCGTAGCCGGCCTCGAAGCGGCGCAACAACGGGACGTCCATCCCGCCGAGGAAGCCGATCGTGCGACTCTTGCTGACCATGGCGGCCAGCGCGCCGGCGAGAAAGGCGCCTTCCTGTTCGCGGAAGACGACGGCCGACACGTTGGGTTCCTCGGCGGCGGCGTCGATGAGCGCGAAGTGCTTTTTGGGAAACGCGCGCGCGACGCGCTCGACGTCCTTGCTCATCAAAAACCCGACGGCGTAGATCTCGTCGAAGTCCTGATTGGCCAGAAAGGTGAGGTTGGGCTGATAGTCCGCGGCCGATTTCGATTCGAGCACGCTGACGTCCGCGTGCAACTGCGCTTTGGCCGCGTCGAGCCCGGCGTCGGCCGAATCGTTGAACGACTTGTCGCCCAAGCCGGCCGTGTCCGTTACCATGCCCAGCCGCAGCGCGGGCTTGCCCTCGTCGCCGCCCTGCTTTCCGCAGCCGGCCACGGTGAGGCAGAGCGCCGTCCAGGCGAAGGCGGCGACCAGCGCGCGAAACCGTGGCGGGCGGGAAGTCATCGGGCGCAAGTACGCAGCCCCGCCGGACGAAGCCTCCGGTGCGTTCCGGCAGGAACTCTTCCGTTGGGCGCGTGGTAGGCTGTTGTCGATGAAGAACCCGCCGCCCCGGCCCCCCATCCGCTCGCGCGCCGAGCGCCGGCTCACCTTTTGGCTGAAGCTGCTGCTGACGATCGCGCTGGCGGCCTTCGTGCTTTCGGGCGTTCTCGATTTCCTCGGCCGCATTCGCTCGGTGACGATCATCCTGATCGGCGCCGTCTTCTTCACGTACGTCATCTATCCGGCGGTGCGCCGCCTGCAAACCCGCATGCCGATGGGCGCCGCGATCGCCGTGGTCTACGCCGTGCTCGCGCTCTTGATCTTCTTCGGGGCGGCCTTCGTCGTGCCGGCGCTGACTTCCGACGCGCAGTCGCTGGTGCACGCCTATCCGACGATCGTGCACAACGCGGAGTCGACGCTCAACGATCCGGGCAATCCGATCGTGCGCAGGTTGCCCGAGAACGTGCGCGCTTATTTGGGCGACCTGCCCGCGCGGCTGAGCCTGCTGGCCGAACGTTACGCGGGCGAAGCCGCGTCGCGCGCCCTGACCATACTGCTCTCCACCTTCGCCGTGCTGGCCACGGTGGTGGTCATCCCGGTGCTCTCGATCTACCTGTTGTTCGAGGCGCCGGAATTGATGCGTGCCGCGATGAGCGCCATCCCGCCCGGCGCGCGCCCCAAGACCGCGGCGATTCTGCACGACCTCGACAAGGTGCTGGGCGGCTTCATTCGCGGACAGTTCCTGGTGGGCGCCACGATCGGTACGCTGATCACGATCGTGCTCTTGATCTTTAAGGTGAAATACGGCGTGTTGATCGGCGTCGCCGCCGGGCTGCTGGACATCATCCCGTACGTCGGCGCGATCGTGGCCTTCGTTCCCGCGACGCTGATCGCGTTGTTCAACGACGGCTGGCAGCACGCGTTGATCATCGCCTTGCTGTTCGTGGTGATCTTCCAGATCGAAGGCCACTTCGTGGCGCCGCGCATCGTCAGCGAAAGCGTCGGCTTGAGCCCGTTGCTGGTCATCGTCGCGATCTTGATCGGCGGCGAACTGGGCGGCATCGGCGGCATGTTCCTGGCGGTGCCGGTGGCGGGCTTGTTCAAAGTGATCGCACAACACGCCATGCCGCAATATCCGCCGGCGGTGCTGCCGGCCGGGGCGGCGCCCGCCGCGCCGCCCGGGGCGGGCGAGGTGGCCGCCGCCCAGCGCAGAGCCGGGGCCTAAACCTCCCCCGCGGGGAGGCCCGCGCGGGCGCAGAACTCCGCAGAGCTATGCTTTCCACCGCTCCCGCACCCGAAGCCCTCAGGCGCCGTACGCCCGCCCACGTCGAGATCATCGGCGTCCCGATGGATCTGGGCGCCGACAGGCGCGGCGTCGACATGGGGCCGTCGGCAATCCGCTACGCCGGGTTGCGCGAGCGCTTACTCGCCATCGGAATCGAGACGGTGGTCGACCACGGTAACATCCCGGTGCCCATCGCCGACTCGGCCGCCGCGCAGGCCACCAAGAACGCGAAGTATCTGCCGATCATTCTCGCGGTGTGCGATCAGCTCTCGCACTTGGTCGAATCGACGGTTCGCAACGGCGGCTTCCCGCTGGTCTTAGGGGGCGACCACTCGATCGCGGTCGGCACGCTGGCCGGCGTCGCCCGGGGGCGCAAACGCCGGCCGGGGCTGATCTGGGTCGACGCACATGGGGACATCAACACGCCGTTGACCTCGGGCTCGGGCAACGTGCACGGCATGCCCGTCTCGATCGCGCTCGAGGAACAGTCGATCGATCCCGCGCGGACGGTGCTCGTCGGTCTGCGCGACGTGGACCCGGGCGAGAAGCAGCGCATCCGCGACCTGGGCGTGCGCGCCTTCTCGATGAGCCACATCGACAAGCTGGGCATGGAGCGGGTGATGGAAGAAGCCATCGCCCTGGCCTCGGCGGAGGGTGGCGAACTGCACGTCTCCTTCGACATGGACGGCATCGACCCGAGCGAGGCGCCGGGGGTCGGGACGCCCGTGCGCGGCGGCCTCTCGTACCGGGAAGCCCACCTGGCCATGGAGATGGTGGCCGAGACGGGTCTCCTCGGCTCGCTCGAGATCACGGAACTCAACCCGATCTTCGACGAGCGGAACCGGACCGCCGAACTCGCGGTCGAGCTGATCCTCTCGGCCCTGGGCAAGAGCATCCTGTAGGGACTGCGCCCGCCTGGCTCGGAGCCTCTTCAGGTCGCGACGAGAAGTGCCGATGACCGGGTTGAATGGTCTGCCGAGACTGCCGCTCCGGATCGAAGCAAGACGTCCGCTTCTGCAGTTGCTGCGGAAGAGCGGTAGGGAAGTCTGCCGGGCCGCTGGGCGGCCTGCGCTGGGTCGGTTCGGTGGCCCTGTTGGCCACCTCGATCTGGACCGGCGTCGCCGGCGGGTTCGGGCTGTACAGCCGCCAGGTGGGCATGGCCCGGGCATGGACCGCGCTGGCCGTCGCCTTTGCGACGGTCGAGACGGGCAAACTCTTCCCGCCCAAGCCTCATCACCCGGCAAACGGCCACGGAGCGGCGCCCAAGCCGCCCGCCGTCAGCCCGGCCGCGACCAAGAACTAGCCGGGTCCGAGGCGCTCAGAGCAGCCGCTCGACGGCCTCGTTCCAGAAGGGCCAGTCGTGCCCGAAGACGCCGGGCCAAATTTCGGTGTGGTGGGGGATGCCCTTGGCCGCCAAGACCGCGCTGAAGCGCCGGTTGTCGTCGACCAGCGTGTCGTATTCGCCCGTCGCGATCACCCACTCCACCCGGGAGAGCCGCCGCACCCAGTCCGCGTCCATGTTGGCGATGTACTCGACCGGCGAGTTGAGGTATTCGGTGATCCCGAAGTAGCCGTCGGTGAAGCGGTGCACGTCGTAGACGCCCGAGAGGCAGACGGCCTTGGTCACCAGCTCGGGATGGCGTCCCGCGAAATTCGCCGCGTGGTAAGCGCCGAAGCTGCAGCCGAAGACGCCGAGATCGCCGCGCTGCGAGCGGTGGCGCACGTAGGGCACCACCTCGTTGGCGATGTAGGCGTCGTACCGTTCGTGCCGAGGTCCGCGTTCGGGCGGCGGAATGAACTCGTCGTACCACGTATCCGCGTCGACCGAATCGACGCAGACGAGCTGTAGGAAGCCCGCGTCGATCTTGCGCGCGATGTGCGCGCAGAGGCCGGTGTCCTCGTATTGGACGTAGCGGCCCATCGAGGTGGGAAAGGCGATGACCGGAAACCCCGACCAGCCGAACCAGAGCATTTCCATGTTCCGGCCTAAACTCGGGCTCCACCAGGATTCATGCGAGCGCTTCATCGGCGCTCCCAATTGCATAGGGCATACGCCGGTTCCCTCGAATGCGAGGCGCTCAAGTTTTTTTCACCCGTGCGGCGGACGCGCGGGATTCACCTCGACGGGGGTTAGGCGTGCCGAGCGTTCAGCGAATCGGGCTGCTTTTCGGGATGGAGGACACGTTCCCGTGGGCGCTCATCGCGGCCATCGAGGCGCGTAGCGGCGGCGAGATCGTCGCCGCGCCGGTCGAGATCTCGTACCTGCGCGACACCCAGCGCTTCGACTACGCGCTGATCCTCGACCGGATCAGCCAAGACGTGCCGTACTATCGCACCTTCCTCAAGGCCGCCGCGGCGCGGGGCGTCCAGGTGATCAACAACCCGTTCTGGTGGTCGGCCGACGACAAATACTTCGGCAATCTCGTGGCCGAGTCGGTGGGCGTGGCCACGCCGCGCACCGTGCTGCTGCCGCACAAGGACCGGCCCCCCAACACCGAAGCCAACTCGTTTCGCAATCTGCGCCTGGTCGATTGGGACGAAGTGTTCGGCTATCTCGGCTTTCCGATCTTCCTCAAGCCGGCCTACGGCGGCGGCTGGAAGGACGTGTACAAATGCGATTCGCCCGCCGAGTTTTTCGCGGCCTACGATAAGACGCGCGACCTCACCATGATGGCCGAAGAGGCGATCGACTTCGAGGATTATTACCGCATCTACACGATCGGGCGGCGTCACGTTCACCTGATGCGCTACGACCCGCGCCAACCGCACCACTTGCGTTACGTGCGCGACGCCGGGCCCGCGGAGCCGGCCTTGGCCGCCCGTTTGCGCCGCGACGCGCTCGCGCTCTCCGAAGCCTTGGGGTACGACATGAACACGGTGGAGCTGGCCGTGCGCGGCGGCATTCCCTACGCGATCGATTTTACCAACCCGGCGCCCGACGCCGACGTCAATTCGGTCGGTCAGGATAATTTCGCCTGGATCGTCGAGGCGATGGCCGAGGTGTTGATCGACCGCGTGCGCAACCCGCGGCCCTTCGAATTGACCGGGGCTTGGCCGCGCACGTTGGCCCTGCAAGGTGGGGGCGCCGGCCGCGGGGGGCCCGATGGGATCGGCCCCTTCGGAGGGAGCGCGTGATGGGCCGGCCGAGTTTCACGATCGGGATCGAGGAAGAGTTTCAAGTCATCGATCCCGAGTCGTACGAGTTGCGGTCGCACATCCAGCACCTGTTCGCCGAAGGCACCAGCGTGTTGCACGACCAGATGAAGCGCGAACTCCACGACCCGGTGGTCGAATTGACCACGCCGGTCTGCGCCGACATCGGCGAGGCGCGCCGCGAGGTCACGCGCTTGCGCGGCGAGATGGTCCACCTGGCACGGCGCAACGGACTGCGCATCGCCTCGGCGGGCACGCACCCGTTCACGCACTGGTCGACGGTGCCGACCACGCCCGGCCCGCACTACGACCGGCTGATCGAAGATCTGCAGTTGATCGCCCGCGCCAACTTGATCTTCGGCTTGCACGTCCACGTCGGGCTCGAAGACGACGAAGCCCGCGTCGCCGTCATGAACGCCGTTCGCTACTTCTTGCCGCACATTTTCTCGCTCTCCGTCAACTCGCCGTTTTGGACCGGGATCGACACCGGCTGGAAGAGCTGGCGCTCGAAGATCTTCGAGCGCTTTCCGCGCACGGGGCTTCCGGATCAGTTCGGCTCGTGGAGCGAGTACCAAGACTTTCTGCACACGCTGATCCAGACCGGCTGCATCACCGACCCCAAGAAGATCTGGTGGGACTGCCGGATCCATCCGCTCTATCCGACGCTCGAGTTCCGCATCTGCGACGCGCAGATGCGCATCGAAGAGGTCATCTGTCTGGCGGCCTTCTTCCAAGCGGTTACCTACAAGCTGTGGAAGTTGTACGACCGTAACCAGGGCTGGCGCAACTATCGCCGATCTCTCCTCAATGAGAACAAGTGGCGAGCGGCGCGTTTCGGCCTGGGCGGCAAACTGATCGACTTGGGTAAGAAGACCGAAGTGCCCACCCAGGAGCTGCTGATCGAACTGTTGGAGTTCGTCGACGACGTCGCGGGCGAACTCGGTACGGTCGACGAAATCCGCTACGTGTACGAGATCATCCGCCGGGGCACGGGCGCGGATCGCCAATTGGCCGTTTTTCGGGAGACCGGAGATTTGAAGAACGTGGTGCAGTACGTGATCGACGAGACGGAAGCGGGCGTCCCCGTTGCTTGAGCCGGTAAGAAGCGCCCACGTCCTGCCGATCGATTGGCGCACGCCGCACTTCGACGTCGTTCGCGTGGAGAATCCGTCCGATCTGCCCGCGCCCAGTGCGGCGATCGTCGACGTCGCGCTGCTCGACATGAACCACGGCTATCCCAACGTCGGACACGACGCGATGCTCGCGTTCTTGCACGACTTGGCCGCGGAATACCAGGACGAACTCGACGCGCGCGGCCGCACGATCCGCGTCCTGTCCTACGCGATCCGCGACCGGCTCATGGTTCCCGACCACGCGAGCGGTCGCCACAAGCTCTACTTGGGCACGGGCGGTCCCGGCCACCTCGACCCGCGCCGGAACACGAGCGACGACGGCGCGCGCGAAATCCGTGAGGATCCGTCGTGGGAGGCGCCGCTGTGGCGGCTCTTCGATGCGGTGCTGGCCGACGAGGGCGCCTCGCTCTACGGCGTCTGTCACACCTTCGGACTGCTCTGCCGCTGGTCCAACGTGGCGGAGCCGGTCTTGCGCGGCCCCGAGAAGGGCGGCGCGATGAGCGGCGTCGGCGCCGACGTGCTGACGGCGTCCGGCCTGGCGCATCCCTGGTTCGTCCCGCTCGTCGAGGAGTTGCCGGGTAAGGTGTTGCCAGTGCTCGAGTCGCGCTATTACGATTTGATCCCGGTCGCCTCGACGTTCGCCAGCGGCATGAACCCGATCGCTTTCGAAAACGACGGCAACGGCGGACGCGGCGAAGCGCTGACGATGTTCGAGTTCGCGCGTTCGGCCGACGGTGCGACGCCGCGCGTCTTCGCGGTCAACAGCCATCCCGAGATCGGCACGCCGGAACGCGTGCAGGGTCTGCTCGAACGGTTGTTGCTGCGCGGGCAGATCAATGCCGAAGTCTTCCGCCAGCGCTCGGGTTTGCTGCCGGTGCTGCGCGACGACCGGCGCGACCAGCGTCTGCAAGTGGCGCGCTTCGTCTTCGGCGATTTGATCGAGCGCAAGCTCGAAGGCCTCGTCCGCGCCGGTTAGCGCGGCAGCCTCCGAATCGTGGAGCCGACCGACCGCGCGCTGTTCAACGCGGCCTTCAGCGAGGAACGCTATCTCCGCTACAGCGCGGATCTGACCGCGCGCACCGGTGGCGAAGAGATCGGCTTCCGCTTGGCGGAAACGCCGGTGTTCTTTTCGTCCGAGTTGCGCGACCGCTGCCTGCGCGCGGGCAACGAGATCGTGGCGCAACTCTGCGAGCCGGAGCGGCTGGCCCGGATGCGGGCGGCGATTCCGTCCGACCGGAACGTTCCGGGCGAGACGCGGCTGCCCACCTTCGCCATCATCGACTTCGCGCTGGTCGAGGAGCCCGACGGCTCGCTCGGGCCGCGCCTGATCGAGATCCAAGGCTTCCCGTCGCTGATCGCGTTTCAATCGATGCAGCACGACGCGTGGGTCGAAGAACTGGCGCGCATACCCGGACTCGAGGGCGACTGGTCGTGTTATTTCGGCGGACGCACGGCCGAGGATTTTCGGGCCATCGCGCGGCGCACGATCCTCGGAGCGCACGATCCGGCCCACGTCGTGCTGCTCGACATCGATCCGCCGGCGCAGAAGACGTCGTGTGACTTTCGCGCGACCAAAACGCTCTTCGGCGTCGACGCGGTCTGTCCGACCGCGCTCGAAAAGCGCGGCCGCAAACTCTTTCGCCGCGACGCGGACGGCCGCGACGTGCCGGTCGAGCGCATCTATTGGCGCGTCGTGATCGACGAACTCGAGAAGAAGGGCGTGAGCCTGCCCTTCGATCTGCGCGACGAACTCGACGTGGAGTGGACGCCGCATCCCAATTGGTTCTTCATCTGGTCGAAGTACTCGCTGCAGTTTCTCGACCACCCGGCGGTTCCGCGCACGCGGTTGCTTTCGGAGGTCGAAGCGCTACCCGCGGATTTGACCGAACGCTACGTCCTCAAGCCCCTATTCTCGTTTGCGGGCGGCGGCGTCAACGTCGCTCCCACCGCGGCCGACGTCGCCGCAATCGCTCCGGAGATGCGCGAAAATTGGTGCCTCCAGGAGAAGATCGCGTACGCGCCCGCATTGCGCGCCGTCGACGGCGGCGGCGTGAAGGCCGAGCTGCGCATGATGTACCTGCGGCCCGACGACGCGAGCGAGTTCCAACCGGTCATGAACCTGTGCCGCTTGGCTCGCGGCGCCATGCTGGGCGTCGACTTCAACAAGAACATGACCTGGGTCGGGTCGTCGATCGGCCTGTGGCGCTAAATCCCGGATAGCTGCAGCCTCGCGTAACGTCGCGCGGCTTTCGTCGGCGGTGGGCGAGCGGGCGGCGGCGGCGCGACGGCCGAAATCGCGCGCCATGGTCGTTCGCTTTCCGCCGATCGAGCCGTTCGAGAGCGGTTTCCTCGAGGTGGGGGAGGGCCACCGCGTCTATTGGGAATCGTGTGGCAATCCCGACGGAAAGCCGGCGCTGTTCCTGCACGGCGGCCCGGGCTCCGGCTGTTCGCCCGGCTCGCGGAGGATCTTCGATCCCGCGATCTATCGCATCGTGCTGTTCGACCAGCGCGGTTGTGGGCGAAGCCGGCCATTGGCCGAGGCAGATGGCATCGACCCGAGCACCAACACGACCGCGCACCTGATTCGCGACATCGAGATGCTCCGCCGAACCCTCGCCATCGAAGCGTGGACCGTTTTCGGCGGCTCCTGGGGCACGACGTTGGCCCTGGCCTACGCGCAGTCGCATCCGCAACGCGTCGCCGCGATGGTGCTCGCGCTGGTGACGACGACGTCGCGACGCGAGGTCGAGTGGATCACCGGCGGCGTCAAGCGCTTCTTTCCGGCGGAGTGGGAGCGCTTCGCCGCGGCCGTTCCCGCGCGTCTTCGTCACCTTCCGCTGGTCGACGCCTATGCCGAGCTGCTCTTCGACGGCGATCCCGCGGTGCGGGATCTTGCCGCGCGCGAGTGGTGCGCCTGGGAAGACGCTCACGTTTCGCTCACGCCCGGCCATCGTCCCAACGAGCGCTTTGCCGATCGGGATTTTCGCCTTCGCTTCGCGCGCTTGGTGACGCACTATTGGAGACACGCCGCTTTTTTGGAAGACGAACAATTGATCCGCGACGCTCCGCTGCTCGACGGCATTCCCGGCGTGCTCATAAACGGGCGGTACGATGTCAGCGGTCCGCTGGAAACGGCCTACCGGCTGAGCCGGCGTTGGGCGACGAGCCGCCTCGAGGTGCTCGAGGATGCCGGACACGGCGGCGGCGACAGCTTCACCGCGGCGGTAACCGGCGCGCTCAATCAGCTCGCGCCGTAGCCTCCGCCCCGGGGCCGCGTACGCCTGACGCCGCGATTGCAAAAAGCGTCCGGCGCGCCGTCGGACGGACGTACAATCGTGCGACGACGCCGTCGGCTACGCTGGGCGGGTGCGCGCGCATCGCTGCGCCGGCGCGCCGCTGAGGGCTCGCTACGGGAGGATCCATTCGGATGTCGATCTCGAACGTGGACTACTTGCAGATCCGCGAAGACCAGCGCCGGCGCCGGCAGCTCCGCGCCTTTCTCATGGAGTGCCGCTCACAACTCGATCCGATCGAACTGGGCCTACCCCGAACCGCGCGCCGCAGAGTCGCCGGACTTCGCCGCGGCGAGGTTGCCGAACTCGTCGGGGTCAGCGTCGACTGGTACCGCTCGTTCGAGAGCGGTCGCGCGGTGAGGGTCTCGCCGCAGTTCGTCGGCCGGCTCTCCAAAGCGCTCCGCCTGAGCGGGTTCGAGCAGTTCGCACTCTTCCGGCTGGCGCTGCCGGAGATCTATCATCTCGAGATCGGGGAGACGCTGCTGCAGCGTTGAGTGCGCTCCCGCGCGCCCTCAGCGCGACTGCTCCTTGCGATAGCGTGCGATTTGCTGTTGCACCGCGGTTAGCGCTCCGTACCCGATGCCGTCGTCGGCCGGCTCGATGTCGTCGGTCGTGTTTGCGTCCCAACCCTCGTCGCCCAGGGCGAATTCGTTGAACTGGTGGACGATCAGGAAGATCGGTTGGAGTTGGTTCGCGACGTTCATGAAATTTGCGAAGGTCGAGTAGGGAACGCCGCCTTGGTCGCGCAGCGAGTCGTCGACGTAATAATCGGTGCCGGGCTGACAGGTCGTCAGCGGCGGGTCGATGGGCGGCGCCGCGATACATGCGGCGGGCCACGTTCCCCAGCCGTACTGTCCGGCCGTCGCAAGCGACACGGTCACGTTCTCGACGCGCGGGTAGCGCGGGGCAACGGTGTACGACGGATAGTACGCAAAGGCGGGATTGAGCCGGTCGACCCAACTCCACCAATAGCTCCCGAAGCCGCGAACCAGCGGCACCGGCCCCGTCGGCACGTAGCCGGGCGGTTCGTTCCAGAACGTCCGGTCGGTATCGAAATAGCCGCCCACGAGACGAAACGTGTACTTCGCCGCGAGCCCGGTCGAGACGATCAGCCGGTGCAGTTTGCCCATGATGCAGCGCGTGTCGTCGATGCCGGGCGGCGCGAACACCAGCACCAGCGGCTTGCCTTCGTAGATCACGTTGAGGCCGGGATGCCGCGCCATCAGCCGCCCGTAGAAGGCCATCTCTTTTTCGAAACTCGTCGTGCCGGTCACGGCCGGATTGCCGTGGATGTTGCCGACGGGAATTCCCGCAATCGGCGGACAGGGATCGATGCCGAAGCCTTCGACCGGGCCGTTCGCGCTATACGGCGTCAGGCAGCCGTTGTCCTGACACGCGAGCAGCGGAATCGTTTTGAGCGGCGTGCCGAGTTGCGACCACGCCGCGTAGATGTTGGCGTCGTTGTCGCGGATCTGTTGGTTGTATTTCTTGAAGCTGCGGTTGCCGGCCGCCGTCGTTTGGCCGCAGGGGTTCAACTGCGCGGGGTCGACCGCGGCCTCGCCGTCGTCGAAGATGCAACTGACGTTATTGGTCAGCTCGACGATCGCGGCGTCGGCGCCCATTAGCGTCAACGCGTCGACGTGGTGCTGGATAACGTTGGGATCCTCGCTGTCGTAGCCGCCCCCCACCGGAATCATGTCGGCCGAAGTCAGCAGAGGTCGCGGCGAGAGCAGCGGCGGCGGAAAGGTCACGGCCTTGGGTCCGAACCACGCTTCGTATTCCATGACGACGACGTGGCTCGAAGCGTTGACGACCAGCGGCGTGCCGGCCACGCCTTGCGCGGCTGGCGCCGCGCCGAGCAACAGCACGGCCGCGCCCGTCGCGCCGAGGGCGCGCGTGGCCGCGGTCAGCCTCGCCGCAAACGAGTCGTCCGGAAACTCCATC
>Ga0326727_10009592_pt1 | contig 23693 bp, 26 predicted proteins | sample MB2enrmetagenome_FD_207643 | JGI IMG/M metagenome (GOLD analysis project Ga0326727, IMG submission 207643) | Lab enriched peat soil microbial communities from McLean, Ithaca, NY, United States - MB29MY | ecosystem: Environmental > Terrestrial > Soil > Wetlands > Peat | place: USA: New York... | reverse complement strand
GGTATATGTTACATTATGTCCGTTGCACAATTCATCGGGAGGTATCCATGGAAGTCAATCGGAAAAAAACCGCAGCGGTTCTCGGCGGTGCCGCTGCGGTCATCATTTCTGCAAGCCTCGCGTACGGCATTGTCCTCGCGCAGAAAAGCAGCCCCTGGGCGCTGGACGTCGCGATCACCGCCGTTCTCGGCATCGGCGTGCTCGGTTTCCTGTTCTCGGGCCGCAGGCGCCTCGCCGAAGAGGACGAACTGGAAAGCCGGATCATGGCGGAAAGCGCCCGCGCCGCTCAGTGGATCGGCTGGCTGCTCGGCTACATTGTCGGTATGGGTATCGTATCCATCGGCAACCACCTTCACCGGCCGGAGTTTTTCCGCTACGGCTGCATCGTCATCGCCGCCGTCGGTATGCCATCCCTGGTGGAAAGCATCGTGCGCGTCTTCGTGCGGCGAAAATATAGCGGAAAGTAATTTTTGAAATGGAGGTTTTCAATGCCGTTCGACAATAAATTCCGACCATGGTTCGCTATCGCTATTTTCGCAGCCGTTGCACTCTGTTTCGTGCTGTTCCAGAATATCAAGTGGGATTCGAAGGCATTTGTCGTCTTTTCCGATATCTGGACTTTTGCCATTCTCGGCATTTCAGTGGCGGGATTCTTCCTATTAGTACCAAAACGGCTGAAAAAAGAAGACGAACTGGACAGCCGCATCTACGCAGAAAGCGCCCGGTTCACCTTTTACGCGACGATGTTCGGCGGTTTCGCGATATCATATGGCATCATCAGCCTTTCCAGACACTTACACAAACCGGAATGGATACCGCTCGCGATCGGAATTATTCTAACCGTTTCCGCAACCTCGCTTATCGAGCTGATTGTCCGTTTCTTCGTCCGCCGCCATTACACGGAAAAGTAGCCGATGCTGGAGAACGACATCCGCGTCTGGCGGGCGAAGTGCCGGATGAGCCAGGAAGAACTGGCGAAACATGCCGGGGTGACGCGGCAGACCATCCTCGCCGTGGAGAACGGGAAATACGGGCCGTCGCTCGAACTCGGGTTCCGGATCGCGAAAGCCCTCGGGGCGAGGATAGAAGAGGTGTTCCGGTGGGTGGAATGAAAAACGGGGACGCCCCGCTGGCCGTCCCCGTTTAAAAAATAATCCGTCGCGGATTACTCGATATAGTACAGTTCCTCGACCTGCGAAACCGCTCCCTCGCCCTGGGCGAAGGTCTGGAAGTAGTGCGCGTCGTCGAGCGCGGCATCGTTGCGGGTAGTGGACATCCGGATGTAGACGGGTTTCAGGCGGTCGAAGGTGGCGAGTCCCATGGCCTCACCCGCCGGGTCGAAGGGAACCCAGCCGAAACGTTCGATGTAAACCTCGCACCACTGGTGGCGCGGATCGCTGCCCTGCGGTTTGACGATGAAGCCTTCCACCACGCGGGCGGGAATCCCCTTGGCGCGGCAGAGCGCGGTGAAGAGATCCGCGTAATCGCTCGCGTTTCCCTGCTTGCGGGCTAAAGCCGCTGCAGCCCCGGAGTAATTGGTGACCGCGTCCTTCCAGGCGATGTTCGAAAGCACGAATTGATAAAGCTGGTGCAGAGTGTCGATATCGTTCGTCCCGGAAATGGCGGCGGCGGCGTTCGAGACGGAAGGATCGTCCTTCTCGATGCCGTTCTCCGCGCGCAGGAACTCGCGCAGATAGCTTTCCCCGAGAAAATCCGAGTTGCGGTGTTTGGACAGCAGGAAAAGGTCGGCTTCGTAAAGCTGCATCTTAACGGCGATATCCAGCTCGGCGGTGCCGGCGGGATTCCGGAAACCGTACTCGGCATAGCGATTATCGCCCACTTTGAAAAACTTTTGCGGAGGAATCTTGCCGCCGTCGATCGAAATGATCCCCTGCCGACCCTCGGCCTCATGCGGGAAAACGGTGATGAACCTTACTTCGCGCGGCTTTCCCTGAAACGAAACCTTGTAGTTCATGTGCAGGATTTCCTGCCCTTCTTCCTTGGTGGCGGAAAACACGGCGGGCGCGGAAACGGCGCAGACCAGAACCGCGAGCAATAGTGAGCGGAACATGCGGAAACCTCCGGGATCAAAACTATTCCAGATCATCGGAACAAATCGGGAAAAGATTATCCCTGAGGATTTTCCGGCAAACCCGCTTCCATATCCGCGGGCCGCTCCGACTCCTTCCGCCGCACGAGATAGTTCTGGCGTTCCTCGTCCCACTTGAGGTCGAAGGCGTCGCCCATGCTCTTGATCATCCGCGAGAGTTTGGCGAAACCGTAGGTGCGGGTGTCGAACGCGGGATCCATCCGCTTGAGGGCGTGACCGACAAGGGTGATCTCCTTCCAGTCGCTCTCGGTTTCCACCATATCGTAAGCCTCGCTCACGAGATCCACCGGGTTCTCGGCATGCACCGCCGCGACAAGTTCCTCGACGGCGGAAACCGGAATTTCCTTTTTCTCCTTTTCCTTCTCGCGGTCCTTTCGGGGAGGTTCGCTCTTGCGGACGTTCTCCTTTCCGCCGTTACCGCTCTTCCGGCGGCTCTGCTCCTGTTTGAGGATGTTCTCGTTGAAGAGGAACTGGTCGCAGGCCTTGACGAATGGATTGGGCGTGTGCTGCCGCCCGATGCCGATGACGAACTTTCCCTCCTCGCGCAGACGGATGGCGAGCCGGGTGTAGTCGCTGTCGCTGGAAACGATGACGAAGCCGTCGACATTGCCGCTGTAGAGGATGTCCATCGCGTCGATAATCAGCGCGCTGTCGGTGGCGTTTTTGCCGATCGTGTTCCGGAACTGCTGGATGGGTTGGATGGCGTTGACGGGCAGGTACTTCTTCCAGCTCTCCATCTGCGAGGTGGTCCAGTCGCCGTAAATGCGGCGGATGGTGATCTTGCCGAATTTCACGACCTCGCGCAGGACATGCTCGATGGAACTGGGCTGGGCGTTGTCGCCGTCGATGAGCACCGCGAAGCGGAGTTCCGCCGTATTTTTTTCCTTTTCAATCATATATTCTCCTCGAATGGGAACGACATATGATAACGCGCGGAAGGAAATCCCGCAAGGGATGGTCAGATGGCGCCGGTAACGAAATCCGCTCAGTTCTCCCGGTTGACCAGGACGACTTTCTTATCCGGCATAGGCTTGATGGAAATTCAGTCGAATTTTGAATTTCGCGTTAAACAATGGCTCGTCCACCTTCTTCACCGACTGGGAGACGGCTCAATCAGGTCCCAGAGATTGCCGTACAAATCTTCGAAAACGGCGACGGTTCCCCACGTTTCGACCACCGGCTGACGGACGATATTTATTTGCTGATCTATGAGATTTTGATAATCCCTTTGGAAATCATCCGTATAAAGAAAAAGAAAGACCCTTCCGCCAGTCTGATTGCCGATCCTGCTTTTCTGTTCTTCATTCACCGCTTTGGCCAACAGCAAGCAACATTCCGTCGAACCCGGCGGCGCAACCAGCACCCACCGTTTCGTTTCGTTCAACCTGGTATCTTCCACCAAAGTGAAGTGCAACTTTTCGGTATAAAACCGGATCGCTTCGTCATAATCCGCCACGACAATCGCGACATGAGCCAATGTTTGCTTCACGATAAAGGCACTTCAAAGCAGGTCCGAGTAATCGTCTGTAACCGGGGAAGGTTTGCTTTCCGCCTTGCGCTGCTTTTCCAGCACGCGGAGCTTGAAGGGCAGCCACTGGCGGTTGTAGATGTCGGCGAGTTCGAAAACCTCGTGGTCGGCGTACTCGGGAGGGATCTTCGCCGTGAAGCCGTAGCTCTTCTCGCGGAGTCCGCGTTTGACCACGTACACCGGATCGCTGACGGTGCGCGAGAAATGCCCCGCGTAGATCGTCGCGAGGGCCGCGACGTTGACGATCAGGAGCGAAGTGACAAGCAGAGACAACCGCGCCTCGGTGTCGACGTCGGCGAAGCGGACGAGTCCGGTAAGGTTGAACGCGAGGTAAGTGCCGAGGCTGATGAGCACCATCAGCGCCGCGATGAACGAGACATGGTGCTGGCTCATCTTCGAGTGCACGTTCTCGATATGGCTGAAGATCTTGAGCACGCGCAGCACACGGAGGATACGGGAGATGCGGACGGCGCGGATGACCTTGAGGAGATTCGCCACGCTGCGCTCCCCCTCGGTTCCGCCGCCGGTCAGGAGCATGAAAAGCATCGGACCGGAATTGAGGAGCAGGAGCGGGACGCTCGCGAGGAAATCGATCCAGCCCTTTTCGTAGCGGATGTAATGGAGGAATTTCCCCTTCCGTATGGCGGAAAAACTGCGCAAGCCGAACTCGGTGGTGAAGATGAGGTCGAAGGCGAATCCCGTGACGACCATCCCTACGTGAAAGTTATTGCCCCAGTGGAAAATGAGTCCGAGATCGTCCACGATGATCTGGAGGATCGAGAGAAAGATGATCCCGAGAAGCAGGTAATCCAGGACTTTTTTGAGGGTCTTCATATCTCAGATCCCCTCCTCGATGGTGATCTTGTAAAGCTCGTCCAGGATCGCGAAGTCATAAGCGTAGAACTTGTAGTTGGTGCGCGCGACCGCGAGCCAGCTTGCCTCGTAGCTGTCGGCGCCCTTGTCCGCCTTGATGGCGCGGTACTCCAGGATGATGTTGTAGAGGATCTTCGAGAACTTCGACGTGAAAGGCGCGTTTTCCTGCTCGTCGAAGTCGTAAAAAGTCCTGGCAAGGATGTCGAGGTAGTCGGGCGAGATATCGCCGAGGCCTTTCTGGATGATCTCGCGCACCTTCGAGATGAAGCTCGCGCGCAGCGACGCGTTGCCCTCCATGTCGCGGAAGGCCACGGCCTGCATCGACGAGGACTGCGGGTTGAGCACCTTCATCGGCAGAGAAATGTCAAACAGAGGGAGAATCATGAAGGTGGTGAAGGTGAAGTCGATCGCGTCCGGCGCGTTCTTGAGGTTGATGGCGTCGAATCCGGACAGCCCGCGGTAGATGGTTCGTTTCTTCTCGTAGATATTGTCGATGAAAGGCTGGAGCTTGTCCTGTTCGATGAAATTCACGATGTTGGCGTAGATACGCCGCGACTGGTACTTGGAAAGCAGTTTCCCCACGAGGGAAAGGAGCATCTCGCGGTAGGGGGTATCCGGATCCGGAAAGGTGAAGAGGTGCTGGATGGACTTCCTGACGATATTTTCCAGGCGCGGCCGGAGAAGTCCCGCGATTTTCTCCCCGGTTTTTTTCAGCAGTTCGAACTTGACGCTTTCCCATTTTTCGGCGGGATAATAATCCGGGGACGCAAAAGTGGAACGGAGCTTCTGCTCGTTGAGACTCAGGAAAGCGAGGATGCTTTCCTCTTTCTCGATGACCGGCAGACCCCGAATCGCGCCGCTTCCCAGCAGTTGTTCGATAAACTGGTCGATTTTGGTGGTATCCATTCCCGTCTCCGCTCCGGCGGATTTTTTTACAGAATCCCGCCTCCGTTTATCGGCAGATCGCACTGCAGAAGTTGAGTTTCCGCAACTTGCGCGAAGAGACGGGGTATGATATAATTGAATTCTTTATCCAAATGGATGAACCGCCCTTACCGGCGGAAACGGGAGGCAGCGAATGATCGCCGCGCGCGGACTGCGCATTCCCCTCGGAGGAGGGCGATTCCTCGCGCCCCCGGATCTCGCGATCGGCGGAACCGGTGTTTACCTGATCGAAGGCGACAACGGGAGCGGAAAAACCACGCTGGTACGGTGTCTCTGCGGCATCCTGTCCCGCTACGAAGGTACGGTGGAACTCGGCGGGCGGGATCTCCGCGTTCTGCGCCGGGACGAAATCGCCCGCCAGACGAGCTATCTTCCGCAGGCGATGAACCCCGAGGCGGACACCGAGACCGAAGCATTCGTGCGCGAGGGACTTTACGCCAACCCGCGCAGCCGTTTCGACGAGGTTGCGGATGCGCTCGGCGTCCGGTCGTTCTTCGGGCGGGGCATCGCGGGACTCTCGGGCGGGGAGCGCCAGCTCTGCCGGATCGCCCGCGCGCTCGCGGCGGAAGTGCCTCACGTATTCCTCGACGAGCCGGACAGCTACCTCGGACGCAAGAACCGCGAGCGCTTCACCTCGCTCGTGCGTGCGCTGTCGGAGCGGAGCGCGATCGTCATCGTGACGCACGGGGCGATCACCTTCACCGACGCGGACCGGCTCCTCGTGAACCTTTCTCCGGAAGAAAGCTGAGAAAACGGGAGGCAATGATGGCAAGACTGATCGCGAAAACGACGGAGATACGCGCGGCGGGAAACCCGCCCAAGATCATCGAGGAATTCGTCGGCCGGGTAAACAGCGGCGACGAAGGGATTTCCATCGCGCGGATGCGCAGTCCTTCCGGCTGGAGCGAGGAGGGACAGACGCCCGAATTCGACGAATACTCGGTGGTGCTGAAGGGATGCCTGCACCTGAGTCTGCGCAACGGCGAATTCGACGTTACGGCCGGACAGGCGGTAATCGTGGAAGCGGGCGAGTGGGTCCGGTATTCCACGCCGCATCCGGAAGGCGCGGAGTACCTGTCTGTATGCCTGCCCGCGTTCAGTCCCGCCCTCGTGCACCGGGACGCTGAGTGAGAAAACTCGTTTTCTTCTCTGTCATCCTTCTCGCTGCTCGTCTGGGAGACCTGTACACCACATGGCTCGCCACTCCGGACCTGCAAAACGAGTGGAGCCCGCTCGTCACCGTGTTCGGCTTCGGGTGGAAACAACTCCTCGTCTTCCATGCCGGGATGTACGTTCTCGCAGTGTGGCTGATGGGCTTCTATTTCCTGCGCCGGAGAAACGTGGAAGAGCGCGGCCTCAGCTTTCTCGAATACTGGTCGCTCCTTTACTTCCGCAACAAGTTCGAGGGGCTTTCCATGCTGCGTAAAATTCCGAGAAACGGGCGCATCCTCCTGGAGGAGATCGGCTACCTGATGGCGTTCACCTTCCTGCCGTTCAGCATACTGGCCGTGGCGAACAACGTTTGCTTCGGCTTCTTTCCCGCATACGGCGAGTGGTTCCACCGGACCTTGTCGCCGCTTGCTCTGCCGGCCGTCCTGGCCTATTCCCTCGGGAACATAGCGCTTTTCCACTGGTACGATTACAGTAAGTACCGGAGAATGTCGTCCAGTGTGCATACTTGATGCCGATTCCGATGTAAAATAATTATTTCGCTTGATATTTACCGTTTTGAGTGTTAAACTACCCCTAATGATTTTGCGGAGGAACCTATGAAAACCAACTTCGGACTCATTTCTTCAATACTTGTTGTCTTCGCCTCGCTCACCCTCGCCTCCTGCGGCAGCCATTTGTTGTCGGATTCCAGTTCTACCGGGAAAAGTGCATCTGCAGCGGCATCTACATCTGCAGCGGCGTCTACATCTGCAGCGGCATCTGCATCCAGTTCCGGCACAACAAATACGGTCAGCGTTACCATCCTTTCTCCGTTAAACAATTCGAAGCTGGTCAGCAATAACGTTACCGTTTCCGGTACCGCCTCAGCCACAGCCGGTGTCAAGACGGTTTTTCTCGCCACCAACTTCGGGCCTTTCTCTGCGGTAAGCGGAACCACTAATTGGAGCACCAACTTGACTCTTCCCGGCGGCAGCTATTGTACACTGCGGTTTTACTGCGTCGACACCCTCGGTGTATCCAGCATCACGCAGAGCGTGACCGTCCAGGTGCTGCCGCAGGTTATCCTGACGGGAACCCTGACCGGAAACCTCACCAACGTCGGAATAGCTGCCTATGATTTTGTGAAAAACGTGATTTATACCGGCACTATATCCAATGGTACTAATTTCAGCATCAATATCTCCGGACTATCCGGCACCAATGGATATCAGATATATACTTATTTCTATTTCCCCATGGGAACAAATAATTATTTATATTACAATTTTCAGAATTATTACCCCGGAACACCTTGTTCTTCAAACCTCGGCAGTTTTTCCGATAACACCAACAACGTGAACATAATTGACAATGACTCTCTCAACTCCAATTCCAGCATCTATCTTTACGGCACCATTACCGGTACGAATTTCGGTGTATATGACACCGACAGCAGCGGCGACGTTGTTGCAGTACCCTATCAGATGTCCAGTTTGGGAAACTGCCAGTGGTCCATGAACATGAACCTGGTTGTCGGCGCCAAATATATCTTCAAGTTCAATAACACTAACAATAACATCACCTGGCTGGGAAGTGTGAACGTGATGGACACCAACACCGCTCCGATCAGTCTGGTCTACACCAACCCCTCCGCGCACCTTTCCCAGGACGTCACCGTGCTGTTCAGCGTCTGCATGTCCAACACAACCGGATTTTCCTCCGTCTCGGTCCGCGGCAATTCCTACCCGCTCAATTGGAACACCAGCCCTTACTCGGCCCTGAATGACAGCGGCACCAACGGAGACGCGGCAGCCGGGGACAACATCTGGTCCGGTTGCATTACCTTCACCAACGGAAGCCCCTCCTATTTCGAATACAAATATATTCTGGGTTCATCCGGTTGGGAGAACGACATCGCCAACCGCACGTTCATCATCGACTCCAGTCTCGCTACCAACATCATTCCCATGGCTTATTTTGACACCAACTTTTAAGTAAACGCGACTTATTTCCGGCTTCCCGACGTGCAAACGTCGGGAAGTTTGTTCTCTGAACATACAGCAATATCAGGAGGTTGGCATGATAAATCTTGAAACGATGTTATTCCGAAGCATATTATTTTTATCCATGTTCGCTACAATTACAGGATGCAGCATAGCCCCGAAAAGCGTTAAAAACTCATCCTCATCGAGTCAACAAGCGTCATCCGCCCCGGTTACCTCCGTCAATCAGACGACGTCTTATCCCGACATCGTATCTACAAATTATACCAATTACCAGGTTGGACTTGCTTCATACGAGTTCAAGGTTTTCATCATATCCAATTACACGGAGTCCTTGGAAGACACGACGCCCGGCTGGTGGAAAGACGCCGTCATATACCAGATATTCCCGAGGGCATTCAAGGACAATAACGGCGACGGAACGGGCGATATCGCCGGGATAACATCCAAACTGGATTACATCACCAATATCGGTTTCAACGGCATATGGACATGTCCCATTTTTGTCAGTCCGTCCTACCACGGATACGATACGGTGGATTATTCGAACCTGAATTCGGACTTGGGAACCATGCAGGATTTCTCGAATTACATCAATTCGGCGACATCGAGAGGAGTGCATGCGGTGCTGGATCTGGTGCTTGAAGATACCAGCGCACTGTGCCCATGGTTCCTGGATGCCCAGACAAACGGAAGAATGATGAACTCGTATATCTGGACCAATTCTCCTCCTGCCTGGGATAACGGCGCCTGGAGTTCAGACGCCAGCAATTCGGAATACTATTACCAGGTTTTCGGATATCCCCAGTTGAACCTTCTCGACCAGCCCACTGTCACCAATATGTTCAATATCTCCCGCTACTGGGAATCACTCGGCGTCGACGGGTTCAGGCTGGATGCAGCACAATGGTACATTCCGGACAACACGCTCGAAGAACAAACCGGTTCCCCGGAAACGCTCGCCTTCATCACGAATTACGAAGCGGCTGTCAAATCTTACAAGTCCTCGGCATTTACGGTTGGCGAAGTCAGCACCAGCTATATGAACGGAGGCAGCGAATCCTTATATTATGAAAACGGTTCCGGACTCGACATGGTATTCAGCTTCGATTTCCCGACATCGGTCCTGACCGGCTTATTCAATGCCGACGCTTCCCAGATCAATTCCCTGATCAATAACAAGCCGGCGTCCATACCCTGGACGTTCTTCGCCCCGATTCTGGACAGCCATGACAGCTATGTCCTCGGCAATGCAGGTTATGGCGGATTCAGATTCATGGACGCCATCGGAGGCGATTTCAACCAGGCAAAACTGGCCGCGGCTCTCCTGCTTACATTCGCCGGAACACCTTTTATCTATTACGGCACCGAGATCGGTATGGAATCGGTTAATTCAGGTGATACCTACAAGAGAAGGCCGATGCAGTGGGACAGCACCTCGTTAGCCGGATTCTCCAGTTCCACGGCACTTTGGTGGAACGCCGCTTACCCGGCAGGTGCGGCCGGTTCAGGCAATCCGATAGCCGGCAACGCTAACCCGACAAACGTTGCATACCAGCTTTCGGATCCGAACTCGCTCCTGAATCTATACAAAAAACTGATCGCTTTCAGGAAAGCGAATACCGCCCTCACCAGGGGAAACATCCGGGTGATCACCACGGGCTCTTCTTCCATAGCCTCATTCATCAGACCGGGCACTAATTATACGATACTCGTTGTTGCCAATCTCGGTTCGGTTCCCGGACAGGCCGATATCAATTTTTCCGGAAGCGGCCTGGTAAACGGTACGGATTACAAGATGGTTCTCGTCCCGTTCCTGCCCAATAATACGAACACCTCTTTAATTCCCGCCACGAACACCAACGCTCTCTGGCCGAGCATGTATGTACTCGGAGATTTCAACAGTTGGAATACCAACAATCCGATGACCTACGAGGGTAACTTTAACTGGAAAGCCGACATCAGCCTCAGCGCTGAAACAATCCAGTTTATTTACGGTACCGCCAATTACATGACCAGCGGCCAGAGCTGGGGCGTTTCACCTTATGCCGGCTACTGTACAGTCAACGGAAATCCGCTCGGTTTCACCGCCCCCTCGAACGGAACTTACCATTTCTTATTCAACCAGAGTACTCTGGCCTATTCGGTGCAGTAGCTTTCTCCCGCAACTTCAAACGGGGCTGTCCCAAAGGGGCGGCCCCGTTTCTTTTTGCCGACACATACAGGAAATTCGGTCGTAACTCTCAACTCGATCATCTGTCACAAAGCTCAAAGTTACCGATTCCGGTCATGCCGCAGGAAAGTTTTCCCTTCCGGAAAATCATTCCGGATTTTGTCTTTTTTTAAAATCTGAGTCATCATGATTAAATCTGGGGAAGCGGGGGGATATTTCGATGCCTCACGCTACCAATGGATTGAATCATAGTTATGTAAACGGGGGGAGAGAAGATGAAGAGAATTTTATGCTTGGCAATAATGGCTTCACTAGTGATTATTATTTCAGGGTGTCACCAGAACGTTCCTTTCGACAAAAGGGCAAACGCGCCGACCTGGAATAAAAACAGCGGCCAGCCGGTCGAATATTTTCTGAACTCGGACAGACAGATCCAGACCATTCCGACGAACTGGGCTGTTTTTGAAAAATCAAACTTGCAGTACGATCTCATATGCGCGGATAGCAGTTACGTACTCGCTAAAAAATCCGGAAGCTCGGCGCTTTATTATTGCGGAGATAAGGGAGTAAGCGCCGGTCAAGCAGTTACCATGAAACAGGTCAAGTTGCTGTCCCATAATTATATATATCAGGATATCGCTTGCGGGGAATGCGAGGAGTATTCCATAGGAACAATTTATATGCTTTCAACCAACTTAAAAGTTTATTTCACCGATGTATGGACACTGGCCAGCACATGGCAATGGCGTGAGCTGGAAATACCGCTCGCGAGCAACTGTTTAAATAAGGACAGCCGTATCAGCGGAGCAAGAAGCGTTATATTTATATCAGGTACAGATAAATTTTACGCCGCATGGTATGATGTTTCATGCTCGTCTTACTGTATTCATGTCTGGCCTCACATTCCATGGAGAAGCCGGAATCAATGGAGCGCAGGTGTATATCCCTCCGGGACGGGAATAAAAATTGATATCAAGACGATACAAGCGAAACGCCGCCTGGAAACCCAGTCAGTTGACGAGGCCAAAGCCATTCTGAACAGATTATTCGGTTCTTACCGTCCGGGAATCATCGGAATCCCCAAGTATGCGGTTCCTCCGACGATCCAGTCAATGAATGCCATGCTGAGCGATGACGATAAACTTCCGGTTGATGTTATGTTTAACGGCTCCTATAATGGAACGAACGGTATCTTCTATGCCAAGTTACAGTGGAAGATAGACAAGGGAACGCTCGGTACTGAATGGTATTTCAAGGGAAACACGAAATTCCCTCTTTCTTTCACTGAATTCACAAATAAGGCTATCAGAATCGCACAGTAGTTTTTGAGGCCCGAAGTACCGTTTCATCGCGATCTGCAATTTTTCCGGATAGCTGCCGGAAAACCGGTTTGCCGACGGGAACAAGTCCTTCAACTGAACGACCTCGAAGTCCCGGGTGTCGGAATAACGGATTCCCATAAATTGAAATATCCATTTCAATTCATTTTATCAACTTCAATTCCAGAAAAACATTGCCGAAGAGTTCCGTACAAGATCATATACTGATAACGCTGGAATTGCTTGTCAACTAGCGCCGGAATAAGAATAAATCGCCCTCGGCTTCTCACTCGAATCCCTCCCGCGTGAAACGGTAAGCGGACGGCGGCTCTCCCCGCTTCCACGCGCCCAGAACGTGCACGGCGAGATTCTCCGCCTCGAAAAAGGCGTCTGCGACGGTAAGCTCCTTCCCCGGAAGCGGACGCAACAGATCCGCAACGCGCGCCTTGTTCATAAAACGGTCCGAGCGCATCCGCACGTTGTAAAAGTAGTCGCGCAGGTGGACGAAATCGCCCCACGCGCCGTTCGCGTTCCGCATCCTCGCGGCGATCTCGCGGAAACGCATGGCATCGTCCATGACGATCTTCCGGGCGTCGAAGAAATAATCGCGGAAACCCGCCGGGGTGAGCACCCATCGGTCGAGAAAAATCAAGGCGTCCAGCAATGCGTCCTGATGCCGTCTCCGGATTTCCGGGGTTCGAGGCTCTCCCTTCGCGAGCATCACTTGCAGCATGTCCTCGATCTCCCACAAAATGCGGTTGAGACGGCCGAACACGGCGTCCAGAGAACCGAAGGGAGTTTCTGGAAGCGCCTTTCGCCTGACTTTTGGAGCAGCGGATGCGGTCGAGGCAGCAGGAGAAGTGGGGGAAACCGGCGCGGAGGGTTTTGCGGAACGGAAGGCATCGTAATCCGAGCGCTTTTCGGGATCGGAAAGCACCTCGTAGGCGTGGCGGACGGTGATGAATCGCTCCCGGGATTCCTCCGAATTGCCGTTGCGGTCGGGATGCCAGCGCATGGCGAGCTTCCGGAAAGCGGTCTTGATGATTTCGAGGTCGGCGTTTTCCGGAATTTCCAGGATGTCGTAGAGCGTAACGTCCTTCATTCCGGCGCTTCGGCCCTGCGTTTTCGGGATGCGGCTTCGCTGTAGCGGCAGCCGCACCAGTCCTGCCGGTATAACCCGAGTTCCTTCGAAAACGCCACGGACTTCTTGAAGCCCTCGTTCTTCTTGAAATCGCTGGAAAGCCAGCGGACGCCGGTTCGCCCGGATAGCGAACGCCCGATGGCGTCGATCTTCTTCGCGTCCTTCATCGGCGAAAGAGTGAGACTCGTGACGACGGAGGAAAAGCCGAACACCCTTGCGGTTTCAAAGGCGCGCTCGAGACGGAAGACATAGCAAACGGCACACCGCGCACCCTTTTCCGGCTCGTTTTCGAGTCCCCGAACGGCGCGCTTCCACTCCTCGCGGTCCGCGTCCATATCCCGCGCGTGTTCCACCGGCACCGCATTCAGGCCCAGAAAAGGCGAAAGCGCGAGCAGACGGCGTACTTCCGCCTCCCGGCGCGCGTTTTCGTCCTTCTCCAGGTTGGGGTTGTAGAACCACACGCCGATCCTTCCGCCGGGCGGCTCTTCTTCCAGCGCGCGCTCCCATCCGTCGAGGCCGCCGAGGACAGACAACGTCTGCGTCAGGCAGGGCGCGCAGCACGCGTGAACGAGAACGCCCCTCTCATCAGGCATGCGGCGATGCCCCCTTCGCGGCGCGAATGAATTCCACCGCCATCAGAGCGCGGTCGTCGTCGGGCGGAGCATCGTGCGTGTAAGCATCCACGTCCCGGATGATTTTCTCGACGAAAGCCTGCGGTTCCAGACCGCGCCCCTCCTCCATTCCCAGGATCAGCCGATCGTGGCCGTAGAGTTCGCCGTCGGGACTGCGGGCCTCCACGATGCCGTCGGTGTAGAGAAGAAAACGGTCTCCGGGAAGCAGTTCGATCCGGCCGCAGACGAAGCGGGGCTTTTCGAAAACGCCCAGGATGGAACCCGCCGCCGTGAGCTTTTCGATGTGCTCCGATCCGGCCTTGAGCAGGAAAGCGGGGTGATGCCCGGCGCTCGCGTATTCCAAGACTCCGGTTTCCAGGTTGAGAATGGCGTAAAAGCTCGTCAGGTAATACCCGAGGTCGCCGATGAAACCGAAAAGCTCATCGTTGACGGACTGGAAAACATCGGCGGGATTTCGGTTCCATCCGGAACTGTCGCTGAAGGCGACCTTGGCCATCGTCGCGATCAGGGCCGCCGGAATGCCGTGTCCGGACACGTCGGCCACGAGAAAGCCGTAACCGTTCTTTCCGATGCGGATCACGTCGACGAGGTCGCCGCCGATGCGCTCCATCGATCGGTATTCGATCCCGATGCTGAATTCCTCTCGCTTCGGAAAATGATCGCCGGTGGGAATGATGCCCTGCTGAACACGGCGTGCCATCTCCAGTTCCTCGAGCATGACCTCGTTAGACTTGAAGAGCACGGAGTTGATCCGGTTCACCTCGCGCACCCGGTCCGCGACGAGTTCTTCCAGATGCTCGTTGTAACGACGGATTTCCTGGTTCTGGGAATCGATCCGCTCGAAGCTTTCCCGCAGTCGCTCCGCGATGTCCCGATATGAGCTCGATATTTCCTCGATCTCGTCGCGGCTGCCGTTTCCGGTGCTTTTCCACGGGACGGGAAAATCGGCGAGAAGCGCCTCGATGGGCCGCATCAGGAGACGGGAAACCAGGGCGGCCACGGCCAGCACCAGGAATACGGCAAGCAGCGTGATGGCGACGTATTGCATACGCAGCAGAATGATCCGTCGGTTGAAATCATGCCGCGAAAAACCGACGGTTACCACGGCGCTCCCGACGGTCCTGGTTTTTTCCGCAACAAACCGGCTGCCGTCGTTCCGGTGGAGCAGGCTGCCGGATACGCGGGAGATACGTCCGTCGGGTTCCCGGACAAAGGCGTATTCCAGGCTTTTGTCATTTCCGAAAAGCTCCCGGAGAAATTCTCCGGAGCGGCCGTTCGTGTTATCGGAAAGGAGAATGTGACCGATCAGTTCCGTTACGGTGGAAGTGCGGTCGTCGAACTCCGCGGAAACGGTTCTTTCCTGAACGAAAAGCGCCGCGGACCCCACGAGGAGGATGGCCAGGATGAGGGTCAAGGTGAAGGAAAGAACGATTTTCTGACGGATCTTCATCTTCATTTCCTCCCGGAGGATGCGGCCGGTTCCGTCCGGATTGCCGAACCGCATCATCATTATAGCCATGCCCCGGCGCTTCATCAAGTTTTTTCCGCAAAGGGTAGGGAATCCCGGAATGGCCGTATTTTCAACTCTCGCCGCTCGTCCCCGGCTTTCCTTGCCGAAAACGCTTCAGTCTGGTATGATATGTTCAGTAAAAGAAGAGGGTTCAGTATGGAACATCGGCTCGAGTTGCCGCTCGCCGGGCGGGAAAGTTTTTCCGGGCTGTATCCCGGAGATCTGGTCCTACTTTCCGGCGTGATTTACACCGCCCGGGACCAGGCGCACCGGAGACTGGTGAATTGTCTCGACATGGGAGAAAAACCTCCTTTCGACCTCGAGGGTTCCGCAATCTACTACTGCGGTCCGACTCCGCCGCGCGAGGACGGACTGTTCGGAGCGGCCGGTCCCACCACCGCCGCCCGGATGGACCCTTTCGCGCCCCGCCTGTACGATGCCGGCATTGCCGTCACCATCGGAAAGGGCGGCAGAAACGACGCCGTCCGGGATGCATGCATCCGCAACCGGGCGCTCTATCTTGTCACCTTCGGCGGCGCTGCTGCATACCTCGCGAAACGCATCACGTCCCAGGAGCTGATCGCCTGGCCCGACCTCGGCGCAGAGGCGGTTTACCGGCTGACAGTGGAGAACTTCCCCTGCGTGGTCGGGTTCGATGTCCGGGGCGCTTCGGTCGGGAAAGCGCTGGGGTGAAGCCGGGGAAAACCGGAAAACCGCCGGGTTTGGTCCAAAAGGAGGAAATCCCGATTTCTCATGAAATCCACCAGGTTTACGAAGGATTTTTTTACTCGTCGGCTTGACCGGGCAATTCCTCGCCGGAAAAAGTTGCATATTGCATGTCGATCATTTAGAATAAGCGCGTATGGTTCTTTCCGCGAGTTTTGAAAAAATACAGGAGGATACACCGATGAAACGTTTGCTGACCCTGATCCTGATAGGCATTCTGAGCGCTTCCGCCGCCTTCGCGGCCGAGGTGACCCGGGACAAAAAGGACATCTCCATTCTGCCCGTATTCGCATCCAGGGAGACTTACAGACACAAGTTTTTTGACAAAGCCTACTTCGACAGCTCGATATCCAAGGTTTTCTCGGATCTCAAGCGCTTCAACGTGATCGGCTACGACTTCTCGATGGACAAGCTGACTTCCGTGGACGACTTCATCGCCAAAATCCAGGATGCCAAGAAGAAGGCCGCGCTGAACGATACCAACTACATGGACGAGGAACTCGGCGCCATCGTCATCTCCGGTGAGCAGTTGGAAAAGCTCGCCAATTCTTTCTTCGTGGTCATACCGACCGTCAACTCGGTTCAGGTGAAGGGCGGGACGTACGTCTACGGCTTCCCCCCCTCTTCCCATTACGGCTACAAGGCCAACGTAACCATTTCCGTACGCTTCATCGATACGGCGGGCAAGCTCCTGGACGTTTACAACCAGAACGGCGAAGGTACGGCCGATTCCGAAACCAAGGCCTACGACGAAGCTGTGGACAGCGCGATGAGCATGTTCACCAAGTTCGTCCGCAGTATGGACGAGTTCCGGCTGAAAACGCAGGTCAAAGCGATCCGCAGCGACGGCATCGTGGCCGAACTCGGAAGGAATATGGGCGTTCAGCCCGGTTACGAATACACCGTCGCCAAGCAGTCGACGGACGAATTCGAACAGGGCAAGGATATCGGCATGATCCGCGTGCGCGAGATCAGCGACAGCAATTCGCTGGCCACCGTCATCTTCGGTTCTCCGCAGATCGGAGACCAGCTTATCGAAGCCCCGATGGCCGGTTTCCGCATTATTCCCTTCGTGGAAGGCTATCTTGCGCTTCCTATGACGTCCGGCGGAACCATCGGCGTTCTCCCCGCGATCGGATTCGCCGTCGAAAAGGAAGTGGGGTACAATTTCAACATAGAAGCTCGTCTTTCCTACCTTCCGACATTGATGGGGACCTTCGACACTTGGGACGGGTATCTGGACGATTACTTCTATCTGCCTGCAACGGCCGAAATCGGTATTTCGTGGGAACTCTACATGGGACCGACCAGTCTCCAGTTCGGGCTGGACGGAGGATTGTTGGGCGCTTACGCCTACGATCTGTCGGGTGATTCCCAATTCTTCTGGCTGAGCGGTCTCGGTAAGGCGAAACTCAGCCTCAACCTTCAGCTCGCCCAGGCGTTCAAGCTGAAGCTGACCGTCGGTGCCGCCGCCGCCCTCGGCCTGGTGAGTTTCGTCGCTCCGATGGCTGGTGTCGAAGGAGTAATCCGCTTCTAGTTTCCCTTAGTAATTTCCAAACGGCCGTCTCTGTCCCGGATTTTTTGAAGGGAGGACGGCCGTTTTTTTTGCAGCCCGACCCGTTGACAAACCTGTTCCGTCCCGTTAGAATGGTGAAAGCCAACAGCAAGGAAGGCGGAATGGAAAGCGGTCGTCATTCACAATTCATCGCTCCGGCTCTCATCTTCATCGTACTTCTTTTCTGCGCGGAATGCTTCGCCGCATGGAATCTCCTTTCCAGCTTCCGCCTCGATATCCAGGCCGACCGCACCGTGACGCTCGCCTCGGCCGCGATCCAGCGCGCCGTCAAGCTCGAATTCGCGCGGGTTCCTTCGATGGACCTCGTGATCGAAATCGACGCGGACATCCTCCGTCTGTCGAACTTCTGCGCGAACGAGGACCGCTATCTGCTCCCTTCCCGCGCCGCCGACCCTTTCGATACAAGAGAGATCACGAAGTCCTGGCTCGCAATCCGGAAAGACATCCTCGATTACCGCGTCCATGCCGATCCGGAATCCGCATCGAATCTTCTCAGCGAGAGCGAAAAGGCATGGAGCTTCGCGGAACGCCCCGTCGGCTCCTTCGCGCAGATCCTGTTTTCCGGCAGGGACTACCTCGCCCTTTCCGCTTTTATCCTGGCCGCCGGAGCGATCCTGCTCGCGCTGCTCCTGTGGCTCGTCCGACTCGTCATCGCCGACAGGCTGGGAAAACACCAACACCGCGATCCCGTGACCGGCCTCGTCAACCCGACCGAAGCGATGGAACACATCGAACTTGAACTCCGCGTCGGCGAACGTTACGGCAGGCCGATTTCGCTCATTGTTTTTGAAATCGACCGTTTCGCGGAATATTCGGAACGCTATGGAGACACGGCGGCAACACTTGCGCTCCGCACAGCGGCACGGGCGGCCAGGGACCATCTGCGCCGCAGCGATTTCCTCGCCCGCAGCGGCGGCGCCTCCTTCGTCGTGCTCTCCCGTGAAACCGGGGAAGGCAGCGGAAAGGCTTTGGCGGAGAAGCTGCGCCGAGTCCTTGAAGGGATCAAACCGCGGCGGGGAGATTCTTTCACCTGCAGCTTCGGAGTCGCGGATTATCGCAGGGGCGACAACGCGGAAGCCCTGGTTTCCCGTGCGGAAGCTGAGTTGGCCCTTTCGCGCAACGTCGGGGACGGCCGTTCAAAAGTCGTCCCGCAAGATAAACCGCCGGCGGAGGTATAAGTAATGATAAAACTCGGACTCATTCTCATGCTATTGTCGGCAGCTTCCGCGTGGGGTGAAACCGGGAACAGTTCTTCCGCCGCCGTTTCCGTGAAAAAGGAAGCGGCCATTTTTCCCGCCTACGTGGAGCCGGACGTCCGGGACATACCTTCCTTCGCCGCCTCCCTCGTGGACGAACGGGTGCGCGACGTCCTGGGTTCGATGAAACGCTTCCTTCTCGTTCCCTATACTTACACCCTGGATGTTTCCTCGGTGAACACCTTCATCGAGGCGCTGGCAAAGGTCCGGGAACGTTACGCCCTTGCCGACGAGAGGTTTCTCGACGAGCAGCTCGGAGCAATCGTGATTCCCGGGGACGCCCTCCAGCGCATCGTTTCCTCCGCTTACATTTTCATCCCTTCGATCACGTCCTTCGACTCCTACACCACCAACCGGATGGAACTCGAGGAGATGAAAGACGGGAGCACCAATACCAACTGGGTCACGGTCTACGTCGCGGATGCGGCAATCCAGGTCCGGGTGGTGGACGGCGCCGGAAAGGACGTGGACCGCTTCACTGGCTACCGGGAGGAATCCTCGGAATGGTCGGCAGACGAGGCGGCGAGAAAAGCCCTTCGGGGTACCGTCGACGGGCTCGCCTTCCAGGTCCGCAAGTCCGAAGCCTTCCGCCTCCGGAGCCGCGTGACGGAACGGAAAGACGGGGAAATCCGCATGGAATTGGGAGACGATATCGGCATCCTTCCAGGGTGGGAGTTCCGGCTGATCCAGGACGACCGCTCCGCGGGCTATGTACGGGTCCGGGACACCGCGGAGGAAATCTCATGGGCTGTCCCCGTACTGGGCAGCCCGCACCCCGGCGACGCCCTTCTGGAAACGCCGTTGAACGGAATCCGGATCGGTCTGGACGGCGGCGTCAAGTTCCGTCCGGCCATCGAAGTCGACAGCCTGACTCTCACCTCGCAAAACGGGCTGAAGGTTTCTCTTCCGCTGGATACCCTCTCGCTTCCGGCGGCGCCGTGGGCCGGATTGTCTTTCGTTTACGAATGGGGCTTCTCGTGCCTTCTCCGGGGCGACCTTGATTTCACCGCCGGAATGCCCTTCGAGATCGAACTGGGAATCGGCGCCGGGAACGAATTCTACTTCGGTCCGGTGACGGCATCGTTCTCGCTGGACCTGGTGGCGGCCGTCGCGCCGCTCGTTCTTCCCGACTTCACGCCGGGTTCGCCGATGATCTTCCAGAGCGGCTCCTCCAACGTCACCTTCACGCAAACCGTTTCCGCCTCGTCGGTACTCGTCGAATTCGGTTTACGTCCGACGCTGGACTTCTCGCTCGTCCTTTCGCAGAACAGCCGCCTGCGCCTCTATGGCTCCCTCGACTATCTCCCCCTTCGGACCGGCAGCGTCGATCTGTCGGGATCGGGCGCGGAAACAAACGCGAGCGCCTCCATCCGCCTCGGAAAAGGCGCGGCGAATGCACTGTTCACGGGGCCTTCCTATTCGTCGGGGGATTTTCCCCTCGCGGACTGGGGAGTGGCGACCGGTCTGGAATGGGTGGAAAGATTCTAAGGTACGCCCGGATTTGCCTTCCGCCGGTTTCATAGCTAACTTCCATACAGCGGAATACCCGCAAGGAGCGATCCAATGGCAAAACTGAAAGTACTCGGTATCTCGGGAAGCCTCCGGAACGCCTCGTTCAACCGTCGACTGTTGGAAGCCGCCGCCGGTATCGCCTCCGAAGCGGGTTCCGACGTGACCGTTCTGCCGCCGAAAGCCTTGTCCATACCGGTTTACGATGCGGACATCGAAGCTTCCGGACTCCCTCCCGCCGTGGCGGAACTCGCCGCACAGGCCGCGGAAGCGGAAGTGTTTCTGATCGCGAGTCCGGAATACAACTATTCCGTTCCCGCCCCCCTCAAGAACTGGATCGACTGGCTTTCGCGCGTAAAGCCCAACCCCTTCCCGGGAAAATACGCCGCCATTATGGGCGTCTCGGGCGGCCCGATGGGCACGATCCGCATGCAGCCGCACCTTCGGCAGATCCTCGAATCGCAGAACCTTCTCCTGGTGTCCCAGCCGCAGTTGTACGTCCCGAACGGCGAAACCGCTTTTCTTCCCGACGGTTCGCTCGCCGATCCGAGCCTTCAGAAGTTCCTGAAGATGCTCGTGGAGAAGACGCTGGAGACGGCCGGAAAGCTGAAAGCTTAGACATCCCAGCTTCAACGCCCGTCAACGTTCGCAGAAGGGCTTCTTTCCGCGGCTCGCGTGTCTCTCCCGGCATGCGGCGCAGTCCCCGTGTCGGGGACATTTCCGTTTCGGACAGGGGCAGTCGTTCCGGAAAAGCGGAGCTTTCCCGTCCTGTACCGCTTTTTCTCCCCCGTTTTCAATCATGGCAACCCCTCCTTCTTTTCATCCTTCGCACCGGGAGCCATCCCTGCGAGGGGATAAAAATAATACTTGCGGAATTTTAACACGGATGACTGATTTTAGCCATAATCCATATGCATGATTCCGGCATCAGGAAAAGAAAAAAACTTGCTAAAATCCAAAGAACTTTGTAAAATAAAGTCATGGAGTAAAACGATGCCGGAGACCAACAAAAAACTCAAGGACATCCTTTCCCGGAGAGAGGTGCGTTACCGCGTCGCCGGCGGGGAAATCTTCGCCGGATGGGGGATTCTCAATCTCGCGGCGGTGTCGGTGCAGACATGGCTCTGGAATTCCGTTTACCTCTGGCTGATCATGATCGCGATCGGCATTCCTCTGCAAACTTTGTATATCCGGCATCTCTCTCTCCGGCAGATCGGGGAGGGATTCACGATTTTCTGGAGCAGGAAGATGAACGAACTGTGGATTTCCTTCCTGATCATGCTTTCGCTCCTGATCTACTGGTTTCCTTTCATGCTTCGGTTGTATCCCGATTTCCAGATCACGATTTTCGTCTACTTCTGGCTCTCCCTCGCGATGTTCTGTTCCTCCCTTCTCACCCGCCAAACCAGTCTCCGGTTCGGCGCGCTGGTTTTTTTCGCCGCCGGATGGATCTGCGCCTGGATCGGAACCGGAAACGTTCTCCCCTATGTGATTGCGATTATTCTCGGACTTGTCGTGCCCGGTGTCTGGAGCAAGTATGAAGAAATCCGATAGTGTCGATCAAATTCACGCATCCTACACTCTCGACCCTCTTTTGACGTCGGAGATTCGCTTTTTCATCATGTCCCTGCTCGCGATGTACGACGAGGTGGATTTCGGCTTCCTGAAAAAAGAGCTCGGCGCCACGGACGGCAATCTTTCGAGCAACCTGTCCCGCCTCGAGGAAGCCGGATACCTGGCAGCCAAGAAGCAATTCGTGGGAAAGCGGCCGAAAACGACCTACCGCATCTCCGACCTCGGTTTATCGCAGCTTCAGGATTACATCGAGAGCATCCATTCCGTCCGGGAAAAATTCGTCAAGCGGGGATAAACCCATGGAAGCAGAAGTATTGAGCCGTCTTCAGGAGATCGTCGCGGACCGGCAGTCGCGGAAACGAAGCCAGAACGGCTGGCAGATGGTTGCATGGGGCATTCTCCTGTGCGTCGCATTTTTCCTGCACCGGCTTTTGTGGAAATCGCCCGCTTCCCTCGCCGTGCCGATCGCGGCGGGAGCCGTCGCCGATGCGGCGCGCATCCTGCTGTCGAAGAAACCGGGAAGCGAGACGAACCGCAGGGAGCGGCAGTGCGAGTGGATCTGGCCCGCCGTGTCGATTCTCGCGCTTTCGATCCTGATTCTCCAGTGCACTTGGTTCGCGAATTCCCTGTCGGCCGTTTCCTCGCTTTCCATCATCCTTCTCCTGTACGCGGGAGGAACTTATTCCACCGGCATCGCGATGGAATCTGCCATCGTGCGTGTCTTCGCCCTGCCGACGATCGCGCTTTCCCTGCTGCCGGCTGTTCTCGGATCCGCGTATATTTTGACGGCCGCTTTCGCGCTGCTCGCCGGACTCGCGGGAGGAGGATCGGCGCTCATTCTCCGCGGACAGCGCCCGAACATGCCGCAAAAATCCCGAACGGAAAGAATTTTGAAAAAATAATTCCGAAAAACCCTCCTTTTTCTTGATTTTCATGTCAAAACCGGATATATTAAATTACTTTAGAAATTAAAGTAATTTACCGGAGGTCCATGTGAGAAATTTTCTGGTTCTGCTGATCCTGTTCCTGGCCGCGTCGACGCTTTCCGCCGAGCGGGTGAGCATCCGGAAAATCAAGGTGATCGGCAACACATACACCGACACGCGGGTCATACTGGACTACGCGAAGGAACTTTCGGAAGGTTCTTCATGGGATGTTCCGGCGCTGTCCAACACGCTCCGTCGGGTGGAAGAGAGGCTTTACCTCTCCTCCTATTTCTACACCGTCTCCGCTGTGATGGTTCCCTCACTGAAGGACACGAACGCGGTCAACGTCGTCATTGAGGTAACCGAGGGGTTTCTTCTCCGCTTCAACGGGGGTAACGCCTACGGCTCCTTCGGAATGGCGGACATGTTCGGACAGGGAAAGGACTGGGATGTGCTGGCGGGCTATAACGCGCAGTGGGCGGAGTGGTTCGACCACCACACCGGACTTTCCTGGCTGTATTACGAGGCGGGGATCGGCAACCGCCCCGACCCCGACGGGATTCATCAGAAGATCGGCGGAAAGTTCTCCTTCGGAGTCGACCTTCCCTGCGACCTCTCCGCGGGGATCACCGCCGACGCTTTCCGTCTCTTCCGGCAGAATTACACGCCGCAGCTCGACGCGCTCTGGCTGGGTGCAACCGCGTCGCTGAACCAGAGTTCCGACTTCTTCTCCTCGCCC
>Ga0326727_10009591_pt1 | contig 23694 bp, 19 predicted proteins | sample MB2enrmetagenome_FD_207643 | JGI IMG/M metagenome (GOLD analysis project Ga0326727, IMG submission 207643) | Lab enriched peat soil microbial communities from McLean, Ithaca, NY, United States - MB29MY | ecosystem: Environmental > Terrestrial > Soil > Wetlands > Peat | place: USA: New York... | reverse complement strand
CCCCAGAAACGTTCAGACGCACTCACACTTCTATTAGCCCAATTCAAGAGCCCTATTATTCTCATCCTGATCGTCGCAGCGGTACTGTCTTTCTTTCTTAGCGATCCAGTGGACGCCACCATTATTCTGGTGATAATTTTGGTGAGCAGTTTGCTTGGTTTCTGGCAGGAGCGAAGCGCATCCGATGCCGTCAAGAAGCTACTAGCAATCGTGCAAACGAAAGCAACGGTACTTCGCGATGGAGGGCAGAAGGAAATTCCGGTTGATGGAATTGTGCCTGGGGACCTTGTCAAGGTTAGTGCTGGCGATCTTATCCCTGGAGACTGTCTTGTTCTCGAGTCGAGGGATCTATTCGTCAATGAAGCTTCTCTGACTGGAGAAACGTATCCCGCAGAGAAATCAGTTGGAATTCTTCCGCAGGGAACGTCGCTAAGTCAGCGAACAAACAGCCTCTTTATGGGAACTAATGTGGTTAGCGGCAGTGCGAAGGCTGTTGTTGTAGGAACTGGAACAGAGACGGAGTTCGGGAAAGTTTCCGAACGGTTAGAACTTAAGCCACCGGAAACAGAGTTTGAGCATGGTGTACGCCGGTTCGGATATTTACTCACTGAAGTTACGTTAGTGCTGGTCGTCGTCACCTTTGCGATAAACGTCTATTTTGCACGACCGGTGCTGGAATCACTTCTCTTTTCGTTAGCGCTCGCCGTTGGGTTGACTCCACAACTGCTACCCGCGATCATCAGCATCAACCTCGCTCACGGAGCCAAGAATATGGCGGCACAAAAAGTGATAGTGAAACGTCTCTCCTCAATAGAGAACTTTGGCAGCATGAATGTGCTGTGCTCTGATAAGACTGGTACTCTGACTGAGGGGACAATAAAGATCCAATCCGTTCTGGATTTTAGCGGGAAAGAGAGCGCGAAAGCCTTGCTCTACGCCTTTCTAAACGCTTCCTACCAGACAGGATTCTCAAATCCAATCGATGATGCAATTCGATCACAACACGTAGATTCGACAGGTTATCGGAAACTCGATGAAGTACCGTACGATTTCATTCGGAAACGCCTAAGCATCCTTACCTCGAAGGACGGGACGAGTCTAATGGTGACGAAAGGCGCCTTGCAGAACGTACTGGACGTTTGTTCCTTAGTTGAGACGTCGGATGGATCCGTCGTAGAAATCGCTCAAGTACAGAAGCAGATTCAGCAAAGCTTTGAAGAGTTCAGCAGCAAAGGCCTCCGTGTTCTGGGGATCGCTTACAAAAACCTCGGATCTGAAACAGTAATTAACAAAAACTCCGAGGCCAGTATGACGTTCCTAGGATTCCTAGTGCTCTTTGATCCAATCAAACCTAATATCGCTGAAACCATCGGTCAGCTGAAACATCTTGGCATTTCACTGAAAATCATCACTGGCGATAACCGATTAGTTGCCGGTAATATTAGTGGTCAAGTCGGACTGTTTGCCTCGAGAATGCTTTCGGGTTCAGATCTTCGTGGAATGAGTGATGAAGCGTTGCTCGGACGAGTAAATGAAGTGGACATCTTCGCAGAAGTTGAGCCCAACCAAAAGGAACGGATCATTCTCTCACTCAAAAAAGCTGGAAATGTTGTAGGCTACATGGGAGATGGTATTAATGATGCCTCGGCACTCCACGCTGCTGACGTCGGTATTTCCGTGGATAGCGCGGTAGATATCGCCAAAGAATCCGCCTATCTTGTGTTACTCGAAAAGGATCTGGGAGTGCTTGTTCACGGAGTGGAAGAAGGAAGGAGGACATTCGCGAATACACTCAAGTACGTATTCATGGCAACCAGCGCTAATTTCGGAAACATGTTCAGCATGGCAGGAGCATCCCTCTTTCTATCGTTCCTTCCCTTACTTCCAGAGCAGATACTGCTTACCAATTTGATGACAGATTTTCCAGAAATGACCATCGCCACAGACAACGTGGACCGTGAAATGGTTGAGCAACCACGACGTTGGAACATCACATTTATTCGGAATTTCATGATAGTCTTTGGCATCTTAAGTTCAGTGTTCGATTACGTCACCTTCGGAGTACTCCTGTTCCTCCTACATGCCTCAGTAGACCTATTCAGGACTGGATGGTTCATAGAGTCAGTCGTCTCAGCATCGTTGATTGTACTGGTCATTCGTAGCCGCAGGCCTTTCTTCAAAAGCACTCCAGGCAAGCACTTGCTCACAGCCACGCTGACAATCGCAGTAGCATCACTTGTACTTCCGTACACTTCGCTTGGCGATCTGTTCGGGTTCAAACCCCCATCTATTCTGTTTCTACTTGCGATGGGACTAATCGTAGCAGCCTACATTATCTCAGGCGAGTTGGTGAAAAATATCTTCTACAAACGAGTAAAATTCTGAACGTGTGCTTACGTTACTCGTGTAAGGATTGAGCATGTTCTTAGGGATGGTGCGCGACGACGATTGTCCGCAAAGTCAGAGCGGCTCGAGTGAATCTACACTTATCGTGCAGGATTGGTTTAATCCAGGCTACGAGAGTTGCTTGGGATATGGCAAGAGAATTGAAAGCCCATACTGGATTCATTGAGTAATGATTGAGGATACGGGATTGTCGCTCGGGCGTAGATCGGAAAGAAGAGTTAACATCACGGCTACCCTTCCACTCGAATTTCTGGAAAGGATTGACGAACTAATCGCGAATAACACTGTCCCATCACGCTCGTTCGTCATTCGCGAAGCGGTTAGTAAGTATCTGAAAGAGTTCTAGCTTCGATTTTTGCACGAAACCCGGTCAGATTTAGAGTCGGCGTTTTTTGGTATCTGCAATCGAAAATCAGAAGACTTCACCCCAGCGCTAACATGCCCATATGGATTTCGTCAGGTAGAAGAACTTTGAATGCTTCACCGTAGCGGCAACTGATCATCCTTCCGAAAATTGAAGCAGTGTTACGAATTTTCTGTTCAATATTTTCAGCATTCGGAAATTGGGATGTGTGACAGAGTATTGATTTGATTTTCCTATCTATCGAGCTGTCAATTGGTACGATCACATTTGGAGAGGCGGTAGCTCCTAGTGCGATTATCGGGGGTTTCGATTTTGGTTTAGCGGACTTGAGAACGTAAGGATACTGGTGAAAAAGTACCGCTCGCAGCAACGCGTTGCCCGTGTTCAAATGATCGGGATGTGCCTCGTATGGCAGATATGGGTCAACGCTGATTACAAGGTCTGGCGCATAGCTTCGAATGATGGTCAGGAAATCATTCATGAGCAATGTTGGTTCTGGAATGCGGGAGTCAGCATACTCGAGGAATTGAGTATCTCTGATGCCGAGTATCTCAACGGCACTCATCTCTTCTTTCTTCCTAATTGCTACGATCTTTTCCATTGGCAGTTCGGTTTCAATCGAGGTTAAGGACATGCGATCATCGCTGACAACTACTAACTTCACCTCAGCTTTTCTATCGGTTGCGTTTGCAATGTAACCGCCGGCGATTAATTCTGAATCGTCAGGGTGAGGAGAGAAAGAGATTATTCGCTTGGCATTCAGCATCTGGCGCGTCCTTTCTTCCTGTAATGAAATGTCAAAGGATAGATTAGGTCTAATGTTCGGGGCGCTCATGGCTTGCCGGCTCTTGATGGAGTTATTGCGTTTGTGTTCTTTCGCCGTATGAGCGTGAGTCTATGATTTCCTTGTCTCTTTCGGGGAGTTGATACCATTGTTTCTTTTCTCCGATTTTCGCTCGCATTCGCCATCCCATTGATTTTGGAGCGTTTTCGAATCGTGAGCGAAGGGCGTCTACCCGCTTATGCACCGTCTCCTTCACTTGAGGATCTAATGGGTATTCGTCAAGTGCGAGCAGAATGTTGGAGAGGTTAATGCTCAGAGTCTTATAGAGTCCCCAGTCGTCTGCGCAGAGATCCGCTAGGTACGATCCATTGATGGTTTCGGGTGCGTCCGTATCTCCAACTTCATGATCATACATCAGGGCAATTATGTCTCGGTATTCACGTTCGCTTATCTCCACAACCTGCAGCTTTGTGGCCAACAGGTCAGCGAGCGGTATGGTTGGTTTATCGATGATTAGTCGGTTTCGAAAGTCGAATCGGTGGCACATCTCGAATGTGTCGAGAAAAATGTCTACACGTCTTCCTCGTTCTATGTCGTTGAAGATTAGGCGTTTGTCGCCGGACATTGCGTTGAACGCCACGCGTGGACTGTAACCCATTTCTAGGAAGAATTTCTTGATTTCACGAGATTGTTTTTTCAGTGCCATGAAATCGACGTCGGCATATTTGCGTTGTAGTGCGCGATGGGTGGCGCTAGGGCAGTGGAAGCGGATCGCCATGCCTCCGAAGAGCCTTAGAGTTATGCCTCTTTTCTCCGCAGACTCAACTAAGCGTCTAGTTTCCTCAACGATATCTGCGAGGGGACTTTCGGTCACTTCTGAGTCAACTGTCAGGGCCTGTTTACTCGGGTGGGATTTCTTTGTATGCTAGAGAGATGTCGAAACCGTCTTTCTTCAGGTGATATCGTCTTGAGAGTTCGAAGATTGCGAGACCGGTAATTATCAGGGCTACGGTCGTTCCCAGCGCGGCCGGTAATGCGCTGCCTAGGAATGTGTATGAGATGGTCGGATTCAGGAGGCTGTATAGACCAAAGCCCCAGATAAGGAGGATTGCAAGTCCTCCGATGGATATGAGTGGTAGTCCAGCGATTTTTATTTTGAACCAACCGCCGAGTGAGCCTACTGTCCGTTCGTACAGGTCCTTTTTAATGAACGGGAATAGCAGCGCTGCGAGGCCGGGTATTAGGTAACCAACATCAAGTGCGAATGTTCCATTGAAGTAACCAAAGACGAGTCCTGCATACCACCAGAATGCCGTGAAGACGACGCTGATGACTGTTATGAGTATGATAGCGTAGTGGGGTGATCCGAATTTGTCGTTGACGCCTGATATTCTGTCTGGAATGAGCCGATCAAATGACATCGCGAATAAGATTCGACTAAACGTCATCGTGTATGCTAGAGCGACAAGGAAGAATCCGAGGATGATGTTAATGTTGATTAAAACACCAAGCCAGATCGGCAGGCCTAATGCAACTAGGAAGTTAATCGTGGGCTGAACGGGGACCGAAGCCAGTGCACCAGTATTGTAGAGGTAGCTTATGCCTCCAACGAAATTGCCGCCGAGCACCGCGTAGACCAAGTACGTGATAATGGAGAGCGCGATAAGAGTCACCACTGTCGCAGATAGTAACGCTCTCGGCATTGTGCTGGAGACATCTTTCGTTTCGCCTGAAAGGTACGTGTTGAAATTGAAACCTGAATAAGTAAGAAAACCAAGCGGGACAACAGCGAGGATTGTGCTGGCGAGACTGGAGCCAACCAGTTGTGGGTTGGTGGTTACTGCTGCCTGAACCTGCGCATGAGTCACATTAAACGACTGCATCGCAGCATCGAAGGAAGCATTGTAAGTTGCCGTGTTTATCGAGGCAATCCCAATAACAAAGAGTATTGCAGTTATAGTGTAGAAACCGAAACTGTACTTGTTGATTTTTCGATAGATTTCAGTTCCGAACAGTCCGACAACAAACACTACCGCTATGGCAAGTAAGGATATGGCGAAGCCCCAGGGTGGCGTGGAAACGGTTGTTCCAAGCGAAATAAGAGAAGGGTTCCCGCTGACTAATCCCCAAGCTAAGAGGAGTTGTGCTAATCCGAAGGCATCGAGTAACCAGAAGTTGAATGACGGGCCATAGATGCTTCCAGCTAGAAGTATTATTACGGCAAGTACGGAACCCCACCGTGGGCCAAGTATTCTTCCACTCCATACGTAGTCTCCGCCCGAACGTGGCATGGCGGCGCTGAAGATAGAATATGTGATCACGAATGCGAAGGCGGGTATGGCACCGAGCATAAAGACGGCGATCATGTTGGCGCCAGGGAAGAAATATGGTGCCGCAATCATTGTGAAGATGAATCCGCCGGTCACGTTTATGATTGATATTGAAATGATGAATTGGTCCAAGAACCCCAAACGTCTGATGAGTCCAGTCGCTTCTCTAGCGAAGACTTTCTTTTCAGACAAAATTACCTGCCCCGTAATCTAGCCTGTTCGAGAGGTTATAACTAGTTGTGATTGATTATCGTGAATGGAAATTCCACTCAGACCATTTTTCCGATAGATTACCGGGCTTTACAAGTCATCACGTAGCCACTTGCGGTTGCTGGCCGAACATTGGCTCGATGTATGCCTACATGTAGATCCTGCAGAACAGGCAGAACCATCTTCCGTTTGATCGACGCGTGCAGCCACCACATCTCGGACACTTCGGACAGTTGCGTAAACCTGTTGCAGGGATCAAACTTGAACCCGTAAGGGAATTAGGTGCTCATGGGAAAAAGGTTGTCGAGTGAGTCTGACGAAAACGTAGCAAAATTTCAATTTTGCACCTATCGATTTTAAAGAGGAAGGATACACCCCAAATTCGATCGAGCATTAATTGAGGTTAAGAATCGCTCCGCCAACTGGTGAGCGAGTTCGACGAGTCTTTGCCGTCTTTCATCTGATGTGCCTCATTGTTGCTTTCTATAACGGCCTGCGCTGCGAGGAGAAAGGCAAGCGTCGACTCTGCTCCCTGGTTCTCGTTAAGACCCTTCTCGTTTATTCCATCGTAGCATGCGCCTGTTGAGTCATCATAGAGTCTGACCGACTTTGTGTTGAGGCCAAAGAACCATCCGAGCGTTTGCCGCATATTGCGCTCATCCGACTTTGATCCGGTGAGCCGATTGGCCAGCGTTGTGGCTTCGACCATTGAGCCAGGTTCAATCGGTTGTTGGTCGTAGAGTGCCCTTTCTCCGCCTTTCTTATACCATCCTCTGCTTCCGATTGGCACGTACGTTTCGTTGATTGTTGTGATTTTCTCCAAGAAATGGAGGGATTCCTCACCTACGTCGAGGTGGACCGGATCATGTAACGTTTGATATGCGGCGAGTAAGGCTTGACTCAATCGGGCGTTGTCGTACGTCAGAATGTTCTCGAACCAGTTCCACTCAGGCGCTTGATTGGACTTGTACAATGCAACGAGGCTGTTGGCGATTTCTTTAAGGTTTGTTTGCAAATTTGAGTCTGCAGTTTCAACTTCGAGGCGCTCATGCAATCCTAAACAAGCATATGCCTGCGTTCGTGCGGATGTTGAACTTTTTGCCCAAGGTAATGCTCTGTCAAAGATCGAACGTGCTGCGGCGCGCATTCCGTTCGGAAGATCAGAGTTAATCACTCTTCCAGCTGCCCAGATAGCGCGTCCAAGATGATCGCCTACAGTTGCTTCATCAATAATTCTTTGTGACGAGTCCATGAAGTTATGTAGCTTGCCATCTTCCTCTTGCATTAGGAGGATAAAACTCAACAACTTCCGGGTCAGCTTCGCGAGCCGTTGATCAGGGCACAGTCTTCCAGCTCTTGCTGCGAAAACTAGCGCACGAGCGCTGTCGTCTACTGCGTATCCTTCCTTTCTGGCTGGGACTGAAAACTTTGCGTGTTGGAGTAGCGCAATATGGTCGGTTAAGGATAGGAGATGGTCAATTTTCAGTGATGTCTGTAGTTTCCTGCACAGTTCTTCGAGACTGTCATTCAAATCCGAGGATGTCACCATACGCTTCGTTTCCCATTTCGTTGAAGTTCGGAGTCGGTAAGCATGATCAGATCACAGACTTCAGAGACCAAGGGTTTCGTAAAAGGTGTTGACATAACTCATAGCTACGTTTGGCCATATCATTCGTCTACTGTACTCATAGGCCATTCTACTTAATCTTCGGTGAATTTGATGGTCTCCCAAAAGTAGATTCACGCGTTCAGCTATAGATTGCGGGTCCTTAAACGCACATTCTAAGGCTGCACCACTAGATATCGCCTCTTCGGCGTGAAGAAATGGCGTCGTGACAATGGCTTTCCCCGTGCTGAGGGCATATGAAAGTGTCCCACTGCTGATCTGTTCTCGATTCGGGTATGGAACAACATAGATGTCGGTCGCCTGAAGATAGTTGATTAATTCGTTTTCAGCCAGAAAGCGATTTACGAATCTCACGTTCTTTTCCAATCCGAGTGACTCAACTAGATCAAGTAAATTTTGCCTGTAAGTTTCGCCTTCGCTTTTCCTCACCTCTGGATGCGTCTCGCCGATAATCAGATAGAGCGTTTCAGGATTCTCTTTCAGTATCTGGGGAAGTGATTCAATTGCGTACTCTATCCCCTTCCCGCGGCTCAGCAATCCGAAAGTCGATAGCACCAATCTATCTTTGAGTCCCAAGCCTTGTTTTGTCATTGCGGTTTCGAGGTGAGGCACATTTGGACAGCCGTGAGGGATGAATCTAATCCTGTCGGCAAAGCTACCATACTGTTGTTCCAGTATCGCTATGCCAACCTTCGCCATCACAACGACGAGGTCACTATTGTCAAGGACGCCTTCCAGAACCTTTTTTGCAGCAGGTTCCGGTTCTTCAAGAACGGTGTGTAGAGTGGTGACAACCGGTTTCTTGACTCTTTGCAGGAACTCTGTGACGTAGTCTCCCCATTCTCCACCGAATATTCCGTACTCATGTTGCAGATTTACAACATCTACGTCAGAATCATTGATGTATTGAGCGGCTCTGTCGTAGGATTGAAAATCGTTTGCGTCAATGTGGCACTTGACTCGAATCTCGTAGTCATAGTATCCACCTCGCTCATTAACTGCGACAACCATCGGAGGCTTCACAGCGTGTAAGCAGTAGGTGGATGTGGCTTCGACAAGATGATTGGTGTAAGTAGCTATGCCACACTCGCGGGGCGGATAGGTGCTCACATACGCGATCCGTATCCTATGAACATCATAGTCAGATACGGGCACATGAGGCATACTGTCCCTTACCAGGTACTGACCGTAGGCAATCTCAAGGAGCCGTCTTTCAGTCGTAAGTCCTACAAATGCACCGTTTTTTGTGACTATCAATCTTCTGATATTATGCCTGTGCAACATTTCCAGCGCATCCGCTAATGTTTGCTCAGCTTCGATCGTGACAAGTGGCTTGGACATTATCTCCTTGACAACCGTCAGGTCAAGATTCTTTCCGGGCTTGATCGCTCTCTGTAGAATGTCTTTTTCAGTAACTATGCCGATGGGTTGTTGGTTCTCCACAACAACTATGGATCCGACATTTTCCCTTGCCATCAGATCCATTACTAAGGAGACTGTGCTCGTGGGAGAAATCGTGACCGGTGCAGGTCTCATATTTGTTTCTACAGGGATACTGAGAACTTCTTTCAAGTATGAGCCTGATTCGTCCATCTCTCTCGCGTTGGATGTATAATGCGAAGCTATTATTCTAGTAGTCTTCGACCGGCCACTAAGCCAAGCCTGAGCAATTATTCTCACTGTACGTGTACGGTTATTCCGGATGCTTACGCGATCATCGGAGTCCTGAGATCAAATTTTCAGGATGAACGTTCTGTAGCAATTCTGCTCTATCTAGAGTAGAATATCCATAAGACAGTCTCAAGGAGCGGAGGGTCATTTGCACATGCGAGACGAGGCTGAGTGAGCGGCTCGTTTATCTTCCACCACGTCAATGTTAGGCCTCGTGATACAACACATCAAGAACTAAATTGGGGTCGGGGATAGTGCCCAACGTTAAACGAAACGTGAAATCCCCTTAATACCTCTGTCCGTAAGCGTAAATTCGTTCTTATTTTGTGAGGAATTTCCATGACATGTACATGCCGAGCACAGAAAGGCAGGCGGCGAAGGCTGCAAGATACATGAAGTCGAAGGTCAGGCTGGCCATACCAGGAGCGCCGAGAAGAAGTTGGCGTGCGATGTCTGTGGCGTAGCTGATTGGGTTGATGCGCACGATAGGTTGTAGCCAGCTGGGCATGAATTTTGCTGGAAAGAGAGCGTTGCTCGCAAACAGTAGAGGTAGATTTAGGAGATTCATTATTGCCATCTGGCTTTCCCAGCTTTTCGAACGAATAGCCAGCATTACAAACAGGGACGAAAGGCCCAGCAGCATGAGGAACAGTGCGACGAAGGTTCCGATGACCCCAAGGAGCGTAATGTGAGATAAGTCCAGACCTAGAAGGACCGCAATTACGAATACGACCGCCGATTGGGTCAGGCCGCGAATTACCGATGAAAGCACTTTAGCCATGGGGATCACTCCTCGCGCTAGCGGAGTGCTTAGTAATTTGTTTAGAAAGCCAAGTCGCCGATCCCAAACAATCGACATTCCGCTGTACATGGCGGTGAATAGCGCTACGAACGACAGCATTCCAACGGCAAGGAAGGAGAAGTAGTCGTGTGTTCCGAAGGTGGACAGCATTAACTGTTGGCTTATGCTGTTGAGTACTGCTTTCGGGATGTTCAATCCGGGAATGTTGAAGGCACCGGCGGTAAAGATGGCTCCGAAATTCATTGATTTCCCGAATAGTGCAAGCCAGATAATGGGCTGAATCATCGACATTAGTAGGATGACGGGTGCCTTGTACCATTTCTTCAGCTCTCGATTTGTTAAAGGCAGTAATCCATGAAGTGGGCTTGTGTTTATGCGCGTGTTCTCTGTCAATTGCGTTTTCATCGTCTTGCCCTCTTCATTGTGCGCATCATCGTAGTTGCCTGATCTTCACCGGGTCCTTCCTCTCTTATTGAGCGGCCAGTGTATTCTAGGTACACTTCATCAATGGAGGGTTTGGTTAGTGAGATGCGTGTCACATGGTACCCGCGGTTTCTGAGGAGTTCTATGATTGCTGGGGCTGCTTCTTCTCCTGACGTTGCTTTTACACGATACGACGAATCGGACCTGCTCACCGATTTTACGTACTTGACCTGAGAGATTAGCGAGGAAAGGTCTAATTCGGTTTCCTTCACTCCAAGCTGGATGACGTCGCCACCCAACGCAGCCTTTAGTTCTGATGGAGTACCGATCGTCAGAATTTGTCCGTGATCTATTATTGCGATTTTGTCGCAGGCAGCATCTGCCTCTTCTAAGTAATGAGTTGTCATGAATAGGGTCATATGATATTCAGTCTTCAATTTTCTAATGTAATTCCAGATGGCGACTCTGGTTTGGACGTCAAGTCCCAGCGTTGGTTCGTCTAGGAATAGGAGCTTCGGTCGGCTCACGAGCCCGCATGCAAGTTCGAGCCTTCGTCGCATTCCGCCAGAATATGTCTCGACTTTCCTCTTTGCTGCGTCATGTAACTCGACTAGGCTTAGAAGCTCTTGCGCTCTCTGCTTGGAGATGTCTCTCGGTATGCCGTAAAAGTCTGCGCAGAGCATTATGTTCTCGTAGCCGGTAAGGTCTTCGTCGGCAGTGTATTCTTGTGGTACTACGCCTATCGACCTTCGTACTGCTCCAGGGTTTTTTGTAATATCATATCCACAGATCTCTGCGGTACCTGATGTGGGTTTTAGGACTGTTGTGAGCATGTGTATTGTGGTGCTCTTGCCTGCGCCGTTGGGGCCGAGGAAACCGAAGGTTTCTCCTTCTGGGACATTGAAACTTATATTATCAACCGCTTTCACTTTTCCGTTGAATATTTTTGAAAGGTTCCTGACGCTTACGATGTTCGTCGCTTTCGATTCATAGTTGGTTTCGGACACTGACTCAAGTGCGAGGCTCATTTGTTTGCATCTCTAGGCGGTATATCGATTCGATAGTATAAGCTGTCCAACTATTTAATATATCGATACGATATACTAGGGGGTATTGCAAGTTCGCTAGCATGCCACGGGCGATCGATCCGTGGGGTTAGCAATTTCACGTCGAGCGGCCAATATCGCCTTGGTTCTAAATGGGCCGCGGATGTTTGGGGACCACGGCGATTGTTAGATCAGCAATATCCATGCCCTGTAAGGCTTTATTTCCATCTACTTCAACTTCCAAGCTGTTCGTACAGTTGACCGCAGAGCAACGGAAACTTGCTGCAATAATGTTCACGGATCTAGTAGGGTACACTGCGCTGACACAAGAGAATGAGTCTCTTGCCCTACAAACGCTTGAGGTTCAACGGGGTATTATTCGACCGATCTTGGCCAAGCATGCGGGGCATGAAATAAAAACGATTGGCGATGCATTTCTAGTTGAGTTTCAGAGCGCGTTACAGGCAGTCGAATGTGCAGTTGATATTCAGAAGACTTTGGTAAGCCAATCTTCTCAGAAGAAGAGACTTCCCATGCGGATTGGGATTCATGTTGGAGATGTGGTCCTTCGCGAGGGTGATGTTTACGGTGATGCTGTGAATATCGCCTCACGCATTGAGCCGTTGGCAGAGCCGAGTGGCATTTGTATCTCACGCGAGGTATACGCTCAGGTCTGGAACAAGATCGATTATCAAATTACTGAACTTGGCGAACATGAACTGAAGAACGTTCAATATCCAGTAACGGTTTATTCTATTTCACTGCAACCTGTAGATCAATCGTCCCCGCAGTCCGCAAAATCTAGTCTACAGTCAAAGCTGAAGAAAATTGATCCACAGGCCGTCAGCATGCTTACGGTAGCTGCGGTTATAGGCCCCGAATTCGACTTCGACGTCCTTCGTGAGAGTATTCAGGAGAACGAAATGAGCCTCTTGGAGCATCTTGAGTCCACTATAGCGCATGGTTTGATCGTGGAGGTTCCGCATGAGAAGAGTCGATTTACGTTTGCTGACAATCGCATGAGAGAATTGTTGCTTGGAGATCTGATTCAGATGAGGCTTGTCAGATTTCATCTGAAGATTGCGGAATCAATGGAGAAAGTCTATTCTAGAAAGCTTGAGGCAAATGCCTCAGTGATAGCTTATCATTTTGCTGAAGGGGGGGATTCGACCCGGGCTATTAAGTATCTAATCCTTGCTGGCGACACCAGTGTGGCCATTCATGAATATGACCAAGGGATAGTGCTCTTCAAACGAGCTTTGGATCTGATTGAATTAGCGGGCGGCAAGGAGAAAGAAAAGGCTACGATTTTAGATAAACTAGGACGCTGCTATTTTGAAAGGGTTCGCTCGCACAAGCAGGACATCTCTCAATGATAGTTTTGATTGAGCGCGTTCAGCCTTGGCTCAGATATGAGGACTCATTGCTGCTCGCCCAGCGAGCTGCACATTCTCATCTTTTGGTACCACACTTCCTACACAACTTCTCCTCCGAAGCCAATTTCGCTCCGCAGTTCTTGCAAAACATAGCCTGATCGCCACCCGTCCCCGATAACGGTTCTTTCGCTGTCGTCTGTGTGAGGTCCTTCAGATATTCACTGATCTTCTCATCGAGCATCAAAAAGTGCCCTTCATCAATCTTACCTTTCTTAAGCATCTCAATTGCATCGCTCTTAAGACGCTCAAGCTGAGTCCTGCACTCTATGCGATCTACCGCATATTGATTGTAGGTCGAGTCTATCTTCGTCAAGTAACTTGATAGAGCGCTACGTTTTCTACTTTTAAATAAAAATACTCCAATCAATCCTCCAGCCGCTACGATCGCGACAGCGAGAACCAGAAAAAGATTCGTAAGCGGCATCGCGCTGGAGGTGGGTTGGATCTCAGTTGACGACGCTATAGGCGCAGCGATAGATGTCGTTAGAAGGATTACAGAAGAAGTCGGTGATGAGATGGATGACGTTGTCGAGATTGAACTCGATGACATTGAGGTTAACGGGGATGTCATAGTAGAAGAGACGACGGTCGTCACGATTGTACTGGGGCTAACGAGAGTTAGTGAAGACGGAAAACTCAGCGTAATAGTCACATAGTTATTCGTGAGTTGAGCGAAACCTGTGTTACGATAGATGAAAACGAAATAATACGTGCCATCGGCTGGGAAGGGCGTGGTGCCGTAATTATTATGCGTGCCGACAACATTAGTCTCTTCGAAAAGTGGACTTGCGCTTGCTGGAAGAGCGCAACTTGTTTTGTTCAATGCGGCATAATCATTTTCAGAAACTATGTATAGACTAATGGACACATCCGCACCGAATGTCCCACCAATGACCTGATTTGCTTTCGCCGAGAAAGCTAGGCCGAACACCGAGCATTGACCTAGGGGAGGTTGCGTAATAGTCATAGTCGTCGTACTCGCGGATTGACTGTTCACACTTGGTACAATCAAAAAGGGGAGACAAAGAGCTGCAAGGAGTAGACACGAGACAAAAATTCGAAGTTTCAATTGCGACGTCAAGGCGACCATAGTGAAATGCGTTTATAAGATTTTTACGCACTTTAGTTCGCTCAAAGCTTAAGGTAACCCGTATGAGAGCAGTGATTCTCGGCTCGGGTGCATCGTGGCCAGATCCTAACAGATCCTCGCCCAGCCAAGTGATTGAAGTAAACGACGAACCGCTACTGGTCGATTGTGGTCCTGGGACGGGAATGAACATCTTGAGGGCTGGATTTCATCCGACAAAAATCAGCCAAATATTCCTGACACACTTACACATCGACCATACATTAGAGTTCCCTTCTCTAGTTTTCAGTGGTTATCTTGCTGGAAGGAAGGACCGAATGTATCTATACGGGCCCCCAGGGACTGCGAATTTCTCGACCTATCTATTTGAGAAAGTGTACCCGTACGCACCGGATATCATCAGAATAATCCGAAAAGAAGGATTGGACCTCGCTGTTCATGACACGAACCAAAGTCTCGTACGCAAATCAGAAAAGTATCGCGTCTTTATGACGCGAGTAGAACACGGTAAGGACCCCGCGAACGCATATAGAATAGAGAGCGAAGAAGGCACCGTTGTTATCAGCGGGGATACTCGACCCTGCAAATCCTTAGCTGAATTCGCTAAAGATGCAGATTTGCTTATTCATGAATGCTCGTTCCCTGATGACATGTCGGAAATGGCACGAATCACTAACCATTCCATACCCTCGGAAGTTGGATCAATAGCAAACCAAGCAGGCGTAAGAAAACTGGCTATAACACACCTATTCCCGCTCTGCAATGGAAGAGAAGACGAGATCGTCAAAAGCATTCAGAGAAGCTTCACCGGCGAAGTAATAGTCGGGCATGACCTTCTCGAAATCGAAATTTGATATCAATGAATCCTCTGTACGTACGATAATCTTCGGCCATAACGTCATGAAGTGTACGTGTGGTTCATCGAAAGACGCCTCCGTAGAATGCGAAATCTGCGGGTTCACGGTCTGCGAAGATTGCGGCTTCGCTGGTCAACTGCTCTACCGTTTGACATCTTATCATGTTGGATGAACACGTCTAACGCACCAAAGTTCAAAGAACGTCGAGGCTAATCTTGCATTATTGCCTCAATTCGTCGCGAGCGAACAGCTTTTACAAATGCGGCGTGATCGCGTTCTGTCTGGTCTGCATAGTCTCTCGCAAACTTCACTATCGCCGAGTCAAAAACATCTTTCTTACCCAGATAGCCTCTGATCTCTGGTGCCTTACCTGAGCGAGCGTGTGCGCGTGCAAGCGTCAAACCGGTTGCCTGTGCATAGCGGAACAGTCGTGGTCCGTTGAACGATTCGACAACGGGTTTAATCTTCCAATCTCGTAGCTGGCGCACGAAGAAATGTCGTCCCTTATTTCTGCCTGTCGTCCAGCCGAGGAAGATATCGCTGGCTGATTGCATAAGACGTTGGCCCATAACCACTCGCTGCCCATGATGCTTGTAGTTACTTCTACCCGCGTACGGTTCGAGGACCGAAGCGTTGACTTGCTTGAGTTGAAGGAAGAGTGGATCATCCGCTGAAGCCATGAACAACACGACATAGCATGACATTCCAACGCTGCCTATGCCGACCACTTTATTTGCAATATCAATAAAGCGAAAGTTGTCTAGGAGGACGCGGTGGCTTTCCGGCAGCGTTTCGCGATATCGACCGAGCACCCCGAGTATCACTTGTTCGGCTTTCTTTTCGGTAGGATCACCTATGTGGAAGATAAGAGGCGGCTCATCTTTGATCACAACTTTTCCGTCTTTGAGCGTTGTCATCGCGGGGAAAATGTCCGCTACACTCTTTCTTGCTTTCTTGACTTTGCCCCTCATTTTTTTGACCCATTTGGAGTCCCCTGTATCCGCCAGGAATGTCTCCAGTTCGAGTTTGGTGTACCATACGTCTAGGGTATGCATGCGAGCAAATTCAGCCATTCGTGTTCGGTACGTTCTTACCAGCTCACGCACCGCAGCCAAACTTTCCTTCTCAGGAAGCCCGTTATTTCTCCCCGCAACCACAAAGCTTGCCGCGAGTCGTTTCAGATCCCATTCCCATGGGGCGGGCAGGGTCTCATCGAAATCGTTAATGTCGAAGATCAGATTGCGTTCCGGTGTTGCAAAGACACCAAAGTTTACCAGGTGGCAATCTCCACATGCTTGGACCCGAATACCACTGACTGGAGTACCTGCTAAATCAGCGGCCATAATCGCAGCTGAGCCGCGTAGAAAAGCGAAGGGGGACTGCATCATACGGCCGAATCGGATCGGCACTAAAGAAGGAATTCGACTCTTATTTTGGTCAATCAGCATTTTGATGGGGTCGCGACGATTCCTATGAGCTTTCCAACCAGCATGGCTGCTAAGGGGAGTTGCATCTCGCAACGCCTTCCCTGCGGCAATTCGCTCTTCTATCGACAGAGCAGATTTTTTAAACGAATTTTTTTCCGCCAACCCAGAAGACGCCATCCCTTCTAGTTACTCGTTCGACATTTTTATCAATTATCGAACTCTGATACGATGATCGGCCCATGGGCAACACTATTGTTACAGTAGACCAAAATCATGGATAAGTCGATTCCGCGGGTGTGGTACCATCAATGAGCGAAACACCTCAAGTTATCATATAACAAATGACCGTATAGTGTACCAACATACCACGACGTCCCAGGACGCGCCACTTCTCGATAGTTAGCATTAAAGGGAAGTCGTCAAAACTCTTGAAACTCAAAGGTTTGAAACAATGGACGATTCTATTGTCGAAATGCTTGAAAAGACACCTCTGTGGTCCGGTTTGACTAAGCAAGATTTGAGGCAAGTTGTCAAAGCATCCATAGAACGTAACTTCGACAGTGGACACACTGTTGTGAGTAAGGGAGATCCGGAGGATGGATTCTATCTCATTTTCGAAGGTGCAGCAGAAGTAAGATCTGACGGGAGGATTCTCTCAAGGCTTGGTCCGGGGCAATTCTTTGGAGAGATGTCAATATTGGATAATCAACCACGGTCAGCTGATGTTGTTACAGTTGAACCGTCACCAATTCTATTTCTTTCATCGTTATCCTTCAAGACATTAATTTTCGCAAACCCTAAAATCGCGTTGAAAATGCTGCAGGAATTTGTCCGACGCTTGCGGAGCACTGACAAATTGCTGAGCGACTAACGGAATAACGAGGATTCAAGACAAAGCAGTAGAGCCATGAATTTGGATCACGTTGCCAGCAAAAATTTTCTCGCGGGCGGTGCGCACACACGAAAATCGTTCGGATTGTAGAAATCAGCTGATTGTTCCTATTTCTGTTTCTCGTTAGTAGCGCTCGTCTCGTCTTTTGCTTCCTTGATTTTCATGTTGATGTTTTCCCTGGTCAATCCTGCCGACATGGCGCTTTTGAGAATTTCTTTTCTCAACTCTTTGCAAGTATCTCTTAGTGCAAAATAGCGAAGTGCGTTGTCGCCGTTACCGTTCTTTATGTCTTCGAACAGGTCATCGCACTCATTTTCCCGTTTAACCAAGTCATGGATTTTGCTGTCGAATTCGAAACCTGTCGTCATCAAGATCCATAGCCTCATTGGGCTTCTTGGTATAAATTGCTTAGTCCAAGTGTAATCAAATAAACACACCAATTTTTGTTTCAGGTTGCCGTGAATGCTGCTAAGTGTCATTCTTGGGACAGAATCAGGGTATTAACGCTCAACATCGCCAAATTGGAACCAGTTCACTACCATCAGAGGTCTAATGGCCGAGTTGGATCGATATCTAGACTCCTACCGGGTCTCGCTGTCTGGGTGGTTTCGGATCTGCCGGCGATGGTCTACCGAATGCAGCAGAACACTATTATCAAAGCCAGTTTAGCTACGTCACTCAATCTGGAAGAGAAGGGACTGATACAAACCCGTGTGGATCACATTAGGGAGTGATTGTGAGGATGACCAATAAGCTACATGACTTCCTCAATCAAGTACGTGGGCGGAGTATCGGCTCGTTACTAACAGAACTCGTGCAGGTGCCGTCAGGAAGCGCCGTGTCGAAAGTCATCGCGTTGATTCGTGAACGCGGTGTCTATGAGGTATTTCTACCCGAAGAATCTCGGTGCGGGATGATCTCTGCAAGAGACATCCTTCGATGTACGAATATTGGAAGCACGAAACTCTCTGTTCTGACCTCATACGTGCCTGTCTTGGCTTCCGATGCTACGATCGGCGAGGCTGCAAGAATAATGTCAGATTACCGCATAAGAAGCGTCCCAGTCACGGACGGCCAAAAAATAATTTCCCAAGTAACTTCAACGAATCTCATCGGTCAACTAAAAGGAGCCAGTGAAGCGCCCATAACATCAATCACTACGAGCGATCCGATTACCTTGGCAGTCGGGGACAGCGTGGCCAAAGCACGAGAAATCATGGGCAGGAAACGGATTGACCATTTGCCCATAAGATCCGATAAGACCTTGGCGGGCATACTGACCTCGGCGCATATTATTCCCTACATCTCTGTTCCGGAGCGTGTCGGCAACGAATCGGTTCGCCCGGAAATCCAACGAAATCTGGATTTCCCCGTGAAAGGCATTATGGACTCCAACGTCTTAACCTGCAACCCGCAAACTAGTACGACGCAAGCGCTTCAACTGATGCTCGAAGGCGACAAGACATATGTTTTGGTCACCCAATGGGAAGAACTGCAAGGGATAGCTACTCATCGCGATTTCATGACACTTCTCGCGGAAGTTGAGCCCGAACCAGAAGTGCCAGTGTATATGGTTGGATTACCCGAGGATCCATTCGAGGCCGAGGCAGCGAAAAAGAAATTCAAACGCTCCGTAAGTCAGTTGCATAAAGTGGTACCAGACATTATCGAAGCTAGATCAATAATTAAGATGAAACTGAGTGACCCAAAGAGGGAGAGGGGAAGATACGAGGTTACAGTACACATCAGGACCTCAAAGGACACGTACAGCTTCGAAGACAGCGGTTGGGACTTACCAGGCATCTACGATACCGTCACAGACAGATTTAAACGAGTACTGACGCAGAAACAGCAACAGAGAAAAATACGTGACAGAGAAAGCTCGCAGGAATCAATCTAATCTGCTAGGATTCGAGGGAACATTCATTGTTACTTCCAACAAAAATGAAACGAGTGGAAATCATAGTTCCACAAAGAAAATTCGAAGACGCGATGCTCTACCTTCGCGAACTCAACATAATTGAGTTACTCGACGTAAAAGAAATGATTAAGGGATATGGGGAAGGAGTAAGTTCTGCAACAGTTTCAGATAGACTTTACAGACTGACCACCCTTGAATCAAAAATAAATTCCGTAACCGCCGCTCTGGGGATTATCTCACTTCCAGCAAAGGAAAAAATTCCTGTAGACGCACGAATATCCGACGACAGCCTCGGCGAGATTGAAAAGAGAGTTACCGAAATCGAACAGCAAGTTACAGCAATAACAAACGAAAAACAGTCGCTAGAATCCACCGTTAATTACGCAGAACGCCAGCTCAGATTAAACATAGAAGAAATAATGGAGATCGAAATCATAGATTCCCCCGAGGGACGGAACAAACTTGAGGAGATAGTAACCAGTATCTACCAATCTTTGAAACCCTCGGAACTAAAAGTTACGGGACCGATCAGCGACATCGTTCAAGCAAAAGCGATCGAAAACGCAGTGGTCAAAGACATTTCTTATGAGGTAACGAGAATTTTAGCTGCAAAAGGCGATCAAGCAGCAATCGCTAACGCTATCACCGAGACACTAGGCCTAAAACTGAAAAGCTTAGCCAGAAGCAACAGGCTATCGTACCAAAGCTCAAGCAGAATTGAAGAAGCAAAAGACCGACTTAACCAACTAAACGAAAAAATCGTGGAAACTAAACGAAGCGACGGCGAATATCTTCTCGTTCAACGAGAAATTATCGCGGCCGAACGAGCGTTCGAACAGGCAAAGGGACTCTGCGGAAAGACTGAATCCACTTACATGATCGAAGGCTGGATGCCCACAGCAAATATAAACGAGGTCTCTTCAAAACTCAAGACGATCTGCGACGGGGAACTAATCTTTCGAGACTGGGTCAGTCATAATGCTCCAACCCGTTTGAACAACCCGAAATCGCTTGGAATCTTCGAGAAACTGACGACCGGTTTTGGAATCCCGAAAAGCGATGAAGTAGACCCGACAGTTCTCTGGCTCATAACTTACCCGATCTTCTTCGGATTCATGTTCGGAGACGTGGGAAGCGGGATAGTGGTCATAATTGTTTCAAGTATAATTTACATGTACAAGAAACGCGGCCTCGTGATTCCCGACACCGCTTACGGCGGCATGGGCGGAGTCTTCAACATGGTTATACAGGGAGCAGGGCTGCTAATTTTCAGCGGTGCTGCGGCACTCGTCGTGGGATTCCTTTACGGCACGGTCTTCGGAAACGCTCAATGGTTCAGGATGCTCACTGGACTTCCAGGTCCACTATGGTTTGAACCATTCGAGAACATCCGACTAATGCTACGACTATCCATAACCATAGGAGTGATCCACATAATTTCCGGAATAACGTTGGACATCTTCAACAAGGCTAGGGTCAGAGAATTCCGCGAATTAATCGCCGGCCCTCTCGTCTGGCTCTGGTTCTACGGTGCCTTCGGCATAACACTACTTGAATACGGACTAAGATTCCCGAACTATCTCTTCAATCCACAAAACGGTATGGACATTTTCCTCAGGATGGGTGTGCCGATAATCGCGATGTTTGTGTTGAAAATAATAACTGAAGGCCCAATGGGCCTAATGCATGCTTTCGAGAATCTGCTCGCATCTCTATCCCATACAATATCGTACGTCCGAATACTCGCAATGAAATTGATTGAAAGCGTATTCTACAACCTCTTTGGGGCTGTTCTGATATTCTTCACCGCTTGGGGAACAATCACAGGTACGGTTTTAGGGTACAGTCTCTTCGCAGCATTGACAATCGTAATGATCCTGATACTCGAGACCGCGTTCGTTTTCATGCAGTCACTCCGACTGATGTGGGTAGAATTCTTCTTGAAGTTCTATTCAGGTGAAGGAACCGCATTCAAACCATATGGCGCAGACAGAATGTATACTCGGGTTAGAACTGGCTTAATATAAGCAGCTTCAGAAACGTGCGACTTCAAGCCGCACGCCCTCTCCACCTTGAACAGACACACTTTGTGTTTATATCCCGGCTGTCGCTTCGCTTTCAGACACTTTACTAGGTGTTGATTCGCTACGAGCCAGCCTAATCCGATACAGATTCAGCAGAACGTAAACGACATTGTCGCGGAACTGCAAGAATATGGATTGACAAGAAATGAGGCTCGAGTACTCTTCTTTCTAGCGAAGACTGGTCCATCGAAGGCAAGCGAGATAGCGCATGAAGTCCAAATAAACCGAACGGAGACATATCGAACCATCAGGAATCTGCAAAGGCGCGGACTAGTTGAGGCGACACTGGAAAGACCTGTGAGATTTCAATCGGTCCCGTTCGACAAATGCCTACATATACTCATCCACGAGAGAAAAGCTAGACTGAGAATACTCGAGCAGCGTGGCGAAAATCTACGCCGCCAATTCGATGACATGCGCGTTGAGCATGTCGCTCAAGATGTTGAAAGGTTTCAGGTGATTGAAGGCCAAATACGAATAGAACAGCGCCTTCAATCTATGTACAATCAAGCACGAAAATCTGTTATGACTGTACTCTCATCATCCGAAATTGTTCGAGCCGACACCTCGGGGCTTTTTGATCTATTAGCTCAGGTTGCTAGAAATAAACTGCAAATTCGAGTAATTACCGAAATCAACCAATCAAACCTCGAAGTTCTCCAGAAACTGAGCGAAGGAATTCAAGTCAGACATTTAGATTTGAAAGCGAGACCTGTTCCTCGAGTGTCAATCATCGATGATAACGAAGCCATCTTTGAAATAACAACCGGCGATGAAACCCACCGAAGTGAGGAAGTCGCCTTATGGATAAACAGCCGTGCATTCGTAAGAAACCTGCAGGCTTACTTCGAAGAGATGTGGAACTCCGGAACACCTTCTGATGGAAGGATAGAAGCTCTGAAAAAAGGCGTCCAACCAGACGACGTGCGCATCGTGAAAGGCAGAGTTGAAGTAAACAACAAGCTGAACGACATGATCGCGGGCTCTAAGAATAGTGTTGAAATATGGACTACGATGCGAGGAATTCAAGCCCTTGCAAACTTTCATCTAGAATCACTGAAGCAAGCGAAAGTGAGAGGCGTTAAAATACGCATTATCGCACCAATCACAAGCGAAAATACGGACGGCGCACGAAAACTTGTACCGTTTTCGGAACTCAGATATTCGGAAGCCCTCGGACCAGCTGGCATAATTATGTCAGATCAACGTGAATTGTTATTGTACGAACGGCTGCCGGATGACAATAGCTTTGATGTGGGAGCAGACGTAGGTTTCTGGACCAACAGCCAACGATTCACGGAGACGATGAGTCGAGCATACGACACATTGTGGAAAGGTGTATTTGCAATTTATCCCTCAAAACGCCGCGGCTTACATCGATAACTGACCTACCCTCACAGATGCCCTAATCGGCGGTTGCTGCATCCCCTGACTAAAGCAAAAATCGGTTGCATACTCCCGCTAGAAACAGGCAATTTTGACCGAGTCGTGGAAGCAGCTCACCAATGTGAAAAACTAGGATATGACAGCGTATGGGCGTTTGACCATTTAGCACCGTACTGGACTAAAGCAAGAAACAGCCTAGAATGCTGGACCGTCCTTTCAGCATTAGCAGAACGCACTAGCAAAGTGAAAATCGGAAGCATGGTCACAAACGTGACACTGCGACATCCCATCACATTAGCAAGAGTAACTAGCAGCCTAGACGTAATCAGCAAGGGCCGACTAATACTCGGGCTGGGAACAGGCGACAGATTGAGTCAAGCCGAACTAACATCTTATGGCTACTCATTCGACAGCCTTGAGACAAGAGTCGGTCGCCTCAACGAAACTGTAAAAATTCTAAAAGCCGCATGGACGGGTAAAGAATTCACGTTCAAAGGTCGACACTACCAAATCTCACATCACGCGAATAATCTCAAACCAATCCAGAAACCAAATCCACCCATATGGTTAGGTGGAAAACATCGAAAAATAATCAACATCATCGCAGAGTCAGGCGACGGCTGGAACTACTGGAATCTAAAAAAAAGCGAATCAGAGGAAAGAATAAGATACCTCCAAAAAAGATGTCTCGCATTACAGCGCCCATTTGACAAAATAGCCATATCCTGGTCTGGATCGATGCATGAAAGGACGCTCGATAAAGAAAAAATTCTTACTACGCTACTAAACGAAGTGAACAACGAAACTCGATATCTAGTAGCATCATTCGGACCACGAGTCAATTCTACGAACTATGAAATCTTCGCTGAAGCCGCAGCTCAACTTTAGAAGAATTTACTTGCGCGGTGTAGCACAAGTAAATGGTTAAAACGTTCAGTCAC
>Ga0326727_10009590_pt1 | contig 23694 bp, 21 predicted proteins | sample MB2enrmetagenome_FD_207643 | JGI IMG/M metagenome (GOLD analysis project Ga0326727, IMG submission 207643) | Lab enriched peat soil microbial communities from McLean, Ithaca, NY, United States - MB29MY | ecosystem: Environmental > Terrestrial > Soil > Wetlands > Peat | place: USA: New York... | reverse complement strand
ATGGGGGCAAATCATCGGCGTGCCCACATTGGATTGGTCTCCTGACGGGGAGAGGATCGCGTTCACCAGCGCTTCTGGCAGCAAGACCGTGATCGCAGTTGTGGGAAAGGACGGCGGGAATCCGAAAGCTGTGGTGAACGGCTATGCAGCCCGATGGTCTCCCGATGGGAAACGACTGCTCTTTCGTCACGACTCGGAAATCGACCCACGCATAACCTCAATCTGGACCGCCAATGCCGACGGAACAGATCCGAGGAGGGTTCTGGATAACGAGACCGCCGAGTTCGGCCTGGCGTGGTTCCCGGATGGAAAGAGTATCGTGTTCGCCTCGGAGCGCGAGCGTAAGAATCATGCGGAGATTTTCAAAATCAATGTGGACGGGACGGGCCTGCAAAAAATTGCGACGGCGAGGGATTACGCTTTTTCATCTCCGATTGTGTCGCCGGACGGGACCAAACTGATCGTCGAGGCTGACTCCCCCTGGACTTCCAGTGGAGGGGAGGAGGATTCCAGCCTCTGGCTAATAGATTTATCCAGCCATCGCCACGAGCGTCTTACAAAGGGCAGCCATCCAAGTGTGGTCTGGGAAAAACGCTAGAGCTTGGGAGCGGACTGTTCGGCCGTTGCTTCGGGATGCGATAGACACTCCCTACTCCCTTTCTTACTCACCTCGCTACGGTCAGCGTGAGGGTAGTTTCCTGGTCGATGCGCGAGCCTGGGCCAGGCGACCGTGCGAAGACCGAGTCCGGCATGACGGGAGCTCTGGTCGGCGCGGCTCCGCTGCCGACGTTGGGCACGGATGGATTCTTTGTGACCTTGATCGAGAAGACAAATTGAGGTGAGGGGCCGGCCATCCGGCGGCGCGCGTTCAGAGCTATTCCGGGCCGAGCTTCAGCGACTGGTAATCGCGGCCGAGCAGGGCGCAGAGCGCTTCGACGGCCAGCTCATGATCTTCGCGCTGAGTGAGGCCGGTGACTGTGACCGCGCCGACGATTCCGGCGGACTCAACATTGAGCGGGAACGAGCCGCCGTGCGCGGCGTAGTCGGCGACCGGCAGGCCGTAGCGCTCGAGAAGTGTGGTGTTGCGGAGCGCGAGCGCAAGGCCGAATCCATAAGAGCTGCGATGGAAGCGCGCGACGACGTTCGACTTTTTTCGAACCCACTCGGGGTTGTCGGGCGTGGTGCCGTCGAAGGCAAAGTAAAAGAGCGGCTGGCCGAAGCGGCGCACGTCAACGGCGATAGCGTGGCCGCGTTCCTCGCTTATGGTCTTGATGCGCGTACCCAGATCCCAGGCAACGCGAGCATCGAGCCGCGGCAAGTGCAGCTCACGCTCCTGCAGCAGAATGCGTTCAACGTCTTCCTGCACTCCCATCGGATCCTCTCCTCCTACCAGATCGTTTCCAGTCCCTCAGTCCCTTAGGCAGTGTTTGGTGAATCAATTCGGTGCAGATTCGTGAAGAAGGAGCGTCCCTCAGGGGCTAAAGCCCGCAAAGTTTCTTGGCCAGTTTCGGCACGGCTGAAGCCGTGCCCTTTTACAATGCCGTTCAATTCCAGATTCATCAAACACTGCCTGGTCTCTTAGTCCCTGCTTTATCACCTCGCCACAGTCAGCGTGACCGTGGTGTCCTGGTCGATGCGCGAGCCTGGGGCGGGCGACTGCGCGATGACCGAGCCTGGCATGACGGGAACCCTGGTCGGCGCGGCTCCGCTGCCGACGGGGGGCACGCCTACATCGACGAATTTGAGCGGCTCGGTTTTGATGCCGGCCCGGGTAAGCTCTGCCTGCGCGCCAAATGCGCGCCAGCCGGTCATATCGGGCATGACGTAGCCGTCGGGCGTGTCGCCGCCGGGCGCGGCCACCAGCAGATTGATGGTGGGCTGCGCGATGTCTTGAGCGTGAGCGGGCGGGTCCTGCGCGAGCACCGTTCCTTCAGGTGCGGCGAAGGGAAGCCGGGCCGTCACGCCCAATTCGAGGCCCGCACGGCGCAGTTCGAGCTGAGCGACGCGCTCTGCCGAGCCGACGGCGTCGGGCACGTCGACTTTTTGCGGGCCCAGGCTCTCTGAGACGCGCACGCGCCACTCGCGGCGCACCACCGTGCCCGGATCGGGCGACTGGGTGAGGATGTGCCCTGCGGCCACGTCGGAGGAGTAATAGCGATTGTCGACGTCGAGATTGAGGCCGAGTCCCGAGGTCTGGCTGCGCGCATCGGCGACCGTCATGCCCTTGAGCGCGGGCACCTGCACCTCTGCGCCGTGAATGGCAAATTGCATGGTGATGACTGCAGCCATCAGGCCAACGGCCAGCAGCAACAGCACCAGCGAGGCGACCTGGAAGAAGTTCTTGATGGACTGGCTGGTCATGAGTGGCGCCGCCGGGGGCTTGCCCGCTGTTGATGAGTGTATACGAAATGTGTATTCTCGTTGTGGAAGAGCGCACGAAATGGACAGCCGTGAGATTATCAGAAGGCTCCGGGCAGACGGCTGGTTTGAGGTTGCACAGGCCGGCAGCCACAAGCAATTCAAGCATCCGCAGAAGGCAGGCCGAGTGACGGTGCCGCATCCCAGGAAGGAGGTCCCGATTGCAACGCTCAAGAGCATTGAAAAACAGGCGGGAATCGAACTCCGTTAAGGGAGGGAATCTGGAATTCATTGCCTATCTGCACAAGGACAAGAACTCCGATTACGGGGTGAGTTTTCCCGATTTTCCGGGCTGCATCACCGCTGGTTCGACTCTTGAAGAGGCACGGCGCATGGCAGCCGAGGCGCTGTCGCTGCATATCGAGGGCCTGCGCGAAGATGGCGAAGAGATTCCCGATCCGTCGACTCTCGACGATCTGCGTGGCGATCCGGCCATGAAAGGCGCAGTCGCGTTTTTGACTGAAGTAAAGCGGCCGGAAAAAACCGTTCGGATTAACATTACAGCCCGCGAAAGCCAGATTGCCGAGATTGATCGCCGCGCCCGCGGCGTGGGGCTCACGCGTTCGTCCTTCATCGTGCAGAAGGCGCTGGACAAGAAGGTTGCTTCGCGCTAGAAAGCGAGGCGAGCCAAGTCCTCGATACAAGCGTAGGCGAGCATTACCGTTCCTCCTACGACCATTCCAATATTGGCTGCAAGCCCTCGGCTGATCGTTCCATCCTTGATCCAGCCTTTCAAGGATGTCCTTAACACGACGAGAAAACAGAGTGGAAAGCCGACGAAGAGTGGCAAGCTAAACCGCGTAAACGCGTAGTCGTGTGAGGGGTGGATCCAAAGCCCCCAGATGACCTTTCCCTCGCATACAGCTGCACCAAGCACAGATGCAATTAGGAGCAGATTTGCGACGAGCCGATAGGATCGCTCGTCTTTTTCATAGCGTTCCATAGATCTCCTTTCATGGCATTCCCGAACAACAATCACCGCGTATTATCCGTCAGCGGCTCGGGATGGATGGTGACCCGGTACACTTCAGGGCACTCCAGCTTGAAGCGGTCTTCGAGCGTGGTCATAATCTCGTGGACGCGGTGCATGGGCAGCTCGTCGGAAAGGGTGCAGTGGCAGGTGACGGCAATGTGCTCGCCGGTGAGGGTGACGACGATGGCGTGTACGTCGACGATTTCGGGATAAGCCCTGGCCGCCTCGAGCAGCGCCGATTCAATGCGGCTTTCTTCGACGGCTACTTCGCGGGGCTGCTCGATGGTTGCCGGCTCGCTCTCAATGTGCGTGAGCACGGCGTCGATCTCGGGCACCTCGCGCAGAATTTCGGCCTCGAGGACGCAGACGAACTCGTGGGCGTCGCGCAGGCGCATGTTCTCTTCAATCTCACCGTGCAGCTCGACGCGCAGCCGGCCCTGGTGCGATTGAATGCTTAGCTCGTGCACCGAGACGTTGTTGCGCGCGGCCACGGCGCGCACGCTGTCAAAGATGCTTTCGGCGCGGGTCTTCTGGGGCACGGTGTGGATGACCACGTCGGCCTGCGGCAGGATGTGCTGCACGGCGGCGGTGGCCTCCTGAACCACCTGGCCGGTGTGCTCAAAGGTAAAGCGGCGCGGCAGGGCGAGCGTAAGATCGGCAAAGTATTTTGCGCCGCCGCGGCGCAGGCGAGCCTGTTCAACGGTCAACACGCCGGGCACTCGCTCCACCTCGCGGATCAATTGTTTCCGCGTTTCCGCATGGACTTCGTCGACCAGCACGGCCACTGCTTCATGGCCGACGCGCAGTGTCATGCGCAGGATGAGGATGGAGACGACGATGGCGGCAACGGGGTCAGCGTAGCGCAGCCACGCAATGCCGTAGTGCGAGCCAATCCAGTTGACGCCGAGCCCGGCCAGTACGGCCAACGTGGCCCACATGTCTGAAGCAAAGTGAAATGCGTCAGTGGCCAGGGCAGGCGAGCCGGTTTTTTGGGCCACCGCTCGCAGCTCGCGCGAGCGCCAGTAGTCGACCGCTATGGACAGGAGAAGAACCAGCACCGGCCAAAGCGAGTGGCGCACCGCGACCGCGTGAACAAAGATGCGCTGGGCTGCTTCCCACACGATCCACGCGCAGGAAATGCCCATGAGCGTGGCTTCGACAAAGGAAGAGAGGTTTTCAATCTTGCCATGCCCGTAAGGATGGTCTTCATCGGCGGGCTTGTCGCTTACGTTGACCGAGAAAAAAGTGAGCGCGGCAGCCACCAGATCGAGGCCGGAGTGCACCGCATCGGAGATTACGCCCAGCGAGCCCGAGAGCACGCCCGCGCCCAGCTTGAACACGGTCATGGCGCCGGCGGCGCTCATGCTGAGGAGCGCGACGTGGCGCTTCTGGGCCGAGAGCGCGGTGACAGACATGCGCCTGCTGGGTTGGCCGGATTCGGGAGTGGTGGAAGCGGCGGTGGGCATTGCGCCTCTGGAGTCTGTTATTGACTTTCGCTGCATGCGGGAAAGTCAATAACAGACTCTAGCTTACCGTTGGCCGCGTGGCCGTGTACAACCCGGCGATGCCGAAGGTGTACGGTTGCCAGGCCGCATCGGCGTATCCCGTGGTGCGCATCATGGCCAGCAACTCGGGAGGGGGCGGAAAGCTGCCGACCGAGGTGGGCAGGTAGTTGTAAGGACCGGTCACGCTTCCGGATACGGGGCCGCAAATGAGCCGGCCGATGGTGGGCAGGACGCGGCGGAAGTATACCGCGTAGGCCTTGCCGATGAGGCCGCCGGGCTCGCTGAACTCGAGAATGCCCAACTGGCCGCCGGGCTTGAGGACGCGGAAGAATTCGTCCAAGCCGGCCTGGTAGTTGGCCAGGTTGCGGAAACCGAAGGCGGTAACGATGAGGTCGAGCGACTGGGCGCGCAGCGGGAGATGCAGCGCATCGGCTTCGATGGGAATGGCGTAGGGCGCGCCGGGGCCAAAGCCGTGGCGGGCGGAGCCGAATTTGCGTGCGCCGCGGGCAAGCATGTTGCGCGAAAAATCGGCGGCGAGGATTGGCTCGGCCCCGCGCGGCCTGCGCCTGAGCAGAGCCATGGTCATGTCGCCGGTACCGCAGCAGATGTCGAGGACTTGGGCATCAGGACGGGACAAGACGCTGGAGAAGCGCCGCGCGGCACGCCACCACCAGAGCCGGTCGATGTTGGCGGAGAGCACGTGGTTGAGCAGGTCGTAGCGCGGGGCGATGGAGTCGAACATCTGCTGCACCGCGCGCGCCGCGCCGGCTTCGTCGGTTGCTCCCGCGGGTTTGGCGCCGGATGCCGGCATCTGATCCTCTGCCTCGCTCGAACAAGCCCTGCACTTCTATCGTAGCGGGCCGGGGGTATCCCGCGAAGCGCAAGGGTTCAGAGATCGGAGCGTCGAGAATCAGACGATCTAGAACCGCGGTCTGCCGGATCTCAGGCTCGGAACCGGTGGCGCACGGCTAAACGAGATGGATGAGGAAAGTGCAACTCTTGCCAGTGCGGCGCGGCGATTCCAGAACTTTGACAGTGACCGGTTTTCCGCGCACCGTTTCAAATAACGTCCGGTTATTGGCTGCGGAGCAGTCGCAGTAGGGGTCGTTTGGCGAAACCGGGCGCGCAGGGCTCCAACCGCAAACGCAGTGGTCCACCGGGTAGATCAGGGTGACGAAATCACCGTCGCGACGGCAATTCGCAGGGCCGACGATTTTGCCCATCAGTTCCACAAGCTTGTCGACGCTTCCATTGCTGTCAGCGATTAACTTCTGACGGAACTCCAATGCGCGACAGCAGGCACGGCCACGCTGCTCCATCAGTTTGCGCAAGGCATCTCTGTCCAGCGTGCTGTCTTCGTTGGCGATGAAGTCGCTGAGGAACTGGCGCACAGTCGCGGCATCGGACCTGCACTTTTCCCCATCGCATTTGCCGGTTTCGGTTTCTGCTGCGCGTGACCAGCAGGGCAGAGACGCACCTGCCAGAGCAAGGCCTTTCAGGAAGGTCTTTCTATCCATGGCCGGGAATTTTAACACAAAGGGATTTTTGGGATCTGTGACAAGTCGAATCGAAGCTGCAAGCCGAGGGGGGCGGCTTTGCCGGTTGTGCCTTTCGGTTTGGCGCCGGATGCCGGCATGCTGATCTTTGCCTCGCTTCCACAAGTCCTGCATATCTATCGTAGCGGGCCGGGGGCTCACGGCTTAGCGGCCGAGCGGAGAATCCGGAAGAGCTGCAGATGGATTCCGGTTTTGGTATATACTATTGTTATATATCATATGGAGGGATCGATGAGCGCCAATAGCCGGACAAATCCGAAGCAGTCGGACGCCAAGCTGTTTTGGAATGGCCGCAGCCAAGCCGTTCGCCTGCCCAAGGAGTTTCGCTTCGAGGGTGACCGGGTGCGCGTGACGCGAATGGGAGCGGGTGTGCTTCTGGAGCCGGTTCCGGAGACGAAGAAGGAAACGGTTGAGGAGTGGTTTGCGCGGATTGACGCGCTCAAAGGAGACCCGCTTTTCCCTGAAGGCCGCAAACAGAAACTGGCGCCGATCCGTGAGTACTTCAAGTGAACTACCTGCTCGACACAAACGTCTGCATTGCGCTGATTAATGGAAGTTCCGGTAAAGTGCGATCCCGGTTTATTCAAGCCGCTCGCAGCAGGGCAGTGATTTCAACCTCCTCCATCGTTGCGCATGAGCTTTGGTACGGCGTAGCCAAAAGCCAACTGCTCGCGCAAAACGCAAGTGCCCTTGCGGCATTCCTGGGGCGCGATGTGCCAGTACTTGACTATTCCGAGCGCGATGCGCGGGCGGCCGGAGAGATTCGCGCCGATCTGGAGCGCAAGGGCAAGCGCATCGGCGAGTACGACACGCTGATCGCTGGACAGGCCTTCGCCCGCAACCTGGTGCTGGTTACCGCCAACACGCGCGAATACGCGAGGGTGAAGGGGCTGGTGGTGGAGGACTGGACGGTATGAGCCAAGTGGACGAGTCGAAGTTCGATTACAACTATGTGCCGGAACACCTGAAGGAAAAGGTGAAGAACTGGCGCAGCCTTTCGGTGGGCGAGCGGATGGAGCTTACCTGGGAATTGAGTCTTGCGGCCTGGGAGAAGCTTGGTGTTGTCTACGATCCGACCAAGCCGACGGATAAGACGATACGGAGGTTTCGCCGCAAAGAGAATGGGGAACTGGAACCCTGTTGACCGGGGCTGACGCTTAACGGCAGATCTCCCAGGTCTCAGAAGCGAGACCTGGGGCACCCGGCACCAACGTTCCATTGCCTGTTAAGTTCGGTTGCCCTCATCGACTCCCCTCAACCCTCACTCCTCAGACTCGGAAAACACGCCCTGTCATTTGTCTCAAACAACTGACCACTGATCACTGTCCACTGTTCTACTGCAGCAGCGTCCCCTGTTCGCCTTCGTGATTGCCGTTGCCGTTGAGTTCCTCGGGCGGGATGATGACCGCGGCGGCGACCTTGTCGCCTTCTTCCAGGCTCAACAGGCGCACGCCCTGCGTGGCGCGGCCAGCCTCACGGATGGTCTTGGTATCGCAACGGATGATCTTGCCGAACTGGCTGATGACCATCAGCTCGCTGGTCTCGTTCACCAGCAGGATCGACGCCGTCTTTCCTACCTTGGGCGTGGCCTTGAGGTTGGTGACGCCCTGCGCGCCGCGCGCGGTGAGGCGATACTCGTCAACGTCGGTGCGCTTGCCAAAGCCGTTCTCGGTGACGGTAAGGATGAGCTGCTGCGTGACGCAGAGCTTGTTATCAAGGGCCTTGATGGCCTTCCACGCGTCGTTAAGCTTCTTTTCAGCCGCGTTCACGGCGGCGGCGTCGACCAACTTGCTGCGATAGTTCTCACGCGTTTTTGTGAGTGCTTCTTCGGCGTCGGCGTAGGCCTTGCGAAGGGCCGCGAGCTTATCGGTCAGGCCCATGCGGGCAGCGCATTCGTCGCGCTCCCTGTCGCGCAGGGCATCGGAGTTGGTGATGGCCGCGCCGATGAGGTAATCGCCCTTCTTGAGCGAGATGCCGCGGTTGCCGGCCGCGTTGCGGCCCATGGGACGCAGCCCCGCGCCGCTGCGCTCGGGGTCGTACTCCTCGTCGAAGCGGATAGCCATGCCGTCGCGCGTAGCGAGGAAGACGGTCTGCTTGCCATTGGTAAGGTCGGCTGAGACCAGGTCGTCGTCGTTGTCGATGGCGATGGCGATGATGCCGCGCGACATGACGTTGGAGAAGTCCTTGAGCGGAGTTTTCTTGACGGTGCCGTTGCGCGTGGCAAAGAAGACGTATCGGTCTTCGACTTCAAGGTCGCGCACGGGCAGAATGGCGCGCACGTTCTCGCCGGGTTGCAGGTCGAGCAGGCTTTGCATCGACTTGCCCTTACCCGCCGCGCCCACATCGGGAATCTCATAAACCTTGAGCCAGTACACGCGGCCGGTGTTGGTAAAGCACAGCAGGAAGGCGTGCGTGGAGTCGACGATGAGTTGCGAGACAAAGTCCTCCTCGCGCGTCTTCATGCCCATGCGCCCCGAGCCTCCGCGGCGCTGCTGGCGGTAGATGGAGACCGGCGTGCGCTTCAGGTAGCCCTGGTGGCTCACCGTGACGGCTACCTGCTCGTCGGCGATAAGATCTTCGAGCTGCAGCTCGGCGCTTTCGTCCACGATCTCAGTGCGGCGCTTGTCGCCGTACTTGTCGCGGACCTCTTCGAGTTCCTTGACGATGACGCCGCGCAGCTTTGCGTCGCTGGCCAGGATGGATTCGTACTCGGCGATCTTTTCGCGGATCTCGCGAAGTTCGTTCAGGATCTCGTCGACCGAGAGCTGGGTGAGGCGGTAGAGCTGCAGTTCAAGAATGGCGTCGACCTGTTTCAGGGTGAGGCCGCGCTCCTCGCTGGGCAGGCGTTCGCGTCCGAGGTTGACGACGATGTCAGTGCCCTTGCCCCAGGCGTAGAGGTTCTCGCGTGCATCGACGCGGGAGGCCGAGGCGCGAATGATGCGGATAACCGTGTCGAGATTGTCGAGCGCAATCTTGTAGCCTTCCCGAATGTGCTCAAACTCTCTAGCCTTGCGAAGCAAATACACGGTGCGGCGCTGCACCACGTCGACGCGGTGATCGATAAAGACGCGGATGGCGGCATCGAGACCCAGTTCGCGCGGCTGGCCGTTGACCACCGCGAGAAAGATCATGGAGAAGCTCTCCTGCATCTGCGTGTTCTTGTAGAGCTGGTTGAGCACAATCTCAGGCTGCGCGCCACGCTTGAGCTCGATGACAATGCGCATGCCGTCGCGGTCGCTCTCGTCGCGCACGTCGCCAATGTCGTCGATGATTTTTTCGGTAACCAGCTCGGCGATGCGCTCGATGAGCTTGGATTTGTTCACCTGGTAGGGGATCTCGGTGACGACCAGGGCCAGCTTCTCCTTGGTCAGGTTCTCCTGGGCCACGCGGGCGCGCATCATGAAGCGTCCACGGCCGGTGCGATAGGTTTCGGCCAGGCCGGCGCGGCCGTAGAGAAGGCCGGCGGTGGGGAAGTCGGGCCCGTGAACGTGCTTGAGCACCTCGGCGATGCCGGCGCCGGGGTTTTTCACCAGCGCGATGGTGGCGTTGACGACTTCAGTGAGATTGTGCGGCGGAATGTTGGTGGCCATGCCCACGGCGATGCCGCTTGAGCCGTTCACGATCAGAGTCGGAATCCGCGTGGGCAGCACCGTCGGCTCATCTGTGGTCTCATCGAAATTGGGTGTCATATCGACGGTTTCCATCTCGATGTCGGCCATCATCTCTTCGGCAATTCGTTCCATGCGGCACTCGGTATATCGATAAGCCGCAGGCGGGTCGCCATCCACGGAGCCGAAGTTCCCTTGTCCATCCACCAGCGGATAGCGCAACGACCACGGTTGCGCCATGCGCACCAGTGCGTCGTACACAGATGAGTCGCCGTGGGGATGATATTTCTTGAGACACTCGCCCACAACGCCGGCGCACTTGGAATATCTCTTGTTGTGCTGCAGGCCCTCGCGGTCCATGGCGGTGAGAATGCGCCGATGTACGGGCTTCAAGCCGTCGCGGGCGTCGGGCAAGGCGCGCCCGATAATGACCGACATGGAGTAGGCCAGATAAGAGCGGCGCATCTCCTCTTCGATATTCATGGGGAGAAAATTCGTGCCGCTGCCGGCCGGCACGGGGCCATCGAGAGGGAGCTGTGGATTCTGTTCGTCTGCCATAGATTTTGGGCCCGCGGAAGGCGCACAAAAAGGTCCGGAAGAAGCGGGGCCGGGTCCGCGGGGTTACAGGATTATTTTACGCGCCGGAGGGGTGCTTTAGCAAGGTCAAAGCATGCAAATAAGTCTTTATATTCGTGTAGGTTAGGACGGTTTCTTGCGGGTCCAGGCTGATTCAGCAAACGCGGGCGATCAAGATGGCCATCCGTTGCTGTTTTTCGGGTAAAAACAGCAGCTTGCGATTGGCTAAATCAGTCCCTGCAAGCCGATCAGGCACAACATCGCCTGGAGCAGGACAATGGCTCCGGCCGAGGCGAGCGCGAGGCGGCGGCGCGGGCTGTCAAATGCGTCGGCGAAGACCCCGCCGATGAAGGTGAGCAGGAAGGGCAGAGACCAGATCCAGGGGCTGCCCGGGGAGCCCGTCATTACCAGAACCAGGCAGACCAAAGCGCAAAGCAACGGAGTTGTGTTGCCGAAGTAGCGCGACCGGCGCAGTCCGAGATAGAGAACCAGCGAGGCAGCCGCTGCAACCGAGATTCCCGCTTCAGGCAGCGACCTGAAGAAGCGCAGGGCGGGATCGGGCGAAAACCAGAGGAATCCGGCAGCCGAGCGGAAGATGTAGCTGAAAGCATCGGGCGAGAAGCCGTAGCAGGCGAAGACGAATACCACGGCGCCGAGCGAAGCCGCCATGACCACGGGAAGCACCTGGCTGCGGCGTCCCTCGGCGAGCCAGAGCATTGCGGGCAGGCCCAGCAGCGCGGCAACGGGCAGTGCGGCAATGTGCGCGGCGGCGGCCACTCCAAAGATGACCATCAGCATGATGATGCGCGGCCGCCATTTGCGGCGCGGTCCCTGCATGGCGTGGGCTACGCCGATGGAGGTATAGACGCCGCCGTAAACACCCAGCGCGGCCAGAACCTCAGGATTGGGCGCGAGGCAGGCCCCAAGGATAGCGGGACAAAAGCAGTAGAGGGCAAGGGCCGTGTAGCCGCCCAGATTGCCGTATAGGCGCCGCGTGACCCACCAGAGGCATCCGCCCAGCATGCAGCCGGCCAGCAGGAACGGAAGCCGTAAAAGCAGCAGGACATGGGTCATCTGGTGGCGCAGTTCCCAGGCGCTTGGTTCGCTGCCGTTCCCGACCGCGGAGGAGGGCCGCCCGCCGGAGTCCGCGGGCTGCACCACCCGGTCTTCCGGCTTGCGGAACAGGTCGAGGAAGCGTTGGCCCAGGAAGTTGAGGGTGAGCGGGAACCCGGCTACGCGATAGGCCAGAATGCCGTCGTGGATATTGCCGCAGGTGGTGTAGTAACCGGCCAAAGCCGAGGGGCGTTCCCAGGTTTCGCGCCCGCAACGGGCGTACTGGTAGTCGCGATCGGTAAGCGTCTGGTGCGCTGTGACCCACAGACCCTGCAGCAGGAAGGCCGCCAACAGACCGGCGGCGATGCGCTGGGGCAAATTGAAACGGAAGCGGCGAAGGATTTGAAACCGGTGGGTCATCACGATCAGGCGGACGATTCCAGTCTAAACCGCGGCGCCGAAGGGAATGAGAATGTGGACAACGGACCGGAGTGGCCGAATATGGACTGGTGCTATGCTTGACCAGAGCCGCTCATGAGCAATGTCTACACCATCGGTCACTCCGCTCACGCATGGGAGGCGTTCGCCGCGTTGCTGAAAGCGCATGGCATTGATGTTGTCGTAGATATACGCTCCACTCCGTACTCTCGCTTTGCTCCCCAGTTCGACCACGAAGTTCTCGAACGGAAGCTGGCCGAGTGCGGCGTTAAGCATCTCTTCCTGGGGGCCGAATTGGGGGGACGACCCAACGCCCCGGAGTACTACGACAGGCGGGGACATGTGCTTTACGGCCGCATGACGGGGAACCGGGAGTTTCTTGCGGGCATCGAGCGGCTGGAGCGGGGAATTGCCGGCTATCGTGTGGCGTTGCTTTGCGGAGAGGAGGACCCGGCACACTGCCACCGCCGCCTGCTGGTGGGGAGGGTACTGGCGGAGCGCGGCCATGAATTACTTCACATACGAGCCGACGGGCGCCTGCAATCGGAAGCCGAATTGACTGCCGAGTCAGGCAAGCCGCTGGAGAATGAGCAACCCGCATTGTTTGCCGAGTTGGAAGAAGACCAATGGAGATCTACAGCATCGGTTTCACACAAAAGAGCGCCAGCGAGTTCTTCGGCGCATTGAAGGCGAACGGCATCGAGCGCCTGCTCGACGTGCGGCTGAACAATACGTCGCAGCTCGCGGGATTCGCCAAGCAGTCTGACCTGCCATATTTCCTACGGGAGATTTGTGGGATCGATTATGAGCATGAGCCGCTGCTTGCTCCCACGCAGGAGATCCTGGACGATTTCAAGAAGCGCAGGGGGAGTTGGAACGTTTACACCGAAGCCTATCTCTCCTTAATCGGCTCCCGAAAGGTCGAGTCAGCTCTCTCCCAGGAGAGTTTCCTGAAGAAAACCGTGCTTTTGTGCAGCGAGCCGACAGCCGAACATTGCCATCGCAGGCTGGCGCTTAAATACCTGCAGAGGCACTGGGAAGGTGTAATCATCCGTCACCTTTAGCTTTTGACGTTGGAGGCGTGCCCGGCTCGATGAACGCTCAACGGATTGTCTGTCTTGCCAACTCGTATAAACATAGCCACCGCTGCATGGCTGGAATCAGTCTGGCCGACAAGAAGTGGGTGCGGTTAATTGGGAGAGTTGTTCAAGGCTGCCTCACTCGCGAGCAGACGTGCTTCCAGGATGGCACGGAGACCGCGGTCCTGGATGTTTTTGAAGCCGAGCTGGGCGAAAAATGCGGCACCAACAGCCATCCAGAAGACGTGTTCTTAGCCGGCTGGCCATTGCGCCCGATCCGGCGTTTCGACGGACCGGGCGATGCCCATTTCCTGGCGAATTATCTCAACAAAGGTCCGTCGGTCCTGCAGGGGTACGGCGATCGAGTTTATGCGCGGAAGTTTGAAAAGGCCGCTGCCGAAAGATCGCTGGAACTGATTGAACCCGGCGATCTGTGGTGGTGGATCCGCGACGAAGACGGCAAACGCAAGAACCGTGCGCTGTTTCGATTTGGACACGTCAGCCGCACGCGCTACGATCTGGCTGTCACCGATCCCGTCTGGATCGAGCGGATGCGCCCATTGGCTTCGGGTGTCTATCGCCACGCGTCGTTTTTCGATGGAAGCGCGCCCAGGACATTTCTCACCTTGAGCCTGAGCGAACCATTCGAGGGGTTCCACTACAAACTGGTGGCAGGCGTGGTCGCTCTGCCGGGCTGAGGCAGCAGGCCGGCAGAGCGCCCCCAAGAAGCGAGCCGCCCCGAAGGGCGGCTCGCGGAGCCAGCAGACTGATCGCCTTAGTTGAAGATGGCGCCTACGGTCTGGTTGAGGCCGTCGACGGTAACGAGGATCGTCTGGTCAGCGGAGTTGACATAGGTGTAACTTCCCTCGAAGGGAAGTACGCAGTAGTTTGGCCCGGCTGCGGTCCAGGGATTTGGCCCGACCAGATAATTGCCAAGGGCGTCGCTTGGAATGCAGTTGTAAGACCAGCCGCCGAATTGCCCACCTGTGGCAGTTATAACGATGCCTGGGGTGCCGGCGGGGGTTGTGATGTTCATGGGGTAGGTCGCGGTGCAGACCGAACCGGTGCCCGGTTGTTGGGCAGTCGGAACCCAAGCCGGACCGCAGTGGATTACATCGGGAGTCCCTGTGGCCGAGGGAGCAGTAATCAACCAGTTCTTGGTATTCAGGCCTTCGTTATAGACGGTCAAGGTGGCCAGCAGCGTGGCTGCGGGCGGTTCGTCTGGATAGCATGAAGGGTTAGTGACACCGGGCCCAGGAACAATCTGGGGGCAGCTGAACGTTGCCGTCGCGGTCTCGATGGTTTTGTCGGTGTTGGTTGTTTCCGCAACAATGACGGCGCCGCCGCTTGCATAGGCAGTTACGAGCCCGGCGCTGGCCCCTGCATTTCCACCGGAATTTGTGTCGACTGGGAACAACTCCGGCTCAGTCGAGATCCAAGTGGTGGCGGGGTCGTTGGTCACGTCCTTTACATAGGGAGCGGTCGAGTAGGTTGCGATGGCGAGGAACTGGCCGGTCAGGTAGAAGTTGTTGACGGTGATCTCACTGGGAATGATGGTGAGCGAGAGGATGTCCTCGGGAGGTGTGCCGTTCTGAACCGTCAAAGAGGCCGATGCCGATACAACGCTGCCGTCATTGTTGCTCAACAGCGCTGTGATTGTAGTTGACCCCGCGCTCACGCCCAACGCAACGCCGCTTGCCGAGATTGTGGCCGTGGCTGGGATGGAGGAGGACCAGGTTATATGCGGGCTGCTGGTTACGTCTTCGATCAGGCCGGTCGAGCCTGCCGTCCCAAGGGCGATGAAGTTGCTGGTTCCGCCTTCGGTGATCGATTGCGCACTGGGAAGGATGGTCACGGCGGTGTATTGCTCGGTGGTGCCGCCAAGCACCGTGAATGATGCCGTCCCGTTTGCAATGCTCCCGTCGGCATTGGTGTACGAGGCAGTGATGGTCGCCGAGCCTGCGGCCACTCCCGTGACGACGCCTGTCGCAGAGTTGGCGATTTGGGCAATGGTCGAGCTGCTGGAACTCCATGTAGCCAGTCCCTGCAGGCTCACGGTCCCGCCTGAGGCGGTTGTGCCGACCGCAACGAAGGTCGCAGTACCGCCAGGCGCTGGAACCGATTGAGAGCCCGGAATAACTGTGATCGCGGTGATGTCGCTGGGCGACGCGGCACTTCCGGTTACTGTGAATGTCGCCGTTCCGGTCGCCACGGTGCCGTCGGTATTGGTGTACTGCGCGGAGATGGTCGCAGCGCCCTGCCCCGTCGCCGTAACAACGCCGGTTGAGGCATTGACGTTGGCGACCTGTGGGTTGCTCCCGCTCCAGACAACGAGTCCGTTCAGGTTCTTGGTGACTCCTGCCGCGGTGGTGCCAGTCGCCGTGTAGGTGGCTGTGTTGCCGGCAACAGCTACGGTCTGGGAGCTGGGAACGATGGACACCTGAGTGATGTCGTTTGGTGATGTTCCATTTCCGGTTACCGTTAAGGTCGCTGTCCCGGTGGCCGTAGTCTTGTCGGAATTAATGTACTGCGCAGTAATGGCCGCCGTGCCCGGACCGACTGCCGTGGCAACGCCGGTCGCGGAGTTGATTGTGGCAACTGCGGAGCTGCTGGAGGTCCATGTAACCAGCCCCGACATGCTCACGGTGGTACCAGCGCCGGTGGTGCCCACCGCAACGAACGTTGCCTGATCGCCTGCCGCAGCAACCGATTGCGCGCTCGGAATGATCGTGATTGAGGTGATGTCGCTGAGCGACGTTCCATTTCCGGTAACGGTAAAGGTAGCTGTCCCGGTAGCCGTTGTCCCGTCGGTATTGGTGTACTGCGCGGCGATGGTCGCCGTGCCCGGACCCACCGCCGTGACAACGCCGGTCGAGGCATTGACGCTGGCGATAGTTGGGCTGCTCCCGCTCCAGACAACCAGGCCGTTCAGGCTCTGGGTTGCGCCCCCGGCTGTGGTGCCAACGGCGGAGTAAGTTGCAGTCTGACCGGGCGCACCAACAGTCTGCGCATTGGGAATAATGGCCACCGACGTAATGTCGGAGCTCAAGGTTGCACTTCCGGTCACCGTAAAGGCGGCCGTCCCTGTGGCGGTGCTCTTGTCAGGATTGGTGTACAGCGCGGTGATGGTCGCCGTGCCCTTACCAACCGCCGTGACAACGCCGGTTGAGGCATTGACGTTGGCGATCTGCGGGCTGCTCCCGGTCCAGACAACCACACCGGTCAAGTTCTCCACCAGGCCGGCGGCTGTGGTGCCGACTGCAGTGTAGGTTGCTGTCTGGCCGGGCGCAACGGTCTGGGAGCTTGGAATGATGGTCACCGAAGTAATATCGGTGTTCGTCGTCCCGGTTCCAGTCACCGTGAAGGTGGCTGTTCCCGTGGCCGTTGTCCCGTCGGTGTTGGTGTATTGAGCAGCGATAGTTGCCGTGCCCGGACCGACTGCCGTGACAACGCCGGTTGAGGCATTGACGTTGGCGATCTGCGGGCTGCTTCCGCTCCAGACGACCGATCCGTTCAGGTTCTGAGTCGCGCCCGATGCCGTGGTGCCGACGACAGAGAAAGTCGCGGTGTCACCGACCGCATTCACGGTCTGGGAGCTGGGAACGATTGTGACTGTTGTGATGTCGGTGTTGGTCGCCCCGCCTCCAGTCACCGTAAAGGTGGCTGTACCCGCGGCCGTGGTCTTGTCGGAGTTGGTGTACTGCGCGGAGATAGTGGCAGTACCAGGTCCAACCGCTGTGGCGACGCCGGTTGAGGCGTTGACCGTGGCGATCTGCGGGCTGCTCGAACTCCAAACCACTAGCCCGGTCAGGCTCATGGTGGAACCAGAGGCGGTTGTGCCGATCACGGAGTAGGCGGCTGTGTCGCCGGGCGCAGCAACGGTCTGCGCGTTGGGAATAATGGTCACCGACGTGATGTCGCTGTTGGTCGACCCGCTTCCGGTCACTGTGAAGGTCGCTGTTCCCGTAGCAGTGGTCTTATCGGGATTGGTGTATTGCGCGGCGATGGTTGCCGTGCCCGGCCCAACCGCGGTAGCGATGCCGGTCGAGGCATTAACGGTGGCGATCTGCGGGCTGCTCCCGCTCCAGACAACTACTCCGTTCAGGCTCTCAGTCTGGCCTGAAGCTGTGGTGCCAATGGCCGTATAAATCGCCGTGTCGCCAGGTGAAGCGACGGTTTGCGTACTGGGAATAATGGTCACCGACGTAATGTCGGTATTCGACGCCCCGCCTCCGGTGACCGTGAAGGTAGCAGTTCCTGTAGCGATGGTCTGGTCGGCGTTGGTGTATTCCGCGGTGATGGTCGCACTGCCCGGTCCAGCCGCCGTGACAACACCCGTTGAGGCGTTGACGGTGGCAATCCCGGCGCTGCTCGAACTCCAGACAACCACGCCGTTCACATTTACGTTTGCGCCAGCCCCGGTTGTGCCGACCGCCGTGTAGGTGGCCGTGTCGCCTGGGGAAGCTACGGTCTGGGCGCTGGGAATGATGGTCAGTTTGGAGATGTCGTTGTTAACAGGGTTGGTGGTGCCGCTGGAGGGTACGGTGATGGTGGAGCTCGCAGAAAGCAGGCCGGTAAAACCCTTGATGCTGGCGGTAATCTGAATCAGGCCGGGGCCCGTAGCGGTGACGATCCCAGTGGAGCTGACAGTGGCAACGTCTACGGACGTCGTACTCCAAGTGACCTGATTGGTGAGATCCTGAGTCGTCGAGGGGCCGGTTCCGTGACCGTAGACTCCGGTGGCCTTGAGCTGGGCTGTGGTGCCGATGGCCATGGTGATAGACGTAGGCGTGACCTGAAGCGAATCGACTTCAGAAGAACCGCAGCCCATAATTGGCAGCACAATACCAACCAGGAGCAGCGCTCCCGACTTAACGCGATCGAACATCGGTGACCTCCGGAATTTCCTGCCGGTATCGGCGCCGGCCATATATCTCATAGCAAACACTCGCAGGCGGTTATGCCTTCGACTATATTCCACCCATCGGCGAAGCTTTTCGGTCCACGCAGATGCACTGTTCGTGTGGAATAAAGATAGTCAATAAACCCTCCATAGTCAATCATTAATCGCATCAGACCGCGCCATGTTGAAGGGATTTAAAGTGTGTCGATTGGCGGCCATTGCGCCTTGGTAACTGTGAATTCCGAAACCAATTTGCGGCGAAGTAACTTGGGCGGGATTCGGGATCCGGAAGCAGAAACCCTTCAAGGTGTACCGGGCCGGCTTTTACCCCGGCGCGGGAAACGGCTACACTGCTCCTGAAGATGGCACTTGCCCGCGACAACACCCCGGACCGGCTCGTGAGCGCCGCGCGCGCCGACGAAGAGCAGGGATTCGAGCTCAAACTGCGACCGCGCTGGCTGCGCGAGTTCATCGGCCAATCCAAAGCCAAAGAGCAACTGGCGATCGCGCTGGAGGCGGCCAAATCGCGCGGCGAGGCCCTCGATCACGTACTGCTCTTCGGGCCTCCCGGCCTGGGCAAGACCACCCTGGCCACCATTATTGCCAACGAGCTCGACGTGGGGTTCCAGCAAACCTCGGGTCCGGCTTTGCAGATTCAGGGCGACCTGACCGCCATCCTCACCAATTTGCGCGATCGGCAGGTGCTCTTCCTTGACGAGATCCACCGTATGCAGCCGGTGCTGGAAGAAAAACTGTACACCGCCCTTGAGGACTACAAGCTCGACATCATCATCGGACAGGGGCCGGCGGCGCGCACCCACGTAATGGAGATCAAGCCCTTCACGTTTATCGGCGCAACCACCCGGCCCGGCCTGCTTTCGTCGCCGCTGCGCTCGCGTTTCGGGATCCTGTTGCGGCTGGAGTTCTACAGCGAGGAGGAGCTGCGGGTCATTGTGGAGCGCTCGGCAGAGGTGCTGCAGATTCCCATCGACCCCGACGGCGCCGCGGAGATTGCGCTGCGCAGCCGCGGCACGCCGCGCATCGCCAACCGGCTGCTGCGCCGGGTGCGAGACTATGCGCAGGTGCGTGGCTCGGGCACAATCGACCTGCCAACGGCGAACGCCGCGCTGACCATGCTCGAGGTGGACGCGCACGGATTCGACGAGATCGACCGCCGGCTGATGCTGGCGATTATTCAAAAATACGACGGGGGCCCGGTGGGTTTGGGCACGCTGGCTGCGACGCTGGCTGAAGAAGAAGACGCGCTTGAAGAAGTGTACGAGCCGTTCCTGATTCAGATTGGATTCCTTGACCGCACGCCGCGAGGGCGCGTGGCAACGCGGCTGGCTTACGAGCACTTTGGTATTGCGCACACGGGACGGCAGGCGGGATTGTTTTAGGAAAGAAGCGGAGTTGGCGGAGTTAGCCGTGCTTCGCACGTGTTAGCGGAGTTAGGGCCGCGCATGCAGTGAGTTGTCGGCTATTCGGTGCGCCGTGTCGCCTTGATTAACTCCGCTAACGCCGCTAGCTGCGCTAACATCGCTGATAGGAGATGATCATGTCACTTACTGAATCGACGATGCTTGAACTAGGGACCACTGCGCCGGACTTTGCACTTACCGATGCGGTAACTGGAAACACGGTGCGGAAGGATGATTTCAAGGGCAAGGACGCGCTGCTGGTGATGTTTATCTGCACGCATTGCCCTTATGTGAAACACATTGAAAGCTCGCTGGGGAAGCTTGGCGCCGACTACGCTTCGAAGCCCATTGGAATTGTGGCGATCAGTTCAAACGATGTAACCACGCACCCGGCTGACAGCCCGGCAGGGATGAAAACGCAGGCCCGGGCGCACGGGTTCACATTTCCTTACCTGTACGACGAGACGCAGGATGTAGCGCGCGCTTATTCGGCAGCCTGCACGCCCGATTTTTTCCTCTTCGACAGGGATTTCAAGCTGGTGTATCGCGGGCAATACGACTCGAGCCGGCCGGGCAATGGGGCGCCCGTCACAGGCGAAGATTTGCGGGCCGCAATCGACACGGTGCTCGCGGGCAAGCCGGTTTCCAAAGACCAGCGGCCTTCGATCGGATGCAATATCAAGTGGAAGGCGTGAGAATAACGCGGAGCTGGCGGGGTTAGCCGCGCTTCGCGCGTGTTAGCGGGGTTAGAGTTCTGCATGAACTTGACTAGCTCCGCTAACTCCGCTTTAAAGATCCAGCTCCTTGAGATATGCCCGGAACCTATCGCCGAACTCCGGGCGTTTGAGGGCAAATTCCACAGTTGCCTGCAACATGCCGAACTTATCGCCTGCGTCGAAGCGCTTGCCTTCAAAGTTATAACCAAATACTTTTTCATAACCGAGCAGAGCTTTGATGCCGTCGGTAAGTTGTATCTCGCCGATGGCGCCCGGCTGGGTGATTTCAAGTAACTCAAAGACGCGCGGGGTAAGAACGTAGCGGCCGATAATCGCTTGGCTCGAAGGCGCTTCTTCGAACTTAGGCTTCTCCACCATGCCGGTGCAGTTGTAGATGCGCGGATTGGCGGCATCGGGTGAGCCGGCGAGCACCCCATAGGCGCAGATGCCGGGCCCCTCGACAGTCATCGTGGCCAGCACCGATCCACCTTTCTCATTGAAGACATCGATCATCTGCTTGAGGCATGGCGGATCGGCGTCGATGACGTCGTCGGGCAGAATCACGGCGAAGGGTTCATCGCCCACGAGATCTTTTGCGCACAGGACGGCATGGCCCAGGCCGAGAGGTTCTTTCTGGCGCACAAAGCTGATGCGGGCCAGAGTCGCCGCATGGCGGGAAATCTCCAGCAACTCGGTTTTGCCTTTGCGCTCGAGCGCGGCATCGAGTTCGGGAGTGAAGTCGAAATGATCCTCCATGATCGCCTTGCCGCGGCCGGTGACGACGATGATGTGCTCGACGCCCGAGGCGATTGCCTCTTCAACGCCGTATTGCAGAACCGGCTTGTCGACCAGCGCCAGCATCTCTTTAGGGACGGCCTTGGTGGCGGGAAGAAATCGCGTTCCCAATCCAGCTGCGGGAAAAACCGCTTTGCGAACTGTCTTGCTCATTCAATCTCCTGTGTATCACAGCGTTGGCGAGTCATCGCCCAGCATGGCCTCGCGAACGATCTTGATCGGCGGGAAACCCTGGCGCAGAAAGTCGTCGTGAAATTTCTCCAGCGAGAACGCCGCCCCCTCTTTTCTCTTGAGATCTTCGCGCAGTTTCATAATCTCAAGCTTGCCCAGCGTGTAGTAAAGATAAGTTGGGTCTCCCGTGCCGCGCTTGGTTTCAACAACCGCGTTTTCCTTTGACTGGTAGCCTTCTTTCTGGAAGAAGGCCTCGGCTTCGCCAATCGACATCTTGCCGGTGTGCATTTCGATGCCGACGATGAAGCGCGCGTTGCGCAGCAGGGCGTCCTGCAACTGCCCGAGCCGCAGCAGTTTCGCCTCGCGATCGTCTTTTGCTCCGGTCCCTGGTTGTCCGTAGCCTGCATCGAGCATCATTTGTTCGGTGTAATGGGCCCAGCCTTCCACATCGGTGTTTGCTGGCAGCAGCTTGCGGACCTTGCTGGGAGCCTGCGGCAGCCACAGGTATTGCACATAGTGGCCCGGGTAAGCCTCATGTACTGCCGTCGAAACCACCGTGCCAACATTGAAGCCGTGCATATAGCCATCGACATCGGCCTGCGACCATTTCGGATCGGGCAGCGTGACGTTGAAGTAGGCCTGGGTGGAGTGCGTTTCATAAGGACCAGGAGTGTCCATGCTCGCGGTGGTGGTTGCGCGCATGAAGGGCGGCGTTTCCTGCAGGATCGGCTTTACGTCTGAGGGAAGCGTAACGATGCGATGCTCGCGAATGAAACCGACGAGGCTGTCAAACCTGGCGCAGAAGGCGTTCATGAGCTGATCGGGAGCGGGGTGGTCAGCGCCAAGTTCTTCAAGTACATCGTGAGGATCCTTGCCAGGTTCGAGCTCTGCCGCCACCTGCCTGAAGTGCTCCTGATTTTCGCGCATGTTGGCCCAGCCGATTTCAAGCAGCTTGTCGAGCGGCAGGTTCACCATCTCGTCGTATTCCAGCTTCTTGCTGAAGGTATCGGCGCCGATGCGGAAGTCGCCATTGGAACGCGCCAGCACGTCGCTTTTGAGCCAGGCGAGATAGTCGTTGAGCGCGGCGATGACGGCGGCGTTGGTAGATGCGAACTCGGCCTTGAGCGCGGGATTCTGCACATCGGCGAAGGCCAGCGGCACGTCGTGCTGAAAGAAGCTGACGATGTCGGGCAACTGCTCGATGGCAATCTCAGTGTAGATGCGGGGAGGGTTCTGGAGGTTCTCCCGCGCCGAGGCAAGCAGAGGCGGCATCTGTTTTTCGCGCGCGATGAGCGAACGGAGCCGGTCGTCGAGCGGCGCAAAGTTCCGCTCCATCAGGACAAATGCGCCGCTGGCGCAGGCGCTCGAGTAGTTATCGGCGTTCTTCTGCCATGGCCTGATGACTTCGAGAGTGAGCAACTGCGAGCGGATGTTATTCAGCAACAGCTCGCGATCGGTGCGAGCAACGAAATCGGCCGGCGAGTCATCCACCTGCATGGCAAGCAGACGTTTTTCGAAGCTGTGCAGCGCAGCGATCTCAGCGTCGATGCTCCTGCGGGAGAAGTCCTCGAGTTGCGAGTCGTACTGGTGAAAGCCGGCCTGGGTTCCGGCCGAGGGTGCGTAGTGGAAATAGACCTGGTCAAAATACTCGTCGGTGACGCGGTTGAGATTCAGCTTCCAGTTTTCCTGCGCCGATGCGGCAGACATACAAACTCCGATCGAAATAAGTGCAATAATTCTCTTCACTGTTCACTTCCTTAGTATTTTCCTGCGGTTCATGCGTTTACGGGCGCGGGAGCAAGCCGCGCCAGAATCTCCTGAATCTCGAGCAAAACCTCGTCGGGGCGCGTGGCTGTGAGCGGAAGCTTGAGCACGCCCTGCGGGGTGAATTGCGCGCCACGCTTGGCGTTGCGCGATACCAGCTTCATCAGCTGATTCGGGTCGACGGCGGCGTTCTCAACAAAGCGAATCAGCAGCTCGCCGCGCTTGCGATCGATCTGCGCGACGCCGATGCGTTCGCACTCCAGGCGCAGCATGGCGGCCTCGAGCAGGTAGACGGTTGCGTCGGGCGGCGCGCCGTAGCGGTCTTCCAACTCGGCGCGAATCTCGCTGATGGCGGCGGCGGACTGCGCGCCGGCAATTTTTTTGTACAGGCGCAGGCGCTGGTTCTCTTCGGGCACGTAACTCTCGTCGATGCGCAGCGACAGCCCCAGGTTGAGCTGCGTGGCCGGGCGCTCTTCCGCGCCTTCGCCCTTCATTTCTTTTACCGCGGCTTCGAGCATTGAGGTGTACAGCTCGAAGCCGACCGCTTCAATGTGGCCGCTCTGCTCGCCGCCCAGCATGTTGCCTGCGCCGCGCAGCTCAAGATCGAGCGCGGCAATCTTGAAGCCGGCGCCGAGGTCGCTGAACTCCTTGAGCGCGGCAAGCCTGCGCCGCGCAACCTCGGTGAGTTCGGTGTCCTGCGGGATGAGCAGATACGCAT
>Ga0326727_10009589_pt1 | contig 23698 bp, 19 predicted proteins | sample MB2enrmetagenome_FD_207643 | JGI IMG/M metagenome (GOLD analysis project Ga0326727, IMG submission 207643) | Lab enriched peat soil microbial communities from McLean, Ithaca, NY, United States - MB29MY | ecosystem: Environmental > Terrestrial > Soil > Wetlands > Peat | place: USA: New York... | reverse complement strand
AGTGAAAGCGAATGCCTCTGGAAGAAGATGATTGGAAAGCCGTGTGCGGGAAAACTGCATGCACGGTTTGATGAGGGGGAGCTGGAGATAGAACCATGTGGCGACTACGCCAGCTCTCTACTCTACTCAATAACCGGAACGTTTCATTTTTTCTTTGATCGTCATTACACATTACGGAATGAAACATCCTATTCCTTGGCAGATTATTCCCGTCACCTGCAGCTTACGGCTAACTTCCTGTAACATTGCTTTTGGAATTTTTCTTATTAATGCAACATTCCTATCCGCAATGAAGACTCTTTGCGTATGGAGATGTTTATTGATACTTCTCCAAAGTTTGTATCAAAGAACTCCTTGACAAAGAAGACTACGTCTCCTAAATTCGACGTATAACAAAGGTGCCTGTAGCGGTCGCGGAATTAACGTCGTGAAGGTGACTTTGGTCAAAACTGAAAAGAATAGAGGGGCGTGTTGTCATGCGGAAATGGGTCATTGGAATATTGGTAGTGCTGGCGGTTGCAGGCAGCATATTCTGGGCGGTGGCCGACAAGGATATACGCGGGCTGATCTCCAACATGCCGACCAACAGGGATGTCCTTTTCTGGTCAATCCCGCAGCGTGATGCCGCTTTTCGCGCGATGGACCGGATCCCCATTCTTTCCAAATCCCGGATCATTTCTGCTGGCAAAGATGTCTATCCCTTGCCGAAGGGAGCGCCACTTGACGTTGGCATAGATGTCGATGCTTATATGAAGGACCAGCGCGCCGCCGGATTGGTAATCATTCAAGACGGCAAAATTCGTCTTGAAAAATATGGGCTTGATTTCAGTGCCGATGGACGCTGGACCAGCTTCTCGGTTGCGAAATCAATTACCTCAACATTGGTCGGTGCGGCAATCAAGGACGGATATATCAGGAACATAGACGAAAAGGTATCAGACTACATCCCCGACCTCGAGGGGTCGGCCTATGACAATGTCACGATCAAGCAGCTGCTCACGATGACATCGGGTGTGAAGTGGAATGAGGATTATGCTGACCCCAAATCTGACGTCGCTATGTTTAACGCGCATAAGGCCGAACCGGGCATCGATGTAACTGTCAGCTATATGCGCAAATTGAAGCGCGAAGCGCCTCCTGGTACGAAATGGGTTTACAAGACGGGCGAGGCCAATTTAATTGGAGTACTGGTCAGTTCGGCGACAAAGAAGAACTTGTCCGACTATCTGTCGGAGAAGGTCTGGCGGCCTTTTGGCATGGAGCGTGATGCGAGTTGGTTGCTGGGATCCACCGGCCATGAGATCAGCGGCTGCTGCCTGCAGGCATCAACCCGCGACTTTGCCCGCTTCGGTCTGTTCATGCTGGGTGGCGGTATTGCAGAAGGCAAGTCGGTATTGCCCGACGGCTGGATTGCTGAGGCAACGACGAAACATGCAGATACCAATGAGGCCGAATACAGCTATGGCTATCAATGGTGGATCGTGAATGATGGCAGCTATGCGGCAAGGGGGATTTTCGGTCAGGGCATCTTCATCGACCCCAAGCGGAAACTGGTCATCGCCTCAAATGGAGACTGGCCGCAGGCCACTGACCGTCAGGATAGCGATCAGGGCAAGAAGCGCCTTGTGTTCTACAAGCAAGTGCAGTTGGCGATTGATAACGAGACAAAGGCCATTAAATAGGTATAGTGGGTCGAGGACAGGCGACACCTCACCGTGCTCATGACCTGTATCTGCTACTCTCTTTCACCCAGCAATCAACATTTTTACAAAAATTCATTACTGAGATTTTGTAGTGAACTGTGCAAGAATAATCACCGACCGGCCATAGGAAAATTATTGGAAGCCGTTTCCGTGGTGTACTTCCTTGTCAAGCGTCAGGCAATTTTGACTTACATACTTTCTTTCAAACGGTAATCCTTATTGACTATTATCAATAAGAGAAGATATATATTGCAACGTATAAACCTTTCCTCACAGCCGGATGTGGAGATCAAATCCCTGGCGGATTTTACAGCCCTTCTGGGTATTTAAAAGCCCGCAACGAGTCGGAATCCTTTTTGCCGGGGGTACCTTGATCTGAAATGTATCCGTCCACAAATCATTAGCAAGGAGGAAATTATGACTCAGACGGAAGGAAGAAAACTCGACAGCGGCGACCTTTTCCCCAAAATGGAACTCCAGTTGACGGACGGCAACAACCTTATATTGCCGGATACGGCTCAGGGCCAATGGACCGTACTGCTCGTGTACCGCGGCCGATGGTGACCCTTCTGTCATCAGCAGTTTGCTGATTTTCAGGGGAAAATTATGGAGTACGAAGCAAGAAAGATACGGGTCATCGGAGCCTCCGTCGACAGCCTGGAAGATGCCCGAAAAATTGCAGAACAGCGAAAACTCACTTTTCCCCTGGCTTACAAGCTGAATGCGCGCAACTTCGCTGCCAAGACAGGCGCATTTTTCGATGAGGGAAAAGGGTACATTCACGCCACCGGTTTCATCCTGCGACCGGATGGCAAGATCGAAAATGCCGTCTACAGTACCGGTCCGATTGGTCGGCTGACCGCGGCGGACACGCTGACGCTGGTTGATTATCGTACAAAGAATGCGGGTTGATGAAAAGCTAGGGTGGCATACCGGGTTATTCTCGGGGATTCTTCATCTTACACGCACACACAAGATGAAGTGAATTTCTGATAAGAAATTAGATGTCTTCGAATTAATCATTTCTCATGGTAATATTCAATGCTTTTCTCGCATCCATTCTGAGGATTAGTGGGTGAAAATAGTAGATTTCCTTAAGATGAGTTACTAAACTATATTCTGGATTTCGCAGACGAAAAAACATCGGTTATCTGATTATTATGGTGCTACCAAAGGTAAGCTATCCTTCCACCTGAGGTGTCATGGAACGAATACCTGAAAAAATAGTGGAAAAAACCTGGCAGGAAGTTGCTGGTTTTAGTCCTTATAAAGGCACACAAAGAAATGATGAAGATTGGCAACAACCAGCCGGAGCTCTTAGCCTTCATGACGGAATTAACCAAGGAGATGGATCAGGAAGTGAAGGAGCTTGGGATCTATATATTTTTTGTTGTCTACAGGATGTTTCAAAAAGCCAAAGGGAAGCTTAAGAAGATTTCTTCTGAAGAGATTACCAAGTGCTATGAATATAACGAAAGTCTGATGGAGAGACTAGAAGAAGCTCATGAAAAATTTCTTGATAGAGCTGCCAGTATTCAGATTTCCAAACAACCTTATGTGGTGAAGTATGTGGTTGATGCTCTTGTTGAGGAGGAAGAAGGGGAAGGTGCTTTAACATTGGCTGAGGAACAGAAGGGTTTCCTCTTCCTCCTGCTCAAAACCGTGATTGATGTCCTTGACCAAAAAGATATGAAACCATAAAGTGATCCGACCAGAATCCGAACTATCACCAATTTTCCTTTGAAATCATTTAATTTCAAAAAGATCCACAGATACTTTTAATCCTGCGATTTTAAGGGATATATTTCGTGGGAATCAGACATATGAAGGTGAGAGTTACTGATTGAAAGGTTGAGACTCTTGGGGGTTAGTGTGGCCTTTTTATTAGTCTTGCCGACTAGCAAATGAGGATTTCCCTTGTAGGTTCCTTCCTTGTTTGCTTGATAACTTTCATCACTTATGCAAGATTACTAATAGTTATCAGTGATTCCGTGTCACCCGATGAACGTCATCCGTTCCTCACAGGACAACACCCTTGGGACAGAGGAGTCGAACCATGAATATAATGATAGTATTAGGTTCCGTCATAGGTATACTGCTCATTGCATTCGCTACATTGATCGCCAGACTCCTGTATGAAAGAGGCAAGATGACGCCGCTTGAGACACGGGAAGTCGTGGAAGGCGTCTTTGCCATAAAAGACCAGTTTGTGAACCTCTATCTAATCCGGGGAAGGGATGGCTACGTTGCAATCGATGCGGGGATGACCGTAGAGAATGTACGCTTGGAGCTCGAGAATTTGCATATTGAACCGGAAAAGGTCATTGCAGTTCTATTGACTCATACCGACCGGGATCACGTGGGGGCCTTGGGTCTATTTAAGAATGCCCGTGTCTACCTTGCCAGGGAAGAGGAACAGATGATTAATGGGAAAACACCACGGTTCCTCATCCTGAAGAATTCGTTGCATGCTCCATACACCTTAATGGAAGACGGACACAGTACCGATCTTCTCGGTTTGAAAATGAAGGCGATTTTGACACCTGGTCATACACCCGGGTCAATGTGTTACCTGATCGACGATCGGTATCTATTCACCGGCGACACCATTAGCCTGAAGGCCGGGAAGGCAGACCTGTTCAACAATTTATTCAATATGAATTCGAACCGGCAGCATCACTCCCTGAACAGATTGAAGGGTATACCGGATGTGAAATATATCTTTTCGTCTCACCACGGCGTCGCGGACAATTATGAAAAAGCTTTGGAAGACTGGTGAGATGGGGATAAAATCACTTTATACCCTGAGGAGCATGAAGAAATGGCAAAGAGAGACTGCTTGAACCAGACCATCCCTCTCCTCTCTAGAAATTCCTCATGCGCGCAGTGCCAAGAGTGCGGCTAGCAGGAGACAGACAAAGGCTATGCCGATGTGTAATAGGATGTAGTTAATTTGACATCAAGTATAAAGACCTCCCTAAGTCAGTACTTCCCGTAGTCCTTAAATCTTGAAAATGGTCTCTTATGCAAGACTTCAACTGGTAATAGTTCAAATGTGACGGCAAAAAATATCTGACTATGAAAACTGGTATGCTATCCATATGCCAAGTGTTCCACCAGCCGTGCTGCCCAAGAGCGAGGTCACAATACCATCAACTCCGAAAAAAGAAGGTGCATAGCCACCGACGATAGACCCTACAATCATTCCAATCATAATAAGTTTTTTTCGAGACATTATATTTTTCTCTCAAAACCACTGACAATGTCAGTGGTGGGGCGTGGGGGCGGAGGCCCCACACCTTAAGTGAACCAACAATGTTGGTGAACAATGTTTTAGAGTAGTCGTTTCAATCCTTATCAGGCAAGGCGAAGGACATTGTCCGTAGGCTTGCCGCATTGTCAAGGCCACCGACAAGGTCGGTGGTAGTTTACTCCTTAATTCAGCAGTGCTTCTGGTGCCGGTTATCAATAAAAGAGAAAACTGCGGGGTCTGAAAGTGTTTTATTTCAACCATCATATTTCTATCAAAATTTCTGCTTCTTGCAAAGTGTACAATATTCATTAAGTGAGTAATTCATCCCTTAGTTTGTTCCACCATAATCTTTTCTGGGAAAGACTTGGGGAAATATTCAGTAAAAATGTAAATTTTAAAAAGCTTATCTTGACCCATACCAGGCCGTTATTGTATAGATATTTTCGGTAAACGGTAAGATTTTCCAGGGATAAATCACTTTAATGGAAATACATCTAATAACAGCGAGAGACAGGATCTTGTCCCGGATTTGTGAAAGCTGCCCGGTCTGTCGTCATGCACGCAAAAAGCAGAAGGGTTTTGCTTTCCAGGTTGTCAAAACGATTGAAAGCGGTTTATGTCCTTTTTGTCAGGCTTATGAGAAAGTTCATGAAAGGAAGGCTCATGAAGCGACAGAGTATTAGCATGGCTGATTATGATTTTTAAAAGCACAACTCCCTGTAGTCTTGTCTGTAGTAATCTATCCTACCACAATGGTTTCAATTGATAGTCATCGATATTTGTTGAGTTTTAGTTATGGCTGATATATGAAAAACTATTAATATTTTAATATGGAACACAACTATGAAATCCTTTTTACACGGATTATCTTTTATCTTTTTGAGGTTGCCAACCCGTAGAAAGAGGTGAGCGTGATGAAATATCTGCATATTGTTTTCATTTTGCTTCTCGTTCCGGTTATCTCCTTTGCCGAAACAAAGGTAATTGTTTCTGAAGGCTCTTACAATATGGGGGACGGCGAAACGCCCTCCGTCGCGGACAGCAGGGCGCTGTTGAATGCCAAGAGGACGGCGCTTGAACAGGCAGGTACGTACGTCGAGAGCTATTCCAAAACGGTTAATTATCAACTGACCGAGGACGAAGTGAATGTCATTGCCTCCGGTCTCATGCAGGTTACTGTCTTGGAGAAGAAAAGAACGATTGTCGGCGACGGGTTCCGCTTCTGGGTGAAAATCGAAGCCAAGGTCGATCCGGAAAAGATGGAGAACATGGCGGCCCGCGTTAAGGAAAAATCCGTAGTCGAGGATTACAAGAAGATACAGGAGGAATACGAAAAGAGCCGCAAGGAAATAGCCGTCCTGAAAAAACGGCTGGTGTCCGCGCGGAAGGAAACGGATAAGAAGAAAATCGAGGCGCTGATCGAAAGCGATGAGCGATCCTTCCGGGCGAACGAGTGGTTTGAGAAGGGGTCCATCTACAACCTGAATTACGAGCACGATCAGGCGATCGAGGCATACACGAATGCGATTGCCCTCAATCCAGATTATGTGGAGGCTTACGACAGGCGTGGAATCGCATACTACAATAAAGGACTGCTTCAAAACGACAAGCAACTCATGGATAGGGCGGTCGAGGACTTCAAGCGAGTGGCTCTTTTGAAACCGCATACACTTGCTGGCGCCTGGGCACAGGGAGTCATCGATTTTTCCCAGAATAAGTACGCCGAAGCGCTCGCGTCCTTCAGCAGGGCAGTCAATTTTGATCCCGAAAACGAGTTGGGTTACCTCGGCCGGGGCCTCACCTATGCCGCCTTGAAGCAGTTCGACCAGGCAGGCGAAGAATTCACCAAGGCAATAGCGAAGAAAGGCTTCTGGCAGGCCATCTGTTATCAAGACAGGGCCGTCGTCTATGCGAATAAGGGCCAGTACGATATGGCGCTTCGGGATCTGGACCAGGCAATTGCCATAGCTCCCAACAATTCCCATCTCTATTTCCTGCGCGGACTAGTCCACGGTCAGATGAAAAATGCGGATCAAGCCAATGCCGATTTCGACAAGGCCTGCAAGATGGGGAGTAAAGACGGATGTGAACGGCTGCTGGGACTGCTGACGGTGGAGCAGGTGTTGGGATCCTATTATATAGCCGCGGAGGATGGGGTGGTAAACGAATACTCGCAAAGAATCATCTTTAAAATGGAAGATGGAAAACTGGCCGCCATTTCTCCTCCCTTCTCTGTAGCGGGAATGACGCTCTATAAAACGATTTCGGATATTGCGATCCAGGGCAACACGCTCACCTTGCTATACAAGAGCCAGATTGAAGAGAAGTGGAGCGTGAACCAGATGACGGCGGATTTCTCGGGCAATAAAACGAGAATACCCTGCAAATGGAAAGTGCTCAGCGGCAATTCCGGCTCCATCGGTACTGTGTCCAACGGTTTACTCATCCGCGATCAGCGTCGCTAGGTCAGGACTTAGCGCATTTGCTTTCTTCATCACTCTGTCCAAATATAAAACTCGCCGGGAATAGTAAGAAACGGAGATGTCTGCTTTCGATCCGTAATGCTCATCTCAGAAAATTTAATCGACTGATACTTTGTAGGTGACATAACCAACCGCTCTGCTTCTTCCTGTTATCAATAACCTGTTAGAAACATGAAAAGGTGATGATTTCAAATGATAAGCAGTATCTGATGGCGCACATTCCATTTGACATCGCAACAAGTATCCGGTAGCTTTCGAGCAATTTAATTGTCTCGCAAAAGAATACTTCATCTTTCTTTCCCAACCTACGCCGATTATTTAATGCGGGGGCAACTCGATGAAAGATCAATTCAAGACAAAACAAGTACTGATCCAGGAACTGGCTTCTCTAAAGCGGAGAATCAAAAAGCTGGAACAATCTGAATCGGAACGAAAACGGAATGAGGAAGTGCTACGCCGAACTGAAGAGAACTTCCGCCGTTCTCTGGATGATTCTCCGCTGGGGATACGTATCGTGACCATAGACGGTGAGACTATTTATGCCAATCGGGCGATTTTGGATATCTACAGCTATGAGGATTTGAACGTAACCCCCCTAAAGAAGCGCTATACCCCGGAGAGCTATGCCGAGTACGAGATAAGAAGGGAAAAAAGAAAACGAGGTGATTATGTCCCGTCCGAATACGAGATAAGCATTATCAGGAAAGATGGTGAAGTCCGCAATCTCCAGGTCTACCGCAAGGAAATATTGTGGGACGGTGAAAGACAGTTTCAGGTAACATACCAGGACATCACCGACCGCAAACGAGCCGAAAAGGAGCTGCGGGAGAGCGAGGAGAGATACAAGCATCTTGTCAAGCATGCGCCTACAGGTATCTACGAGGTCGACTTCACAACGCTGAAGTTGTTGAGCGTAAATGATGCAATGTGTCAGTACACCGGCTATACCAGGGAAGAATTACTGTCGATGGACCCCATGCAATTGCACACCGAGGAAAGCCTGAAATCCCTTATACAAAGGCATGCCAAAATTCTTGCAGGAGAGCCGGTCCCGGATAGCACCGAATATCAGCTTAAGCGCAAGGATGGTAGTGAGTTCTGTGCTCTTCTCAATAACCGCTTCTCCTACGGACCGAACAATCGGATCACTTCGACGGTCATCGTTCATGACATCACCGAGCGGAAACAGGCAGAAGAGGCCCTGCGGGAGAGTGAGGAAAAATACCGGACAATGCTTAATAATATTGAGGATGGTTATTATGAAGCTGATTTGCCGGGCAATTTTACATTCGTGAATCCTTCGATGTCTCATATTCTCGGTTATTCTCAAGAAGAACTGATAGGCATGAATAATAGACAATACATGGACAAGGAGACCGCCAGGAGGGTCTTTCATATCTTTAATGAAGTCTATAAGACTTGCGTACCTACGAAGTATGTTGACTGGGAGATTATAAAAAAAGACGGAACGAAAGCGGTGGTAGGTTGCTCGGTTTCGCTTAGAAAGGATGCCCACGGAAATCTTATTGGGTTTCGAGGAACTCTTTATGACATCACCGACCGCAAGCGGGCAGAGGAGGCTCTACAAAAAAGCGAGGAGAAGTTCAGGTTTATTACGGAGAGGATGAGTGATGTCATCTGGATACTAGATGCCAACATGAAGGTTCAATATGTGAGTCCCTCGATTACAAAAGCCCTTGGTTTCACGCCGGAGGAGCGAATAGAACAGCCTTTATTTGCGAGAATAACACCTGAATCACTTGTGAGGGTTCAGGACGCTATGAAGTTCGAACTGCAGCGTGACCGTGAGAATGACATTGATCCGGACAGAACGGTAACGTTGGAATTGGAGTATTACCATAAAGACGGCTCCACGGTCTGGCATGAAACTGCCGTGAGAGCTATTCGCGACGATAGAGGCAATATAGTCGGCTATCACGGCGCTTCCCGCGACATAACAGAACGCAAGAAAAGCGAAGAGGAACGCAGGGCGGTCAACGAGCGCTATCAGCAGCTTGTGCAATTTGCACCAACGGCGATCTATGAAGTCGATTTCCGGCAAGACAAACTAACCAGTGTCAACGACGCGCTGTGTGACTACACGGGTTATTCGAGGGAAGAACTTCTTTCCATGAATGCATTTGACATACTCACGGACGAAAGCAAGGTCATTGCTGCGGAAAGGTTCAGAAAGTACTTATCCGGCGAGAAGATTCCTGAATCTGTCATTTTTAAAATAAAAAAGAAGAATGGACAGGAGTTCTGGGCTCTCTTGAATAACCGGTTTATTCATGAGGACGGAAGACCTAGCGGAGCCCATGTAGTGGCCCAGGACATTTCAGAACGGATACTAGCCGAGCAGGCTTTGCGGCAGAGCGAGGAGAAATACCGCGCCATCATAGAGAACATGGACGAGGGGTACATTGAGGTGGATCTGAGTGGACGTTTTACCTTCTTCAATGAAAAGGCGCGGGCATTCTTTGGTTTCAGCAATGAAGAAATGGTGGGCATGCATTACAGGAGCTATACCGATGAGGAGACTTCACGGAAGGTCTTTAATGTCTACAGCGAGATATACAGAACGCGTATCCCTAAGGATTGGTTCGAGTGGGAAGCGATAATGAAGGACGGTAGCAGGCGAACTGTTGGAGGTTCCGCATCGTTGATATTGGATACTGACGGACAGCCTGTAGGCTTCAGGAGCATATTTAAGGACATAACGGAACGCAGGCATCTTGAGGAGCGTCTGCAGCGTGCCGAGAAGATGGAGGCCTTGGGGACCCTCGCGGGAGGTGTTGCCCATGACCTCAACAATGTCCTGGGAGTCCTCGTGGGATATTCCGAACTTCTTCTGCAACAACTGCCGGAAGACAGTCCTTTGCAAAGGCATGCGATGCGGATTCTCAATGGTGGTGAGCGTGCTGCGGCAATAATCCAGGACCTGCTGACCATGACCAGGAGAGCTGTGTCCGTTTCGGACGTGGTGAACCTGAACAGGGTGATCTCCGACTTTCTGCAGACGCCGGAGTTTGAGGCCGTCAAGACGCATCATCCCGGTGTCATATTCAGGACGGCACTCGACCCGGAACTTCTGAACATGAAGGGTTCCTCTACACATCTGGGCAAGACCGTGATGAACCTGATTTCGAATGCCGCGGAGGCCATAACCGGCATGGGAGAAGTCCTGATCAAGACCGATAATCGATACGTGGACAGACCGATTCACGGATATGATACTACCCAGGAAGGGGAATACGTTGTGCTTACCGTGTCGGATACGGGATCAGGGATTTCTTCAGCCGATATCGGAAAGATCTTTGAGCCCTTCTATACCAAGAAGGTGATGGGGAGGAGCGGCACCGGGTTGGGCCTGGCCGTTGTGTGGGGGACCGTGAAGGATCATGAAGGATACATCGATGTGGAGAGCAAGGAGGGGAAAGGGACCACCTTCACCCTTTATTTCCCCGTTACCAGAGAGGCCGTAACCGAAATCGAGCAGGCCGCGCCCAAGAGTACATACATGGGCCGGGGTGAACACATTCTGGTTGTGGATGATGTGGAAGGTCAGCGCCTCCTGGCAACAACCATGCTGGAGGGAATCGGATACAGGGTGGACTCAGCCGCCAGCGGTGAAGAAGCCATAGAGTTTATAAAACGCCAGCCTGTCGATCTCCTGATACTGGACATGATCATGAACCCCGGCATCGATGGTCTGGAGACATACGAAAGGATCCTTCAGATTCGCCATGACCAGAAGGCCATTATAGTGAGCGGCTTTGCCATGACCGAGCGCGTCAGGAAGGCACAGGCCATCGGGGCTGGTTCATATGTGAAGAAACCCTATGTCATGGAGAAACTGGGGCTGGCTGTAAAGAAAGAGTTGGATAGAAAATAGGTGGTGGCATATTCACCGTTACAGACAGTATTCATTGATTCTCAGTGATGCAGCCGGGTGTGACTTTGTAGGTGAAGCCAACAAAAAGGTTTGCCTTGGTAAGTCTAAAAGAAAAACATACACTCCTTCCTGTAAGCAACAAACCGCTAACCTGCAAGAAGATGCCTGACTTTATATTGTAATCGTTGATTTTATTTAGACGGCAATTATGATATGCATAAACAGTTGCCGTTCCCCAAAACGGTCTACTCGCCTAAAATTCAAGAAACATTTTTTCCGCATGGTCATTTTAAGTTCAATGAGGGAATGAACATGACGTATTCAGAAACAATCGTTCGTTTTATTTGTCTGACTTTGTTTGTCTTTCCCGGATTCGTGCATGCCGAAGAAAGGCCCGAGATATTTGTACAGATGGGACATACAAACCAGGTTACCTCCGTAGCCTTCAGCCCGGACGGAAGGTATGCCCTTTCCGGGAGCACTGACCACTCGACGAAGCTCTGGGACGTTTCACGCGGCAGGGAAATAAGGACATTTCAGGGGCACATGGACGTGGTCACCTCAGCCTTCAGCCCGGACGGAAGGTATGCCCTTTCCGGGGGCTATGACAAAATCATGAAGCTCTGGGAAGTATCGAGCGGCAGGGAGGTAAGAACATTTCAGGGGCATACAGAGGCCGTTGACTCCGTGGCCTTCAGCCCGGATGGAAGGTATGCCCTTTCGGGGAGTCGGGATCAAACGGTGAAGCTGTGGGACGTGTCGAGCGGCAGGGAGGCAAGAACATTTCAGGGACATACGTACTGGGTTCTCTCTGTAGCCTTCAGCCCGGACGGAAGGTATGTGCTTTCCGGAAGCCATGACCACTCGATGAAGCTCTGGGAAGTATCGAGCGGCAGGGAGGTAAGAACATTTCAAGGGCATACGGATGCCGTAACCTCCGTGGCCTTCAGCCCGGACGGAAGGTATGCGCTTTCCGGGGGCTATGACAAAATCATGAAGCTCTGGGAAGTATCGAGCGGCAGGGAGGTAAGAACGTTTCAGGGACATAAGGAAAGGATTCTTTCCGTGAAGTTCAGCCCGGACGGAAGGTATGCGCTCTCCGGGAGCAGTGACGACACGATGAAGCTCTGGGAAGTGTCGAGCGGCAGGGAAATAAGAACATTTCAGGATGCATCCACGGTTCTCTCCGTAAACTTCAGCCCCGACGGAGGGTATGCCCTTTCCGGGAACTATAACGGCTCAATGAAGCTCTGGGAAGTATCGAGTGGCAGGGAGATAAGAACGTTTCAGGGGCATACAGACAAGGTTCACTCTGAAGCCTTCAGCCCGGACGGAAGGTACGCGCTTGCCGGGAACGATAACGGCTCAATGAAGCTCTGGGAAGTGTCGAGTGGCAGGCAGATAAGAACATTTCAGGGGCATACGAACTACGTCCACGTAGCCTTCAGCCCGGACGGAAGGTATGCCCTTTCCGGGGGCTTGGATAAGGAGATGAAGCTGTGGGAAGTGTCGAGCGGCAGGGAGATAAGAACATTTCAGGGGCATACGAACTACCTTGCCTCCGTAGCCTTCAGCCCGGATGGAAAGTATGCCCTTTCCGGGAGCAGTGACAACACGATGAAGCTCTGGGAAGTGTCGAGCGGCAGGGAGATAAGGACATTTCAGGGGCACAAGGAATATGTTGACTCCGTATCCTTCAGCCCGGACGGAAGGTATGCGCTATCCGGGAGCCATGACAGCACGATGAAGCTCTGGGAAGTGTCGAGCGGCAGGGAGATAAGAACATTTCAGGTGCATGGATTAGTGGTTGACTCCGTATCCTTCAGCCCGGACGGAAGTTATGCTCTTTCCGGGAGCTGGGACAACAGGATGAAGCTCTGGGAAGTTTCGAGCGGCAGGGAGATAAGAACGTTTCAGGGGCATACAGACGCCGTTGACTCCGTGGCCTTCAGCCCGGACGGAAGGTATGCCCTTTCAGGGAGCTGGGATCACACGATGAAGCTGTGGGAGGTGTCAAGCGGCGGGGAGATAAGGACATTTCGGGGATATACGAACTCGGTTCGCTCCGTAGCCTTCAGCCCGGACGGAAGGTATGCGCTTGCCGGCGGTGCAAGCGGAGCAACAGCGATATGGGATGTAGCTTCAGGTCGTGAAATTGCTTCTATGATTGCATTCACTGATGGTGAATGGGTTACGATTACACCTGAAGGATATTTCAACTCATCTCCCAATGGCGCCAGGCATCTTAACGTCCGCATCGGGAACAGGGTCTACGGCGTAGATCAATTCTATGCAAAATTTTACCGTCCCGAGCTAGTGCAACTGGCCCTTGCCGGCAAGGAGCTTCCCAAAGGCGAGAGCATCGGTGATGTGCTTGCGAAGAAGAATGCGCCTACGGTCCGGATTGTATCTCCACAGTCCGGTGTCACGTTTGACAAGGACAGCGTTATCGTCAGCCTGCAGGTCACGGACAACGGTGGTGGAATTGGGAATGTCAACATATACCTCAATGGTTCGCAGGTGGCGAATGATACCCGGGGTGTACTTGTCAAAGGCAAGGAATCGACCACGGAGAAGTCTCTCTCCTTCACCGTTTCGCTTATGGATGGTGATAACGAGATCAAGGCTGTGGCCATGAACGCGGAAGGTTCAATGGAGTCGAACCCCGCTGTCATCACGGTCATATCAAAAGCAGTCCTGGCCAAACCGAACCTCTATGCCCTGATTGTAGGCATCAATGAATACAAGAATAAATCGATTTCCCTTTTATATGCCGTGCCGGATGCTCTGACCTTTGCCGAGACTCTGAGGAAGACAGCCGAACCACTCTTTGGCAAGACTGATATCAAAACCCTCACCACCCCGGAGGAGACCAGCAAAGATGCAATAAACAGGGCATTTGCGGGCCTGCGCTCGAAGGTCAAGCCCAACGACCTTTTTGTATTTTACGATGCATCTCATGGTGTCGTAGATGTTGTGGACAATGAGGAACAGTATTTCCTGCTCACGAGCAATGTGCTCCTCCTCTCCTCGCGCCACATCGGTACGGACGCCATGAGTCAGAAGGAACTGGGCAGTCTTATCGGGAGTATTCCTGCCCAGAAGAAACTCGTGATCCTTGACACGTGCAATGCCGGAAAAGGAGGTAAAGAATTACAGATTGCACTCCTGCAGCAGACGAGAGGGCTCACGGAATCGACCGCCGTGAAGCTCCTTCAGAGGTCAATCGGCTCGGCGGTCTTTTCCGCCTCGTCCGACAGCCAGCAGGCATTGGAAGGATACAAGGGTCACGGCCTTTTCACCTATGTGCTTCTGGAAGGGCTCCAAGGCAAAGCGGACATCAAGAAAGATGGGTTCATCACTGTGCTGGGCCTCGCGGATTACGTCGAAGAGAACGTGATAAAACTCTCAGAGGAGGTTTTCAAACGGCAGCAGACGCCTACGATCCAGACAGGCGCTAATTTCCCTATTGGGAAGGTAAAATAGCTTAAAGATTTTACAATCAAAGAAATTCATTGATATGAAGCTTTCATATCATGATCATTAAAATCGAGATTCTTTAGAGTCATTTGTTTGTATGGTGTAACAGAGAAATTTGACCGCTTTTTTTCGATACGTCACTCTCCAAAGGAAAGGGGTAACATCGAAAGATGCTACCCCTTGGTCGAATCGCCTGTCCTATGGCCTCGTAATGATAAGTCAGTCAAAATAATTGTGACCACTTTTTGACCATAATCTTAAAAAAGATCGTGAAAAACGATAAAACAGCATAAAGACAGATTCAGGGATTCTCTTGATATTCCCCTATATTGTTTTATGCTGTTGCATCTCATTTTCCTTGCCAATCCAAATGTCAGTATGTTAGAAATTTCGCAAGAGGAGATTCTGTTATGTCTGTTGTCATTCCCTTTAAGGCGCTAAGACCGCATAGACAGTTTGTCAAGGCCGTGGCCTCTTATCCCTATGATGTGGTAAGCGTGGAAGAGGCAAGAGAGATTGTTAAAGACAATCCCTTGAATTTCCTGCATGTGGAGAAATCGGAAATTGATCTGCAATCTTCAACAGGATCAAATGATGAGAGTCAATATAAGATCGCAAAATCAAATCTTGACAGGCTGATTGAAAGGAACATCTTATTTCAGGAGAAAAAGAATTGCTTTTATATATATCGACAAAGAGCCGATTCCCACACGCAGTACGGTATTGTTGCTGCAATTAGCCTTGCTGAATATGAATCGGGCGAGATCAAGAAACATGAGCTTACGAAGGCAGATAAGGAACTTGATCGTATTCGGCATGTCATGGCAGTGGATGCCCAGACAGGACCGGTATTTGTAACATACAAAGCCAAGGATACTATCGATCAGATGGTCAAAAAAATAGTCGAGAGTGACTCCGAGTATGATTTTATCTCTGAGGATGGCATATCCCATACCGTATGGGTCATAAGCGCTGAAAAAGACATTGCAGCTTTTAAAGAGGCATTTACTGAGGTGCATACTCTCTACATAGCTGATGGCCACCACCGGGCTGCCGCAGCCGCAGCAGTGCGGCGACTGAAAAAAGAAACTGATCCTGGAAACGGCAGAGATCAAGCATATGACTATGTGATGGCTGCCTTGTTTCCTCATAATCAACTCAAGATAATGAGCTATAATCGGGCAGTGACAGATCTAAACGGCTTGGATGAAGCCGAATTTCTTCGCCAGGTTCGTGGACAATTTCTTGTATCCGATAATTTTACGCTGAAGTCGCCGGCCCGTTGCCACGAAATCGGGATGTATTTGCGAGACAGATGGTACAAGCTGACTGCGAAGGACAATAGCTATGATAAGGACGATCCTATTAAGATACTCGATGTCTTGATTCTTCAGGAAAATCTGTTGAAGCCTGTCCTGGGTATTCAGAATCCCCGAATGGACAAAAGGATTGATTATATAGGCGGTATAAGAGGGGTGCAAGAATTAGAGCGGTTGGTCGATTCAGGCGAATTTGCCGTTGCGTTTTCGCTGTATCCGACAAGTATGGAACAACTCATAGCCGTGTCAGATGCTGGCAAAGTCATGCCTCCGAAATCTACTTGGTTTGAACCAAAACTTCGCAGCGGCATATTTATTAATCTCCTTACATCATGAGAAAGAATGCTTCGCACCTGTCGATGTTAAGAAGAGAGGGAGAAACCATTGATGAACTTCTTGGCAGCCGTGTGAAGATACTTCAAAATGAGAAGGGGTATAGGTTCTCCGTTGATGCTCTTCTCTTAGCTCATTTTGTGCGGGTGAAAAGAGGAGACCTGATTATTGATCTGGGGACCGGCAGCGGCGTGATTGCCATAATAGTAGCTCAGCGAAAAGAATGCGATAAAGTCGTAGCTATTGATATTCAAGAAGAACTCGTTGATATGGCGAGAAGAAGCGTCATGCTGAATGATCTTCAAGGGAAGGTCAATATCTGGCATGGAGATGTGAGAAAAATCGGGACCCTCTTTAAACCGGGATCTTTTGACGTCTCAATCTTCAACCCTCCTTATAGAAAATTACGGTCTGGAAAACTAAATCCCAATGCCGAGAGGTCCGTAGCACGTCACGAGATCAAAGGATCGCTGCATGATTTTTTGAAAGCGTCGAGATATCTTTTAAAAAAATCAGGACGCGTTTACATCATATATCCTGCGACCAGAATGGTCGGGCTTCTTTCTTCCATGAGAACGGCCGGTACAGAGCCCAAGAGACTGAGAATGGTTCATTCGTATGCCGAGTCCCACGGGGAGTTTGTCCTGGTGGAAGGAGTAAAAAATGGGCGGGAGGAGTTGAAAGTCTTACCGCCCTTGGCAGTATATTCCGAGAATGGGCAATATACAGAAGCCATGAACGCTATCTTTAAAGAGCTTTCCTGTTTGCCGAAAGCCTCCGCCGAATGATATTTTTCGTCATCACCCTTTTTAGGATTTCCTTCAATTCCGGGTCTGCCACTGAAGAAATGCTTTTCTCGATCAATTTTTTTTCCTTATCCTTCAGGGGGTAGGATTCCGATGAAAATGATGAACCATATGGATTCGTGGGCATCGTCGAGGGGATCTCACCGATGGAAAAGTGGATATTTTTTATTAACTCCTTCCCAGGGATCTCGTTGATCTTTTCAATAATATCTTGCTTAAGGATATGAAGCTGGTGCATCCATACGGAAGAAGAAACCTTGATGAAGAGGGTATTTCTCTTGAGCTTGTCGGGACGAGTCTGGGCTGATATCTGCGGACCTACGGCTTTTTGCCAGATTTCCAGGAGACGCTGTTCCTCCGAGTCAAAAAAAATATTATGCCTTTTCAGTATGCCCTGCAGGACATTACCCAGTCTTTGCAGATTTGCCTGTTTGCCTCTCTTGCGCATAACTTATGATTGCACGGTCTCGTGATGTGGTCAAGAATGTATGACTTCATCCACGATTTATTTCTGTGTAATTTTTTTCAGTTCCTCTGCAAAGATTTCATATGTCTTGCGACCAAAAAGAACGAAACGAACCAGTTCAATATCGACGTGTTCTTTAAGATAATCTATGACTGTTGTAAGGGCAATATGTGCGGCTTCGTCCACGGGATAGCCATAGACGCCGGTGCTGATTGCCGGGAAGGCGACGCTCTTGAGCTTCTTTGATGAAGCGAGCTTGAGACTCTCCAGATGGGCGCTCTTCAAAAGTGCTGCTTCACCCTTTGTGCCGCCCCGGTAAACGGGTCCCACGGTATGGATGATATATTTTGCCTTCAGATTGCCCGCAGTGGTGATAACTGCCTGCCCTGTTGGACATCCTCCGATTTTTCGACACTCCTGCATAATGGACGGACCGCCTGCCCGATGTATGGCGCCATCTACGCCTCCACCTCCTGCGAGTCTCGAATTAGCAGCATTGACAATTGCGTCCGTTTCCTCTCTTGTTATGTCTCCTTCGAGGAGCGACAATATCGAATTGTTAATCCTCACTTCCATAATTCAACTCCTTTCAATGACGGGGGTTCCCTCCCCGTAGACGAGCATCCGATATGCCTTCTCAATTCTGCTCCAATTTTCCTCCCTGTCCATGGACCAATACCTTCCTATAACTGAGACTACTTTTCCGAGGTTGAGCTCCCTGCATTTCTGCTCCACCATCTCTATATACTTGGCCCCGCTGTCTTGCATTTCTCCCCGCCTGCCGAGCATGGCATGAATAAAAACGTCCCTTATTTCCTCCTGCTTTGCGATATCCATCAGGGCAAAAAGATGATTGACAGATCCATGGGAACTGAAGAACGACACGATACCCATAATGTGTAGAGCCTTGCTTCTATCTTTGGCGTTATGTATGACATGCAGAAAAGCCTCATTATGAAGAAAAGATCCGTCTGCAATGGATTGGTCTATTCTTACCTTGTCAGATAAGATTCTTCTCCCAGACCCTATGTGGAGGTGTCCGGCCTCGGAGTTACCGACCGTTCCTTCGGAAAGGCCGACAGCTTCACCGGCAGCGGCAAGTAGAGCATGAGGGTATATTTTCTTGAGCCTGTCCATGGCGGGGGTGTTGGCGCGGGCTATCAGATTTCCCTCGTTGCTTTTGTTTTCGCCCCAGCCGTCGAGAATCAAAAGCAGGACTCGTTGGATTTTTTTCCCGGATGGATCGGTGCGCCGCCGGGATGATTTTCTTATTAGTGAACGCCCTGTCATGTGCGGCGATTGGGGAACACCCATCAGCTCGAGAACAGTAGGGGCAATATCTGCAAGCTCTCCTTGCTCACTGAGAGATATGTCAGAATCATTTTGGGCAAGTATGAAGGGGACATGACTGTCTGTATGTCCTGTGTCGACTGTGCCGTCCGGATAAAGCCATTTTTCAACTGAACCATGGTCAGAACTGACTATGGCAATCATCCCTTCTCTTGAAGCCTCGGCGATAATGTCGCCCATGCAAGCATCGACGGCTTCGACAGCCTTAACGATGGCTTCTTCATTTTCTATGTGGCCTACCACATCGACATTGGGAAAGTTTATAAAAATAAAATGATAAGAAGGGTCGCGAATTTTTTCCTTAGCTTTTTCTGTGACGGCATAAATGGACATCTCAGGAGCTTCGTCAAAGAGCATGACATCTCTCCGTGACGGAACGATGACCCTCTCTTCTCTCGGTAGGAATTCCGTCTTTTTCCCGTTGAAGAAGAAGCCTACGTGACTCGCTTTTTCAGACTCTGTAATCTTTGCCTGTTTCAGGCCATGTCTTGCGATGACTTCGCTTAGGGTGTCTTCGATGGCGCCCTCCGGCGGAAAGGCAACATGAACCCTCAAATCTTTCTGGTATTCTATCATCGTGGCAAAATGAAGAACAAGGTCATTCTCTACCGGAAATTTTTCGAAGCCTGCGTCAGTCAGGCTCTGGGTAAGTTCGACTTCCCTTTCTCCGCGGATGTTATAGTATATTACGGCATCGCCTTTTTTTAATCTTCCTACCGGTCGATTTTTACGGTCAAATAAAACGAGCGGAGGGAATGTCTCATCATCTTCACCATTCCCGTATGCATTTCTAACTGCACGAGATATGATAGAATTGGTACTTGTCACGGATTTTCTCTCTTAGTCAATAAAGCTTTTTGCATAAATTCGGAGTGCATCGTGTCGTGCAGGAAACATGATAACGCTTAATTTTTAACTGAATATCAAAAAACTGTAAAGCGAAACTTTGTCATTCCTTCATGAATAGGCCTTTTGTATTGAAAATTGCATGATTCCATGATATACTAAATAAATAAAATAATGGAAAATGTTGGCCATGTTGAAGTTAGGCAGAGAAAAAGATCCAGAAAATATACTCCGCGAGGAAATGCTGAAGGAAAGAGCGGAAGTCCTCGGTCGTGCCGGTGAAAAATTAGCAACTGCTATTGAAAAGATGAGAAACATAGGGCAGGGCATTGATGAGCGGCTGAAGCATTTCCGCTTGATTACGGAGAAATATAAGGAAAGAGGCGACGATAATGAAATTGCCTCTTTAAGGCAGGATATGATGAGTGAAATCAATCGGGAGATTGCTAAATTCAACCGTGCCGGGGAATATGCAAAGCTAAGATATTACTACCTTATTGTTACGAGAGAGGCTATGGGCATGCGTCGTCATCATTGGGTAGATGAGTGGTACAGCATTCCTCCGAGGAAACAGCCATTTCGGGACTTATGATGGATCGCTATATAAAGCAAAGAAAGAAGATGGTGGAGTCTCAGATAAGAGCAAGGGGAATCAAGGATCGCCGCGTGCTCGCAGCGATGGAAACGGTTCCCCGGCATCTCTTTGTCAATGAGGCTTTGCGAGACCAGGCATATAATGATAGTCCTCTCCCTATAGACGGCGGGCAGACTATATCTCAACCCTATATCGTGGCTCTGATGACGGAAGCTATGGAGCTTACGGGGAAAGACAAGGTTCTGGAGATCGGAACAGGTTCAGGTTATCAAACTACCATATTGGCGGAACTCGCGGATCATGTATTTTCCATCGATCGTGTTGCATCTCTGGCAAGTGCAGCAAGGAAGCTTTTGGAGTCGCTTAATTATTTCAACGTAGCAATCAGGGTTGGTGATGGGACATATGGATGGCGGGAAGAAGGTCCCTTCGATGCCATTATTGTCACAGCCGGTGCTCCGGACATTCCAAAAACTTTAGTGGAACAACTTTCTCCCGGAGGGAGACTTGTTATCCCTGTCGGCAGCCGCCATTCTCAGGCGCTCATTAGACTGAGCAGATTGTCCGATGACGTAAACGATGTGAAAAAAGAAGACCTAGGTGGATGTCGGTTTGTGGATCTTATCGGGGAATACGGATGGTAATTCGTACGGCCTCGAAACTATTTGAAAACATATGGGCTGAAGTAACTGTTTCTGTCCAGTCAGAATCGACATTACTCATTTGCCGTGTTTTAAACTGATGCAGCTAATACGAATATGTCCTTGCGCTTGATCATTATTCCCCTTCTCTTAGTAAATCTCTTATATGCTTGTGCCGGGCACTATACCGGAAATGTGAAAACTAAAGGCATATACTATAGAGTTAAAAGCGGTGATACCCTCTGGAGCATTTCCAATGCCTATAATATAGATATTCAGGAACTGGCTGAGGCGAATAATATAACGGATCCGAAACTGATAGGGACCGATAGCATCTTGTTTATTCCTGACGCAGATCAGATTATTGATGATGTAATGACTGCGGTCAGCGAAACGGAGTCAGCAAAAAAAATCGCAAAAAAGGAAGGGAAAACATCAGAGCCAAAGAGCCGTAAAGAAGAGCGCTCGAGTGAAAAGGTAACGACTACACCTGAGATGTTATCAATGAGGGATGCATCGGGGGGCAAGGACGGTGTGGCGGCTAAAGAAGAATCAAAAGGGATCAATGTCAAAAGTGCAGAGGAAGTGACCATGCTGACGGATAGGGTGTCGCCGCGCGAGGAAATGGGACGAAAAGTAGAGCCAAAAGACAGAGAAAGGGATAGCGGGGGAGAATCTACCAAGATAAAGTTCGACAAGGAGCGCTTCATATGGCCGGTGAAGGGAAGGGTACGGTCAAAGTTTGGCTTTCAGCGCGACGGCACTTATTATAATTGGATCAGCATAGCCGCAAAGGAAGGAGCGCCGGTGCTGGCTGCGGCGAATGGGACAGTAATTTATTCCAATTCGTTGAAGGACTACGGAGAAACAATTATCATAAAGCATCAAGACAATTATGCCACCGTCTATACCAATTTGAGCGGCAGAATAGCGCGAGTGGACGATAAGGTCAAAAAGGGCAGTCGCATAGCCTTTCTGGGTAAGGCAGAAAAAAAAGGCGAAGCTTCCTTTAACTTTGAAATCCGCCATAAGAACAAGGCCCGTAATCCTCTATTTTTTCTTCCATGATTTTAAAGCTTAGTTGCACTGCCGATATTTGCTCACGTTCCGATATCCAGATAAGAGATTTGAAAGGAAGGGAACTTGAGAGGTCGGATGATTAATTCCGGATATTCTCTTGGAAATAGATAGAATGACAGATATTATCTCTGGGGAACCAAGAGAATAAAAATGAAGCATGACATCGAACAGGGACCGATAAGGCCACCCAGTGAAGCGACAAGCCTCCTCATACGGGCAACAAGGAACTGCCCATGGAATAAGTGTGCCTTTTGCCATACCTATCGCGGTACAAAATTTGAACTGAGACGAGTAGATGAAATTAAGGCAGATATCCAGAAGGCAAAGGATATTGCAGACCAGATAAGAGAACTCTCATGGAAGCATGGCGAGAGCGGGCGTATCAGCAGGAGCACAGTGAATCTCATATACGGTCATGATGAGGCGTACAGTGACGCTGTGAGATCAATCGCTGCTTGGCTTTATTACGGCGGAGAATCTGTTTTCATACAAGATGCGAATTCCATCATCATGAAAACGGGTGATCTCGTAGAGATACTATCGTTCATTAAGAATAAGTTTCCCTCTGTGAACAGAATAACCTCGTATTGCCGGTCAAAGACAGCAGCAAGGAAAACTGTCGAAGAATTCAAGATGCTGAAGAGTGCCGGCCTTTCGCGAATTCACATAGGTATGGAAAGCGGATACGATCCCCTTTTAAAGTTTATAAAGAAAGGCGTCACAGCCGCCGAGCATATAGAGGGAGGGCGAAACATTAAGAAGGCAGGCATTTCGCTCTGTGAATATGTGATGCCGGGCCTTGGTGGAGATCGGTGGTCAACTGAACATGCCGAGGAAACGGCGCATGTTATCAATGAGATAAATCCGGACTTCGTCAGATTGAGGACATTTCATGCTGTTCCGGGAACGGATCTTTTTGAAATGGTGCAGAAGGGCGAGTTCAATCCCATAGGTGATGAGGATATACTGAGAGAGATAAGGAGATTCATTGAATGTCTTCATGGCATAGAAACTTCCATCGTCAGTGATCATATCCTGAATCTCCTCGAAGACCTACACGGGAAACTTCCGGAGGATCAAGAACATCTTTTGGGAATCATTGACGGATATTTCTCTCTGCCTGATGATCAAAGGCTCGTTTACAGGATTGGAAGAAGAATCGGCGCTTACAGGGGTCTGGCCGATCTCTCAGATGAGGGCATTTATAAGAAGGTGATAAGCATAATCGATCAATACAGTACACAAAACCGGGATCAGCTCGATAATGATTTGCTAAAAATAATGAATAGATACATATAACGACTTGGTTACTGCATATAATGGTAGCGTCAAGAGTTTTGTGTCACCTCCATCAGGAAAGGAGTCCACGTTTTTTCTTTAAGATTCTCATATGCAAATACTGCATAGAGGATTCTCTCCATACTGGTTTTGTCGGAAAAGACTCCCAT
>Ga0326727_10009587_pt1 | contig 23704 bp, 18 predicted proteins | sample MB2enrmetagenome_FD_207643 | JGI IMG/M metagenome (GOLD analysis project Ga0326727, IMG submission 207643) | Lab enriched peat soil microbial communities from McLean, Ithaca, NY, United States - MB29MY | ecosystem: Environmental > Terrestrial > Soil > Wetlands > Peat | place: USA: New York... | reverse complement strand
CCCACCGACGGAGCATCCGGCGCCGAGAACCCCAACCTTCCGGCGCGCCGACTCCGTCCCAGGGCTCTGGTCAAAGCGCCCAGGCGCTTCAGCACAGGTATGGGAAACGTAGATGAAATACCCCTGCCCCGATTCCCATTTCCGGCACTTTAAGGTTGACACTTCCCCTCGGGACTGGAGTATTCCCTCCAATGCTTGCCGTCTTTTTGGGGTCAGGCAGTGTAACCGAGTCCGAAACTTAACTATGAATAATCAACAAGCACAACCGGTTAGCCAACTTCCAGGATACATCACCGGCGCTGTCCCCCTTCCCAAGGAGAAGCGTGGGCCCTGGTACAAGAACAGCGGCCCCACCTACGCGGGCGTCTTCCTGTGGTTCGCTTTTTGGGATCCCATCTCCAAGAACGGGCTCTCCCCCGGGACGTTGGGGGCGACGCTCATTGGCATCGTCCTTGGTGCTCTCATCTGCCACTTCTTGTTCTTCTTGGTCCCGGGCCGCCTGGGCATGCAGACCGGGTTGCCACTCTATATCATCGGCGCGTCCACCTTCGGTGCTGTGGGCAGCCTCATTATGCCCGGCCTGCTCATGGGCGTCCTTCAATTTGGCTGGCTGGGGGTTAACACTTTCTACTCATCAACCGCCTTGGCGAAAGGCTTTAATGCGCCGGGGCTCTTTGTGCCAATCTGCATCATCTTTGCGCTGGGAGCGGCCTTTGTGGGGATTAAGGGCATTCAATACGTGGCGAAGGTCTCCACCTACCTGCCGATCATCCCGCTGGTTGTGCTCATCATGGGCCTGGTGTTCTTCGCCGGGTCTGCCGGTGACTACAAGGCGGCGGAGCCGGCCGCGGCTGGCGCGGCATCTGGCGGCGGTCTGAACGCCATGCTGCTGATGATCAGCGCGATCGTCGGCTTCTTTGCCACGGCGGGAGCCGCGGGTGTGGATATTTGCATGAGCAACCGGAATAAGAGCGATGTCGGCATGGGCGGCATCGTCGGCATTATCATTGCCATCGTCTTCACCGCCGGCGTCTCGTGCATTGTGATGGCTGGCGCCCATGCGACTGGAGCGGTTGATGCGTCTGCCGTCCAGATGACTGCCGCGCTCGAAAAGAAGCTTTCCCCGGGGATGTTCGCCACGGTGATGATCGGTCTGACCCTCGCAGCGTTCCCGGGCGCCTGCTTCTCCTCGTTTATTGCCGCCAACAGTTTCAAAACGACCATGCCGAAAGTGAACCCGTTCATCTCCGTCGGCATCGGCGCGGTGGTCAGTATCATTCTTGCCGTGACGGGTGTCGCGGGGAACTTGGCAGGCGTCTTTGGCTTGATCGGCGCTTCCTTCGGTCCGATCTGTGGCGCCATGATGGTGGATTACTTGCTTTCAGAGGGCAAGTGGACCGGTCCGCGCGCGGGCTTCAACCCCGCCGGTTGGATTGCGTGGGCAGCGGGCTTCGTAGTCGGCATCCTGCCGAACCTGGGCGTGAACGTCCCGGTGGCCCCCGTACTGGCCTTCGTCATCGGCGCCGTGATATATTTCCTCTGCTCCAAGATGGGAATGCGCTCAGCGGTCGTGCCCTTATCCGGCGCGCTGGCCGAAGCCACCAAGTAATGCCAGAACCTCTGTCTGCGACCCGCCTTTGCCCGCATGGGCGAGGGCGGGTTTTTGCATTGGATCATCTTCCCGAAGATACAACCCGCCCATGAGTGGACCACCCAGCAGGATGGCCAGGACCGACGAATCAGACGTTCCCGGCTTCAGGAACAAGGCCGCTTCGGCTCCGGGACTTTGGACTTTGGACTTTAGACTCTAGACTTCGTTCACCCCTCCGCGCCGTTGCCGTCTGAGCGCCTTTCCCATCGGCGCGGTGTTCGCTCCGGCAGGCTGGTCTCCACCTTCGCGTAGTACGTTTCCTCGCCGAACTGGGCGTCGGCGGCCTGCTGGAGTTCGGGCGACGGTGTCACCTGGAACCGTTCATGCGTCTCGACGAAGACCAGTTCGCCCGTGGGCCGCACGAAACAGAGAAATAACGGGCACTTCCCCGGGTGCGCGGCGATCAACTCGTGGACCGATTCCAGGTGTTCCGGCTTCACGTGCGCGGTGTGCAGGCGGAGGTGGACTTGCTTGGTAAAACGCCGTGGCGCCTCCTCCAGCGGCATGATTTCCTGAGGAAAGATCTTCGGTTTGTCGTCCCCGAGGTTGACTTCGCCGACAACGAGGATGGCTTTGCCCGGGGCCAGCAACTCGCGATACTTGTCGTAGTTCTCGTTCAGGCAGAGCACTTGCACGGAGCCTTCCAGGTCCTCCAGCGTCACCAGCGAATAGGGCTTGCCGCTCTTCTTGGAAACCCCGTTCTGCACCGCCGCAATCAGCCCCCCGATGCGCGTGAGGCTGCGGGGCGGCAATTGCGCCAGGGTGCTCGTTTTGGCCAGCGCGTATTTGTCCAGAATCGGCGCGTAAGGCGTGAGCGGATGCCCTGTCACATAGAATCCGAGCAACTCCTTCTCATGCGCGAGCAATTCGTGCTCCGGCCATTCCGGCAGACTAGTGATGGATTCCGGCGCCTGCGCCGAACGGTCTTCCAGAGTGCCGAACAGGGAAGCCTGACCACGGTTCCGGTCCGCGATGACACTGGCCGCGCGCGCCAGCGTCCGCTCGGTTTGCGCAAACAGCGTCGCGCGCGTCTGGCCCAGGCAATCGCAAGCGCCACATTTGATCAGCGCTTCCAGGACTTTCCGATTGACCGAGCGCCCGTCCACCCGCTCGCACAGGTCGCCCAGCGATGGGAATATTCCTCCTTCCGCGCGAGCCTTTAGAATCGCTTCCACCGCAATCTCCCCGACGCCCTTGATGGCCGCCAGGCCAAAGCGGATGGCCAAAGTGGGGCGGGCGTCTCGCCCGCCCTCCGCTGGAGTTGGGGGACCGGCTTGGACCGGCCGGACGCCCGTCCGGCTCTGCGCCGGCGCAAAATGGACCTGGCTCTCATTGACATCCGGCGGCAGGACCTCGATGCCCATGCTCCGCGCCTCGGCGATGTACTGGCCGAGCTTGTCCGTGTCCGCCATGTCGTTGGTCATCATGGCGCAGAAGAACTCGACCGGGTAATTCGCTTTCAGATAGGCCGTCTGATACGCGAGCACGGCATAAGCGGCGGCGTGCGATTTGTTGAAACCGTAGCCGGCGAACTTTTCCAGAAGATCGAATATCTGGTTGGCCTTGGCCGTGGCGATGTGGTTCACCTTCGCGCAGCCCTTGACGAAGATGTCGCGCTGTTTGGCCATTTCCTCGGCCTTCTTCTTGCCCATCGCCCGTCGCAGCAAATCCGCCCCGCCCAGCGTGTAACCCGCCAGCACTTGCGCTGCCTGCATCACCTGCTCCTGGTAAATCATGATGCCGTAGGTCTCGCGGCAAATCGGCTCGAGCAGCGGGTGCTCATACTCGATGTGGATTTCTCCATGGCGCCGCCGGATGAATTCGGGAATCAGTTCCATCGGCCCTGGCCGGTAGAGCGCAATCAGCGCCGTGATGTGCTCGAGGGAATTGATCTGGAACTTCCGGCACAAATCCCGCATCCCGCTGGATTCCAATTGGAACACTCCCAGCGTGTTCGCCTTGTTCAGCAGATCATAGGCCTTCGCGTCGTCCAGCGGCAGGTTGTCAATGGGCACCTCGATCCCGCGGGTCTGCTTCACCATCTCGCACGCGTTGCGAATGACCGTCAGCGTCTTGAGGCCCAGAAAATCCATCTTTAGCAGGCCCAATGCCCCCACCGGCCCCATCGCATACTGGGTGACGATGGCGCCGTCCTCGTCCTGCTTGAGCGGCAACAGGTTCACCAGCGGCTGATCTCCGATCACTACCCCCGCCGCATGCACCGAAGCGTTGCGAGTGAGGTCTTCGAGAATGAGAGCCGTGTCAATCAGCTCGCGTGTGACTTCCTCATTCTCGTAGGCCTGCTTGAGTTCCGGCGATTGCTTGAGCGCCTTGTCGAGCGTCATCTTCAGCTCAAACGGGACCATCTTCGCCAGCCGGTCGCACTCGCCGTAGGTCAGGCCCATCACCCGCCCCACGTCGCGGACGACCGACTTGGCGCCCAGCGTGCCAAACGTGATGATTTGCGCCACCGCCTCCCCCCCATACTTCTGGCGGACGTATTCGATGACATCAGCCCGTCGGTCGTCGGCGAAGTCTATGTCAATATCCGGCGGGTTGACGCGCTCGGGATTGAGGAAGCGCTCGAACAGCAACCCATAGCGGATCGGGCACACGTTGGATATTTCAAGCAAATAGGTGACAATTGAGCCGGCAGCCGACCCGCGCGCCCCACAGGGAATGCCCCGCTCGTGGCCGTAGCGGATGAAGTCCCCGACGATCAGGAAATAGCTCACGAACCCGGTCTTCTCGATGACCTTCAGTTCGAGCTGCAAGCGGTCAATGATCGCTTTGGCAGCCGCGGCGACGGCCGGGTCGGAAAGGTCACCTGTTGCGTGTTGCGTGTTTCGTGTCGGCTCATTCGCGGTCTGTGCCTGCTGAGTCGCGGCTGGCGGCTGATCCTCCGGACTTTGGACTTTAGACTCTAGACTTTGGACTTCCCGAAACGTCGGCAGCCGCCGTGGATCTTCGACTAGCTCGACGACGAACTCCTGTCCCTCGGCCCGTGCGTGGATGCCGTAGCGTTTGACCAAGCCCTTGACTACCAGTTGCCGCAAATAGCCTTCGCGCGTGAAATGCTCTGGCGGATGGAAAACCGGGTAATGCAGCTTGTCGAACTCGATCTCCACGTTGCACTTCTCTGCCACCTCCAGTGTATTCTGCACCGCCTCGGGGACCTCGGCGAAGCGCGCCTTCATCTCCTCCGCCGAGCGCAAATAGAACTGCTGCTCCGTGTACCTGAGCCGCTTGGTATCGGTCAATTGGGTCTGCGTCCCGATGCAGATGAGGCAGTCATGCGCGTGCGAATGGCCTTTCTCCACGTAGTGCACGTCGTTCGTCGCGACCAGTTTCAGGCCGAACTCCTTCGCCCACGCAACCAGGTGCCGGTTGACCTTGGCCTCCTCGGGCAGGCCGTGGTTTTGCAGCTCCAGGTAGAAGTTCTCCGCCCCGAGAGTCTGTTTGAACCAGTCAATCGCCTCGCGCGCCCGGGGCAACTGGTCCTTCTGAATCCACTCGGGGATTTCGCTCGCCAGGCAGCCGGAGAGCGCGATCAGCCCCTCCTTGTGCGCAGCCAGCAATTCCTTGTCAATGCGAGGCTTGTAATAATACCCCTCCAGATGGGCGGCCGTGGAGAGCTTGATCAGGTTCTTGTAGCCGGCTTCATCCTTGGCCAGCAGGACGAGGTGGTGATAGACATCCCGGCCGCCCGTGCGGGTCTTCTTTTCGAACCGGCTCCCGGGCGCGACATAAACCTCGCAGCCGATAATCGCTTTGATGCCTCTCTCGCCGGCCGCCTGGTAAAAATCAATCGCCCCGTAAAGCACGCCGTGGTCGGTGATCGCCAGCGCGGGGAACGCCAGCTCGTGCGCCTTGTCCATCAACCGGTCCAAACGGCAGGCGCCATCGAGCAGCGAATACTCGGTGTGCAGGTGCAGATGAACAAATTCGGCGTGCGCCATGGCGGCACTCTACGGCAGGTGAACCAACCCCGGCAAGATGCGAACTGGGAACCAGGCTCTATACGCTTCACGTTTCACGTTTCACTCCTCACGCCTCACGCATCACGCTTCACGCATCACGCTTCACGCATCACGCTTCACGTGAGGGGGAATCGCCGCCAATCCTGAAGGGATTGCGTAATCCAGCCCAGGGTTGAACCGTCGCAATTCCACCCCGCGACGGTTCTACCCTGGGTTGCCACCCAAGAGCACCTGAACCCTGAAAGTGGTTCCATGAAACCCCCGCACACCCTTCGAGAATTCTTCCGCACCTTTGCCGTCATCACCGTCCACTCCGCTGCCGGCCTTTACCCTTTCCCTCTCCCCCACCAAGGAGGAGAGGGCGCCCTACCGCTGTCACTGACCGATTACTTGCCCGTTTTCGCCGGCGGCACGTGGCTGGTGGCTGGCCGGGTTGCCGTTTTGGCCCGCCGCCACAGGGTCAGCCGCTTTACACAGGTCGGGAAAAGGGCGAGGCTCTCGATCATGCGACGATTCGTCCTGTCCGCGACCGTGATTGCCCTGGCCTTCGGTTGTTGCTGCCTGTCTGCGGCCTGGGCCGCGGCTCCTGCGGAATCCTCATCATCCACTGACGTCGCGACGCCGGGCACGGAACTGGCTCATGCCGTTTCAGAGATCACGGGCGTTGCGATCTCCCCGTTGCTGGGTGTCAGCGCGGTTGGCGCGTGGAAGTACTTCCACGCCCACACTCCGCAGCAACGCGACCGCCTGCCCTGGTTTGCGCGGTCGTGGTTCTGGATTCCCGCCCTGATGCTGGTCACCGCCTGCTTTCTCAAGGACACGGTCGGCATTGCGGCGCCGAGGCTGCTAAAGAAGCCGCTCGACGTGGCCGATGCCATCGAACACAAAATCAGCGGGCTGATCGCCACCGGCGCCTTCGTGCCGCTGGTGATCGCCGTGTTTCCGCCGAATGAGCCCGAGGCGGCCCTGTCGGGCGCGGGCGGCTTCCTGGCGGCGATTGACCTCTCGTGGCTCGGTAACGGCCTCCTGGTGCCTGTTGCGATGCTTGCCTTCTTCATTGTGTTCCTGGCATCCAATGCGATTAACATCCTGATCCTGCTCAGTCCTTTCGCAGTCATAGACGCTGCGCTCAAGGGGTTCCGGCTGCTGGTCCTCTTAACAGTTACGGCGACTGCGTTCGCAAACCCGTGGCTGGGTGCCGTCTGGGCCCTGGTCATCATTGGCATAGCCTATTTCATTGCTGGCTGGTCGTTTCGCCTGTCGCACCTCGGCTTGGTCTTCGTGTGGGAATTCATCACCCTGCGGCGAAAGCGCTTCGTGCCTGATAAAATAGTCAACCGGATGTTCCTTGCCCGCAAGATCAACAAGGTGCCCGCCCGCAGCTACGGCAGGCTGTTGCGCGATGAAAAGGGCAGCCTGGTCCTCAAGTACCGCCCCTGGCTGGTGCTGCCCGAGCGCACGCTGGTGTTGCCTCAGGGCCGCTACGCCGTTGGCAAGGGCCTGTTCTACTCACAGATTATGAGGGTCGAAGGCCAGGAGCTCACCTCTGTGATGCTCTTGCCGCCACGCTATCGCGGGCATGAAGAGGACCTTGTCCCCATCTACGGCTTAGCAGGGGTGCGGGATGCCGGCCTGCGCGCTGCATTCCGGTGGCTCAGGGATTTGCTGGGGTTTAAGGTTCAGCCCGCATAAGCTTCATCGCTCCGCGTCGGCGGCGCGGGCCAGCAGGACTTTCTTCGTCGGCACGTAATTGGCCCCGAACTCGCGGCGAAAGGCAGCGAACGTCCCGGCCGCAATCGCCGCCCGCATCTCTGCCATCGTCCGCAGATACATCCGCGTGTTGTGGACGCTCAACATGCGCAGGCCGAGGATTTCGCCTACGTTGAGCAGGTGCCGCAAATACGCGCGTGTGAAATGCCGGCAAGCGAAGCAATCGCAATCTTTCTCGATGGGCCGGAAGTCAGCCTTGCAGGCGCCGGCCTTGATGCTGAGACTCCCTTTGCGCGTGAAGGCTGTACCGTTGCGTGCCACCCTCGTCGGTAGGACACAATCGAACATATCCACCCCGCGCGCGACGAGTTCGACCATTTGCGCGGGCGTGCCGAGGCCCATCGCGTAGCGCGGCTGGCTGGCCGGCAGCAAGGGCTCTGTCATCTCGATGGCGCGCATCATCTCCGGCTCGGGTTCGCCTACGCTCACGCCGCCGATCGCGCAGCCGTCGAACTCCAGCGCCAGCAGCGCCTTGGCGCACTCCTCGCGCAAGGCTGCGTTTGTGCCGCCCTGCACGATGCCGAAGACCACCTGGCCCGGCGCGCGGGGCTGTTCGCGGCATTCCGCCGCCCAGCGCATGGTCCGCTCCACCGCGGCCCGCAACTCCCGCGGCGTGCTGGTATGCGGGGGGCAATCGTCGAATACCATCGCGATGTCCGAGCCCAGCGCCGCTTGGATGGCCATCGCCTCCTTGGGCCCGAGAAACAGAAGCGAGCCGTCCAGGTGCGAGCGGAACTCGACGCCGTGCGCTTGGATCTTGCGAATCGTCGCCAGGCTGAATACCTGGAATCCGCCGCTGTCGGTCAGGATCGGGCCCCGCCAATTAATGAATTGATGCAGCCCGCCCGCGGCGCGGATGATGTCCATCCCGGGCCTGATGTTGAGGTGATAGGTGTTGCCGAGGATGATCTGGGTGCCCATCTCGCGCAGCTCGCGCGGATCAATGGCCTTCACGCTGCCCTGCGTGCCGACAGACATAAAGACCGGCGTCTCCACAACGCCGTGCGGTGTGGTCAACCGGCCCAGGCGCGCTTTGGAGGTAGTGTCCGTCTTCAACAGCTCGAACATGGCGGTGAGGGTTGACTGGCTGCCGGGAGCGTTCAACTGCAAAGTTTCCCGCTCTGTGGGATGTCTTGAGTTTTTATACCTTACCAACAGCCTGTGCGGCCGTCAGAGTGCCGAAACTACTCCCCGATTGCAGACGTTAACAATGGTCGCCGCGTGAGGGCAGGCGGCCTGCACGGCGTTGGTCGCCGCGTGCCCTCACGCGGCGACTCTTGTAACGATTACCTGGGCATCACACTAAGCCGGCGTTGCCGCAGGAAGTTCCACCGCGGCTCCTTCGCGGGCGGCCTCGATGTGGAGCTTGCCGTTGCGCGCGGCGACTAGTTGCCGGGCGTGGGCCAGCATCCGGGAGACTTTGGTGTCGTCGTGGTTGGGGTCGTGGTGGAAGAGGAACAGCGTTTTCACCTCAGCCTGGAGGGCGAGAGCTACAACGTCATCCAGACAACCGTGGCCCCAACCGGTGTGCTGCCTGTATTCCACGGCATCGTACTGGGTGTCCATGATCAGCACGTCAGTGCCGCGCAGGAAATTGGTGAGCTTCCGGTTTTCGCCCTGCGCGAAGGCGGGCGCGGGCGCTTTGGCCGCCGCCCGGCGCGCGGGGGCGCCCTCAGGAAACGGTTCGTTGTCGGGAAAGAACGCAATGGAGCCATCGGAAGTGAAGAGGCGGTAACCGACGCATATCCCCGGATGATTGGCGAAGGCAGCCTGCACGCGCACTGGGCCGACGTTGAACTTCATTTCCTTGAGCTCCTCGATGCGCACGTTGGCCGGCACTTCCCGCAAGCCAATCGGGAAGAACGGGCTTTCCATCTGGCCGGCCAGCACGACCTCCAGGCCATGCCGCGCGCCCTCGTACCCAAGAATGCGCAGGTGGTTCTGCGGCTTATACACGGGCAGAAAGAACGGCAGGCCCTGGATGTGGTCCCAATGCGTGTGTGTGAGCAGCAAGGTCAGGTCAAGCGGTTGGGTGTCGAATTCGGCGACCAGTTGGCGCCCCAGCAGGCGCAGTCCTGTGCCGGCGTCGAGAATGATGATCTGGCCGTCCGCGCGGACCTCGACACAGGAAGTGTTGCCGCCGTAATGGACGGTAGTCGGGCCCGGCGTCGGAATAGAGCCGCGCACGCCCCAGAACTTCACTCGCGTCGGTCCCCGCGAAGACGGAGCAGCCGGGTCCGGCCTTTCTGCCTGGGTGGCGCCTGGGGCGGCTTTGCGCGTTCGGCTACCGCTGGTTGAGAATCTGTTCATGGGCGCATGTGGCTCATTTTGAGGACTACTGTAGCGCGTTAGGGGCAGGACTTAAAGTTCAATTACATTGAAAGCGGGTGTTGCTTCGCATTATCGTTCGCCGCGACATTGTCTCCATGCAACCGACCGCAGCGCAACCGCAGCCAGTGGTAGTGACCGGCTTGTCGAACCGGGAGTTTCTGGAACTCCACGCCCGGTCCGGGCGGATCGGGCTTTCGGGGGGCGTCACTTTCGTGGACAAGGCCATCTGCCGCGCCGAGCGACACCTGGACGAGCGCGCGCACTGGGGCTCGTGGTCGCATGCGTTCCTCTTCCAGGGTGAGCGCCCCGACGGCCATCACTGGGTCATCGAATCCGACTTGCAAGTACACCGCAAACACATCCAGCTCGGGGTACAGGAGAATCGCATCTCGAAATACTTCGACGAGGAGCTTTACACCAACCTGTCGGTGTTGGACTTCGGGTTGGGGGAAGCGCAGGTCGCCTGCCTGCTGCGTGAGGGTCTGGAACTGGTGGCGAACCGGGCCCGCTACTCACTGCGGGAGCTTTTCGGCACCCTCCTCGCCCTGCAGCGGCCCGAATTGCGCAGCCGGCATAACTTGCTGGCCCGCGAGAGTTCGATGTTCTGCTCAGCCCTGGTGCAACACCTCTTCCGCAAAGCCGGCCTCGATCTCGCGCCCGGTGTGGACCTCAAGAATACCACGCCTGAGGACATTGCCCGAACCGCTCTGCCGCACGTCACCTATCTGCTGCAACGCCAGGTGCCGCACAGCAAACTCGCCGAGCTGCATACCCGCCTGCGCCGGCGGGTCGGCGCGCGCATCCGCCATTTGCGCCGGCGCAGAGCGAAAGCCGCCCCGAGCCCCAAAATTGCCGGTTGAAGCCCTGGCCGCCTCTTGGCACCATCCCGCCATGTTGTGCTACAAAAGAAAGCCGTCCTTTTCCATTCCCGCAGCCCCAAAGTGCGGGCGGCGCAGTAAAGTGCAAATCCCTGCTGACAATCAGACGCTCCGGCACGGCGCCATCATGGCGGCTCTCGCCACCCTCCTCTTCGCCATCGTCCCGCTGTCCCGGGCCGCGGGCGCAACGAATGAGACCAACAGCGCGGCCAAAGCCGGGCCGCCGCTGGAGGTGGCCGACGGGTTCCTGGTCGTCATCCCCAAAGCCGGTTTTGGCAAGGACTATCTGTTCACGGCGTCGCTGATTCCGCAGGCGATGGCCGCCACGAGCACCGGGCTGGCGGGCAAGATTGTGCGCTTCGAGTTGTTCCCGGACGGCGTGGACATGTATGAATCCACGCGGGGGCTGGTAGTCACGGAGGACTTGCCGGCGCGGAGGCTGCTCGCGAGTTTTGCCATCGTGCGCCAGGATGGGGACCGGGTCATCATTGACTTCAACAAGGGGATGCGCCGGGTATTCACCGAGGCCTGGACGGCCAGCGGCGGGCTGGACCTGGCAGGGCGCGACACGGTGCTGGAAGTGCCGGAGAGCCGGGTGTTCGACGCCCGCCAGGAGGAAGGCCGCCTCGTCATCCGCCAGAGCGTTCAGGCACGTAACCGCCAATCGAATCAGAACCTCGAAGCGCGTTACGAAGTGCGCTACTTTCTGTCGCCCTACAAGCAGGGCGCGTTTGAAGGCAAGGAGCTGGAGGCGCCCGACGCGCGTTACGTCCGCTTTTTTGAAACCGAGGGGCAGATCGAGCCGGTCACCGGTCGTGTATCGGAGCGCATTGCGCGGTTCGATATCCGCAACCCGATAGTGTTCTACTATTCGGCCAACACCCCGTCGAACTACGTCGGGGCGGTGAAGGACGGCATCCTGTATTGGAACCGGGCCTTTGGCAAAGAGACCGTGCGGGCGGAAAAGGCGCCGGAAGGCGTCACCGCACCCGATGCGAAGCATAACGTCATCCAGTGGGTGCCATGGGACAATGCCGGCTTCGCGTATGCCGACGTGCTGCTGGACCCGCTGAGCGGCGAATCGGAACACGGCCAAGCCTACATCACCTCCGTCTTTGCCTTCGGCGGCAGGGCGCGGGCCCGTGCCCTGCTCCGGGCGATGGAGGAACTCGCCGCGCCGAAGAAGGACGACAAGAAGCACGAAGGAGAGCCACGCCTCGGCGTGCCGTTTCTGGCGTCGGCGCCGGGCTGCCAGGTGGACCCCCAGGCATTCGCGCAACAGATGGCGCACGGCCTGCAAGACGTGCTTGCCAGCGATCGGTTGACGGATGAAGCCGTGCTGCGAGTATCGCAGGATTACGTCCGCGAGGTCGTGGCGCACGAAGTCGGCCACGTGCTCGGCCTGCGCCATAATTTTGCCGGCAGCCTTGCCGGGACACTCACCCGCACGGAGCTCAATGAATGGTTCAGGGCCTACATGACCGGCCAGCCGCTCGATGCCTACACCAACAAGCTGACGTCCAACTCGATGATGGAATACACCATCTTCAAGGGCGCCGTATTCACCGGCTGGCAGATGCGCACGACGAAGGAGCCGCTGCCGCATGACCGGGCCGCCATTCGCTGGGGCTACTTTGACAATGCCGAAGCGCGCACCAACAAGATGCTGTTCGCCACCGACCAGGACATAGGGCGCTATGGCGACGTGCGGCAGTTCGACTACGGCCCGGACCCGGTCGTCAGCGCCTACGCCGAGATGGCCGAGATCATTGACCTGCTGCCGAACAATGTGATCGAGACCTTCATCCGCGCGCGGGCTCCGCGCAACCCGCACGATCGCATTCCGCTAGAGCAGGTGAACCTGAGCTTTACCGGCTACGCCTCACAATTGGCCGCCCAGTTCGCGGACATTATTTCCTGGTTCAGGGCTGACACCCGCTCGCTGCGCGTCGAGGACCAATTCGACTTCATTGGCGACCTGAACCGTCAGGAGCGCCTGGACGCGCACTGGAAACGCCTCAACGCCCAAATCGAGCAACTCGGCGGCGTGGACCGCGCGGCCTTCTCGATCATGCCCCTGGACCTGAAACTGGAACTCAAACGCGAGCCGGCCGGGGTTCCTGTCGCCCAGCGGCTCAGCGCCACCAACCTTACCGCCCGGCTCGAAAAGCTGCTGGCCTCGCCTAACTACACGAACTTCGTCGGACTCGACGACAAGAAATACAGCTTCACCAAGGAAGAGCGCGCCCTGATCCTCCAGCGCGGCAGCAAGTGCTTCGAGGAGCTGGAGAAGGAGCTGACGAAGCAGATTTGCCAACGCCTGGAAGACGCCCCCCGCACGCTGGGAGTCGAGGCGGCCAAGACCGTCGGCGACGAGGACATCGTGGCCAAGCTGGAGCAGCGCATCACGGAACTGGCCAAGCTGGTCATCATGGCCAAACAGGACGGCGGGAGCACCAATGATAATCAGCGCGTCGCGGGCAAGCTGGACAAAGGCTACGTGGAAGTCATGGATTTCAAATACGACCTGGACACTCGTCTGGCCGCCGCCAAGATGCTCAACGAGAAGACCGGCTCTTTCAAAGGCTGGGCCGACGATGCCAAGACCGAGCTCAACAACCAGTTGAAGGGCGAGGTCGAGTCCGCGCTGAACCTTAGCCACTTCAAGGATTTCAAGGTCGCCCTGCTTTCCCGGCCCTTGCGGGAGTGGTATCAGCGACAGCAGGATCTCTTGGCGCTGCTGCCGCTGGTTCCCGCCACGAACCAGCCCGCGGGCGGCGGCTCGCCGCCGCTGCCGCCACGGTAGCAGGCCGAATTCCCGCCGGGCCTCAGGCCGTCGCGTCGCTAGCGGCGGCGGTCGGCGTTTCGCCGTGCGCGGTGGCCTCCTCGGCGGCTTCGAGTGTCGCGTAATAGACGCCGAGGTTGTGCTGGGCGGTCTTGTCGCCGGCACGTGCAGCGCGGCAGAACCATCTGACCGCCTCGCGCACATCCTTCGGCACGCCGCGCCCGGTTTCGTAGCAAAGGCCGAGATTGCATTGGGCGGGGGCGCATTCCTGCTCCGCCGCACGGCCATACCACTTGACGGCTTCCTCGTAGTTCTGCGGCACCACCTGGCCGGTTTCGTAGAAGACGCCCAGGTTGAACTGTGCCTGCGGCTCGCCCTGCTCGGCGGCGGCATGGTACCACTTGACGGCATCGGCGTAATTCTGCGGTACGCCCTGCCCGGTCTCGTAGAGGACCCCCAAATTGAACTGCGCCGCCGCATCGCCCTGGTCGGCGGCTTCGCGGAACCACTTGGCCGCCTGGCCGTATTCCTGGGGCACCCCGAGGCCGGCTTGATAGCAGAAGCCCAGGTAACACTGCGCTGCCGAGTCGTTCTGGTCAGCCGCGCGGCGGAACCACTTCAGGGCCTCGGCGTAATCCTGCGCCACCCCCTGGCCGGTTTGATAGCAAATGCCGAGGTAACACTGCGCGGTGGCCTCGCCTTGTTCGGCGGCCTTGCGCATTTCGTCAAAGGATTGCCAGGTGCGGCGGTTCGCTTGCATTAATCTCAACGACTACTAGTCCGCAAACTGCTTCAGACCGGACAGCTCCGCTGCTTCGGTCCGCGCGCTCGCTGCCCCAAAATAGATTCAAATTCCCCGATTTCAAGCGGTCATTTGGACGGCCCGGCGGGGCGATGCTAAACTAGCCTTGAATATCAGCTTGTTTATGAACCGATACCCGTCCTACCGCCATTTGCCTCCCTTAGCTGGAGTTTGTTCGATGGACGAGGCCACGAAGCCTGGCCTTTCGGTCGAAGAATGCGTTCGCCGGCTCAAGCGTTACCATTACGCGTTCAAACGCCTGCACCAGATCTTCACCGCACGCATCACTGCCGAGCCTGTGTACGAACTCAAGATGGGCTTCAGCCTGCACGCGCTTCTCTGCGCCGAACACACCAGCCCGCTCCGCAAGAGAGTCGGCGAGATGCGCGAGCCGCCGCTCGGTCTCGAAGCGGTGCCCCACCCGAGCCTGGAGGTCTTCTTCGATGAAATCCTCGGCGCACCGACGACTGAGGAACTGCTAGTCGGCCTGTATGAAAAGGCCTTGCCTACGATGCAAACAGCCCTCGAACGGCACCTGCGGGATACCAACCCGCTGGCCGACCATCCCACAGGCCGCCTTTGCCGCTTCGCCTTGATGGAATTAGGCGACATGCTGAGATTTGGAGCCCAAAGCATCGCCGCGCTCGTGGACGCTCCCTGCCGTCAGCGTCTGGCTGATTGGTTGTCGCTGCTGGACGATTGCCTTGCCACGGCGGGCGGGTTGGATGGCACTCAGACCCCCCAGCCCATTACCATCCGGCGCCGGCACTCGGTCCAGCCCTACGACCGCGTCCCGAGGCGGGACGAACGGTTTCCTGATCCGTACAACATGGGAGTCAACGCCGAGGTCTTCCTCTACGACGAACAGTTCCCGCCCGAGCCGAAAACGTTGATGATGTTCTACAAGCGGCTGCGCGAGGTGGACGTGCCCGAGATGATGGCCAGCATCATCACCGAAACGACCGGCAAACCGTGGGAATACTATCGCGACATGACGCGCCAGCTTTGGGACGAAGCCCGCCACGCCATGATGGGGGAGGTCGGCTTTGCCGACCTTGGCATTGATTGGCCGACAAAAGTCATGATCAATCATACTTGGTCGCTGTGCCTCAACACCCAGCTCAAGCCTATCGAACGCCACGCCGTGCTTTACTTCATCGAGCAGGGGCTTATGCCCAGGAATGGCAAACGCTTTGAATGGGAGGTCGGCCTTGCCTCGCAAAACCCGTTGTCCGCCCTGTTCCAGGATTATGACTGGGCGGATGAGGTGCTCCATGCCCGCATCGGCCGGGACTGGTATCTAAAGGAGTTCGCCAACGCACAGGAGGCGGTCCGTTATGGCGACGAGTGCTGGTCGCGCGTGCTGATGAACTGGGAAAGCTGGCGGCAGCAGGGGCTGACGCAACACCGGAACTGGTGGCCGGACCTTTACCGCGAGGCCTGCCGCCGCTGGGGCATCGAGCCCGACCCGGCAGTGCTGGCCTACTCGACTACGTACCAGACGGTTCGCGCCGACCTGAAGGAACTGACCGGCTCGGCGTAGCTCAGCCGGAGCGCCGGCCTGTGCCAGCGGGTTAGACTATTGGGGCGTATAAGCCGGCAACATGCCGGCGCTCCGGTCTTGTGCTATCCCAACATCTTCCTTGCATTCCGCGCCGGCGATGGCAGGTTCTTGCGTACTTAGATGATTGTGGCCTTTCCAAGGCCTGGTGGATCTTCAATGAACCCCGTTCAGTGACGATTTGAAACCCGATGGTCGGGAACAGTCCAAGAGGCAGTCAGCAAGTAAATAGAAAGCATAATGAACACAAAATTATTCGTGGGGAACCTTTCCTTCGAGGTCACGGAAAACGATCTGCAAGATCTTTTCGTCGCCTTCGGCCCGGTGAATGAGGTCAATCTCATGACCGACCGTTCGACGGGCCGCTCGCGCGGGTTTGCCTTTGTCACCATGGCGACGCCGGAAGGCGCGCAGGCGGCCATACAAGGGATGGCCGGCAAGGACGTGAAAGGCCGCGCGCTTACTGTCAATGAAGCCCGGCCGCGCGAAGAGCGGAGCGGCGGCGGTGGCGGTGGCGGTGGTGGCGGCGGGCGCGGCGGCTACGGCGATCGCCGCGGCGGCGGTCGCTCGCGGTCTCGGTATTAGTCGGTTGTATCCAGCCGGGGCGGAAGTCCGGGGAACCGGCTCCGCCCGACTTGTCCCACCCCGCCTGCCCCAGACAGACTTTCCCGAACGCACGAGGGACGTCTTGAGTGTCGAAGAACCAATTGAGATCGAAGGGACGGTCTCCACGGTGCTGCCCGGCACGATGTTTCGCGTGAGACTGGACAACCAGCACGAGATTCTCGCCCATCTGTCCGGCAAGATGCGGAAGCACTTCGTGCGGCTGACCGTGGGAGACCGCGTCCGATTGGAAATGTCGCCATACGACCTGAGCAAAGCCCGCATTACTTATCGGCTGCGTTAACGCGGATCGGCGCAGCTTTCCGCGCTGGCCAATGCGGGGGCGAGCGGTTAGCATAGGCCGCATGGCAATGACACGTCATTGTTGGAAGTGCGGCACGGAGTACAAGTTGCCGGGCACGCCGGGCCGTTCGGAATCCTGCCATCGTTGCAACTCCGATCTGAAGGTGTGCCTCAATTGCGTCAGCTACGACCCACGGGTCGCTGAGCAATGCCGTGATCGCCGCGCCGACCCGGTGGCGGAAAAGCATCTCGCTAACTATTGCGAGTACTTCGAGTTCGTGCGGCGCGAGTTCGTCCCGCCGGCAGAAGACAGGTCTCGCGAAGCCAAAGCCCGGGACACTTTAAAGAAGCTGCTCGGAGACTGAGCCAGAACTTATAGGTGACGTTCGCCAGCAGGATGTAGCTGGTCTAATTCGGTCAAGACCGGATTGGGCTGTTCTTCAGCCCGCGCTACCGTGGGCACACTGACCAGTCCTGCACCCACCGGCGCCAAAGTCCATGCGTTACAGTTCGCAGCAAAAAAACCCCTCCCGGTTTTCTCGGGAGGGGTCTCAAGGATGGTTCTAAGACAGATTAGAACTTGTAGATGACGTTGGCCGCCAACATGAAGGCGTTTTTCCGGTCCGGATCGCCAGCAGTGCTGCCGCCGAACTCGTCATTGCCGTTCGCGGAGTGATCCCAGCGGAACTCCACGCGGCTGATCACGTTCTTCCACAAGTCGTACTGCACAGTTCCCGTGAGCGCGACAATCCTACCCATGCCTGAGTACTCAGTGCCACCAAGGGATCCATCGAGCTTCGTTTCGGCGTATTCGATACGCCCGTGGAGGCTGAGTTTCTCCGTGGCTTGATAGGAAAGGTAGCCTGCCACCGCTGAAGCATGCGCGTTGGCCGAGATCTGGTCGCCGCCAGGGATCGTCCCATTTGCCTTCTGCAGATCCAGATAGTCATAGGCCGCGCCCAGACGGAGGCCCGTCACCGGTGTCGCCAGCGTGGCGCCGATATAATAACTGGTCTGATTGTCGCCGAGGCCCGAGCCCAAGACAGAATTGTTGTAGCCATTGACAATACCGGCATACAGCGTTGACCCGGTCAAGAACCCCATGCTGTCGGGTGCCGTCAGAGCAACTGACCCCATGTAGGTCTTGTAAGACTCGGCTTTCGGATTGGCGCCCGGCTGCGGGGAAACGCCTGCTGTTGAGTAGAGGTTATTCCACAGCGACGCGAACGGACCGCCGACAACCCCCGTGGATCCAAACTGGGCGCGGGAGTTGATGGTGGAGTCAACCGTGTCGGCCACGCCAGCAGAGGCGCTGAATGCGTCGCAGAAGCGGTAGCTGGCGAGCACGCCCGTGTGGGTCTGCGGCTCGATGGTGTTGCCGTACGAATGGGTGAAGTTCGGGTTGTTGCCGGACTCGAGGGATTCATAGCCGATGATGCTGTCAAAGACACCCATCTTGAAGTCCAGCCCCGTTCCCACCGGGGCGCGCAGTGCGACGTAGGCCTGCCTAATGCCGAAGTCACTGGTGTTTATGCCGGTGGATGAGGTGCCCAACACATTGGCGTCTGGCCCGAACCACAAATCGGCGCGGTACCCGGCGGCCCAGTCCGATTCGTCCAAGGGCTTGGAGATCGTGAGCTGGATGACGTCCAGGTTAAAGCCATCGGCCTTGCTGGGCGAGTTGAACTTGTACGGCGGCAGATTGGCGTTGCCAGTGCCAGGGTTCCATTCCGCCGACGTATCCACGTAGCCGCTGATCGTCGTGGCGGCGAGCGCGGTCATGACCGGGCTTGCCTGTTCCTCGGCTTTGGCAGCGGATGCGAGGCTGACTACCCCGAGGGCAGCCAGAGCTGTTGTCCATTTATTAAACTTCATTCGTTCCTCCGATGTTTTTGCTTGTTACGTTTACTCTATAACCATGCAATAACTCTGCTTAGAGAGGGTAAAACCGGTTTACCCTCGCACCAAAACCGGTGCATTTCGGGCAATAAATAGGATAAAGCCATTTCGTTGACAACAACTATTTTCACTATTTTTCCCTGCTGCGGACAAGGGGTTTCCGCGCAGAGAGGGCGGGCGCGGGGGCGTGGGGCCGACTCGTGACGAGCATTAATTAGCGAGGCAAGCAGGCGTCGGCCGGCAACTGGGCGGCCAACTGCCGGGCTTGCAGGATCAAGTCCAAGTCGGCAGCCAAATCCCCGAAACGGAACCTCGGCATCCCGCTTTGTTGCTGGCCGAGCAGCTCGCCGGGGCCGCGCAGCTTCAGGTCCGCTTCCGCAATACGGAAGCCGTCCGTTGTCTCCTCGAGCACCCGCAAGCGCGTGCGCGCCTCCTTGCTCTTCGCGGCGGCCACCAGGATGCAGTAGGAATTGTGCGCACCCCGGCCAATGCGGCCGCGGAGTTGATGCAGTTGGGCGAGGCCGAACAGTTCGGCGTTCTCGACCAGCATGAGGGTCGCGTTGGGGACATCCACCCCCACCTCGATCAGTGAGGTCGCTAACAGCACGTGGATGTCGCGCGCGCGAAACCCGGCCATGACTTCCTCCTTCTCTTTGGGCCGCAGCCGCCCATGCAGCAGCCCGATGCGAAAGGGCGCCAGCGTCTCTTGCAGGGTATCGAATTGCTTCGTGACGGCTTTGACGCCGTTGGGGCCGGTCTCCTCGACCCGCGGATAAACCACATACGCCTGCCGGCCTTCGGCGAGGTTGCCGCGGATGAACGCCCAGACTTGCGGCAGCTTATCGGCCGCGCGGACAAAGGTCTTGACGCTCCCGCGTCCGGGCGGCAGTTCCTCAATGACGGACACGTCCAGCTCGCCGTAAAGCGTCAGCCCCAGGGTGCGCGGAATGGGCGTCGCGGTCATCACCAGGAGGTGTGGATAGTGGCCCTTGCGCACGAGTTGTTCCCGCTGCGCCACGCCGAACTTGTGTTGCTCGTCAATGATCACCAGGCCAAGATTGTCCGGCGCAAACCCAGTCTCGATGAGCGCGTGCGTGCCGATGGTGAGGGTGGGTCGCTGCCGGACGCCGGATGCTGGATTCGGACTTCGGCCTTCGGACTTCACCCCTTGGACTTCCGCCGTCTTCCTGCTCCCGGTCCGCAATTCCACGGCGACGCCCAGCGGCCCCAGCCAGTTGGTGAAGTTATCGAAGTGCTGTTCCGCCAGCACCTCGGTCGGGGCCATGAGTGCGACGTGGTAGCCGCTTTCCAGTGCCATTAACGCACAGCACGCCGCCACGACGGTCTTGCCGGAGCCGACATCGCCCTGCAAGAGCCGTCGCATCGGGTGCGGGCCGGAGAGGTCGTGGCGCAACTCGCGCAGGACCTTGGTTTGCGCCGCGGTCAGCGTAAAGCCGAGCCGGGCCAGAAAGGGCTTGATGAGATGGTTATCACCGCGGCACGGCAGCGCGCGGGCTTTGGTCTCGAAATTGAGCCGGCGACGCTGAATCTGAGATTGGAGGTCAATGAATTCATCCAAGGCCAGCCGCCGCCGTGCGCGTTCGGTATCCGGGAGTGTATCCGGGAAGTGCAACATGCGGATGGCCTGGGCGCGGGAGGGCCAGTTCGGCGCCACGCCGGCGTAATGCAGATCGGGCCAAGGCTCGGGAATCTGCCCTTCGATTTGGGCGAGGGTCCGCCAGACCAGCGAGCGCAGCCAGCGCTGCGGCAGGCCCTCGGTGAGCGGATAAACCGGGGTGAGGCGGTTGAAATGGATGAAGCCTTCTTCGCCGTCTTCGACGACTTCGGTTTCCGGGTGGTCCATCGTCCGCGGTTTGAGTGCCACGGGCTTGCCGAAGGCGATCACCTCGTCGCCTACGGCAAAGTACTTCTCCATGAAGGGCAGGTTCCACCAACGGCAATGCAGCCGTGCGGTCCCATCGTCGAGAATCAGTTCAAAGATGGACTTGGTATGCTTCTTGTACCACTTCACGCCGAGGGCGACGACGGTGCCGCGTGTGGTCGCCGGCTCACCCAATTCTAATTGAGCAAAGGGCCGGAGTTGCCGGCGGTCTTCGTAACGGCGGGGCCGATGCAGGAGCAGGTCTTCGATGGTGCGAATCTCGAGGCGCGCCAATTGCGCGGCGCGTTCGGGGCCGACGCCGGAGAGGACGGTCACTGGCCGGGCCAGGGGCAGGATCGGTTGCTTTGGGGTCGCGACAAGCATCTTCCCGCAGCATAGGATGGGAAACTTGAAACCCGAAGCCGGAAATCCAATGGGCGGGCAACCGAGGCGGCCGTCCAGAGTGCCCCGATCACCGCGATGAAAGCGTTGCGGTTCATGTCCCGGGCGAGATGCCGTCGGAGCGGCGGTGGATTTCAGGGATCTCACGCACCGCCGCAGCATCGCGGCTCAGCAGGTCTTTCACCTCGTCCGGAAGGCCCGCCAAGTCGCCATCGTCGAAGTAACTGAGCGCCTTGAGGCTGATGAGCGGATTGAACTGCCTGCCGTAAATCGCTGACGCCGCGCCCAGCATGTCGGCGAGTCCGATGCCCGTCCGCAACAGCGCGGCGAGGTCCAGGTAGTCCTTCTGCTCCGCGCGTTGTTGGACGACCGCGACCTTGGTGGCGGCCAAGTCCAGCCGGCTGGCCACGAGCAGCCCAGTGTCTGGAGCGTGCCGGGGTTCACCCACGCGACCCAGCCGGAGCCCGCCGAAGAAGGACACCTTCACGGGGCCGGCCCGGTCCACGGTGAGGGTCAAAGTGTTCGGTTCGGACTGCCGCAAAAGCCCACCGGTCAGGAAAGGCATCCGCGCCAGCAAATCCGCTGGCACGAACGGATCGCTGGAGAAGAAGTCGAAGTCCTCCGATGGGCGATGCCCAAGCCATAGGCCAATAGCCGTGCCCCCATACAAGACGAAGACTTTGGGCACTTGCGCCAGTTCCGCCCACAAGCGGCGCTGCGCGGGCGGCAGCATCTGCACGTGGGGCGCAAAGGTGCTCATGGGATTCGCCGCAGCGGCAAGGGAGGCACCTCGGCGAAACCGAGCGCATGGTGCCAGTAGTGCCAGGAGCGCGCGTCGAAGATGCCCGCGGGCGGATGCTGCAGGACGCGCCGGAAGGGCAGGTCCCCCACGTGGGCTCGCACGGCATGGACCTCGTCCCAGCTCCCTAGCGTCATGAGCCGCGCGATGAAGGTAAGCGGGGCGGCCAAAGTCTCGTCGGGTTTCTTCCACCAGCAGACCCGACGGGCAACCGCCAGCAGTTCGGGGACGGCTGGCAGCCCGATTGCCTCAGCCTCAAGTGGAGCCCTCTCGGTTTGCATAGCCACGTCAGTGTCCGTCTTTCGCGTTCTACGGCGAGCTTACCGTAAAGGTCGAACCGGTGCCAGCCTTACTTTTCACCGCGCGCCGCCTTCTTTGTCACGCGGGTACGGACAACGGGCGGGTTACAGGTCATCTCCGCACGTCCCGCTCTTCACGGATAAACTCCTCCAATGACGCGAACAGCGTCGCTGCATCGGGCAGATGGCTGTATTCGCCGCCGGCTTTGACCAACCCGAAACCCTGGCCATAGGCCGCCCCGTTGGCGACGCACGCGTCGGTGCGGCATTCGATGATTTGGCGTTGCGCCAGTTGGATCACATTGGGGCGGCCTCCCTCGACCTCATATTTCCACCCCACGAGCCGCGCGCGGGGAAACCACTGACGCAGTTCAGCAATGATCTTCGGGGTAGGGGTCAATTCCGCCAGCAGTGTCCCCTGGCGGGTGGAGATCTTGCCGGTTTGCATCTCCTCGAGGTCGCCCTCCGGGGCCCAGCGCCAGACTTTGCCGAATGCGAAATCGCCCACTGCCGCCGTGTGGAAAACGGCGTCCACGGTTTGGCTGGCCAAGGCGTGCAGGCGGTCGCGCAGATTGGCTGTGGTGGTAAAGGTCTCAACCTGCCGCGCGTGACGCTCGCCCCGATACGAGGACTGCTCGCCGATTAACAGCGTAGTGTCGTGCCCGCGCGCGGTCAGGAACGTGACGAGTTCCGAGCCAAGCGTGCCGGTGGAGAAGTTGGTGAGGCGGCGAACCTTGTCGAGCGGCTCATAGGTTGGGCCGGCGGTGACGATGCATTGCATAGGCTGGTCAGTCGTGTCTTACGCCGTTGAGGCGCTTGGCGATTTTGCGGACGGGAGCACGGGGAAAGAGCCGGGTGAGGAAGGCGGGAATTTGGTTGCGCAGACCGGTAATGGCTACAACCTTCCCGCGCCGGTAAGCGCGATGGCCGAGGACGGCGACGGCTTCCGCCGACATAGAAATCCTCTTGACGAGTCCCAGAGTGCGCATGTTGGCGGCGGCGCCGAAGTTGGTTGCGGTGGGGCCGGGGCAGACGGCGCTAACAGTCACGCCCGTGCCGGCCAGTTCTTCGGCCAAGGCTTCACTGAAGGACAACACGTAGGCTTTAGTGGCGTAATAAACCGCCATGCCGGGGCCGGGTTGAAAGGCGGCGGTGGAGGCGAGGTTGAGGATGCCGCCGCGGCGGCGTTCGACCATGCCGGGGAGCAATAGGCCGGTCAGGTGCGTGAGGCTGGTGATGTTGACCTGCAACATTTCAAGCTGCCGCACGAGGGGCAGTTCGACAAACTTACCCTGCGCGCCGAACGCGGCGTTGTTGACCAGCACGTCTACTTTGAGACCCGCGGATTGCAGGTGGGCGAGGAGCCGTGTGGGGGCTTCCGGGTGCGCGAGGTCGGCGGTAATGACTTGGGCTTGGATCTTATGGGTTTTGCGCAAGTCAGTCGCCAGCGCTTCGAGCGCATTCCCTTTGCGGGCGACGAGCACGAGGCGGCAACCGTCGGCGGCGAAGCACCTGGCCAGTTCAAGGCCAATGCCGGACGACGCTCCGGTGACAAGGACGGTTTCTACGCTCATGGCCTCCAGCTAAGCTTATGGCGCCCGTTTTGGCAACCGTGCAGAAGGTTTGCAATGGTTTAGGGCGCGTCCGTCCTGCTGCCCAACTACCTAGCACTTGAAGGGTTAGCACTATTTGCGGGACAACCCGACCCACGTTTCTTACCCTGCGGGGGAATGCATAAAGGCAAAGTTCGTTTTCGTCG
>Ga0326727_10009585_pt1 | contig 23710 bp, 16 predicted proteins | sample MB2enrmetagenome_FD_207643 | JGI IMG/M metagenome (GOLD analysis project Ga0326727, IMG submission 207643) | Lab enriched peat soil microbial communities from McLean, Ithaca, NY, United States - MB29MY | ecosystem: Environmental > Terrestrial > Soil > Wetlands > Peat | place: USA: New York... | reverse complement strand
TCCAAAACGGAGATCACTCAGGGTCGTGAAGCAATTGGACCAACTTGGACCAAGCGGGGAAGAGAGGCAGGCTGTAAGTTATTGATTCTATGGTGGACGCGGTAGGAATCGAATCCGCTGGACAATGTAATTTCAACAACTTACAACGCAGCAGATGGCACGATGTACAGTTTTCAGCACCTCGACGCAGCGGCAACGGCACGGGAATGGCACGGTGGACTTGGGACCCGTGCTGAAGTTTTCTCACCTTACGCAACCGGCGTTTCTGGACGTTTTCAGAGGTAAACAAACGTCTGCCCGAAAGTCTTTTTCAGGCGTTCAAGTGTCTTCCGAATCTCTTGGCTCCGCATGACCTTGGAATTCCGCAGCATCAGATGGTAAAAACTCGCCCACATCACAGTGGCATCGTCAAAACGAATGTCATCTTGAGGACCAATGACGGAATAGCACTCTTCATCTGGATTCACAGCATTGCTGAAAGCCGGACTGACGACACCGCAAGCCGAAACGAAAAGCCTGCGCTCAGGCAGGTAGTGGCGAATCTCCTCGCCAAACTCATCAAAGGGTACATTGTCGAGCGTGAGACAGACGTGAGTTGGACTCCCGTGACAAGAGAGGTGCAAATACCTCAGCTTGGAATCGTAGAACTGCTGAAAAACGTCATCGGTCAGCTCTTTCCAAGTCCGCACATAACAGTACTTCGCCTTCTTCCCGCTGAGGGTGAGCATATCCCTCAAAATCTGCCCCTCGAATCGCTTCTTACTTTCGTCCTTGAAGCTGAGAGATTCGATGATAAAGACGCCCGCGTGAGTCTTATCTTCAGGCACAGTCGGGGTCACTTTACGCGCACGTTTCTTGCCGGTTACCATTTTCCCTCACACGATTGTCCGGTTTCCGAATACTTCACCAGCCCTCAATCGTCCCCCGGATTTGTTCGTGGACGTTCCTGCCCCGTTCATCTTTTTTGACGGCCATCAGGAACAAGGCTCTGCCGTTGCTCTTGCCCGCCCACACTTCGCCTAGCAGCTTCTTTTCCTTTGAATCGTCATTGGAAACGTAGTCCTTACCCTTGTACTCCACCACCAGCACGCGGCCATCAAGCAGCTCCGCCACAAAGTCCGGGTAAAAGCGGTCCGTAGAAGTCTGGAGCCAAAACGATGAATCAGGCTGGAGCGCCAGATTCCGCACCCAAGACTTGAGGCCCGATTGCGCGTCCAATGCCATCGCACAATCAAACTCTTCGCCGCTGCTCTCTAACTCTCCAACCATTGGGTAAAAGTGTTTGGGAAAGCTATTCCTGCCGCTGTAGAGCCATTTGGCAGGGTACACATTCGGGTCATACTGGAATGAAAAATCGAAGCTGGTTTCCGGCGCGGCGTTGGGGCCAAAGAGCATCTCTTGATACCCGGCGTTATATGCAACCGTGCGGCACTCATCCCGCTTTTCAGCCAGCTTGCGGGCCAGGATGAACTTCGCCCGCACCAGCAACGCCAAATCGAATCCTTTGCGGCCTAATAGCTGGTGAACACAGAGCCGGAGCCATCCGAGACTTGACTCTTGCCGAACATCCGGTTGCCGCAATTCCTTGTCCAGCCATCGAATCAGGTCCGTTTCCGTCCAATCCCCGGCAAGCAAATTCAAGTCGAGTTGTTGTTCACCTTTGAACGCATAGACCACCTTGCTGCCTTGCACGTCAAATTCAAACGTCTTTGATGTGTCGTTGAATCGGAAATCGCTCAGGTCAACCGCGCATTGGCTCAGGTCCCATGACGCGGCGTCTAGCACCAGTTCCTTATCGAACGGCAACAGCTCGCCTTCGTAGCGGACACAGAGCCGGGGAACCTCCAGCCGCTCACCACGCAACGCGGGCGCAAGGTGCGCTTCCTGCTCCGCAATGTAGCGCGTGATCTTCCGCTCAGTCTCAGCACGCTCCGCCTCCGGGACTGCCGCAAGCGCCGCCTTCTGAATCTCCGGCGTAAGCTGTCCATGCACCTCAATTTCGATTCGCCCCGGAGTCCCTGACTTCACCACGATGGATTGCCGCTCTATCTCTGTCAGTCCCTCCATCTTGAGCGGCTCCGCAACCGTCAGCCGTAACGGATTTTGCTGGAGGAAGAGGGGCAAGTCCGGTAACTTTTGCTGCACTTCTAGGTACTGCTCCGCCTCCGCCTCTTCAAAGCCCATTTTCTCAATCATGCAGGTTTCAAGCTGCTTTGCGGCCTCCAGGAAATTAGGGCTGGAAACGTGGGCATACGCTTTATTCAGCTCCGCCGCCTTGCGCCGTTTCGCATACGGCATCCGCAACACGCGGCCAAGCAACTGCTCTACGTCCCGGCTGCTCCCGATGTTGGCCGTGGAACAAAACACATAGGCAAAGGAACAATCCCAACCTTCCTTGAGTGCCTGTACTGTGATGACGGCTTCAATCTTGCACGCCGGGTCAAAAAGATTGATCTTGTCCAGGTCCCTTTGGTCTCCCGTCACAATCGCAATCTGCTCATCCGTAAGACGCTCACTGTCCAATAGGTATTGCTTCACGGCCTCTACATTCGCGGGCTTGTCCTTGTTCTCCGCCTGAATCAAGAGAATGGGGCGGATGTAGTCCGGCTCTCCGGTTGCCAACTCAGCAAGCCTCTTGCGCGTTCGGCAAGCATCCCCAATCGCTTCTTCCCAATTGCTCTGGTGGACGGTGAGCACGATGGGCAGCTTAATCATCTCTTCCGCTTTTAGCTCGGATGCGGACACGCGATACAAAACGTTGCTGCCTGTGCGCGGGTCCGTGTCCGGTGTTGCCGTCAGTTCAATAATGGCGGACGGTGAGAGCCGTTTCAGCGTGTCGAAGGTCAGAGACGTGCGGGCGTTGTGCGCCTCATCCATGATGACAAGTGGCTGGTGAACCATCATCAGGTTGGCAAACGAATACTTCACCTTGCCCGAACCTGCGCCGCTTTCGATGCGCTCAAGGCCGGGCAAATTCGTATTCAGCTTTGTGAAGTGATCTTCAAGCGCCTCTTTGTGCGCGTACACGTCCCGGCCTTCCGTGCTGGTGACGCGCAACGATTGAATGGTGCCCACCACAACGCATACGGCCTCCCGCATGTCTTGCGGTCGGATGTTCTCAATCTCCGATATTTCAAACACGCGCACACGGCCATCGAAGGCTTCATCCAAGGCCATGCGGTACGGATGCGCATTGTTCTTGAGCGCTTGTGCGGTTTGCGTCCGAATCGAATTGGATGGCACGAGCCAAAGCACAACGGGGTAGTCTTTTTCTATGTAACTTTGCGCCGCTACGCGAATCGAATACGCTCCCACAATCGTCTTGCCGCCGCCCGTGGGCAAGCGCAAACAGACATAGGGAATACTTTCCAAGTCCGGCACCTTGCGATAGAGCGGCAACCGGCCATCGGGCGGCTTCACCGTCTGGTGAAATGCTGTCTCGGGGTCTCCGCTCAGTCGTGCGGCCTCAAGGTACTCTTTCAGCTTCGCTAGCGTAGCCTCTTGAAATTTCTTCAGCGTAATCATGGTCAACGCGCCTTCACATCGTATGGTGTCTGCTTGAACGTGATGCCAAGCTGAAGCAATGACTCGTTACTTAGCCTTGAACCTTCGCCATAGATAACCTTGGGGCCGTTGTGCGCGGGCAGCTCTGCAAGCAACCGGCGCGTAAGCACGTTGCCGCCGTCTGGCCGCTTGTCTCCGAGTATGCCGTTGAAAAGCAGATAATAGCCCACGCCCTCATGCACGCCCAAGAGAGGTGAGCGCCGCCTCGGGTGAGGCAGCGGCGTGCGCGTCTCCGCAAACCAGACATGCGCGGCAAGGTGCGCGAAACGGACAGCGGGATTGACTCGGCCCTCCTCATCGAAGATCGGACTGCCCAGTTTGTAGAAGTGGAATCCTCCACCGCCCTGCCAGCCTACGTCTTCAGAGATGCCGCCCTGCTCTCCGTCCACCACTTTCTTGAGGCGCGGTACGCAATGTGTAATTGCGTGTTCTCCCATCTCAATCCCGATGTAGCGGCGGTCCATCTTATGCGCCACGGCGGCGGTGGTACCGGAACCAAGAAAGCTGTCGAGCACAATATCTCCGGGATTCGATGCGATTACAACGGCCCGGTAGAGCAGCGATTCGGGCTTGGGCGTCTCAAAGGCCGCCTTTTCACCGAACAACTTTTCCAGTTCGCCGCTTGCGTGCTGGTTGAGGCCCACATCGCTCCAAATGGACGGTGCGGACATACCCTGCTTGGCTTCGTCTTTGAATAACTTCCGCATTGGGGTCGTTGCGGTCCCCTTGACGCCCCAATAAAGCCGATGATCGTCTTGAAGCCGTTGCATCTCTTCCTTGTTGTGACGCCAGCAAGTTCCTTTTCTGGGCCAAACATCTTCTCCGGTATACGGGTTCTTCACGGCGTAAAAAAGACTCTCAACGTAGCGTCCGCCTTTGCCGTTTGCCGTGGTGTCGATTTTTCGAAACGCTCCTCTCGGATCGGGACCCGATGGTTCCGAGAAAATTTGATACTGCGCATCGGCCTTCTCAGTGCGTGGCATGAGATTGAAGACTTCTTCGGCGCGGGTCTTCTTGGAATCTCCTACCCGACCGTTGGCCCAAACTAAAACATGGTCGTGAATAGAAGCTATCCTTCGGTCATTTGGCGGCCCGTCTCGCTTCTGCCAGGCGATGTCCAAAATGAAGTTCCTTCGGCCAAAAATCTCATCTCCTATGACCTTGAAGTAATGGGCTTCGGCGTCGTCAAGCGACACCCAAATGCTGCCATCTTCAGTGAGAAACTCCCGGAGCAATTCCAAGCGCGGGTACATCATCCCAAGCCACTGTGTGTGCTCCAAGTTGTCATCGTAGTGCTCGAAGGCGCTGCGCGTGTTATAGGGTGGGTCAATGAAGATGCACTTAACCCGGCCCGCGTAGAACGGTAACAGCGCCTTCAGCGCGTCTAGGTTGTCCCCTTGGATGAGCATGTTCTCTGAGCCGGGATCGCCGTAGGAGTGCTCCGGGACCGCCTCCAGCAGCCGGTACGGAACATGCGCGGACACCTTCTCATCTTCGCTTCGGGTTAGCCAATCAAGTTTGGGCATGGACGCATTGATTGTAATTTGTCGAGCGCCTCACGCCCCGGTGCGCTCCTAAAATCCAGCGTATCTCCGTAAGGACCTATCGCGTTTTCTTTCAAACACATGAGCCGCCAAACTGCATTAGTAGAGGGGAAAATGGGCGGAACGATTGCCGTCAACTCCCGGCGCTTGAGTTGGAGTGTATTGCGGGCGGAGAGGCACCTTGCGAGGGGCAACAGCGAAGCGGGATTCCGTAATGGGTCCAAGTCCTTCCGTTTCAATCAACTAACCCACAAAACTGCATAAGTGTAGGGCAAAGAGCGCGGGATTGATCGGGCAGTGAAGGGCATGAGCGGATACAACAAACGCCGTAATGGGTCCAAGTCCTTCCGATTCAGGCAACTAACCCAGTAAAGCACATAAGTAGAGGGCGAAAACGCCGTGGCTGTTGGAAAGCTGACCGCCCTCAGCGACTCCAGCGGCGGCGTTTTGCCCTCACATCAGAAAGGGTGGATTCAATGATTCAGGGAACACGCATTAAGCCGGGGATTGCCGGGACGGAGGGCAAGTGGGAGTACAAGCTGTGCCGGACAAACGTTGGCTCTGCGGTGACCGGCGAGAAACGCTGTGACCTCTGCAACGCTCCGATGCGCTTCTCACACACTGTCTACTTTCCGAGAGAGCTAGGCCGCATCCAAGGCTCTTGCTACAACAACCTTTTCGTGGGGGTCGATTGCGCGGTCCGTTTGATTGCCCCGGAAGACGCAGCCATCCCGCGCCTTGCTGAAAATGAGACGGCGCGGAAAGAGCGTTGGCGGCGGGATGTCTTCGGCACGCCGGGGACCTGCACAACCACCGTAGATGACCTGATTGAGAGAGGCAAGCTATGAACTTTCACGGCGTACACGAGGTCCGGTTGCTCCGTCCGTTCGGCGTTGCGGTGGGCTACTTCGATTCTTGGGACGCGGCTCTCCGCACGATTGAGAATGAGCCGTCTTCGTACAAGGCGGCCTATTTCACCCTCAACCCGATACAGCTACCGGCGGGGATTCCGGTCAACCCGCAAGCGTTGACGCCCTCACGCAACGCGGCGGGAGCGTCCGACATTGCGCGGCGCGTTGCGCTGCTTGTGGACTTGGACCCGCCGCGCCCGGCTGGCACCAACAGCACGGAGGCTGAGAAGCAAGGCGCACGGGAGCAAGCGGAGCAAGTGCGCGCATACCTCAAGAGCCGGAATTGGCCGGAGCCGATGCTTAGTGACTTCGGCAACGGCTGGCACTTGCAGTACGCAATCGACCTGCCCAACGATGAAGGCGCAACGGAGTTGGTGCGCGGCGTATTGGCGCGGTTGCACCAACTTTTCCCGCTGGTGGACGCCGGTAACTTCGATGCGCCGCGTCTGTGCAAGCTGTACGGCAGTTGGGCGCGGAAGGGTGCGCACTCGGAAGAGCGCCCTTGGAGGCGTTCCGCGATTGTGGAGGAAGGCAGCGGCGCAATCTTAACAGAGCAACAGCTCCGTGCATTGGCCCCCGCACCGTTGACCGTACCGGCCCCGAAGAAAGCGGACGATGTGAAGCTGTCCAGCTTGCTCGGATTCCTGGACTACTACGGCGTTGGCTTGCGCTCGGAGCCGCGTGAGGTCACGGGCGGATGGCAAGTTGAGATTGAGTGCCCCTGGAGTGATGAGCACAGCGACGAAACGCGGCGCGATACGGTTGTTTCGTTCATTGCCGGGCTTGGCAACGGCTTCAAATGCTTTCACTCGCATTGCGTTCAACGGCATTGGCGTGAGTTGCGGGATGAGCTGGAGCGGCGGAATCCCGGCTTGGCTCCGTACTTCGGCAAGTTACCGCCGATGACGCACAGTGACATTGCCCGCACCTTCGTGGAATTGCATGACGGCATTGTGCGCATCTACGACCTGGAGAACGCAACCGGCGTTTGGATTCCGGGCAAGCGTTGGGCGTTGGGGGACCCCGGAGATGCGCTGCTCCGCAAGGCAATCAGGCGCTACCTGGATGAGTTGCATGACCGCTACAGCACACCGGAGCCGGGACAGCGGGAGGCACGGCGGGCGCTCAAGCAAGCCGCGTTTGTGAGCGGCGTTTTGTGCGAGGTCAAGCCGTGGCTTCCGCCAAAGTCAAGCCGGGACTTCGATGTTGACCCGGCGATTCTGCCATTGCCGAACGGCTCAGTTGCGGACTTGCGGGCTGGATTCATCCGGGAGATGCGGCGTGAGGATTGTCAGACCAAGCGCATCCCCGTTTTGCCCGCTGATGTTGCAACGCCGCGTTGGGACCGCTTTCTCCGTGAAATTACGTGCGGGGATGATGAGCTTGCCGCGTACATTGAACGCTTGATGGCACTCAGTATCACAGGGCTTGCCTTGCATCTTCTGGTGATCTTCTACGGGCGCGGGCGCAACGGCAAGGGCGTGCTCTTGCGGTTACTGGAGAAGATGGTTGGCACGGACCTATTTGCTGCTTCCTTGAGGCCGGAGGACATTGAGTATCACCGTGGGTCCGAAGATCGCAACAAGCGCCTTATGGGGCGGCTGAGAGGCAAGCGGCTGGCCTATACGGGCGAGACTGTGAGCGGCAATCTGGATTGGACGCTGCTCAAGACACTCACGGGCGGAGACACACTCGCCGGGGCTGACCTTTACAAGAACACGGAAGGCTTTCAGCCATCGCACACGCTGGTGCTGACAACGAATGACCGGCCCAAACTACCGGCTACCGTGGCCTTCAAGGAACGGCTCCGCTTTGTTCCGTTCCGGGGTGACTTCAGCAAGTCCAAGGACTTCACGCTTGAAGATGACCTTGCGAGTGAGAGACCGGGCATTTTGTGGCGGCTCATCAAGATCGCACCAGCCGTCTTTGCGAGGGGTGATGCGCCGCCCGTGGCTGTGCGGGATGCGACGGATGATGTGATGGACGAAAACGATGTAGCACGCCCATTCATCGAAGCGTGCCTTGTGGATGACCCGGACGCCGTGACTCCACTTGCCGACATTGAATCGGCGGTTAGGCAGTGGATTGGCGGCGTTGTGTTGCCGGGAGACGGACAGCATGACCGCATCATTCAGGGCGTCAAGGCCAAATGGGACCACGGGCGCAAGCGTGTTGCCGGTAAAGCAAACCCCGTGCGCGGGCTGCTTGGAGTGCGGTTGGTTTCATCGTGAGTCTGTGCCATCTGTGCCGGGCACAAAGCATTGTTTGGGTTTAGGAAAATAGGTCATTCACTATGAACAACATACGGCGCAAACGATGGAGACCGGCGGCACTGTGTCACCCACCTAAGACGTGCCGAGCGCAATAGGACGGGGGCGGGATCAAATGTCAAGCAGGGTTTCAAGGAGAGCACACCAGTAGTGATTCCGCCATATGAACGGGAATAAATCCCATTTTGTAATCCGTTGCAATCACACGCCTTAGACAGATTTTGAAAACAGGGTGCGGGAGAGGCATCCGGAAAGAGAGATTCGACGATGCAAACCGAATGGCTCACTGCAAACGAGGCGGCTCAACACTTGAAGGTCAAGCCCCGGACCATCCTTGTCTGGGCCAAAGAAGGCAGGATTCCCGGACACCCGTTGTCTGGTGCCCGGCGTATCACATGGCGCTTCTTGAAGGCGGAGCTAGATGCTATGCTGGCCCTGCCATCTGCTGCTGAACGTGGGAGGATTCAATGCGCAGCAGAATAAACACGGGAAGCGTTGTACAGGACAAGCGCGATAAGATTTGGCGCTTCTACTGGTGGGAGAACGGCAAGCGGCGATCTAAGGCACTTGGCCGTTTTAGAACAAAAGGGGCGGCGTGGTCTGCTGCAAAACCGCTGAGGGAAGAGGTAGAGTCTCAAGCGGGCGTCAGCGCACCAGCCGCACCAACGGTCAACAGTCTGATTGAGCGATACAGGACCGAGCGGATGCCAACTCGCATCGACACAAAACGGACATACGAGGCTTGGATTCACAATCACATCATGCCGCAATGGGGTGACTGTGCAATCACGGAACTGGAGCCGCGCCCCGTTGAGTTGTGGCTTGGGGCTCTCTCACTCGCACCGAAGAGCAAGACGCACATCCGGGGTCTGCTCCGCAATCTTTGGGACTTTGCCGCATGGAGCGGTGACGTGCCAAGAGAGCAGCGCAACCCGATGGAGCTGGTGAAAATCAAGAGCGCATCCAAGCGGGCATCTGCGCCCCGGAGCCTCACCGTTGAGGAGTTTCAGCAATTCGCGCAGCATCTTACGGAGCCGTTTCGCACGGTTGCCTTGCTGTGCTGTTGCTTGGGCCTTCGCATCAGTGAGTGTCTTGCTCTGAAATGGTCAGACGTGGATTGGCTCAACGGAAAGTTGCAAGTCGAGCGCGGAATTGTCTGTCAGAATGTCGATGAAGTCAAAACATCGGAATCACGCAAGGAATTGGTGATTGCCGGTGAATTGCTCATGGCCTTGCGGACCTGGAGGCAAGCGGCTCAATTCTCTGCGCCGGATGATTGGGTGTTTGCTTCGCCGTTCAAAATCGGGCGTCTTCCTTGGTCGTATGACCAAGTTTGGCGCGTGTATCAGAAAGCGGGGAAAGCAGCCGGAATCGGCGGACTGGGGACACACAGCTTGCGTCACACGTTCCGCACATGGCTTGGTTCCGTGGGCACTCCTGTAGGCGTACAGCAACGTCTGATGCGTCACGCAGACATCCGCACCACGATGAACATTTACGGGGATGTTTTCACGCCGGACATGGCCGAAGCGCAAAACAAGATCGTTGACCTTGCGCTCAACGGCACGGGATTGGCACGGGAAGCTGCCTAACTTGTTGATTCTTGGTGGACGCGGTAGGAATCGAACCTACAACCTGTCGGTTAAGAGCCGAATGCTCTGCCAGTTGAGCTACGCGTCCAATCTTGGAGTGTAAACCGTGGAGAGAACCTTTCACGCGGTCGGGCAGACAGAATGTTCCCGCCGACCCTTGACGAATATAGCACAGACCGGGACCAGATTCCAAAGGCTGCGGAAACGCTCAAGCCGATCGTAACATCCGCCAAAAAACTGAGTTGAAGACGCGAGCGTGTGCAGGAAAGAATGCGGATGGCCAGCTCTTAGAAAGTAAAAGCCAGGCCGCCGCTGATGCCGCGCTGGTCCTCGGCAAACACCAGAATCGAACCGTCGCTTAACAGGTAGGGTTGGTAGCCCTGCGCAAGCAGGTTGCGCAGATCGAGCAGTGCCTCAAAGCCGCTTGTCCCTTCGCCGCGAAGCCGAATCGGTTGGCGAAGGTGAAGGTTTAAGTAGGGCTCCGCGGCATTCTCCGCGTAGGGAGCCACAGCGGTAACTGTCTCTTCGGGCTGCCAACTGTAGCTGGCCCGCCATCGTGTTCCGCTACCGTCGAGCGTGCCCGAAAGCGAGATGGAATAAGTCTGTGCCCGCCGCGGACGCGCTGCGGCAAGCATCGCCGTCATATTCGCAGCCGGAAGCGAAAGCGGCTGCCCTGCAGTTGACAACGCAAGCGCTTCGCCGTTGGCATAGCTGAGGCGAATGTGATTGCCGCCGGGCAGCCGGCGATCCGCACTGGCCGCAAATCCTGCATTTGAGAAGCCGGGACCTGCCGCACGCAGAAGCCCGCTTGCGCGGTCCACTAGGAATGCACTGGAATCGGCAGCCGCATCGCCTGGTGCAAAATGGCCCATTGCCTCAAGAACGGGATTGTCAATCTTGTCGGCGAAGACCACAAAACTCATGCCCGAGGCGTCCGTGCGGCGCTCCCAGGCGATCTCCTGGTGCAAGCCGTGCTCCATCGCCAGATTGCCGTTGCGCACAGAAAGCTGAGGCATCCAGGCCTGCGCCTCGGTTTCGTCCGCATGATGCACGCCCGGCGCCATTGTCGCCATCCGGTAGCGGACGACGCTGTCGCCCTTGCGCCAAGCCACCGAGGCGAATGGCAAAGCCGCGGCCAAGGTGTTCGCGGCCGTGCCGTCGGAGCCAAAACGCGCCAGCATCTGTGTCAAGCCCACCTCGCCCTCGAATTCGTCGCCCAGATTCATCGTCTCCCAGGTGCGAATTGCGGCCTCGTCCAATCTATTGGCGCCCCCGCTATCGATCTCCGGGTGAATGGCAACGGCCGCCACGGATTGAACCGACCCGGCAAATCCAAGATCCTGGCGGAAGCCAAGCATCGATTCCATGGCGGCATCGGTATTCGGAGCGAAATCCACGCTCGCCAGCAGTTCGCGGCTGTTGGATGGCGTCTCTTCGACCGCCGTGGAGATACGCTCGCCGCTCTCGCCGAATGTTCCTTCTTGCCCGGTAGCCATCAGGCGAGCCTTCAGCTTCGGATGGGCCCCGGAACCGTCGGTCACAACCACCAACGGCCCATCCTCGAGCCAGCGCAGCAGCGGGCGGTTGGCGGCTGAGCGCAACGTCCATTTCCAATCGTCCTTTTGGGCGTTGCTGGCCCGCGGCTCCGCCGGCAGCCACTGCATCACTTCATAGAGGGTACTTAGCGTCAGATTGACGACGGTACCGGTGCGGACGCGGACGTTTTCCCGTAGCGACGGCAAAAACGACGTCCCCATGGCCTTCAACGCATACCGGCCGGGAAGCACCGATCGAAAGACAAAAAGCCCTTTGCTATCGGTGTTGACGCTGGCAATTACACTCAGGTCGGGACGCATCAACTCGACCACCGCGCCGATCTGTCCCACACCGGCGGAGTCGCGTACCAAGCCTGAGATCGATGCTTGTGCGGCAGCGTGATCTGGCGCGCATAGGCTCACAACGCTCCATGTGGCCATCAGCGCCGCGAAAACAACGAGTTGGGACTTGCGCATCATCACCATGGGCAACCTGGCGACGTCATCTGGCAATACAGTTGCAATTTTCAACCTGCGCGGGTGTCCGAATCTTGCGTCCGATAGCCCTGTTGCGCTTGATGCATACTATTCCACGACAAATGGTGCCGATTGCGCAATCTCTTGTTTTGAGATTGTGTCATTTACTTTGATCGTAACCTTGTACTTTCCCGGTTCAAGCCCGGCCATGGGCAGCGATTTCTCCACCGTCAACTGATCGCTGTGTGCCCCCAAGTCCTTTGATTCCAGTTGTTTCTCAAGAATCACTGTGCCGGTTCCGGCCTGGGAAATCTGGTAAGTGACCGTTGCCTGGTTGCTCTTGGTCGCGTCGTCGATCCCCAGATTGTAGACCTGCATCCAGAAATTGAGCATCTGGCCGCGCTTGAAGTTGACGGGCGTAGCCGCGTTGGCGGTTACCCGCGGGCAGATATGCGTATTGCCGATCACGCATGAGCCTTCGCCGATCTCACGTGAAGACACCGTATTCATCTCATCGGCAAGGATCAGCGATGACGTAGCCAGCTTTTCGTCGTTGTAGGTGGGCACTTCAAGACTGCGGCCATAGATTCCGATGTGATCCGGATTATTCACGTCCTTGATGGCAATATCCAGCCGATACAAGCCGGGCAGCAGGGGCAGCGCCTTCCAGTAGACCGATCGATGATTCAGACTCTTTTCCAGCAATTCCGCCGGTTCCTCGACCGAGACTGTATCTTCCTGGCTCTGCACCGTCTTGTGGGTGAGTGTCGTCACCTTCATCAGGATGTTCACAAAGCCCTTTGACACGCCGTCCTTGGTCACAAAGGTAATGTCGCGATTCCTCAACTGCACCGTCACCGGAACCAGAACCGTGCTGTCGGTCACCTTGATGAAGTCGGTGCGCACGTCGAACGGGAACGGCGGCCCTGTCATCAGCTTGTGCTCTGAAATAAAATTGTCCAGGTCGGTGAACTTGATGGGCGGCGGAGCGAACAGCTTGGCCGCCAGCGCGATACGGTCGAATTGCTTGCCTTCCTGGACGGAGGACATCGGTCCGTTACCCAGGGTCTCAATTCCGCCCTTGAAGCGGTCAGCCTGTTTGGACATGCCCATCTGTTCCCACTGGGTCTGGCCGGCTCCGGGGGTGTGCGCGAGCGCGTCCTTTTCGCCGCGATCGATGGAGAAGTGATAGTCGCCGCACATGCAGGTATCGACAAACTCTATGTCGATGTTCTCGCCGATCCCCTCCAGGTACCGGTAGTGCCAGGTTTCGAAGGGGAACGTTGCGGTTGTTCCGCCTCCTTCATCGTACGGCCGTTCATACATGCCGCCCGAGGGGTGCGCCTCGATCGAGTCCGGCTTGCCGAAGGAAATATAGATGTGACCGCGATCGGTCTTCCAGCCCGGCTTGCCCGCCGCAAAGTGCTCATTGGCATAGGCGATGCGCCGGTAGTGCTCCTCGCGGAATTCGTTCTCGGGGGAATCGGGATCGGGATTGCGGCGCAGCCAGAACTGCTCGATAAAGGCGTCGCGCTCCTCGTCGTTGCTCAGGTTCTTGAACGCCCGGGCCTCTTCGTCGGAGATGATCCACACCACATCCTGATTGAGCCAGGTCTTGTAGGCGCCGTGAAGTTCCTTCTTCAGCTCGCGGTTGGCCTGGATCTTGTCCTTATCGGAGCGCTCACGCTTCAGGGGATCCGGCTCCTCTGCCTGACCCGAAGCCGGCTGCGCCTGTGGCTGAACCTGTCCCGCTTGTCCAGTCTGTCCCGGCGCCTGCTGACCCCGTAGTCCCGCCACAGCGGCGAATGCCAAGCCACAGCCCAGTGCGATAAACAAGAAGCATCTAATCTTGTGCGCCATTGCCTTCAAAACTCCTGCGAACCTTTATTCTACGGGTCCCAATCTGGCTGGGCAAGATTCCGTATGGAGTTGACTGCCTTTTGGACGTGAAAGGGCCGCAAATGTTACCCGGAAACCGCAAAAGAACGGGCGGATAAACGTCGCGAAGAAGATTTGAGACCCATCGCCCTGTCCACGCGTCCAAAAGGTAAGCATAGTCCTCAGAGGGCAACATTCCAAGCCTCCTCCGCGCGCCCCGCGGGCTGGCTGTGCCATTCGGGGTTTCTCTGGGGCGTCGGGCCCCTGCCCATTGGCTCCCTCGGAACCTCCGTGGCAGTGCACAATCGATTTTGCAGACACTTGGAACCATTCCGGTGGTTATTGCGTAAACTGGGAGTGGAGAGTCCTGGAGCACGAATTACCCATGAAAAAAATCCTCTTAATCGTTCTCGCCGTCCTGGTTACCGCCGGTTTAGTGTCCTATTTCATCTATAACCAGCAGTCCGGCTACACCAAGGTCCTCACCGCCAAGATCGCCAAGGAAGAATTGTCCACGGTAGTCAGCGGCACAGGTCAGATCAAGCCAGCTACCTATGTCGCCCTTGGCGCCAACGTAATGGGCCGCGTCACCCACTTCTACGTGAAAGAGGGTGACGTGGTGAAGAAGGGCGAAACCCTGGCGCAGGTCGAGAATGTGCAACAGGCGGCCAATGTCGCCGGCCAGGAAGCGGCCATTGCCGCCGCCAAGACCGATATTGCATCCTATATTGCCGCCGAGAAAACCGCCCAGGCCAACCTCGACCATGCCCAGGCCGATCTTGAGCAGAAGAAGCTTGATTGGGATCGTGCCCAGAACCTTTACAAAGCCGGCATCCTGTCCAAGCAGGACTTTGACTCCAAGAAGGCCGCCTACGACCTGGACGTCGCGTCGGTCGCCCAGGCCGTGGCCGGCATCAATCAGGCCAAGGCGCAGACCGATTCGGCGCGCGGCCACCTGGGAACACAGGTCGCAACTCTGCGCGCCAACCAGGACATGCTCGACAAGACCATCGCCACCGCGCCGTTTGACGGAATCGTCACCAATATGCCCGTTAAGGAAGGCGAAACCGTTGTGACCGGCATCCAGAACACGGCTGGCTCCACGCTAATGACCCTTGCGGATATGAGCGTTGTGACCGCTGAGGTCAAAGTGGACGAGACCGACATCGTCAATGTGCAGTTGGGTCAGCCCGCCGAAGTCACCGTCGACGCCATTCCCGGAAAGGTCTTCAAGGGGCACGTGACCCTGGTCGGCGATCAGGCGCTGCTGCGCTCCACCGGCCAGGCCACCTCTACCTCGACCACCGGCACTGAAGAAGCTAAAGACTTCAAGGTCGTGGTCACCCTCGACGACCCTTCGAGCGAACTGCGCCCCGGGCTCTCCACCACCGCCAAGATCACCACTGCGCACAAGTCCAGCGTGCTTTCCATTCCCATCCAGGCCCTGACCATGCACAACCCGGATGACGACAAGGCCAAGACCACCGGCGGCGTGCAGGCCGCTTCCAGCTCTTCCACACCCGCAAAGAGCGCATTGATCCAGGGCGTCTACGTCGTCGACAAAGACTCAAAAGGCAAGCTGCGCGCCAAGTTTATCCCCGTCACCACGGGCATCACCGGTTCGACAGACATCGAAGTAGTCTCCGGCCTTCATGAAGGTCAGGAAATCGTCACCGGCCCCTACAAGACCTTGCGAGCATTGAAGAACAATGCGCTCGTCAAGCGCGACACCCTCAAGCCGGTCGTGGCCGGATCCGGCGGGAACTCATAATGCACCTCTGGATGAGTCGACGATTTGAAAGGGCACAAGTTAATTCGGGCCGTGAATGCAAAACATGAAGGCGGGCTGAGAATGCAAAACATGAAGTCCGGCCGTGAATGCAAAACATGAAGGCGGGCTTTACTCGCTGCGGCGAGAGGAAAAACCTGTTCGGGCGGTAGGCCAGGGATTCATCCCTGGCACAGATTCAACGGAATCAATGAGGGCTTTAGCCCCTGTGGTTTGCTTTTTGCCGCTCTTGACACAGAACAGGCCTTTCCTGCAGCCTGTTAAGTTCTTGAGCAGACAAAGGATGAGAATCGATGGCTCTTGAGAGCATTGGCAGCGAAGAACTTGTGCAATCGGCGGCGCAGCCGCAAGGCGATATCATCGTCGTCGAAGACCTATGGCGCACCTACGATATGGGCTCCGAGCAGCAGGTACAGGCCCTGCGCGGCGTCTCCATGCGCATCAAGCGCAACGAGTATGTAGCCATCATGGGTCCCTCGGGCTCCGGCAAGTCCACCCTCATGAACCTCATCGGCTGCCTCGATACGCCCTCCAAGGGCCGCTACTGGCTCAACGGCCAGTTGGTCAGCGACCTGGACGACGACCAGCTCGCGCGCATTCGCAATAAAGAGATAGGCTTCGTCTTTCAGACCTTTAATCTGCTGGCCCGCGCCACTTCCCTCCACAACGTCGAGTTGCCCCTCATTTACAACGGCACGCCCGCGGCCGCACGCATCGCCCGCGCCAAGGAGTCGCTCACCGACGTCGGCCTCGAGTCGCGCATGAACCACAAGCCCAACGAGCTCTCCGGTGGCCAGCGCCAGCGCGTGGCCATCGCCCGGGCCCTCGTCAACCATCCCTCCATCATCCTGGCCGACGAACCCACCGGCAACCTCGATTCCAAGACCGGCCTCGAGATCATGGCCCTGCTCGATACCCTGCATGCCCAGGGCAACACCATCGTGCTTGTGACCCATGAGCCGGACATCGCCGATTACGCCCATCGCATCGTCCATATCCGCGACGGCCAGATCTTCTCCGACGAGCTCTCCAAGCGCCATCGCTAAATCCAGCGCCTACAGCCGCAAGAGCCCTCGCAATCTTAGAATTCCTGAACTCAATGAACCGAAGAGAATCTCATCTCTTCGGTTCATGCTTTTTGCCCCCTCGCCGATAAGACAACTGTTGGCCTGCTACAACGTTTGAGGCCCGGGAGGCGACTCAAGTTGAAATCCATCCACATCGCCTCCCAATTTCAACCCGGCACCACGCCTGTCAATCTCATGGACGTGGACTCCCCGCACCCAACCCATCTTGTCGGCATCAGCGCCGCCTGGCGTAAGCTCATCACCCAGGCCGATATGGCCGCCCCGCACATCACGGTAGCCGCGATTGAAGGCGAGCCCGGCTCCGGAAAGCAGACTCTCGCTCGCTATCTCTTCGGCCGCTCGCACCTCGCTGCCTCGACCTTCCAGCGCCGCGACGCCCGCGAATGGCTGGTCGCCGACGCCGACCCCGCCACTCTTGGCGGTTTCACCTATCTCGATCGCGTCGACCTGCTCGCCCCCCCTGGCCAGGGCCTGCTGCTCGGCGTCCTCAAAAGTCTCCAGGACCGTCCCCCAGGCCGCGCCGTCCTACTCGCCTCCTCGCAAACCTCGCTCCGCCAGATGGCCGGTCAGGGGCTGCTCTTGCCCGACCTTGCCTTTCGCCTAACCGCCGTCCGCTTCGCCATTCCACCCTTGCGCCAGCGCCGCGAAGACGTCGCCTCTCTCGCCCAGTCCCTTCTCGACCGCATCTGCCTTCGCTATCAGCAGCGCTCCGTCATCCTCGGACCCGGCACCCTCGCCCGGCTGCTCCAGCACAACTGGCCCGGCAACGTCCGCGAACTCGCCTCCGTCCTCGAAGCCGCCCTGCTTGAAGCAGAAAACGGCATCATCCGTCCCAACGATCTCGCCCTTTCCAGCGCCCATGAAATGCAATCGGAAATCGCGCCCGACATCCACTCCGCCGCCCGTACCGAAGACCTTTCCCTCGACGCCATCATCCGCCACCACGTCCAGTACGTCCTCGAACTCAACCGCGGCAACAAACTCCGCGCCGCCCGCCAGCTCTGCATCTCCCGCTCCACGCTCTACCGCATCCTGGGCAACGAAACCATCCTCGCCCACTAAACAACCCCCGCCTGTCATCCTGAGCAATCCATAATCGCCTGTCATCCTGAGCGACCAATAATCGCCTGTCATCCTGAGCGACCGAAGCGCAGCGAAGGAAGTCGAAGGACCTGCGGTTGGCTGTCATCCTGAGCGACCGAAGCGCAGCGAAGGAAGCCGAAGGACCTGCGTTTGCTTTTTGGTCCCGATTCCCTATTCCCTACTCCCTGCCTCTGCCCTGCTTCCGCCACTCCGCCATTTCCCCCATCGTCTTTCCATCGATCGGAATGATCCCGTATACCAGCTTGCAGCCCATCGCCTGCGCCACCCGGTCCATCGAGTTCAGCGAGATTGTGCCCCGTCCCTCGCTCTGTTCCAGCCGGAACACTCCGCTGCGGTTCACCTTCAGCTCCCGCGCCATCTCCGCCACTGGAATTCCCATCACCTGCCGCACCCTCCGCAACAACTCCTGCGTGGGATTCTCCTGCCTACTCGCCTGCCTGTAGAACCGCAGTTCCTCGTCCAATTTCCTTCGCGCCGATTCCCGTTCTCCATTCCGCATCGCCCCATCCTCCTGGAATCGTGCCTCTCCATCCGCACCATTCACGCTTCCACTTTAAGAAAAAGAGCCAAAATCATATGCAAAAACGATCGTCTCCGAAATGTTTTGCTTTCGTTTAACCACCCCGACAGCGATTTTTACCGGTTTCCGCTCCCTCTCAAACCTGCATTCCTGCCCATCGGCGCATGTTTCTGCCGCTTGTGAGCTTGCGCCCCGCCCTCAACCCGGCGATTGATGCGGGCGCCCCATATTTCGCTCGTTTTTGGGCGATGGGTGTGAGGCCTGCAAGCTAATCGCATGAATGAATCCACATCCTACCGCGCCCTTGACAATCGATAGTCGAGCGTCTACCATCATTCCGATTTTGAAGGTCGATTGTCTTCTATGACGAAACAACCTCAGCCGCGGATCGGAGTTCTTCAGGGCACGCTGGACATGCTCATCCTTCGCACGCTTCTTTATGGACCGGCACACGGCCATCAGGTCGGCAAGCATATTCAGCGCACTACGAACGAGTTTCTACAGATGCAGCACGGCTCGCTGTATCCCGCGCTCCACAGGCTGGAGCGGCGAGGATGGGTGACGTCGAAGTGGGAGATGGCCACTGACCGCAACCGGGAATTCAAGTACTACCGGCTGACAGAAAAGGGCCGAAAGCAGCTCGTGGTCGAAGAATCGCAATGGAAGCAGATGGCCGATGCTGTGGCACGAGTCATGTGGCCCGCGGTCGAGGAGAGCTGAGATGAAATGGTGGCAGATCGGAAAACGGGAAGCGGACCTGGAGCGCGAGCTTCAGTCCGATCTGGAACTGGAAGCGGAAGAGCAGCGCGAGAATGGTCTTCCGGGAGAAGAAGCGCGGTATGCGGCTCGGCGCGCTTTTGGCAACGCCACGCTGATCCGCGAACAGACACACGAAGCCTGGGGTTGGGCGGTGTTTGAGCGGTTGCTGCAGGATCTCCATTTCGCATTGCGCGTTCTTACCAAGAGTCCTGTCTTTGCTGGAATTGCCGTTCTCACTTTGGCCATCGGCATTGGCGCCACAACCGCCATTTTCAGCGTGGTCAACGGCGTCATACTGAAGCCTCTGCCCTACTCCGATCCGGAGATGCTTGTCCATGCGGGCCTCAACCTGCCTGGCATCGACCAGTTCGACTGGCCGCTTTCTCCGCCCGACTATTTCATCTTTCGTGAACAGAGCCGGACTTTTCAAGACATTGGTCTTTATGCCCTGGGAATGAACTCCACCGGCGTGCCGGCCAACGTCACCGGTCTCGGAGAGCCGGAGCACGTATTGGCCGCTCGCGTGACCGATGGGCTGCTCCCGGTCTTGGGGGTCGCGCCTCTGTTCGGACGTCCTTTCACGCGGGCAGACGATTCGCCCGGCAGTGCGGAGACGGTAATGCTCACCTACGGCTATTGGCAGCGCAAGTTCGGCAACAACCGCTCGGTGATCGGAAAAACCATCGACATCAATGGCGCGCCGCACGTGATTGTCGGCGTGTTGCCGAGGGACTTCCAGTTTCTTGACAGGACCAATCTCGCCTTCTTCCTACCCTTGAAGCTGGATCGGGCAAGCACCACCCTGGGAGCGTATATTTACCCGGCGATCGCTCGCCTCAAGCCGGGCGCTACCCTGGCTGAAGCCAACGCAGACGTCGCTCGCATGATTCCCATCGCGCTTCGCAGCTTCCCGGTGCCCACGGGCTTTAGTCCTAAACAGTTCGAAGAGCTTCGCCTTGAGCCAAACCTGAAGACTCTGAAGCAGCAAGTGATCGGCGACGTGAGCAAGGTCCTTTGGGTTCTGATGGGGGGCATTGGATTGGTGCTGTTCATAGCCTGCGCCAACGTTGCCAACCTTCTTTTGCTCAGAACCGAAGGCCGTCAGCAGGAGTTGGCGATTCGCGCGGCGCTAGGGGCAAGCCGAAGCCGCATCGCCGCGGGGTTACTTGCCGAGAGCCTGATCCTGGCGGCTGGCGGCGGGTTGCTGGGCCTGGCACTCGCGTACGCAGCCCTGCGAGTCCTCATCGCAATGGCGCCCGTGGGTCTGCCTCGCCTCAATGAAATTGGCATCGACGGCGGTGTGCTGCTTTTTGCTCTCGCTGCGTCATTGGCTGCAAGCGTAGTCTTCGGTTCCGTCCCGGTCTTCAAGTATGCCGGACCGGGAATCGGAATGAGAGTGCGCGAGGGCGGACGTTCCATGAGCCAGAGCCGGGAGCGGCATCGGTCGCTCAGCGTGCTGGTCATCGTTCAGGTGGCGCTGGCGCTGGTCCTGCTGGTCAGTTCGGGACTCATGATTCGCACCTTCCGGGCTCTTACCAAGGTCGATCCCGGATTCGCCGCGCCTGCCCAGCTTCAAACCTTTCGTGTCGACATCCCCGAGACCCAGGTGAAGGAACCATTGCGCGTGTTGCAGGCCGAAGATGAAATCTCGCAGAAACTGGCCGCCATTGCGGGCGTTTCGTCGGTCGGAATCGGTATCTCAGTGCCCATGGACGCGAGCGATAACGTTGACGCCATGTTGATAAAGGATCGTCCATCGGACGGCCAGCTTCCTCCAACTCACCGGGTCTTCTTCGTCTCGCCACGATTTCTTATGACCCTGGGCACACCGCTGATCGCCGGCCGCGATTTCACGTGGAGCGACATCTATAACAAGGCGCCGGTGGCCCTTGTCTCCGAGAATTTCGCGCGCCAGTATTGGGGCAATCCCGCAAACGCCATCGGCAAGGAAATCCGCCCATCCAACAAGGAGGATTGGCGTCAAATTATCGGCGTTGCGGGAGACGTTTATCAGAACGGCGTAGACCGCCAGGCCCCCTCTTCCGTCTATTGGCCGATCTTTATGCCCAGTTACCAGGGTCAGCAGGCTTACGGAGTCAAGCGCGTTGTCACCTTCGTCATTCGCAGTCCGCGCGCCGGTTCCGAAGGCCTGGTGAGTGAGATCAAGCAAGCAGTGTGGTCGGTGAGCTCCAGTCTTCCCCTGGCCGAAATCCACACGCTCGACTACTACTACTCCAAGTCAATGGCGCGCACCTCGTTCGCGCTCGTGATGCTGGCATTGGCCGGCAGCATGGCGCTGCTGCTGGGAATTGTGGGACTCTACGGCGTGATCGCCTATTCGGTATCGCGGCGCACCCACGAGCTTGGCGTTCGCATTTCGCTTGGAGCGCAGAGAAGCGATGTTCTCAAGCTCATTCTCGGCCAGGGAGTGATGCTGACCCTGATCGGCGTGTGCATCGGAATTGGCTGCGCGCTCGCTGCCACCCGATTCGTATCGACTCTGCTCTACGGCGTAAAGCAGAATGATCCCCTTACGTTTGCAGTCGTCTCCGTGCTGCTCATCGTCGTTGCCGTCCTCGCCAGTTACATCCCCGCTCGCCGCGCATCTAAAGTGGATCCCATGGTGGCGCTCAGGTATGAATAGTGCTCCGGTGTGGGATTGGCGGGGCGACCCAGGTATTGTCCGCGCCCCGCCCATTCAAAAAGAGCCGGTCATCCTGAGCAGTCAATAATGGACTGTCATCCTGAGCGGCCGGAGCGCTGCGAAGGAAGTCGAAAGCCTGCCCTGAGCAAGGTCGAAGGAGACTCGCGGTTGCTGTTTCGTTGCTTTGAAAGGGCGCGAGTTCAATAGGCTGCCCTGAGCCAAGCCGAAGGGCGCCGCGACCGTCCGCTAAATGAAGGGTACGGGCTTCAGCCCCGGAGGCATGCGTTTCGGGGCCTGCATTTGCTTTTCTCCGCTTTGAAGCGTCACGACGCCTTCAGACGACACGCCTTGTGTCAGGGCATGACTTCAGTCATGCCGAAATGGCCACAAAATAGCGGTCGGGTTTTAACCCCTGAGGGATTCAAACCGAAATTCGCCGACCCAGGATTGTGCATAGTCAGGTCAGCGAACACTGGCCGACTTTCGGGTACCTATCGCCGACGCTTCTTTGCTTGGGGAGCCGTCAAGACAAACTCAGTCGCTCGGTAAAGCTGTGCACCCGGTATCGCCGCAGACCCGTCGGTGACAAAGGCGACGCTGTATCTCGCCCTCGTTATCCCGACGTAAAGCTTGGCCCGTGAGCCCGCGATATACCGACAGTCGCCGGTTTTTAACCAGCGATTTCCCAGCCCATGCGGGAATATAATTACGCGGTCAAAGCTGAGCCCCTTCGACTCGCCAAAATTCATGGCGCTGAGGTTGTGACAATCCGTTCTTATATCCAGCCGCAAAACCTGCGGCTGGTAGTCGCGAACATAGGTGTCGACTTCCGAGTGCTGAACCAAGAAAATCCCTTCATGCCCTGTTTTGACTTGAGACTTCGAATTCGTGCGCGGCTCTTCTGGAAAGAGGCTGTCAGCTAGATTAGCAATTTCTTGATTGCAGCGGTAGGTGTCGTACTGATAAGTGATTGTAGAAAGTCTCTTCTTTTCCCATTGGCGGAACTTCTTAATGATTTTGACCCCTCTGAACGGTTCATTTCTGGGCGAGTTATTGGTGGAAAATGTCGCCTGGCGGTGATCGCCGACCATAGTAAGCGGGATGCCTACCTTGAGCATCGTTTCGACAAGGTCGAGGTCGTACCCGGCAAGATCCTGTACCTCGTCAATGATGATGTGATCGAAGCGTTGCCGAAGCCGCTGCATGACCGCGCCGCCGGAAAGACGGTCGCACCGGCAGGCAAACTCCGACATCTTGTCGGAGTAGATCAGGCCCCTGCTCGTGCTGGAAAAGAAGTATCTTTCCAAGTTGGCTTTCTCCGTGAATTTGGCAGAACGATCATCTACCCAGGCGATACCGTCGACTCGATGATCGTAGAGCACCCGTCTGTACGGCCTCACGAGATCTTGCAGAAGGAAGGTAAACCAGGTCATCACCTCAATTCGCGAAGGGATCGCGGGGCAACACTCGAAGATCTTGCGCTCGATCTCGCGTCTGTTGTTACGGGTGTAGGTCACGAGAGCTAATCGTGATTGGGTTTCGGCAAGGGCTTGCCTGACGACTTCTGTCGTTTTGCCTCCTCCGGCGGCACAGATGACGATGTGGCTAGCTGATTGCATCGAGGATGTATTTCGGAGCGGTCCAGGGTGTCGATGTCGCGAAGAACTTCAGCGCGACGTCCGCCTTATTGTCTTTCATGTATTCCAACAATGCCGCATCGCCGTCGAAAGCTTTGCCCAGCACCTTCTCGATTACAGCCCTTCCATTAGCCTTGAGCATCTGCGGCTCAAGAGTGGGGCAGCCCCCGTCGGTATCGTAAAGGATGCGTATTCGGGGCTTGTCAAGGTAGTCCTGATATTTCTGCTTGAGAGCCGATACCCTACCGTCGTTGTCAGTCACGACCGTAACCGGGATGCTCATTAGATCAGCGATCTCAAGAAACCGTTTGAACGCCAGGGATCGGACAGAGATCACATCGATCCCGGCTTCGAGGGGCAGCACCCCGTGTTGCCTTTTATAGGCCGCTTGAACGATC
>Ga0326727_10009583_pt1 | contig 23715 bp, 23 predicted proteins | sample MB2enrmetagenome_FD_207643 | JGI IMG/M metagenome (GOLD analysis project Ga0326727, IMG submission 207643) | Lab enriched peat soil microbial communities from McLean, Ithaca, NY, United States - MB29MY | ecosystem: Environmental > Terrestrial > Soil > Wetlands > Peat | place: USA: New York... | reverse complement strand
TGTGATAGCGTACGCTTTACAAAAGTGACTCGCCAGACTATCGCATCCATTCTGCTCCCGATGTTGCTCGGATCAGCCGCATTGGCTCAAAAGGAGAACGACGATGGCGTCCCCACATTCGGAACGACAGTTGTGGTGCCGTTTGGACTCGCGGGAGATCTCTACTATCTGCAGCCAGACACCACGTTTCTTCCGAACTTCGACAAGATGACGCCGGTTGGGCGCATCTACACGAATCATCTGAATATTCCGGCGCGGGAGTTCGCCGGCGGATTCCCTGGAGTGACCTCGCGAATCGAGTGGTTTGCCATCGATTACAACGGACGCTTCTGGGTGGAGAACCCCGGCAAGTACATATTCAGCCTGTTATCCGATGACGGATCGCGGCTCTACATTGACGACCGGTTGGAGATCGACAACGACGGTATCCACGCGGCGATAACGATCGCCAGCAGCGTCAACCTGAAGCGCGGAATCCATAAGATTCGTATCGAATACTTCCAGGGGCCCCGGTATCTGCTGGCTTTGGTGCTCTCCGTTCAGCCTCCGGGGGGCAAATGGAAGATCTTCAACACGGACGATTTCAAGCCACCGTCGAACACAGCCACCTGGAGCGAGGCCGACCGCAAAGCGCTGGAGGACTTGCAGAAGGAGCCATCGCGGAGGGTGAAGAAGAGCAACAAAGAACTGGCGGAGGAGGAGGCTGCCATGGAGCGGCTGAACGGTACGACCCTGCCTCAGGATTTCCAGTTCCGCAGCACCGTGCTGAAATTCCCGCGGGGAGCCGCGGATGGAAAGAGCGATTTGACAGTGGCCTATGAGGTGCCGCTGGGGAACCTGCGGCCGAAGGTGGATGAGCGGGCCGAAGTGAGCACATGGCGTTTTCTGCTGATCGCAGTCATTCGTGACATGCAAGGCAAGACCGTGGATGAGATGCGGACCGATGTTCCGTTTGCCGTACCGCAGGGGCAGGCCCGGTCGCTGGCGGGGCGCTACTTTACCTACGCGAAGAATTTCAACTTGAGCCCGGGGAAGTATCGAATTACCGCGGCGGTGATGGATCGGGAATCGGGGAAGCTGACTGCCGCGGCAACCGAAGTGGAGACAGGAGCGGATAGTAACGGAGTCAGCATGAGCAGCCTGGTCATGGTGGATCACCTCCAGAAGGCTGCGGCGAATGGAGCGGCCGATCCGCTGGTATATCAAGGCGACCGCCTGGTGCCGATGCTTTCCAGAACCATCGGGCCAGCGGAACAGAGAACCGTATACTTCCTCGCCAAGGCGAATGCCAAGGCGCCCGAGAAGCCCAGGCTGGAAATCGAATTACTGGTGGATGGCCAGCCGGCCGCGAAACAGGTGGGAGCCATGCCTGAGCCAAATGAAGCGGGCTTGATTCCCATGAGCTTCGTTGCGCCCGCCAGAGCGGGACACTGCGAATTGCGCCTTACGGCAGTGCAGGGTGAGAGCCGGGCTACGGAAAGTATCGCCTACGAAGTGAACGCAAATGCGAAATAGGTACAATGCGTCAGGAGAACAATTGGTGCATAAAACATTCTTGACTCTGTTAGCCGTCGTAACGTCGGCAGGCGTACTTTCCGCGGCCGACCGGGAGATCAAAACAAGCGACCGGCTGCAAGCCTCGGCCGAAACCGTGACGGCAATGGCGCAGGCTTCCGATCAAGGGATCCCGCACGAACTACTGGATAAGGCACGTTGCGTGGTGGTGATACCGGGCATGAAAAAGGCCGGATTCATCCTTGGCGCTAAATATGGACGTGGATTCGCATCGTGCCGCAGACACGGCGGAACGGGTTGGGGAAGCCCGGCCGCGATTTACATGGAGGGCGGCAGCGTTGGGTTTCAGATCGGCGCTTCGGAAACCGACGTTATATTGCTCATCATGAACGATCAGGGAATGAAGCACCTGACAACCGATAAATTCACGCTGGGCGCAGACGCGACGGCAGCAGCAGGCCCGGTGGGACGGGACCTAAGCGCTCAGACGGATGCGATGATGAAGGCCGAAATCCTGACTTACTCCCGTTCGCGCGGATTGTTCGCGGGCGTTTCTTTGGAAGGCGCATCGCTCCGGCCGGATGAGCGCACCAACCAGGAAATCTACAGCCACGACGCCACGAATTCCGAAATCCTGAAAGGCGATTTTCAGACTCCCTCGGGTTGGGGCGGTTTGCAAAAAGCTCTGAATCACGTATCGGCCAAACCGAGCTAATCGATTAAGCCGCTCCCAGCGCAAAGGCCTCAACGTGTGCCGGTTCAACCGTCAAATACAGCCCGAACAGGGGCTGTCCGGCGGAGTGTCCCCACCTGCTTAGCTTCCAGCGGGGCAGAATGTACCGCACATCCGGCCGATTGGTTAGATCGAGCAATAAGTGATAAGTACCGCAATAGAACTTCTGTGAGAAGCTGGCCAGCGGCGGGTATAGCCAGTTAGTTCCGTCCCGCGAGCCCAGAATCGCCAATTCCAAGCTATGCTGTTGCAGGATGTGAGTGATTTCGAGCGTGATGGTGAGTTGTTTGGGACGCTGAGGGGTTTGCAAAGCGTCCAACTCAAAAGGCGTTCCAGCGCCGGACTCGCTGACTTCGGTTTCCGGTAGTAAGAAAGCAGGGCGCACGACAAAAACCTCCGCCGAGCCAGCAGTCTCAATCGTTGTTTAGTCGCTTGAGCCGCGTGCCTGATTCCCTCAATGTATCGTATGATTTGCAAAAACAAAAGCGAACTTGACGCGAATTCTTTTCTATTTCGTAAAAACTTGAAGCCGGGACGACAGCCACTCCGGGCGACAACACCAATCGTTCGGCAAAGTCTCGGTCCGAATGCGATCTAGAGGCAATAGGGATATCGGCCATGACGTAATACGCACCCCCTGGGGCGTGGCATCGAAAGCCGGTCTCTCGAAGGATTCCGAGCAGATAGTCGCGGCGACCTTGGTACTCGGAAGATAAGTGGGTGTAATAGGCCTCGCCTGTACTTAGTGCGATCGCACTAGCTTGTTGAAGAGGAGCTGCGGCGCCCACAGTTAGAAAGTCATGAACCTTACGAATAGTCGCGGTGATCTCCGGCGCGGCAAGTACCCAGCCGACACGCCAGCCGGTAACCGAGAATGTCTTACTCATACTGTTCACCAGCACCGTTCGATCGCGCATGCCCGGCAAGGTGATGATGGGGATGTGCCGCGCACCGTCGTATACGATGTGTTCGTAGATTTCATCTGTGAACGCCAGCGCATCGTGTTCCTGGCACAGTTCGGCGATTAGTGTGAGTTCATCGCGAGAGAACACCTTTCCTGTTGGGTTATGCGGTGAGTTGATAATGATGGCGCGCGTCCTCGCTGTAAAAGACCGCCGGAGTTCATCGGGATCAATGGTCCAATCCGGTGCATGCAACCGGACCAGTTTTCGTATCGCGCCGCACAGCTTGGTGTCGGGTGCGTAGTTCTCGTAGAAAGGCTCGAAGACCACCACTTCATCGCCCGGATCGACCAAGCCCAGCAGCGCAGCCACCATACCCTCAGTGGCGCCGCAGCATACGGTAACCTCGCGCTCCGGGTCCACTTGCAGGGCGTATGTCGCGCGGTATTTGGCGGCAATCGCATCGCGCAGAGGTTTCGAGCCCCAGGTGATGCTGTACTGATTCACATCGGCGAGAATGGCGTCGCAGGCGGCTTGCTTCAGCCAATCGGGCGCGGGAAAGTCCGGGAAGCCCTGCGCCAGATTCACGGCGCCATGCCGCACGGCCAGGCGTGTCATCTCGCGGATGACGGATTCGGTAAAATCGCGCGTTCGCTCGCTACCGATTCTGGTCATCGCATTACCGACAGGTACTCGGCCCAGGGACCCACATCTTGCTTGTAGCGCTTAGCCATCGTGCGGGTGACTTGCAGGATGTGACCTAAATCATGCGCGGTCCATGTGGCTAAGAGTTGCCGCACCGTCACCTTCCCCAAGGCAGGATGCATGCCTTCCCGCTCAAATTGCTCGGGAGCCAAGTTCAATCCGCGCAGCTGAGTGAGATTGTCGCGCCGCAATGCGGTGAATTCGTCCAGCAGCGACGAAAGCAATTTCCCCTTACTATGTTCGAATTGCGCCTCCCGGTCGAACGGATCAAAAGGACGGGTGGGGCCGTGCGCGAGGATGATCGCGAGCCGCGGCATCCAGTCAGTTCTCTCGCAGTGGATCAAGTGGCCGATTACAACGTAAGGGCTCCAGGCGCCGGGACCCTCCGTCGCCGTCGTCCACGCTTCCGGCAAATCGCGCAACAGCGCGTTGAACGTGGCAGGCCCTCGGGTCAGGACGGCCAGGCATTCTTCCAGGAAGCATTCGGGCATAGCCCATCATAATCACCGGCGGGTTTCAAAAAACGCCTTGATCAATGCCGCGCATTCGGCGCCCAGTACGCCTTCCACAATCTGCACGCGGTGGTTCAATAAATCGGAATCAGCGATTCCGAATTTGCTGCGCACTGCGCCAAAACGCAGGTCCCGCGCTCCAAAGACCAACCGGTCGACGCGCGCGTTCACCAGCGCCCCGGCACACATGGCGCAAGGCTCCAACGTTACGTAAAGGGTGGCTCCGGGAAGCCGGTAATTGCCGGCGGCGCGCGCCGCTTCGCGCAAAGCCAGAATTTCCGCGTGCGCCGTGGGGTCATTCCGGCCAATGGGCGAATTCCGGCCGCGCCCCACGACGCCGCCGCCCATCACGAGGACAGCACCGACGGGGATCTCGCCAGCCCGTTCCGCCTCACGGCCAAGGGCCAGCGCCTGCCCCATGAATCCCTCGTCTAACTTTTGAACATCGAGCGGGCTCATGTCGTATAGAATCCTGTGTCGGACATCGACTAGAATAAGTGAACCGTGTTCAACAATTTTCCGCTGATCGTCAAGAACTGCTGGCGCAATCGCCGGAGGACCACGCTGACCATCCTCAGTATCGCGGCCTCCCTGTGCCTGCTGGGTATTCTTATGGCTGTCTACCAGGCGTTTTACCTGAGTGATGGAGCCCCCGAACAAGCTTTACGGCTGATTACACGCAATAAAGTAGGCCTCGCCGCGGTGATGCCCCAGGCTTACCAACAGAAGATTAAGGCGGTGCCCGGCGTCCATGAAGTGATGATTGCGAACTGGTATGGCGGAACGTACATTGATTCGAAACCCGAGCATCAGTTTGCGCGATTCGCAATCGAAGGGGACAAGCTTTTTACGATCCGGCCGGAAATGAAGATCTCCGACGAGGAGAAAACCGCCTTTCTGCATGACCGGCGCGGGTGCGTTATCGGGAAGGAACTGGCCGAGAAACTCGCGTTGAAGGATGGCGACCGTATGACCTTGGTAGGCGACATCTATCCGGGGAATCTGGAACTCACGGTCCGCGGCATTTACAACGCGCCCATCGACAACGACGTTCTCTATTTCGATAAAGCTTATATCGAAGAAGGACTGCCGGACCGGCGCAAAGGCAACGTGGGCATCTTCTACGTGCTCGCGAACACGGCCGATGATGTACCGCACATTGAGAAGGCGGTTGACGACATGTTCGCCAATTCGCCGCAGGAGACCAAGACCGAAACCGAAAGCGCGTTTGCGCTCAGCTTCGTCGCTTTTCTTGGCAATGTCAAAGGCTTTCTGATGATCGTTTCGGGCGCAGTCACGTTCACGATTCTGCTGGTCTCGGCGAACACCATCGCGATGTCCGTCCGGGAGCGAATTCGCGAGATCGGCGTACTGAAAGTTCTGGGATTCACCAACAGCATGGTGCTGGGGATCATTCTGGGTGAAGCGATCATCATCTCAGCCGCCGGCGGCCTCATCGGGGTACTACTGGCGAATTTCCTGGCAGCGGGCCTCCGGCACGGCCCGGACTATATGGAGCAGTTACACACCTTGCAAATCTCGCCGGCGGTAGCGTTTCTTTGCGTGGCGGTGGCTGCATTCATCGGCCTTGTTAGCGCGTACATTCCTGCGTTTCAGGCTTCGCGTATCCCCATTCTTTCGGCGCTGAGGAACACGGATTAACTTATGGCGGTTCCGGTCTCTTATAACGTTCGCAATCTGATTGTCCGCAAAACCACCACCATCATGACGGCGCTGGGGATTGCGCTCACCGTGGCCGTCCTTTTATCCGTAATGGGCCTCGTGAACGGGTTGGACACGGCGCTCGCCTCCACCGGAGATCCATTGAACATCATGGTGCTGCGGCGGGGGTCCACGGCGGAGCTCACCAGCGCGATCACGCGGCAGCAATACCAGGACATTCGCGCCCTACCGGGTATCGCGCGGGACGCCAAAGGCGAGCCGTTAGTTTCGCTGGAGATGATCACGGTGATCCAGCTGGTAAGCGTGGACGCGCCCGATGGGATCAATGTGAATATCCGCGGGCTGACGCAGACGGGCATCGATCTGCGGCATGGGTTGAGGCTGAAAGCGGGACGCTGGTTCCAGCAGGGGCGGAATGAGATTGTGGTTGGCTCGTCGATTGCAAAGCGCTTTCCCGATGCCAAACTCGGGAACAAGATCCGATTTGGACGGAGCTACTGGGAAGTTGTGGGTGTTATGGATGCGGGGGAATCGGCAACCAACAGCGAAATTTTCGGGGACTTGAACTTAGTGTCCGCCGATTACAACCGTCTGGATGTACCCAGCTCCGTCCTGGTGCGCGCCACCGATGCGGTGGCTGCGGATGCGCTGACGAAAGAGATAAAGACCGATCAGCGGCTGGATCTGGACGCCATTTCGGAGCGCGAATATTACGACAAGCAATCCGTCTCCGCCGCGCCCATCAAGTTTCTCGGCGGTTTCGTCGCGGTGATCATGGCGGTGGGGTCCAGTTTTGCCGCCATGAATACCATGTTCGCGGCGGTGTCGCGGCGGTCGAAGGAGATCGGAACCCTGCGCGTTCTGGGGTTTGCGCAGTCCAGCATTCTGCTGAGCTTCTTCATTGAGTCCGTGCTTCTGGCCGCTTTTGGCGGATTGATTGGTTGTCTGCTGGTGCTGCCGCTGAACGGCTTGACCACCGGGATCGGGAACTTTGTGACGTTCTCGGAGACATCGTTCGCGCTCAGGATCACGCCAGTCATTATGCTGACAGGGCTGGGGTTTGCGATGCTGCTGGGGGCGTTAGGCGGGTTCTTTCCGGCGCGTAACGCCGCGACAAAGGAAATCCTGGTAGCGCTGAGGGAAATCTAGTTATTTACTATGGACGCCGAACTCAAAAGTCTTCGCATCGACCGCAATAAACCCGCCGAGCCCGAGCCATCCAAATGGGCCACGCGCTGGATAGTCGGCGGAGTTTCGCTGTTCCTCTTACTGGGACTGACACGATTTGCCTACACCAAGCTGAACGCCGCAACCCCGGTGGAGATCGTGCGCGTGCAGGCGATGCAATCCGGATCGCCGGGCGCGATGGACGCTGTGATTCTAAACGCCACCGGTTACATCGTGGCGCACCACAACATCGAAGTGGCCGCGAAGGTGGTGGGCCGCGTCAATTATATCGGCGTTGAAAAAGGCGATCACGTCAAAGCCGGACAAGTGGTGGCGCGCCTTGAGGACGACGAGTATCGCGCCCAGGTTCAGCAATTCAAGGGAAACCTCGATTCCTTGCAAGCCAAGCTCGAAGAAGCCGAGCATGGCTCGCGCCCGGAAGAGATTGCCGTGGCGGAAGCGAACTGGAAGCAGGCCGAGTCAGACCTGGAGAATGCCAAAGTAACGTTGGATCGAACGCGCCCGCTGACGAGCCAGGGGGTACTTTCGAAGCAAGCTTACGATGACGCAGTGGCCAAGTACGATAACGCGGCAGCCAAGGTCAACTCGCTGAAGAAGACCTATGACCTGGCGAAAATCGGACCGCGCATTGAGGAAATCAATTCGCTGCGCGGTCAGGTAGAACAGGCTCGTGGGCAACTGGCGTACGCGCAAACGCAACTGGATAACACGCTGATCCGCGCTCCGGTGGATGGGACCATTCTGGAGCGGGCGGTCGAGAAAGGCGAGTTCGTCACGACCAGCATGGTGGGCGACAAAGGCGCCAAGGGCTATGTGGTTTCCCTGGCGGATTTGAATGATCTGCAAGTGGAGTTAGACATCGCGCAGAATGATTTTTCGAAGTTACACATGGGGCAGCCTGGCATTATCACCACCGACGCATTTCCCGATCTGAAATTCAAGGGGCGCATCGAAGAGATGTCCCCGGAAGCGAACCGCGCCAAGGCTACCGTGCAGGTAAAGGTGCAGGTACTGAACCCCGATAGCCATCTGCGTCCGGAGATGAACGCCAGCGTCGCGTTTCTTTCGGATGAAAAACCATCGGCGGTTTCCAGTTCGACCCCGCCGGCTTCGTTGATTTATGTTCCACCCGGCGCGGTGCGAAACAATACTGTGTTTGTCGTTCTGGGAGGCAAGGCTCTGCGCCGTACGGTGAAGATTGGGCCGACTTCCTCAAGCGGCGTGCAGGTGAAGGACGGTCTCATTGGTGGGGAAGATTTGATCGTAAACCCGCCGGCCGATTTGAAAGACGGCGCACGAGTAGAAGCCCGTTCCTAGGAGAAACGAGATTGAGCGAGACCAGCGAAGTAGTAATCCGCACGAATAAGTTGACCAAGGAATTCGTCCGGGATGAGTTTCATGTGATCGCCCTGAAGGACGTGAACATCGAGATCCGGCGGGGCGAATTTGTGGCGTTGATGGGTCCGTCGGGTTCCGGCAAATCCACACTGCTGCACTTGATCGCCGCCATGGACAGATCGACCGGCGGCGACATCGAAGTGTTGGGTCAGAAACTGAATAAGCTGACGGACCGGCAGATCGCGCACTGGCGCAATGAGCATGTTGGGTTTGTCTTCCAGCAGTTCAATTTGATTCCCGTGCTGACGGCGCTGGAGAATGTGGAACTCCCGCTGAAGCTCACGAACCTGAAGAAGGCGGACCGCATCGACCACGCGAAAACAGCGCTCAAACTGGTTGGTTTGGGTGACCGGTTCGGGCATTTCCCGCGCCAGCTTTCCGGAGGCCAGGAACAGCGCGTCGCAATCGCGCGGGCTATTGTGACCGACCCGCAACTGATTCTCGCTGATGAGCCGACTGGAAACCTGGACGCCCAATCCGCCGATGATGTATTGAGCATGCTTTCGAAGCTGAATCAGGAGTACAGCAAGACGGTGGTGATGGTGACGCACGATCCGCACGCGGCGAAGTTCGCCACCAGGGTCCGCCATCTGGAAAAGGGAGAACTGTTGCCGGAAGGAGTGGTTACCACGGCATAGGTTTCGTTATGGCCGAGCTCGAAATACACCACGAACATCACGAATCCGATCCACTTAGCCGGACGATTGGCATTCTTGCCGCGTTGATTGCGATGCTGCTGGCCATTGTCAGCATTGCGTCGCACCGCACCCACACCGAAGCCGTGCTGCTGAAGACGGATGCCAACGACAAGTGGAACTATTACGAGGCGCAGCGCATGAAGTTCCACGATCTGGAACTTGGTGAGGATATTCTGAACGCGCTGCCTCCCACGGCCGGCACGCAGAAGAATCTGGCGCGGTATGCGGCCGATAAGACGAAGTACGACCAGCGCGCGAAAAAGACGCAGGAAGAAGCCGAGCAGATCGAGAAAGACTCCACGCGCATTGAGGAGAAGGCTCTCAAGTTCGACTTCGCCGAGGGCCTGCTCGAGATTGCCGTAGTGATGATGTCCATGTTCTTTATTTCGAAGAACAAGCTTTTCCCGGTGGTGGGCGGAATTGCGGCCGTGATTGGACTTGTGCTGGGCGGGTTGGGATTTTTGAACTAGTATGCTCGCGGTGCTGCTTCTGGCGACGTCGCTGTTTGCGCAGAAGCCTGTTCCGGTTGCGGCAAAGAGCAGCTTCCCGGTGGAACTGCTGGTTCAAAGCCCCGCCGCGACGAAAACCGAGCTTCAGGTGATCTGCTTGTTTCATGCAGATTCGGAGACAAAGCTGGAAGGTTCTCTTCAAGAGATTGATGAGAAGCTGGGAGGGTTGCTGACCAGGATTCGCAAGACGAACCTCTTTTCCGGAAACCTGGGCGACACGCTAGTGGTTAAGCCGAAACCAAACACAATCCCCGCTAGGCGACTACTTCTGGTTGGGCTGGGAGATATCGGGGCCTTCTCAGCCGATCGTGAACAGCAAGTCGGTTTTATTGTCTTTGAAGAGTCAAAGCGACTTGGTGTTCGACATCCATTTTTTGCCCCCACCGTGCTTGATGGGGGCAAGACGGGAATTAGCACAGGGGCGGTGGCAGAGCAGTTTATGCGTGGTTTTCTGCGCGCAAAGGAAAGTGAGGAGGCGGTTGCGGCCGCGGGGATGTCTACCCCCGGGAAGCCAGTCAGCCTGACTTTTCTTGCCGGAGCGGCGCACGCCGCAGATACGAAGGCCGGACTTGCGCGAGGCGAAAAGCTCGATTGATGCGCATTCGCCTTGCCTGTCTGGGGAGGCGTATCGGTCGCATTCCGTCTCGCGAAACGACTATGTTGAACAGCGGAAGCCGGCGAAGGGTATCAACCAGCTTCTGACTGGACGCTGACATAACCGCCGGGCGAAGCTACTTCCGTTTGCCGGAGTTGGGGCCGCGATTGGGCGGACCGGATCTGGGCCCAGGGCGTGAGCCTCCTCGCGGGGGACCACCGGGCCGTGGACCCTTACCACGGTAGGGCGGACGCGGCGTCCACTCGCGTGGAGCTCTGTCGTTTCCCGAGGACTCGCGTGGCGGACCCGAACGCGGCGGGCCACTGTTCGACCGCTGTGGCCGATCGTCAGAACGGGCATTTGAACGATCGGTGAACCGCGGCGGTCCACTATTGGGCCGTTGTGGACGGTCACTGAAGCGGGGAGGACCGGAGCGCGGCGGTCCGCTGTTTGAGCGCTGCGGCCGGTCATTGGAACGAACATTTGAACGATCATTGAAGCGCGGCGGCCCGCCATTCGAGGAACGCTCGGGACGCTTCTCAAAGGGACGCGGCCGGTCGCCGGTTGGCCTTGGGCGGTCTTGACGATCTCCATCCCGACGGTCGGACGGGCGCGGCGAGCGGTTGAAATGATTGGGGCGCTGATCCCGGCTGGGCTCACGCGGGTCAACCGGCCGAGGTCTTGCCGCAGGGCGAAATTCCTGACGCGGGGCATTGTCTCTGGGCGTTTCCGTTTGCGTGGGCGCCGGCTTTGGCATGACCGGGGGCCGCACAGGCGGGCGCACGGCAGGGACCTCGGGGGAAGACGCCGCCACAAAAGCCTTGGATTTGCGAACGGGTTTTTCCGCTTCCACTTCACGCGTCTCGTCCGCGCGCCGCTCCATCGCGCGAACCACTTCGTCAGCAACGGCGCAGACGGCCTTCATCTCAATCACATCGTGGACGCGCACAATATGAGCGCCGGCGAGCACGCCCGCCGCCACCGCGCCCGCAGTCGCGAACAACGTCTCACGCTCGCTGGGATGCGCCAGGAACGACTTACGCGAAGGACCCACAAGGATAGGCAGATCCAGCCGCGCCATCTCGCCCAGCCGAGCCAGAATCTCCGAGTTCTGTTCGCGCCGCTTGCCGAAGCCGATTCCGGGGTCGACCACAATCCGCAGCATGTCGACTCCTGCGCGCCTGGCGCGGTTGACGGAAGCATCGAGATCTTTCACAATCGCGCCCATGACGTCCTGCAGTGGACCGAGTGAGGCCCAGGTCTCCGGTTTGCCGCGCATGTGATTGAAGATGACTCCGGCGTTGTACTCTACCACCGGCTTCACCAGCAGGGGATCGAACGTGAACCCGCTTGGATCGTTAATGATCTCTACGCCAAGTTCCAGCGCTCGTTCGGCGACTTCGGCTTTGTACGTGTCTACAGAAACGGGGATCGACAACTGGTCGCGGAGGCGCTTCAGCACGGGAACCAGACGACGCAGTTCCTCTGCCGCATTGATTGGCTGCGATCCGGGACGCGTGGATTCCGCGCCGACATCGATGATATCGGCGCCCTGCTCCTCCATTTCCATGGCGCGCGCGTAGGCGCGATCGGGATCCAGATATTGGTTACCGTCGGAGAACGAGTCGGGCGTTACGTTCAGGACGCCCATGATGAGCGTTCTTTCGCCAAGCGCGAGCTCACGCGTTCGGATTTTCCAGGTGTGCAGGCGTCGTGGCATAAGCTTAGTTTCCCACCTTCTCAAAAGACGAGTTGCATATAAGTAAATTCTTATATAGACTGAATCAAATGGTCACGACCGACACCGTCTTCAAAGCCATCGCACATCCGGCCCGCCGCGAGATCATTGCACTCCTGTCGGTCTCCCACAGATCCGTGAGCGAGATCACTGGCGAGTTTCGGATGTCGCAGCCGGCGATCTCCCAGCATCTGCGTCAATTGAGAAATGCCAGGCTTGTAGCGTCAGAGCGAGTGGGGCTGGAACAGAGATACAGACTGACCGGCGCGCCATTGAAGGCCGTTCTTGATTGGTCTTCCCAGTACCGCCGATTTTTCGACCCCTCCGGTCACGCATGGGAATTTGGGAAACAGGGAAACCGGCATGGCGGTTGAAGGGTCGGTACCCGATGCCGGTATCATCGTCCCGCATCTGGTGGTTCGAGATGCCGCGGAAGCACTGGACTTCTACGAAAGGGCGTTTTCGGCGGTGGTGCTTTACCGTTCGCCTTCCCCGAGCGGGGCCGGCGAACATATCCACATCAGAGTCTGGTCATCCCTGATGCAGCTATCAACGGAGGAACCGGCACAGCGGCGGGAGCGCGTGGAAGGATCACTACTGGCTTCGCCAGAGACGCTTTCGGGATCGACGTGTATCTTTCAGGTGGTGGTGCCGGACGTGGATGCGGCGTACAAACGCGCGATCGATCATGGAGCCTCTCCGGCGCTGCCGCCCACCGATATGTTCTGGGGCGACCGCTATGGATGGGTGCGCGACCCGTTCGGACATATGTGGGCTTTAGCCACGATTCAGGAAGTGCTCTCGCCCGGCGAGATTGATAACCGACTGCGCGGATTCGCGGAACAAAGGAAACGGTAACGAACATGAAAATCATCGCTTGCGCTTTGCTGGTCGCCGCTCTGCCGCTTTTCGGTCAAGACAAACCCGGCGAGAACTGGAAAGCTCTCGAATTCCTGAAGGGTACGTGGGAGGCAAAAACCACCGAAAACGGCGCCGTCAAAGCCGCGGGCTCGTATTCCTTCGGCGCGGAACTAGGAGATCACGTCTTGGCGCGGCACAGCACCACTTCGGCGGGTTGCCAAGCACCAAGCTCCTATGACTGCGAACACGGGGACCTTCTCTACGTTTACCAAGACGCTCCCGGCCTGCCGCTCAAGGCTATTTATTTCGATAACGAGGGGCATGTAATTCACTACGACGTCACGACTCCGAAGCCGGGGACTGCGATCTTCCTTTCCGAGGCTTCTCATCCTGGGCCTCAGTTCCGGCTGGTCTATGAGCGGAACGCCACGGTGATGTCGGGAAAATTCCAGGTGAAAATGCCCGGCCAGGGGGATTGGAAATCATATCTGGAGTGGAGCGGCGCGAAGAAGTAGCCGGTCTACTACTCGCCGTTTCTAAACCGAAGCCGCCCTGGGTGCGGTCCCGCGTTTGCCATTGCCGCGCAGGCTTTCCGATCGTCCGATGCCGCAATAGTCAAAGCCCGCGAGGCGCGCCACCGCGGGATCGAACAGATTACGCCCGTCCACCAAAATGGGCTGCGCCATCTGCTTACTGACCAGGGCCAGATCGAGATCGCGGAACTCCGGCCATTCCGTCACCAATACGATGGCATCGGCATCTTCTGCCGCTGCCATGGCGGACTCGCAATACGTGATCTTCAAGTGAGCGTTCTGTTGACGGCAGGCTTCCATGGCGATGGGATCGAACGCACGAATTCTTGCGCCCATCTGAAGAAGCCGCTCAATAATCTGCAAACTGGGCGCATCGCGCAGGTCATCCGTATTGGGCTTGAATGCGAGGCCAAGAAGCCCGATGGTGCGGCCCTTCAAAATGTAGAGCTTTTCCTGTAGCTTCTGGATCACCAACTGCCGCTGCAAGCGGTTCACGGCCAGCGAGGCTTCCAAGAGGCGGGCTTGATAACCGTAATCCCCGGCGATGTGCATCAGGGACTGCACGTCTTTTCCAAAACAACTGCCACCCCAGCCGATTCCCGCGTTTAGGAAGGAAATTCCGATGCGCGAATCGAGGCCAATACCGGTCATTACTTCGGGCGCATCCGCACCCACCTTTTCGCAGATATTGGCCATCTCATTGGCGAACCCTATCTTCATCGCCAGGAACGCGTTGGCGGCGTACTTGATCATCTCCGCGCTGGTCAGCGTGGTAGTGACCACCGGAACAGCCTGCGGGAAGCCCTTGGGCCTTGCACAGAACGGGGGCGGTTCAAACTGCTGTTCCACCAGGGGTTGGTAGAGGTCTTTCAGGACCTTGATGGTTCTTTGTTCCTGAGCCCCTAGTACGATCCGGTCCGGATAGAGCGAGTCCCCAATGGCGGAGCCTTCTCGCAGGAACTCGGGATTGCTGGCAACGCCGAAGCCGATTTCCCGCTCTTTCCATGGATTGCCCTCGCGAATGCCTTCACGAATCAGCGTTTCGACCAAGTTGCCGCACCCCACGGGAACGGTGGACTTGTTGACCACCACGCGGTAGCGGCTGGCATCCATCGCGGCGCCGGTGCTGCGGGCGGCGGATTCCAGATAGGTGAGATTGGCTTCTCCCGTGGGAAGGGGCGGCGTTCCGACGGCGATGAAGATGACATCGCTCTCGGCGACAGCGGCTGACAGATCGGTCCGGAAATCAATTCCACCGGATTTCTCGGCGAGAAGCAGTAATTCGGCCAAGCCGGGCTCGTAAATGGGAATATCGTGATTTTGAAGGCGGACGATTTTCTTTTCGTCCGTGTCGACGCACGTGACCTGATGCCCCAGATACGCCAGGCAAACGCCTGTGACGGTCCCTACATAGCCTGTTCCTATAACCGTTACACGCATCACAACTCCCTAAATCTGCTGGACTTACGCGGGTCCGCGACTCGCCTTATTATAGCCGAAACCTGTTTCACGCCTGTAATAACGGGAGTACCGTTTCGTCCAGTTCTTTATCAGAAAATTTCGCAATTGCGACATCCCGATGAAGAGACCAGTACTCCACATGCTCGGCAAAAGCACCGGGTTCCACAGTTTGGAGCGGACCGAGTGTTTCCAACTCCAGCATGTCGTTGCGGGTGAAGGTCTCAAAGGAGCAACCGCGGTCGGCGTACTCGAGCGAAGGGTCGTTGAAAGTCTGTTTCAGGAAGAGATCTGAACCCAGCAGATAGGCGGCCCAGGTGTGCGGGTTGAAATGCCCCAGTTTGGTGGGCTCGGCATTGTTGGGATCTTGCCGGAGAACCAGATATTTTCTGGTGAATGTCCAGCGCGGGTCGGTGAGATCGCTGAAAGCCCACATGACCAGCGGATGCGTGGGTGGCAGAACGTCCGGATGTTTGCCGCGCGGCGGAAATCCGGAGATTCCAACCCCGTTTTGGGCCATCATGGTCAACGCCCATGGCGCGAACTCGATGGGCCAGGCGAGAGTGTTGCGGAGCCGGTGGGTCACCTTCACACGACTCGATGCCGGGTCTAATTCGACGAGAATTCGTTTTTCGAGGCCGGTGGTTGGTTCCACGGGCTGGATGGATTCGAGAACTCCTTTTGAAATGTGAATTTCAACCGGACCGTTATCGGGCGCGTACGTACGCGGGTGCGATTCGGGGGCAGCCCAGATGCGATGTCCGCCGCGGAGCACCCACTCCGGCTCCCCGGATTTGCCGAGCGTTTCCGGGTACTCCTTGAACAGATTCTGGCCGCCCACGAATCCGTAGCGCATGATGCGGGGTCCGATGTCGCTGGTGACGATCAACTCAACTTCGCCGTTGGAGATGCGGTAGCAGTTGGGCCAACCCCCGTAGGGAACTTTGTCAATGGTGAGTTCATTCATCACAGGCAAGCATAACGTTATGGCCGAATCTTCCTGAAGTGGATGCCAGTTTGAGGCGGAGAGCAAATGCATGGCCTAACTGAAAGCGCTGCTCAACGTCTTTCGGTATTGCGTTAAACGCTTTGCCTTCAAAATGCGTCAGAGCTAACAGCCTAGTGGGACACTGATAGGAATTGTGAAGAAATCAGTAATCGGAACCGTGCTTTTTCTGTCCAGCTGGTCGTTTGCCGCCCAGCCGGGGAAGGTTCGCGCCACGGGGACCATTCAGGCCGTCCGCGCTATCACCGTGCAGGTTCCGCAAATTCAGGGCCAGGGCGGGAACATTACGCTCGCCAGACTCGTCCAAAACGGGGTGACGGTGCATGAGGGGGACCTGCTGGCGGAATTCGACCGCACGAATGAATTGAAACTGCTTCTTGACGCCCAATCCAAATTTGACGATCTCACCCATCAGGTGGAGCAAAAAATGGCCGAGGATCGAAGCAATGCGGAAAAGCGCGCGTCCGACCTGCAACAGGCGCAATCGGATCTGAAAAAGGCCCAGATTGAGATCAAGAAAGGCCCTATCCTGAGCAATATAGAACAGGAAAAGAACGCCGCGAAGCTGGAAGACGCGCAGATCCACGTCGCCAGCCTTGAAAAATCGAACAAACTCCACGACACGGCAGAAGCCGCGGAGCTGCGGGTACTTGAGCTGCAGAGAGACCGGCAGAAAATCGCCGTGGAAAGGCAGAACAGCAACCTGCAAAAGCTCTCGGTGCGCGCCCCGCTTCACGGAATGGTGGCGTTGCAGAACGTCTACCGTAACCAGTCGATGGGACACGCGCAGGAGGGTGATCAGCTGTGGCCCGGAACCGCGCTTCTGCAGTTATTCGATCCCGGCGCAATGGAGGTTGACGTGAGTGTCGGCGAGCCGGACGGTGCGGTTCTGGTTCCTGGGGCGAAAGCGGTGGTGCACCTGGATGCGTTTCCCGATCTCGCGTTCACGGCGCATTTCGAATCGGCGAGCCCGGTGGCCACATCGGGGATGGATAGCTCCGTGCGGACATTTTCCGCGCGTTTCCGATTAGATCAGAGCGACCCGCACCTGATGCCGGATCTTTCCGCAGCGTTGGACATAACCCCAGGAGCCGGAAAATGAGCCGCCGTCGAGTCGGGGTGTGGTTGCGTGCTGCGATTGGCCTGGTTGTTCTGGCTGGCTCAGGCTTCGCCCTTCGGGAATTTCAGAAGTCCCGATCCGTGCTCTCGCTACCCACCGCGACCGCTCGGAAAGGCGACTTTTTGGTTCTGGTGCGCTGCCGCGGAGAACTGAGCGCCAGCCGGTCGATCGCGCTCACCGCGCCGCGGGATGTTCCAGATCTCCAGATCATCTGGCTGGCGCCGGGGGGCAGCGAGGTAAAGGCCGGACAGGTGGTAATCCGTTTCGACCCCAGCCGTTCGCAGCAGGACCTGAGGGAGAAGACGGCTGATTTGAAGCAGGCGCAGTCTTCCCTCGATCAGGCCGTGGCGCAGTCCCGCATCACGGCGGACCAGGACAAGCTCGATTTGGCGAACGCAACCTATGCGGTCGAAACGGCCCGCCTGGAAGTTTCCAAACAAGCCATTGTGAGCGCCATCAAAGGCCAGGAAAGCCAAATCGATTTCGGCATGGCCGAGGAAAAGCTGAAGGTTCAACAGGCCGCCACCGAGTTGCATAAGAAATCCGACGAAGCCAAAATCGCTTCACTCACGCGACTGCGGGACGCCGCGCAGACTCAAGTTGACTTGACCCAACACCGCTTGTCGCTAATGGAATTGAAAAGCCCCATCGATGGCGTCATCAACTATCTGCGCAATTACTCGCAGGGCTGGATGAACGCACAGCCTTTCAAGGTGGGGGACCACGCGTGGCCGGGCGGCGCGCTCGCCACGATTCCGGATCTGGCGACCCTCCAGATGGAAAGCAAGGTGGAGGAGGTGGATCGGGGACGCATCAAAGAGGGCGACGCCGTGCTGGTCCGAGTGGACGCGTTTCCAGAGAAAACGCTGCACGCGAAACTCGACTTCATCAGCCCGCTGACCGAGCGAAGCTTCGACGAAGGGCCGGTTACAAGCAGCTTCAAAGCCTATGCTCCGATTGAGAAACCAGATCCGCGCATGCGGCCGGGAATGAACGGCGGCGCGGATATCGTGCAAACGAGCATTCCCGGAGCCATCAGCATTCCGGCCAAGGCGCTGTTCGCGCTGCGCGGAAAGCCTACCGTGTACGTCAAGACGAAAGATGGGTATTCCCCGGTGGAAGTGAGAGTGACGGCGCGCAATCCGGATGAGATCGCGGTGGAAGGTATCGAAGCAGGCAGCCAGGTAGCTTTGGCCGAGCCACCCAAGGAGAACGCGCAATGAGCACTGCGACCATACCCGCGCCACCCGTCGCGCAAGCGCCTAAACCCGTTCGCCGGCGGTCGCAACTGCTGCCTCGTCTGCTGATCGGAACGCTTGTGGCGGCCGCCTTAGCTGGTCTCGGCTGGTATGGTTTTCGGGGTTACCGGGCCCTGACCAGCCCCGCTGTTCCCACGGTTCCAACGGCAAAGGTAAAACGGGGCGACCTGAGCCTTTCTATAACAGCCAAGGGTGACTTGCGCGGAACCAATCCCGACGTTTTAACCGCGCCCATGATGGGCGGGTCAGAGTTGCACATCACCATGCTGCGCAAGACAGGCGAGCCGGTGAAAGCGGGCGACGTGGTGGCGCAGTTCGATACCACCGAGCAGGAGTTCAAGCTGCGGGAAGCGGAAGCCGACTTGGCTGAAGCGGACCAGAAGATCATCCAAGCCAAGGCGCTGGCCGACGCCCAGGACGAGGAAGACCGGTACGCGTTGTTGAAAGCGCAATCCGACCTGAAACTCGCCGAACTCGAAGTCCGCCGGAACCCCGTCCTACCCGCCATCACCGCCAGGCAAAACGATCTGGCAGTGGAAGCCGCGAAGGACCATCTCAACCAGTTGCAACATAACGTGGCCAATCGTAAAGCCACCAACGACGCCGCCATGTCGGTGCAGCAAGCGGGGCGGGGCAAGACCGCATCGCAGGCGGACACGGCGCGGCGCAACATTGAATCCATGACTCTGCGCGCGCACCGCGCTGGATATGTCGCGCTGAAAGCGAATACGAACTTCAATGGATTTTTCTTCAGCGGCATGGTGCTACCGCTGTTTCAGGTGGGCGACACCGTTCGTCCCGGTATGGCGCTGGCGGAGATACCGGATCTGCAGAACTGGGAAATCGGAGCGAAAATCGGAGAGTTGGATCGCGGCCATCTGGCCGTGGGGCAGAAGGTGGCCATCAACATCATCGCCATTCCCAATCGTGACTTCGTAGGCCATATCAAAGACCTGGGCAGCACAACGGGTCCGCCCTGGGACCGGAGTTTCGAGTGCAAGCTCGTGCTGGACAATCCTTCGCCGGAACTGCGGCCCGGCATGAGCGCCCAAATCGTCGTCACCACGGACGAACTGCACGATGTCCTCTGGCTTCCCGCGCAGGCTTTGTTTGAAAGCGACGGACGCACCTATGTTTTTGTGCGAACCGGTGAGAACTTCACGCCGAAAGACGTTACCCTGGTGCGCCGCAATGAGACCCGCGTGATTGTATCCGGGCTGAAGGAAGGCCAGGAAGTGGCCCTGTCGAATCCGCTGGAAATGGCTAAGAAAAAGACTGCATCCAGTGCTGCATCCGCGCTTCCGAAATGAGCCAGATCAATATCTTCAGCCGGTACTTTGCCGATTTCGCACTGGCCGGCCAGAACCTGTGGGGCCAGAAAACGCGCACGTTGCTGACGGCGCTGGGCATTATCTTCGGCGTGGGCGCGGTGATCGGGATGCTGGCCATCGGGGCCGGCGCGCGCGAGGAATCCCTGCGGTTCATCGAGCAACTGGGCGTGCGGAATCTTCTGGTGGAATCCCGGCCCGCCACCAGCCAACAGGAATTGCAGCAGCGCCGGCGCTCGTCTCCCGGGCTCACCGAGCGGGACGTGCGCATCCTGAGCGCCAACGTGGACACCCTCGATTTGATATCGGCGCGGCGCGGTATGCATCCCTCGCGCGTGTTACCCAAGCCCGCTCAGGATATACCCGAGCTGTTTGGAGTCAACCCCTCGTATGCCGACATTCACAACTGGAAATTCGCCGAAGGCCGGGCGTTTACCGCCATGGAAGACAAGGCCGCCAGCGCGGTTTGCGTTCTCGGGGAAACCGCCAAGATTTCAATGCTGGGCTTTGGCCCGGCCGTCGACAGTTTTGTGAAGGTTGACGAAAGCTGGCTGCGCGTGGTCGGAGTGCTGAAGGCTCAGGTCAGTTCCGGCGCGGGCGGTCTGGCGCCGGATCTCAATAACATCATCTATATACCCCTGAATACTTTTCAGTACCGCTTCGAAACCGGTGACAGCTTGAAGGACGACCTGGCCGGCGTTGATATGCGTTTGAAACCCGGTTCCGATAGTTCGGCATCCGCCAAAGTTGTCTCCGCCATTCTGAATTCGACGCACCACAACATCGCCGATTACGCCGTCACCATTCCGGCTGAACTGCTGGCGGAGCAGCAGCGTTCGCAATCCATTTTCACTTACGTGATGGTGGCCATCGCGGCGATCTCACTGCTGGTAGGCGGCATTGGAATCATGAACATCGTGCTCGCGACCGTCCTGGAGCGCACGCGCGAAATTGGCATTCGGCGGGCGATTGGCGCGCGGCGCGGAGATATTATCCGGCAGTTTCTTCTGGAGTCCGTTCTCATTTCAATTGGTGGAGGGTTGGTGGGTATCGCATTCGGTTATTTTCTGTCCTGGTTGATCGCGCGCGCGGCGGAATGGAAGACCATCGTCACACCCTCTTCGATTGCTATCGCGTTTGGCGTTTCCGTGGCCGTTGGGTTGGTGTTCGGCATCTATCCGGCGCGCAAGGCCTCACGCATCGATCCCATCGAGGCCTTGCGCTATGAGTAATGGCTTCGGGAGGTATTTGACCGCCGGTCTACTGCTCATCCAAATCCCCCTGGGCGCGGCCAACTTTCCCTACCGCTTCAGCGCGCCGCCCGTGGACGTCAAACCCGTGCAGGGCATCACCGAACGCGTGGTCGACGGAAAACTCCATCTCCGCCTAAAAGACTTCCTTGAGCTGGTCCTGAAGAACAACACCGCGATCGCACTGACACGACTCGACGTGTACACCGCAGCGGACGCCATCACCGCGGCCAAAGCGCCTTACGATCCGCAGTTCACGGCTAGTTTCCAGGCACAACGTTCGGTCTCTCCCCAATTCACTCAAATCAGCGGCGCGCCAACGCTGAGCGATCTTCTGCAGACTTCCAGCTTGAACTACCAGCAGGTTCTGCCCACGGGTGAAACTGTTACGGCCGGCTACACGGCCGTGCGCAGTTCCAGCAACGACGCCTTCGATTTTCTCAATCCAAATACTTTTGGGACACTGAGTATTCAAATTCTGCAGCCCCTGTGGCGCGACCGGAACAACATCGAGAATAGCGGCCCCCTCCAGATCGCCCGCAGCCAACTGCAGATTCGTTCGGAAGCGAGCGCCGCATCCATCGCCGACACGGTGGCCACGGCAGCCACCCAATACTGGAGCGCAATTCGCGATCGCGACAATATCGGCTTGCAGCAGCAGACCTACGACCGGGCCCTGAAATCCTACGCGCATGACAAGCAGTCACTGGAGTTGGGAGCTATCGCCAGCCTGGACATCTTCCAATCCCAAAGCCAGGTGGCGGATCGCAAGCGCGGTCTGGTGGAGGCCGAATATACCTACAAGGCTTCTCTCGACGGGCTGCGGCGGCTGATCGGCGCGGATCTGACTCCTCAATTCCGGGCGGTCGATATCGTGCTGGAAGACGATCCCTCGGCGCTTCCGCCGCGTTCCGAAGTTCATCCGTTCGAGCAAGCTTTGGAGGAAGCCCTTCGCGCCCGCCCGGAAGTAAGCGCCGCGCATCGGCAGATTGGCGTAGACGATATCAACGCGGCCATCGCCAGCAATGCCCTGAAGCCTCGCCTGGACTTAATTGCGCAAGGTTCCGGATCCGGGTTGAATGGAGCCAGCGCCGCAGTTGTCGGTCCGCTGGGGATCACCACACCGGCGGCTTCCACCGGCTTCGGCACCACGCTCAGCCAGACGCTGAGCTTCGCCTACCCCACTTATGGAGGGCAACTGAACCTGACCCTCCCCTTTCGCAATAGCTCTGCCTCGGCGCAGTTGTCGGACGCCTTGGTGAACAAGACGCGCGATCGCTACAATGAGCGACAAGTGCAGCAGCAGGTGACGCTGGATGTCCGCCAAGCCATCAACGCCATCGAATTGGCCGCCGCCACCATTGAAGCCGCCATCACCGCGCGCGACCTATCCGTGAAGAACGTGGAGGCCGAGCAGCAGAAGTACGAACTCGGTTCCATCACCGCATTTGAGCTGCTGGATTCACAAAACCAGCTGGCCGCTTCCGAGAGCGCGCTGCTGGACGCCAATGTGGTTTACCAGCAAGCCTGGATCAGCTACCAACGCGCCACGTGGACCTTGCTTGACGGGCTCGGGATGGTCGTGGATCCCTTGAAAGTCAAGTAGTACATCACTGAATTCCGACGTGGAATTTTCCGATAGCGATTTCATAGGGCCGTTTGGACAATAGAAGTGTTATTGACCGGGCGAGTCGCGGTTTATCTAGTGACAAAAGGGTAATACAAAGGCAAAATTTGGATGGAATCGTCCAAAACATTGGAAGTCGGTTATGTTTCGCGGTAGGATCGTAAGAAAGCTGACAGCGGGCTGATAATGGACAACTTTCTCTTTACGCTACGCATCCCGTTTTTCCTGTTTGGAGCGGTTCTTTGTCTCGCGTTCGATGTCATACGGTTTCCAGTAATCATCGCGTTTCATATCGTATGGGTGTTGTGGGTAGTTGTCACCCGCATGTTGGGATTTCCGTTCCGGCTGCTGTTTGCCGCCTGGAAAAATGACCCAACCTTATTGACCTCCGGCCTGGAGGAAAAATTCTGGCGAATCGCGCGCGGCTGGTCGATCGTTTTCTCCGATTACTTCGGCAGCTTCAAGCATTTAGTGGACTGGCAGTGGAACGGCGGCAACTGGCGGCCCAACGAACATGCGCACTTTTTGCGGGCGAAGGCTGCCCCTCGCAAGCGCAAGATGCGACCGGCGGAGCCTCGTGAAGAGCGCATCCCGGCCGGCAGAGTGCTCGATCTGAATGCACGGCGGCCGCTGTCCGATTCCGGCGACTAAAGGTCCCGGGCAGGGGATGCGGTTTCGCCTTCCTGTCCTGTCACGCTTCCGCCCCGAAGTTCACTACTCTCTTGGCATACCGGATTGATAGAGATATCATTCTTAGGCATCTCAGTAGTTTCACGGAGGAAGTATTTGTGACAAGAAGTTCATTAACGGCAGTTTTCCTGGGGATCATCGCGTTTGCGGGGTCCACCTACGCCCAGCCGGTCATCGGCACAGGCGGCATCGTAAACAACTTCAGCTACGTGCTGCCCGGCCTCCCGAATTACGGAATTGCGCAAGGCTCCATCTTCGATATCTTCGGCACGGGCTTGGCGACCACATCCGCCGCGCAGGGAGTTCCGCTCCAGAAAACTCTGGCGGGGGTTTCGGTCAGCGTGACGGTGAATGGAGTCACCACGCAGGCGATCCCTTATTTTGTGACGCCGCTTGAAATCTCGGCC
>Ga0326727_10009582_pt1 | contig 23716 bp, 15 predicted proteins | sample MB2enrmetagenome_FD_207643 | JGI IMG/M metagenome (GOLD analysis project Ga0326727, IMG submission 207643) | Lab enriched peat soil microbial communities from McLean, Ithaca, NY, United States - MB29MY | ecosystem: Environmental > Terrestrial > Soil > Wetlands > Peat | place: USA: New York... | reverse complement strand
ACATTGAGACGCGCTACACGTTGGAGCGCGGCAGCAGCGGCTTCTACACCTATGCCGAGTACACCCATCACGCCTCCTATCCTCGCGCCGGCGAGGGCGAAAGCCGGTTCATCCTGGAGGACATCAATCCCACCTTCGACTGGCTCTCCGTGGATAAGGACCGCAACCAGCTGATGAGCCACGCGCCCGAAGACCATGAGATCCACGCCAAGGAGCAGAGCATCTACGCTTCCGGGATTTATAAGAACTCGGTCGAGCATAAGTACAGCTACAACGCGCCGATGTACAAGCTGCAGGCCTGGGGCTGGTCCAGCACCAAGGACCACATCGGCGTCTACTTCATGAACCCATCGACCGAGTACATCGTCGGCGGCCCGGAGCGGCTGGATCTGATCGATCACCAGACCGCGCCGGGAGCGGCATCCTATCAAGGCATCGTGCTGGACTACTGGACCTCGGGGCATTATGCCGGAGGCGCAAGCAACAGCATCCCGGCGGGCGAGGAGTGGAGGCATGTGGTCGGCCCGATCTTCATTTACTTCAATGCGATCGCCAGCCCCAGGGACCCATCCCAGACTGAACTGGACAAGCTGACGGCAACCTCGGGCAGCGGCATGCCGGCAGTTCCCGCGGAGTGGCACGACAACAGCCTCGCGCTGTGGGAGGATGCGGTCGCCAAGTCGAAAGAGGTGAAGGCCGCGTGGCCGTATAGCTGGGTCCAAGGCGTGGACTATCCGCACAAGGATGGCCGCGGCACGGTGACCGGACAGCTCGTGCTCGATGATCCGCAGGCGACCAGCAAGAGCCTCCCGAACCTCAACGTTGGCCTGACCTACGCGAACTATGTGGGCAATGCCAGCCCGCGCGCGGGCAACGGCAACATCGTCACTTGGCCGCATGACGGCGAGCACTACCAGTTCTGGGTCGAAGGCACCGCCGACGGCAAGTTCACCATCCCCAACGTGCGCCCCGGCACCTACACGCTGCGCGCCTTTGCCAATGGAGTGCTCGGAGAGTACGACCGGACCGCGCAGGTAACCGTAGAAGCGGGCAAGACCGTGGACCTGGGCAAGCTGGATTGGCAACCGGTCCGCTACGGCAAGCAAATCTGGGAGATCGGCTACCCCGACCGCACCGGCGACAAGTTCTACAAGGGCGATGGCGACAACTACTGGCTGTGGGGATGGGGCCTGCGCTACAGCGGCCTGTTCCCCAACGACATCACCTACACCGTTGGCAAGAGCGACTACCACAAGGACTGGTTCTTCCAGGAGGTGCCGCACTCGACCACCACCGCGTGGCTCAACCCAGCCGCCAAGGACCCCTACAACCAGCGCTTCGGCTGGGTCGCGATCCCAACGGTCAATAAAGACCCGTGGGCGGAATGGGGCCAGGGCCGCGCCACCACCTGGACCGTCAAGTTCAACATGCCCAAGGCCGAAAAGGGGCAGGCCATCCTGCGCGTAGCGCTGGCCGGGGCCGACGGCGGCAATGGCAGCGATCCCAGCTCTCCCGGTAGCCTGGCCATCGGCGTCAACGGGCAAACCGTCGGCACCCTCCATCCGGTTGCCACCAACGCGCTGCGCTACAACACCAACAAGGGCGTGTGGAACCAGTACATCCAGAAGTTCGACGCCTCGCTGCTGAAGCCGGGCGAGAACGAGATGACCTTCACCGTACCTGCGGGCGATGTCACCACCGGGGTGGTTTGGGATTATCTGCGGCTGGAGCTGAACGACGGCAGCAAGTCTTATCCAACTCCACCGGACACACCACGACCGGACCAGCCGACGCTGCCGCAAAGTTAGCGTTCACGGCGTGGGAAGCCAGCCGCACCCGCGCCGGATCCGCTAAGCCAGCTTGACGTTGACCAGTTCGATCCCTGCTCCTTTGCCAAGGTTGCGGCTGTACTTCTTGTCCGTTGCGTTGTTCCAATGCTCGTGAACGCCAAGGCTGGCCAGCGCCTTGCCTGTCTTCGCCGGATCGTATGCGGTCTTCGAGGGAGCGTCGTGGGCCAGCGCCATCTCGTGCAGATAGTTGTCCACCGCGCCGGTAACGATGGCGGAGAGGGTCGGCTCACTGCGCAGGAAGTCCAGCGCGACCGAATCAATCGCGACGCCGTCCTGCGAGGCAAAGACGCTGGACGTCCAATTCCCGTTGAAGGGCGCGCTGGTCCACTTGCAGACCGGGGCCAGGCGGAACTCATTGTGCTGGGTCGCATACAGGCCGTCAATGATATAAAGGACGGTCTTGCCGCCAACCTGCGGGTGCCCATTCATATCCACCAGCCCGTTGTAGGAGGCCATACCCTGGGGTGCGGGTGCACCGACGCGGCCGCCGCCTTTGACGGCGAGGAAGGGATGCACATAGCGCGCTCCGGCTGACCCATCCTCCATCAGGATGGTGCCCTGATGGTTCTTGGCGGTGACGGTCATGCCTGCCATGGTGTGTCCCTTCAGTCCGGCCACATTGATCATGTAGTCGGCCGCGGTCACAACCGTGGGGAGATAGAAGGTCAGGTCGCCCTTGGCGAAGACCAGGGGATGGACCTTGTCGGCGACAGCCTTCTCGCGGCCATCGGTGCCGGTGGAGTCGACAAAGTGGACGCCGGGAAACTCCTTGGTGCAACGGTCGTAAATAGTGGCAGGCACGTCGCGGATGGCGTCGTAGAAGGTGATGTCGGCGGGCGCGGCGCCCACCTGCGTGACCAGCTGGGTGAGCAGGCCATGCACCAGCTGCGGCGCAATGTAGGAGGCATTGGCGCCGTTGCCGTGGTCATGCACCTGATTCAGGTTGAGCTTGACGACGATCTTCTCGCCCTTCTTGTAGCCGACCGCGCCTTTGCCATTGCGCTTGTTGAAGTCGGTGAAGATCTTGTTCCAGGCTGCCTTGTCGCTGGTGGCGTCGCCTACTGAGCGGATGGTGCCTGCGAGCATACGGTCGACGGCCTCGGGGTGGGTGTTGCTGTCGTCCCACCAGCCGGGAGCATTGTTCACGCCATCCCAGTTCGTCGCCTTGGGATCGAAGGCCCAGGCGACGCGGCCCGGCTTGACGCCGAAGGCCGTCCCGATCGGCGAGTTGGCGGGCTCGATGGGGCTGAAGGCAGGCTGGGCGGCGACCGGCGTAGCCTGGGCCAGCGCCGCGGGCACTCGCAATGTGGTCAGCGTGGCGGCGCTGCCCAGTACGGAGGCTTTGAGGAAATCTCTGCGGGAGGTGGTGTAGTAATCGTTCATCTTCATGGGAACTCTCCTTATGTGCGGGGCCCTGGTTGGCGAAGATTATAGCGATCTGCAGCAGCGCACAATGTGCGCGCCATCACACACCCACGGCATCCTTGGGCTTCAAATCCCGATCAGCCAACCTCAGGGCAACGTCGGATAGTCGGGCCTTTGACTTGGATTGTCGGGCGGAGTCGGATAGGCTTTGCTACCGTCATTCAACTCCAGCCGGACGTAGTCCCAGATGACGCCGGTGGTTACGTCTCCGGCGGGCACAGTGAAGGTCATCTCATTCTCGCCCGGCTTCAGCAACGAGGCGTCGAACTTCTGGATGTACTGGTACCAGACTCCCTTGTTGGAGTTGTAGCGCAGGGCGTTGGTAGCCACCGGATGGATGGTGCCGACGGCCTGCCCGTTGACGCCGATGGCCAAGCCGCCTTGTGTATCCGCGCCGACGTAGGCCGATCCGCCGCCGACGGCCGGTCTTCCGGCACCAGGGGTTCGGTTACCTCCTCCAAACGCTGGATTACCGCCTCCAGCTAACGCGGGATTGCCAGCTCCGTCTCCGCCGGGCTGTCCAGCCGCGCCGGGGGCGCGGTTGCCGCCTCCGCCGCCGAACACCGGGTTACCGCCTCCGCCCAGTGCGCGATTGCCCCCGCCGTCTGCTCCGGCCAGCGACACCCGCAGTACGGCCGTGCCTTGCGATGCCTTGGGCATGGTGAACTTGACCGTCCAGGTGGTAGCGCGGCCCTGGCCCCACTGCGGCCATGGGTCCTTGTTGTCGGTTGGGATATTGACCCAGCCGAAGCGCTGATTGTAGGGGTCCTTGGCGGCTGGATTCAGCCAGGCCGTGGTGGTCGAGTGCGGCACCTCCTGGAAGAACCAATCCTTGCGGTAATCGCTCTTGCCGATGGTGTAGGTAATGTCGTTCGGGAACAGCCCGGCGTAGCGCAGGCCCCAGCCCCAGAGCCAGTAGTTGTCCGGATCGCCCTTGAAGAACTTATCGCCGGTGCGGTCGGGATAGCCAATCTCCCAGATCTGCTTGCCATAGCGGACCGGCTGCCAGTCCAGCTTGCCCAGATCGATCTTCTTGCCGGCTTCCACAGTGATGTCGGCCTTGGCGTACTCGCCCAGCACTCCGTTGGCAAACGCGTGGAGAGTGTAGGTGCCAGGGCGGATGTTGGCGATGGTGAAGCGGCCGTCGGCAGAGCCTTCGGTCCAGAACTGATAGTAGTTGCCATCGTGCGGCCAGGTGACGATGTCACCATTCCCGGCCAGCAGCGTGTATCCGCTCTCCGACCCTTTGAAGTTTGCGTGAGTCAAGCCGACGTTGAGATTCGGGAGGCTCTTCGATGCCGCCTGCGGATCGTCGAGCACAAGTTGCCCGGTGACGGTGGCGCGGCCGTCTTTCTTCGGGTAGTCCACGCCCTGCACCCAGTCGTAAGGCCATGCGGCCTTTACTTCCTTCGACTTCGCGACCGCGTCATTCCAGAGAGCGAGGCTATTGTCGCGCCACTCAGCGGGAACGGCCGGCATACCGCTGCCGGAAGTTGCTGCCAGCTTGTCCAGCTCGGCCTGGGTCGGATCCTTGGGGTGGTCCAACGCGTTGAGGTAGACGAAGATTGGACCGACGACTCGCCCCCAGGCCACGCCGGCGGGAATCTCGGTGTTGTCGCCCGCGCCGTAATGGCCGGAGGTCCAGTAGTCGAGGATGATTGCCTGATAAGACCCCGAGCCGGGAGCGGTCAGATGATCGATCAGGTCCAGTTTGTCCGGGCCGCCGCCAATGTACTCGTTGGATGGATTGATGAAGTAGACGCCGATGTGGTCCTTGGTGCTGGACGAGCCCCAGGCCTGCAGCTTGTACATCAACGCGTTGTAGCTGTACTTATGCTCGACCGAGTTCTTATAGATACCGGAGTCGTATATGCTCTGCTCCTTGGCGTGAATCTGGTGGTCCTCGGGAGCATGACTCATCAGCATGTTGCGGTCTTTATCGACGGAGAGCCAGTCGAAGGTGGGATTCAGGTCCTCCAGAATGAAGCGGTTTTCGCCCACGTGGACGGCGGGGTAGGAGGCCGGGTGAGTGTACTCGTCGTAGGTGTAGAAGCCACTGGTGCCGCGCTCCATGGTGAAGCGGGTTTCAATGTCCATGCTGCGTGGGTTGATGCCTTTCACGGAGACCTCGGCGCGCTCGCCGCCGTTGGTCGCCGGGTCAATAGTGACCTTCGCTGTGACCGTGCCCGTGGGCGTCTGCTCCCAGCACTTGCCCCGCGTCAGCATGCTGACCCCGTGATAGATAAGGCCTGTCAGATTGCCGTCGCGCTTGGTCAGGGTAGCCTTGAGGATACCGTTGTCGAGGGTCCAACTATCGCCGTTGTCGGTGAGGGTCACGGGGGCGTTCACGGTGACTTTTTCGATCTTCGGCGAGGCGTGGGCAGTCGTTTGCGCCGCCGCGCCGCAGGTCAGAACGACTGAAAGCGCAAGAGACGTGAATGCGATGAGGGGCCTTGCTTGGGTCATGGCGCAACCTTTCAGAACAACCTGAAACCTATGCTTGCTCAGACCCAGAGAAGCATAGCCGGATGGCCAGTTTCCCGTCAAAACGGTAATCTGGTGGCATGGGGAAATTCCGAATTGGTTGGGTTTGGGCTGCGATGTGGCTAATCGCCGCAGCGGCAACGGCTGGCGTAGCACAGAGTTCGTCTTCCTCGGTGTCCGATCAGACCTTGCCCTCGCTGCCGCAGCCGCTTGCAGGCGCGCCAGGGGCTGGAGATGAGGATGTGGACCGCCTCTCTCCGCAGGATTCTGCCAAACGCAATGCATTGATACAGCCTGGACTGAAGTATTTGGAGCATGGAGACAGCGAGGCCGCTTTCGAGTCGTTTCGCTCGGTGTTGACGACGTATCCCAACGATCTCTCTGTGCTGCGATTTACGGCGGCGGCGGCAATGGCGGCGGGGCAGAATGAGCAGGCGCTCGTTCTGTTTCAACGGGCCCTTGCGCAAAACCCGCATAATCCGTGGACGATGCGCAATGCGGTAATCATCCTGGAGGCGCGACTGGGGCGATGGGCCGACTTCGATCGCGACGTCGCAGCGTTGCGTTCAGCGAAGAGGAATGGGATGGACCATGGATTGGATGGCAGCACCGGGTTTGTGATTGACGAGTTTTACGCCGGTGGAGGCAAGGTCCAGGGGACCATCTACCCGCTCCAGGCAGGGCGCTATCACACGCTGTACCGGTTTCTGCTGCCGCAGGGTTGGCCGCTGGTCTTGCCTGCTCAGTCGAGCACCGCAGCAGCAGCGGCTGCGCGATGCACGGGCCCGGACTTCCAGCCCCATTTCGATACAGAATCGGGCGATGTCGACCAGGCGGAGTTCGCGAAGGCGCACCCGGATAAGGCGGCGAAGGGCGATCGCAGCTACATGCTGGATGCGTACAGTTCACCGTGCACCCAGGGGTTGCTGGCTTTCTATCCGGACGGAGAGCCGACCTATGAGAAGGCGCGTGCTGACGTGATCCGGGCGCTGACCGGCCCGGCCAAGCATTAGAACGGATTAGGAATTGTCGTTGGGGAGACCGGGTAACTGGAAAGCTTGAAGGTTCGAACCCGCCTTCACCGGTGTGTCCCTCCATGATGGGTCGTCGTGAGTTGCGACTTCTCAAGTTCCTTCACGTCCAGTTCCCCACTCTTGTCGGTGTCCAGCCGGTCGAACTCCGCTTCCATGAAGTCCATGAACTCTTTTCTGGAGATCTTGCCGTTCTTGTCGGCGTCCATCAACAGCAGGAGTTGTTTGATATCGACCTCGCCGGCAGCCACCTTGGGCGATGCAGGGCTGTAAGCCGGAGCACTCTCCGGTCCAGCCTGCTGCGCCAATGCGCGGTTGCCGCTTGTCAACGTCTCCATCGCCAACCACCCCGCCCCGAGCGAGACCAGCTTCAACACCTGCCTTCGCATCAACATGACCGAACTCCTCCCGAAATCTGGCGTTATCAGCCCCTGAACGGCTTAATCTTATACCTTCATCCGGGCCCCGGCGCCTCCGCCCCGACCGCGCTCACAGACGCCTTGCCGCGGTTCCGTGCGAACCCAGGGGACGAAGCTGCGGCGACCTAGAAATGCCAGATCAAATCCGCGGCGAGGGTAACTGCCTGGGTCTTTCCCAGTCCAATAGGATTGGGAGCTGCCCCTTGGGCTACATCCTCCAGATTCGCGATGGCCGCGCCGGGAGAGATATTCAGTGCTGTCACTCCATACTTGGCAAAGGCGTGGGTGTAGCTCACCTCGGGACGGAAGGTAATGGTTGAGCCGATCCAGAAGTCAAAGCCCACCATGTGTTCCTCGTACTTGGCGGGCGTGCCGGTGCGTTGGCCCGCGACGTCGTTAACCCATTCGCTGCGAATGTTGAGCGATGCATTGTTGTGCGCGAAGTTGTGCTCGATGTAGTTGGTGACTGCCAACTCCGGCGCATAGCAGCGTGCGGCCTGTCGTCCCGCGGGCAGGCGGGGATCCTGACAAACAGCGCCGAAGTTCAGGTTGACGCCTCCGGGACGCGGGAAGGTGGCCTCGGGCCAGGGCGTCTTCGCGCTGGGAAGATACTGGCCTGTCGAAGTATTCGTCTGACTTACTGCATCGTACCAGTACATATTCGGCACATCTTTCATGTACTGATACCAAAACTCGGTGTCGGTGTGCCATGTGGCATTGATGCGGTGATACCAGGTCTCGTAGTAAGCGGCAAGATTGTTGTAGGCGTACTTGGAATCATTGAGGCTGTTGGCGCAGGTATTCACGGCGTTACCGCCGTTGGACCAGGTATAAGTTGCGCACAGGGTGCCGGTGACCTTCGCATCCGTGGTCCAGGGCATCACGTCGCAGCCGGGCGAGATGCCGGCCTGCACGGTCAAGTGATCGCTGGTCTTAATAGTGGCTACTACGCCGGTTTGGGTGTAACAGTCGTAGGTATAGAGGATCGAATGCGAGTAACTGTAGTTATTGGGAGCTAACTGGGCCTCGATATCCGGCAGCGAGACGTAACGGCCGACGCGAATATTCATGCCCTGGGCCACTTTCGGGAAATAGAAGTCGTAGTACAGCATCACTGGGTCGAAGCCGTACTGGCTGTTCTTCAGCAGCAACTGCTGACTCAGCATTCCCTTGGCCGTAGTGAATCTGTAGTCGGTCCCATAGAGCAGGGTAATCCGGTAGCCCCAGTCGAAGTGTTCCTGCTGCGCCGTATTGGGATACTTCTCGAAGTAGAGAGCGCCCTGGTCCAACTGGATGGTATTGGCGTACACGTCATAGGCGGATGGCGCGTTGGAAGCGATCCCCTTGGATGCGTTGGTCTTGTTGTTGGTCGAGCCGTTGGCCCCTATCTCCAGCCAGCCATAGATCTTGGCAATGCTCTTGTTCTGGTCGATCGCCTGCATCAGCGGATAAGTCTGGCCATCGGGCACGCCGATGGTAGGAGTGCCTCCAATGGGCCAGTCGGACGCCGGGTAGGGAGGAGAAAACAGAGGAGCCGGGTAGCCCCGGCGAGGCGCCTGGGGAACCGCAGTGGCGGGGCCATTGCCGGCCCAGTCTGCTACATAGGCACGGCCCAAACGGTGCATAAAATCGTTGCTGAGCGCAGGCGTTGGAGGCACGACTCCGGCGTCTGAAGCAGCCTGGCCTGTGGCCAACGGCAAGTTGAGACCGGCCGACGAGTCGCTGCTTGCGCTTCCATCGGCGGCGACGACCGCGCCGCGGACGGCTCCCATCGATTGGGCTTCTGGATCCTCTTCCGCGTCGCATGTTGCGATGCAAGCAAACATCAGAACACAAACAGCCACCAAGCACCCAAGAAGACGTAGCCGATTCTCGATCAATTGTGTGTACTCTCTTCCCCGCCCCGCGGAATATTACGGCGTAGTCAGGTATTGATGGATAGGAACGAGTCGATTTCACCTAAATTGAGGCCCGACTATGCCGCTTAACTGTCGGATCCTCTCCTGGCAGCAAGGAAGTGAAGAAAGAAGCGGCATCGAAATGCAAACTCATTCCGATGCCGCTTTTCGCAAGTATTACGGTTCGTCCCGGATTAACTCCGCGAAGATAGAGTTAGAACTTCACCATAATTGCGAAGGTGACCTTCTGCTCATCCTTGCGGAGATCGGGTTGCCACAGATAAGCGCTGGAGAACCCGTGGGCCGCAGCCTGGTTTTGGCAGCTGCTAGCGAACGAGGTACTATTCATGGCGACTTGGTCTACTTTGCTTTGAGCAGCGCTGTAAATCGTCTCCCCGGTTGGGTTGGAGGGTCCTATGCCCGGGCTCGCGACACCAAGACCCACCCCAGAGTCAAAGGATGCTGAGCCGTTGGTGCACACGTAGTCGGAGGATGTTCCGACCGGGGTCTGCGTGTTGGCTCCCGGAGGCGTCATGCCCTTGCGACCCGTCCAATAGGGAACGCTCCCATGGCGGTAGCCGTACTCCACCAGATAGGTGATGAACTGCCGAGGCATGTAGGTGAAGGTGATGGTGCCGTCGGTTGCGATAAACGGGTCGCCCGGGTTCTGGCTGAAGTATGGCGACGGGTTCAGGGCGGTTGCCTCGTTGATGATCGGAGTCAGCACCAGGTAGCGTCCGGGGTTGTTGATCTGCCCGCCGCCGAAGGTGAGGGCCTGCCGGTCGTGGTTGAACCAGGTGCGCTCGTAGACCATATACCCGATGAAGCTCTGCTTTGGGTTGAGTGTAGGGTAGGGACCTGGGTTCGACCCGTTGGCCTGATGGCCGGTGTGGAAGCAGGAGACGCCCTGTGGATAGACTGTGCCGATGGCGCTGGGTTGTCCTAGCTGGGCGCCCTTGACGAGAGCGGCAGATTGGCCAAACTCGCAGCCCGCATCGTAGGTGATGGAGATCGCCTCGCGGTCAACGAAGGCCTTGGGATGTTCGAAGAACTTGAACTCTTCGCTGTTGTCGGTGTGCAGACGCGCGCGGTTCGGCTGGCCCTCGTCATCCTCGCCCATGCCGTAGTTGTTGGAGATCGCATTGAACCAACTCCCACGCGTGTACTTGATCTGGCCTCCCATGCCGGGCTTGCTGTTGAAGCGACCGTAGGTCTGCCAGCCGTTGATGAACCAGGGCTCGATCTTCAGGTGCGGTGTGGGGAAGAACTGGAAGCGAAGACCGGTAAAGAACCACGGGGTGTTCGATGAGACGAACGACGGCTGATAGGACCAATTGTCGAAGTTGTAGTAGCCGTACAGGCCGATGTAGGACATAAAGATGCCGGCATCGATATTGAATCCATGCAGTTTATTGATGTGGTATCCGCCGTACATCTCGGCCATGTAGCGGTACGCGTTGTCCAGGTTCCAACCGCCGCGGCTCACGCTGGCGTCGTTGCGGGGGGTGGTAACGGAGTACATGCCGAACTGCGACATAAACCGCGCATGCACGTTAGACAAATAGAAGTCGCCGCCCAGCCCGAGCTGCTCGACCTGAAACTCCTGCGAGCGGAAGATTTCGCTCGACCCGCTGATGGTGTCGTCTTCCGGATGATTGAAGTCCAGGTTGTAGTTGGTGTCGACGCGAATCTCCGGCACAAAGTGCTTGGTTGCCAGGGGCTCGTCGTGGTTGTGGGGCGAGCCTTGCAGCCAGGTCCAATCGCCGTCGGAGAATGGCGCGATCGGCTCCTTCATGGTGTTGGGATCTTCGTCTCCCGGTTGCACCACGTTGCGCGCCTTCAGGTCGGCTTCAAGAACTTCGATCCGCTTCTCCAGGTCTGCTTCGCTGGGCGGCGGCGCGGTCGCCTGCGCAGGCGCTGCTGCCGCTGCCGCAGGATCTGCGGCCGCGGCGGAGCTGGGGGCCGGCGAGCCAGCGGCTTCCGCCATGAGAACAGGCTGGGTGGGTGTGCCGGAGGTGCTTTGTGCCTCGCAAGGACCCGATACGACTGATCCAGTGACGAGCAAAACCCCTATCGCTGCGAATCGTGCTAGTTGATTGGTCATAGGCGCCTCACGCATAAATAAAAGTGATGTTAGTGAACCGTAAAACCCTGCGGGACTATTGCCATTCCGTGTAAATGCAGTTCGCCGACGGAACGGGTTACTTACCTTGGCAGGGGAGCTGGTGCTCCTCCCAACCCCGATAAGGAATTAGCAAAAGTTCAATAAAGGATTTGCAAAAACGGTTGATACTTCGAATCTGACCATGCGGGTCGTAAGGATTGTCTAAAGATCGGCGGAGGAGGGTAAAAAACTTTGTCGGTTTACCGATAATTCGAGCCTGCGATGCAAATCTCTCGTGGGCGACTTTCTGGAGTCCCTAAGAATGAGTTGGCATTTCTTAGTCGTTTTCCTGCTTCTTGCCGACATTGCGGCACCGAGGAGTAGACCGGAGCATGGCTGCCCAACTGGCACACCTGGTTTCATCGGAGGATAGCTTGCCTGCGCATCAAGCCAACCTACGAGCACTCAACGAAGCGGTAGCCGCAATGGGCATCGGTCAGAAGATACTTTGGGTTTGCCGGATCATCCTCGAGTTTTTTGCGCAATTGATGCACGAACGTGCGCAGGTATTCACATTCGTCTCGATGCTCCGGTCCCCACACGGAAGTCAACAGTCGCCCGTGCGTAACCGGTTTTCCCGCAGATGTCATCAGGTGGTAGGTCAGTTGGTACTCCTTGGGAGTGAGGTGCACCAGACGGTCCGCTTTTTTCACGGTGCGACGCACCGGATCGAGGGCGATGTCTCCGACACGAAGCGTCGGTTCATCGTCTTGAAGGGCGAGCGGCCTTGCCAGGCGCATAACGGCGCGGATACGTGCAATCAGTTCGCGTAGCTGGAATGGTTTTGTGATGTAGTCGTCCGCGCCGGCATCCAGCGCCTGCACCTTATCTTCTTCATCCTCGCGTGCGGTGAGCATAAGAACGGGAAGGCGAGGAAGGAGACCTCGTATGGTCTTGCAGGTTTCGATGCCGGATATGCCCGGCATCACGATGTCGAGCAGGACAACGTCAAAGGTAGAGGCGCGCACCAGCGAAAGGGCCTCCTCGCCGCGGGCCGCTTCCACGATCCGGAAACCGAGCTTGCTCAGCGTTGTGCGTAGCGCACTACGAATCACTGCCTCGTCATCCACAACTAACACCAAAGTAGATTCCATGTTCTAACAACCTCTCGCCTGGAGCTTGGGCAGGGACCCGATGAAGGCCGGCACAATAGATTTATTAGCAGGATGCTGATGTTTCCCTAATCTCACCACGCGCTCCATCAGGATTGTCTAAAGATCGGCGAATATCTGGGAAATACCAGGTCGTTTTTCCGAGTTCCCCGCACCTGAAAAAAATTAAATGGCGTATCGAGCAGTCTTCATCGGTTCCTTATGGAGGACTGGATACTATTGTCGGCGTAGGCGGTAGTTTCTCTACCTGAGGTACCGCCCTCTCACGCGGTGAAATGGCGGGCAGGTGCTAGGGGAGGTGGTTATGGACCAAAGCCAGACGCAGTACTTCTACATGGTGGAACTAGGCGCACTTGAAGAGCAACTGAGCCATTCACGGGCCAGTGCGGCGCGGTTGCGGGAAAAAGCGATGAAGCGAAGAGATTTTGAGGCCGCCGATCAAGTCAACCGGATACAGCGGGTGTTTGACGTAGTTCAGCGCCGCATTGCGCGCATGAAGTAAAGGACTACGCTCCCACAGCGGCGCGGGCGGCAGCTATTTCTCCAGGCCTGCGTCGTAGCGGCGGTAGTAGTGGTGCAGCATGTTGTATTCGTCGGTGGTGATGTGGAGGACGGAGCCGTGGCGGACGCCGGCGGGGAAGCTGATCCTCAGTGATTCATCGTCCCAGTGCTCCATGTCTTTGGTGAAGGCCGCGCCGTAGCCTTGCGGGTCGCGGGCCTGGTGGTAGTAGACAAGCAAACCGTTCCCGACGGCAAGCGGAGCAGGCGACTCAGCCCCGGCCCCGGCGATGGGCTGGCTGATGGCCTTCCATGGGCCGGTCATTCTCGGCCCTTCCGCGGCGGCGATGTGCTTTTGCGGTGGATTTGCGCGTTCGTCCTGGAAGAACATGTAGGAGAGGCCAGGCATGCCGCTGCCGATCAACGTGGCATCGGTGACGTTGTAACCGGGATCGAAAAAGAGCTTTGCCGGGGTGAACTGCTTGAAGTCGGTCGTGGTGCTCGAGTAGATCCGTTCCTCGGGCGAGCTACCGGGGTGGCCCGCGACGCTGCCGGACCAGAGGACCAGCCAGTCCTTCTTGGCGGGATCATAGTATGCGGAAGGCGAGGTCGCGGCAAGGGCGCCGGGAATGCCCGCCATCAGAGAGAGCTTTCGGTTCTTCGACCAGTGAACCAGATCCAGGGAGGTGGAGTATCCGATGGCGGGCGAGGTGGTGGACCACGTCCAAAGCAGGGCCAAGGTGCCGTCGGGCGCGCGCTGGATAAACGGATCGCGCATCAGCTCGTCGCGCTCGGTTTGACGAACGACGGGGCTTCCATCATTGACATAAAGCCAGTTGTAGCCGTCCTTGCTAATCGCAAAGTAAACACCGGCTTCGCCGTCCTTCTTGGACCCGGCGAAGAGCCAGCCGCCGCCAGGGTCTTGCCTAGATCCGAAGATCCGGTCCAACAGGTTGGGCTTGGAGGACTGCTCGGGCGCCTGGGCCGGGACCTGACCCGGTGAGGAGGATGCAGGAACAAGGAAGGTCGCGAGTGCTGCGATGATTGACAAACGGCGCGCGCGGAGAAAGATCATCAGGCTGAGGCCCTCCTGCCTTCACTATCCCACGAGGGGCATAAGGATTCTATAAGGATCGTGAGGACCGCCTTGAGTGGGCAGCCCTGGAGCTGCTCATCCCTTTCGACCTGCGTGAGGCGCGGTCTGCTCCAGGTTCTCCGCGAAGCGATAGCCCACGTGGGCATCGGTGAGCAGATACTTTGGCTTTGCGGGATCGTCCTCAAGCTTTCTCCTGAGTTGGTGCATGAAGGTGCGAAGATATTCGAGTTCGCTTCCGTACTCGGGTCCCCACACGGAGGTGAGGAGCCGGGAGTGAGGGATCGGTCTTCCGGCGTAGCTCATCAGCTGATGGGTCAACTTGAATTCCTTGGGGGTGAGATGGATGAGGCGGTTGGCTTTTTTCACGGTGCGCCGCACTGGATCCAGTTCGATGTCGCCGACTTGAAGCACCAGCATGGGTTCGTCGGACGGTGAGGTTGCCGGCTTAGCCCAGCGCATGGCGGCGCGAATGCGCGCGGTGAGTTCGCGCAGTTGAAACGGCTTGGTGATGTAGTCGTCCGCGCCCGCATCCAGCGCTTCCACCTTGTCGTCTTCGCTATCCCGTACGGTCAGCATCAAAATGGGGATGCGCGGGGACATCATGCGGATGCTTCTGCAGGTTTCGATGCCGCTGATGCCGGGCATGTTGATGTCGAGCAGGACAACGTCGAAGGGGTTGGCGCGGACCAGTGAAAGGGCCTCCTCGCCGCGCGCCGCCTCCACGGTTTTGAACCCCAGCTTGCAGAGCGTCGTGTGCAGCGCACGCCGGATGGAAGTTTCGTCATCCACAATCAAGACCAATCCGGATTCCATGGCCTAGTAGCCTCCCGCTGGCAGTTTTGGCATCGACAAAAAAAACGTCGTCCCTTCCTCTTCGGTGCTGACGACCCACACGTGGCCGCGGTGGGCCTCGACCGCCTTCTTGACGATGGACAGACCCACCCCGGTGCCGGGCACGTGCTTTTCTGTCTCGGCGCCGCGGTAGAAGCGCTCAAACACGCGCTCCCGATCCTGCATCTGGATCACCGAGCCGCGATTGCGCACCGAGAGCAAGAGCTCCGATTTGCTTTCGCGGACAGCAATGCCGATCGGTGTTTCGGGCGCGGAGTACTTTGCGGCGTTGTCCAGATACTGGGTCAGGATCATCTTGAGCAACTCGCGATCGGCTTGCAGCGGGGTTTCCTGCTCCTCGATCGACAGCTCAATTGGGTGGCCCTCCAGCGCAGCCGAAAAGTCCGAAACCACATCCTTCACCAACTTCGACATGACCACCGGCTCGGTGCGAAGGGTAATGCCGGAGACCTCAAGTTTTGCGGTCTGCAGCAGCCGGGTGCAAAGCTGGTTAAGCGCCACCGACTCTTCATCGATCAGCTCGGCCAGTTCCAACCCGGTCTCGTCCAATGTGCCCATCTCAATCAAGCCGGAGCTCGCGGTGCAGATGGCGGTCAGCGGCGTCTTGAATGCGTGCGCAAGCGAATCGAGTACGGCCACCCGCAGTTGCTCCGCCTGTTGCGCGCTTTCCGCGCGCGACTCCTTCTCGTAGGAGCGGTGGCGTTCAAAGGCGATCGCCGCGAGCGAAGCGATTGAATTCGCGATGAGAGGATCAACTTCCCCGCGAATGGCGATCGCTCCGATGGATATTGAGCCGCTGCGAATGACCCGCTGCGTGGTATATGATTCGCGGTCGTCCTCATTGGTGTCGGCAAGGTAGGCAGTCTTGGCGACTTGTTGCTCCTCCGTGGACCAGCGACCCTCGTGATCCAGTCGGGCAAGGTTGGCGTCGAAGATAGCCACATCTTCGGCCACAAAACTACGCCGAATAAGATGCACCAGCTGCGGCCCGGGCGGCTGATGAAGATCGAACAGCAAGATGCCGCGGCTTAGCTCGTAAAGCTTCTTCATCTGGATGCGTTGATAGTTTGCATCGCGAGCCATCTTCTGCTCGCGCGAGGAAAGACGGCTTACCACCAGCGCGGAAACCTGAAAAGAGACCAGAGCAATCCAGTCCCTCTCATCGGACACGGTAAAAGACCAAAGCGGAGGGATAAAGAAGAAATTAAGGCAGGAGACCGCAATCAAAGAGATCAATATCGCCTGCCAGATCCCGTATGTGAGCGACGCAATCACGGTTGCCAGCAGGTAAATAAACCCTACGGTGGAGATAGGAAGATGCAATTTATAGCAAATAAACGTAATGACCGCGATAACGGCAGAGCCTATACCGCACTGCTCAAGCAGCAGTCTCCAGGAGCGTTGCTCGGTTAACGGAATGGCCATTGTGAGCCGCGAGGTCATCTAACACGTTCCATCCGCATCATAGCGAGTAAGGCCATAAGGAATATGTCAAAAAAGCGCAAGGAAAATGTAAAGGAAGAGCGCGCGGAATGGAGCTCCGCGCGCTCTTCCCTAAAGATGCCAAGGCATGGCTTGCTCCTGCGGGACCATCACCAGCCGGCACTTCATTGCTTGTTCTGGCCGGCTGCGAGCTGATCGTAATGCTGCGCCTGCAGTGCGGCACCGTTCGCGTCAGCCAGATATGACTCATAGCGAGCCTCGGCCGTGTCGACTGGCCGCGGGTACTTCTGGTAGAGACTCGCGTTGACCTGGGCGCGACGGTCCCGCTCAATCTTTTCTGCAGCGGCCTTGGCCCGAAGATCGACTTCCTGCCGATGAAAGTATTCAGCTAGTTGCGAGTATTCTGCGCTAGTGTGGGCACTCTTCATCAGGTTGTGAACTTCGGCCCGTGACAGTGGGGCGGATTGGCTTGCTGTCTGCATGGAGGAAAAAGCCACTCCCGTTGAGGGAATTGAGAGAGAAAGCGCCGCGACGAACAACATTGTGCGATTCATAGTAGGGACCTCCTGAAGCGACTCTAGGAGAGGCCGCATAAGGATTGCATGAGTAAGTTGACAAAGATTTGTAAAGGCCTCCGAGTTTTCCAACTCTGATGGGTCCGACCTAAGGAACCCATGAACAATTGCCGCCTAAAACATCAAGCCCATCTTTGCGCATTTTCTACTTATTTTTTATGGCATTTTGACAGCTCTTAGCTGCATCCTGCGAAGACCGAGCATACTGGAGGCAGTTACCATGGCTCTCGACCGGGCACAGTATTTCTACACTGTGGAACTAAGTGCGCTTGAGGAGCACCTCGGCCATTCCATGGCCGGAGTGGCCAGGATGCGCGAGAAGGCAATCAGGCGGAAAGACTTCAAAGCAGCCGATCAGATCAACCGAATCCAACGTGTCATCGATATAGTGCAGCGCCGCGTCATTCGATTGAAATAACTTATCCAGGAGTTAGTAGGGTGCGTAAGCAGCACTAAACCTGCAACGGCGGAGGTGTATCCGCCGAAGAAAGAGGACCAAGTAATGCGCCAATATTCTTCAAAGCCGTGGGTTGTATGTGGATTAACGCTTTTCCTCGGTCTAGCATCGGCTGGCATGAGTGTGTCTGCACAGACGCCTGCCGCTGCGCCGGCAACGGCACCGGTCACTATCGCCAGTGCGAGCGGCTCCGCGAGGGCGCTTGGTCCCGCCGATATTCCAGCACAGGCGGCAACCGCTGCACCCGCGGCTGCTGCGGCTCCCGACCCCCACGCTCCCGCGTTCGCCGATTGGGACTGGACCTGGCTGAACGGCAATCCGCGCAATAAGGATGTCGCGTTCGACTCGAAATTCTTCACGCCGGAGATCCGCGCAGACATTACGTACACGTATGACTTCAACAAGCCAATCGACGACTCCATGAACGGATCGAGCGAACTGTTTCGCTCCAACGAAATCCAGGTGGAGCAGCTCGGCCTGGGCGGCGACTTCCACCTGGATGGCGCGCACGCCCGGTTCATGACCCAGTTCGGCATGTATTCGACGGCAACCGTTCGCAACGATCCCAGCTATTCCAAAGGACAGTGGGACATTGCCGACGCGGACCGCTATTTGTCCGAAGCTTACGGCGGCTACCAGTTCTCGCACGTGGCGCACGGGCTCAATATCGATGCCGGCATCTTTATGTCGTACGTAGGCCTGTTCAGTTACTACAACTTCGACAACTGGGCTTACCAGCCGTCTTACGTCTCGTCGAACACCCCGTGGTTTTTCGAGGGCATCCGCATCCAGTACTTTCCGACAGCGCACCTGAAGATCGAACCCTGGATTATCAATGGATGGCAGTCTTATGGCTCCTCGAACTCGCGCAAGGGCCTTGGCGGTCAGATCAAGTGGACGCCCTACTCGTGGATGAACGTGATCAGCAACAACTACGGACTTGGCCACGACGACTTCACGATCCCGAACCGCAGCCGTCTGCACACCGACAACAGCCTCGAGATCAAGTACTTCGACAAGCCAGCGGCCACGGGAATCGACAAGATGGCCTTCAGCTTTACCGGGGACCTTGGCTGCGAGTTTGGCCCCAGCTTGACGAGCGCCGCCGGCTGGTACCAGCAGGGCGTAAGCTGCCACGGAAACACCAAGGATCCCAACTCGCTGGGCAGCGCGGCCCAGTTTGGCCCCAACGCCACCTATTACATCGATCCTGCCGCAAACTTCAAGCCGGGAATCAATCCCAAACAGAGCTTCATCGGCTTCATGATCTACAACCGGTTGTGGTGGGCCAAGGACCACGACGGCCTGACCATCGGATACGGCCAGATCAACAACCCGGGCCGTTATCTGGCGCTGGTGCCCGCAATCAACGGCGAGACAGCAACATCGGACGCACTCGGTTCGCCGTACTGGCCGGGGAATCCCAGTGATCCGTTCAAGCCGTGGGACAGCTCCATCACCTACGACTACATGCCCAAGCAGTGGCTGACGTGGCGCTTTGAGTACGACTACCGGCACTCCAGCGTTCCCTACTGGGCGGGGCATGGCGGTTCGACTCCGCCCTCAGCCCTGGGTTCGCCCACCGGTGTGAATAACGGCTCTCCGACGCTCTTCGCCTGCAACGACGGAACGCCAATACCCAACAACGGCACCTATAACAACTCGGTGGTAGGTTTCTGCACCGGAGAGAGCGGACACGGAGGCCTATGGCAGCCGGACATGCGCAGGGACGAGCAGTTGATCGACATCGACCTGATGGTCAAGTTCTGACGGTTGATTAAGCGATGTATCCCCAAGGCGGAGCAGTGCGAGGACGTCTCTCGACTGCTCCGTCTTTCTATTCTGTTCAGCGGGAGTTATCTCGCGCTCGAATCCCGCGACGCGCTTGCGAGCGACCCGGCCTGCCTGTTGGAGCCAATGCGGGCAACGGGCTACATGGCCGGCTGAATGACGTATCTGGCGCACCCTTCCCAACCGCAGTCTCCAAAGCTCATAATGGGCGACCAAGATCAAGCTGGTCCGAATGCCGGGCCTCGCCAGGAGACCGCCTTTTGAGCGAAACCACTCGCCGTGAATTCTTGAAGGATGCAGCCCTCACCGGCGCCGCCATAACCACGGGGTCGCTCGGCGAAGGCAACCTGCTTGCCGCGGCTAGCCAAGCGCGCGGGGCTGCTCCTGCGTCCGCCGCCTCACAGCCGGTCACTCTCTCCTGGCTTGGCGGAGAGGCACCACTGATTTCTACCGGCGTTAGTTGGGGAGTGCCCTGGCCGCGGGGTGCGGTCCAGCGCGGTGCGCCCTTCAACCTGGCCGCGCAGGGCAAGCAGCTGCCGGTGCAGACCTGGCCGCTGGCCTATTGGCCCGATGGCTCGCTGAAGTGGAGCGGCTTTGCAACGGTGGTGCCGGCGGCGCTGACAGGGCCGGTGACGTTGGCGACCGGCGCTTCGACAGCTTCGGGCGCGCTGAAGGTCACGAACGACGGCAAGTTGGTGCGGATCGATACCGGCGCCATGCAATGCTCGATTGCGGTTGGGGGTGGATCGAATCTGATTGAATCGATGTCGATCGACGGGCGCATGGTTGCGGGCCCGGGGCAGCTGATCTGCATTCTGCAGAACGGCCCCGATGGCAACCCCGACGAGGTGCGCTCGCGCGAGAGATTCACCAGCTTAGTGAAGAAGTTGACGGTGGAGCAGACCGGGCCGGTGCGTGCCGTGGTGAAGTTTGAGGGCGTCCACAAAGGCGTGACTTCGGGACGCGAGTGGCTGCCGTTCCACGTGCGGCTCTACTTCTACTCGGGCGAGACCCAGGTCCGCATGGTGCATACCATCTTCTTCGATGGCGATCAGGAGAAGGATTTTATCCGCGGTCTCGGCGTAACGTTCGCGGTGCCGATGCGCGAGGAGATACAGAACCGGCATGTGCGTTTTTCGGGCGAGAGAGATGGTCTGTGGTCGGAGCCGATCCAGCCGCTGATCGGGCGCGGAGGCGCCAATCGCATCGTCACCGACGCCGCCGGCAAGGATGCGTACCCCGCGCAGCTCGAAGGACTGCGCGTGCCCAACCGCGCCGACATGAGCCAGCAGGGCCGGACCCTGGTCAGCAACTGGGCGGTGTGGGACGACTTCAGGCTGGTGCAGCTCAATCCCGATGGCTTTACCATCCGCAAACGCACCAACCCGCAGAGCACCTGGCTGTTCTCGGCGGCGGGCAAGCGTTCGTCGGGCATGGTATATACCGGCGATGTCAGTGGCGGGCTGGGCGTCAGCGTCAAGAACTTCTGGCAATCGTATCCGGCGGAGTTACAAGTCGAGAATGCCTCCGGCGCCGCAGCACAGCTTACCGCGTGGCTGTGGTCGCCGGAGGCCGCGCCGATGGACCTGCGCCACTACGACACGCGCGCGCACGGTCTGGAAGCTTCCTATGAGGACGTGCAGCCGGGCAACAGCACGCCATACGGGATCGCGCGCACCAGCGAACTGACCCTGTGGCCCACCGCGACCGTGCCGGCCAAGGCAGCCAGCGCGGCCATGGCAAAGACCGCCACCGCACCGCCCATGCTGGTGGCCTCGCCGCAGTACCTGCACGACGTGCGCGCGTTCGGCGTGTGGAGCGTGCGCGACGCGTCGACGCTGTTCAAGGCTGCGGTCGAGAGCGGGCTGGACGCGACGCTGAACCTCTACCTGGGCCAGATCGACCAGAGGAATTGGTATGGCTTCTGGAATTATGGCGACGTCATGCACTCCTACGATGCGGCGCGCCACATGTGGCGATACGACCTGGGCGGCATGGCGTGGGACAACTCCGAGCTGGGCACCGACACCTGGCTGTGGTTCTCCTTCCTGCGTACCGGCCGCGCGGACATCTTCCGCCTGGCCGAGGCCATGACCCGCCACACCGGCGAGGTGGACAGCTACCATTTTGGCCCGATGGCCGGCCTGGGCACGCGCCACGGCGTCTCCCACTGGGGCGACGGCGCCAAGGAGGCGCGCATCGGGCAGGCCGGGTTCCGCAGGTTCTACTACTACCTGACGAGCGACGAGCGCACCGGCGACGTAATGCACGAAGCCTTGCAGGCGGAGAGGTCCGTCATCGCGTACGACCCGATGCGCGAGGCCGACCCGCCGCGCGCGGGCGATGAGAAGTATGTCACGCGGGTGCGGTCGGGTCCCGACTGGCTGGCGCTCGCAGGCAACTGGATGACCGAGTGGGAACGCACCGGCAATCCCCAGTACCGCGACAAGATCCTGGCCGGCATGCAATCCATGGAGGCGATGCCGCATGGACTCCGCACCGGGAGAAATATGCTGATGGGCTTTGACCCGGCGACCGGCAAGCTGACCGCGCGCGACGCCTCGCTGGGCAGCTACAACCTGGCCACCATCATGGGCGGCGCGGAGCTGATGTTCGAGCTCAACATGAGCATCGACGACCCGGCATGGCATAAAGTCTGGGCAGACTTCTGCGCCAACTCGGGCGCGGGCATCAGCCAGGGCAAGCTGCTGGCCTACGCCTACTCCGTGACCAAAGACCCGGCGCTTGCGCAAAATGCGGTTGCCAGCCTGCGGGCCGCACGCGGAATACGGGGCAGCCGGGTCGAGCCGCCCAATGCGCTGGCGCCGATGGACGACGGCACTGACACCAATGGCTCGTCGCAGAGCAGCTTGAACGCAATTGCGGTGTTGGAGTTGTGCGCCGACGTGCTGCCTACCGCCGCGCCCACTGGTGGCGGAGCACCCGGAGCAAACACTCCTCCCGCGGGCGGCGCGTAATGGTGGGTCGCAAGGCAATTGGTGCTCGCAGCTCGGGGAGATGGCTTTCCGCGCTATCGGTTTTCGCGATCGCCACGAGTTACCTATTCGCGCAGACGCCTATGCCGGCGGGAGACGCTGCCAAGCGGGATGCCGCCGATCTGGTTGCGTTCGAGCACAAAGCAGCGCTGTCGAAGGAACTTGGCGCGACCCACATGCTGGTGACGGATGGGCTTCCGCTGGCCACCTGGGAGATGGACCCGAACGACCCTTACCCCATGTGGTTCGTGCATCACGCCAGCCTGCTGAAGATCTTTCCGCCGAAGGACGTGCAGCCCTACGTGGACGCGAAGTACGTCGCCCACACCCAGCAGGTGTTGAAGGACCGCTGCGCGGTGCTCGCAAAGGTTGGGCTGAAAGGGGTGTGGAGCGCGAACGAGCCGGCGGTCATGCCGGAGGCCTTCTTCACCGCGCATCCCGAGCTGCGCGGACCGCGCATTGATCAGCCTAATCGCTCGAGGAGGCCGTACTTCGCGCCCAGCGTGGATGAGCCGGAGACGCTGCGCATGTATCGCGAGGCGATGCAGAGCTTGCTGAAGACCTGCCCCGAGGTGGAGCAATTCAACTGGGTCACCACCGACGCGGGCTCCGGCTTCGACTGGGCGCCGTCGCTCTATCCCGGCATCAACGGCAACAGCAAATATAAAGACCGTCCCATGGCCGATCGCGTCTCCGGCTTCCTGATCAACGCGCAGCAGGCAGCAAAGGACGCAGGCCATGAGATTGAGATCAACCTGAATCCGATTGCGCCGCGGCAGTGGATGATTCCTACGTTCTCGCCGGACGTTCTGCAGAATATCGTCCGCAAGCTGCCGCGCGGGGTCGCGGTCGAAGGCCGCGAAGGACCCGACGGCCATGCCTTTGTGGGAGTCGCCAGTATTGGCAGCGGCGCGGCGTTCTACCCCGTGGTCGGCATCGCTGTGCCGTCGATCGAGGGTGGAGGCGGTGGCGCTACTCCCGCCCGTTGCATGATTAACTTCGGCGACGCGGAGACCACGGACTTCAACGACCGTCTGTTGAAGTTCACCCAAGGCAAGCCAATGGGCACGCTGGCCGAACGGGTGACGACGCTGCGCTCATTCGCCGTGAGCGAGGTGGGCGAAGCGCAGGCGGACAACTTAGTGGAGGTCTGGAGCGCGCTGGACGATGTGCAGCGCAATCTGCAGGTGCTGAACTTTGGCGATGTGTTGCGCATGGGCCATGTGCTGAATCGCTGGATCACGCGGCCCATGGTGCCCTTTCCCGACGAACTGACCGACGCGGAGAAGAGAGATTACCGGCCGTTCCTCTTCCAGGCCAAAGGCGAGGAGCAGGCGGGCGACCTGATCGATATTCAGGCGATGCGCATGTATGAGGGCTGGGGCGCGCGTTTGCTCTTCCAGCGAACCATCGAGGTCACGTTGCCGCGGCTGCGCAGGTCCGCGAGCCTGGTGGAAGCGATTCGCGCTGCGGCCAAGGATGACGCCGCGCAGAAGCGATGGGAGCTGATGGGCAAGCGGCTACAGGCGGTCGCCTATCTGCTGCAGTCGGCGGATGACATGGTTGCCTACGAGGCCCAGCTAGACCGCGTGAAGGGCCTTGGAGCGAAGCCCGAAGCGAACCCG
>Ga0326727_10009581_pt1 | contig 23718 bp, 26 predicted proteins | sample MB2enrmetagenome_FD_207643 | JGI IMG/M metagenome (GOLD analysis project Ga0326727, IMG submission 207643) | Lab enriched peat soil microbial communities from McLean, Ithaca, NY, United States - MB29MY | ecosystem: Environmental > Terrestrial > Soil > Wetlands > Peat | place: USA: New York... | reverse complement strand
CCGTGCCGGCATAGGCGGTGGCGACGTTGCCGTGGGCGTCCCGGGCCGTGACCGTGACCGTCCCGGTGGCCCCCGCAGTGCGCGGTGAACTGAGCCCGGTGGCCGTGAGGGCCACCGCCGGGCCGGGGGCCACGACGATCCCGCTGTCAAGCCCGGTGACAGAAGAAGTGGCCGTGTCCCTGGCGCGCACCCACTGGGTCCCGGCGGTGACGAGGGTGACGGCGAAGCTGTGGGAGCCGGCGTCGGAGCTGGTGAAGGTGTAGTCGGCCGGAAGGACCGCGGAGGCGTCAGAGCTCGTGAAGTCCACAGTCCCCGTGTAGGAGGTCACGACGTTGCCGTAGGCGTCCTGGGCGGTGACGCTGAGCGTGCCCGTAGCCCCGGCCACCCGCGGTGAGGACAGGCCCGACACCACGAGCGTCTTGGCCGCGCCCGGGTTGACGACGACGCTCTGGGACCAGGTGAGCGCGGGGTTCAAGACGTCGGCCACCGAGACCGACTGGGTGCCCGCGGTCTGGAGGCTGATGCCGGTGAACTTGTGGGCCCCGGCGTCGGAGCTGGTGAAGGTGTACTCGGCCGGCAGGGCCGCGGAGGGGTCGGAGCTGGTGAAGGCGACCGTGCCGGCATAGGCGGTGGCGACGTTGCCGTGGGCGTCCCGGGCCGTGACCGTGACCGTCCCGGTGGCCCCCGCAGTGCGCGGTGAACTGAGCCCGGTGGCCGTGAGGGCCACCGCCGGGCCGGGTGTGCTGGCCAGAGCGGGCTGCGCGGCTTGGACGGCGTTGACCCCGAACGTGGCCATGGCGACAACTACGACCGTGGCGCACCATTTGCCTAAAGCACGCGCACGCAGCCCGGCGCCCGCCAAGGGCGCCCCCCCTAGTCCCCGCGATGCCATCTGGGTACCCCTTTCCTCGGTACCAGCACTGGTGCTACTCCCGGCCAGCAGCGGGGCCTCGCCGTACCGGTCGCACGACCCGCCACGGGTCAGCTGAGTGTGACCATACCCCCATGCGAAAAGGGGCACAACCGAAGGTTTTCGCAAATGCTGGCGATGGGCGCGGTGCGCAGAGTAACGACGGGCGGCCTCGGTCGAGAGGACTATTTCGCCGGCCACGGCGAGGAACTAGGACGGTGGATGGGGCGTGGGGCAGAGGCTCTCGGGCTCGCTGGAGAGGTCAACCCGGAGCAGCTGTCGAGGCTCTTCGGCGAGGGCTGCCACCCCGGGACTAGCAGCGCCTTGGGCCGTCCGTTCGCCAGCAACGGCCGTGGGGACAGCGTCAGCCACGGGCGCAAGGAGAGGCAGGGCGGGGCCGAGCAGGTGGCCGGTTACGCCCTCAGCTTCTCACCTCCAAAGAGCGTCTCACTGCTCTGGGCACTCGCCGACGGAGCGGTCTCGACCGAGGTACGGAGGGCTCATGATGCTGCTGTCGCAGCTGCTTTGGAGTTCCTTCAAGACCACGCCGCCTTCACCCGCCGGGGCCACGCCGGAGCGGTCCAGGCCGACACCGATGGCTTCGCCGCCGCCGCCTTTACCCACCGGACTTCGCGCGCGCATGACCCGCAATTGCACACGCACGTCCTGGTTTCGGCGAAGGTGAGGGCAAGCACCGACGGCGCCTGGTTGTCCCTCGACGGCCGCGAGCTCTTCGAGGTGCAAAAGGCTGCCGGGCTCATCTACAAAGCCGGGCTGAGGGCCGAGCTGAGCGCCCGGGTGGGAGTGAGATGGACCACCGTCGGGGCCGACGGGGCAGCCGAGATCGCCGGTGTACCGACCGGTCTAATCGAGCACTTCTCCAAGCGACGCGCGCAGGTGGAAGCCTGCGCTGCTCAGCTAATTGGCCAAAAAGAGGCGGCCCTGGGACGCTCCCTCAACGCCACTGAACGCGCCGCCGCGTACCAGCTGGCCGCCTACCAGTCGCGTGCCGCGAAGGCCAAGGGCACCGAGACGACGGGTCAGCTACGGGCCCGATGGCGCGCCGACGCGGTCGGCTCCGGCCACGACCCGAACGAGTGGGTGGGCGGTGTCTTCGGCCGTGGGATGGTGACTGGCCGGAGCCTGGATGCCGTCTACCGGGCCAGTTTCCAGTCGGTCGAGGACTGGACGGCAGAGGTCATCGAGACTATAGAAAGGGGCCGCTCCACCTGGGGCCGGGCCCAAGTAGTCGAGGCGCTGGCTGTCCGAGCCGTGCCTTCCGCGATCCGCACTGCCGAGGCGGTGCGCGAACTGCTCGACGGGGCGGCAGACGAACTGCTTGGCCACTCTGACATCGTCCCGCTCAGCCCGTTGCGCCTCGCCTCGGCCGCGCTCCCTGACCTGCTGCGCCGCCGGGACGGGTGCGAGCCGGCGGTCCGCCACGGGGCGGCCAGGTACACGACGGCCCGGTCCTGGCAGGCAGAACAGGCCGTCTTGGAAGGCGTCGAGGCGGGCCGGGAGACTGGGGTCGCCGTCGTCCCGGGACCTGTCATCGAGGCGACGCTCGACGAGGCCAAGTTGGGCGAGGACCAGTCCGAGGCGGTCAGGCGGCTCTGCTCCGGGGGTGAGCAAGTGGCCGTCATGGTCGGGCCCGCGGGTTCTGGCAAGTCGAGGAGCCTGAGCGCCGCCCGGGCGGCGTGGCAATCGGCGGGGGTGGTGGTCCGAGGTGTGGCGCCGTCCGCCGTGGCGGCCGGGGTTCTCACCGAGCAGGCCGGCATACCCTCGGAGACCCTGGCCAAGTTCCTCCTCGACGCCAGTCGGGGACGGGTCGCGATCGGCGAAGGCGAGGTCGTCGTCTGTGACGAGGCCTCGATGGTGTCTACCCGGGACCTTGCCGCACTGGTGGCGTCGGTCCAACGAGCCGGCGGGAAGCTCGTCCTTGCAGGTGACCATCTCCAGCTGGGCGCCGTAGAAGCTGGCGGGCTGTTCCGGCTCCTCGTCGCGGATGCCAAGACCGCCGAGCTGACCACGGTGCGCCGCTTCACCGACCCATGGGAAGCAGATGCGAGCCGGCGCCTACGCGAGCGGGACGCCTCGGTGATCAACGAGTACGAGGTCCATGGGCGCGTGCGCGCTGGGACCCGGGAAGAGGCGATCGAGTCCGCCCACGAGGCTTGGCTGAAGGCGCGTGCCGACGGTCGGTCCGTCGTGGTGATGGCCGCCGACCACGCCACGGTTGACCAGCTGGCAATGCGTGCCCGAGCCGCCCGTGCCGCTGCTGGCGAGGTGGAGGAGGCCGGCATTGCCTTGGGAAACCAGGTCGTCGGCACCGGCGACGAGGTGGTCACGACCCGCAACGACCGGCGTCTGGTCACTAACGCCGGAGCCTGGGTGCGCAACGGCGACCGCTGGCAGGTCCTTGGCCGTGGTTCTGACGGTTCACTGCTCCTTGCCTCGCTCGACGAGCGGGGCAAGGTGAACCTCCCCGGCGATTACGTCCGGGAGAACGTCGCCTTGGCGTACGCCGTGACGGTCCACAAGGCAGAAGGTCTCACGACCGACGAGGCCGTGCTTGTGGTAGACAAAGCAACCACCGCCGAGCACCTCTACGTGGGCCTCACCCGAGGACGCGAGCTGAACCTGGCCTGCGTCGCTTGTGAGCCCCCCGACGACGGTCACCGCCACCTCTGCCCGCACCGAGCGCCAACGACGTCACGGCTGCGGCGCTCGGCCGGAGCGGCAACGAGAAATCCGCCACTGAGACTTTTCGGTTCTCGTTTGGCCGCTCGGATGACTTGGCCACCCTGAGGGCCACCCTCGCCGAGGCTCTCCGCCAAGTGGATGCCCTGGCCGGCCCGGACCGCTCTGAGGAGATCTCGTGCCTTCGCCAGAAGGCGGCTGGGCACGCCAACGCGGCCCTTGGGCCCGAAGAGGATGAAAGGCTCCGAGCGCTCGCGGCGGCCCAACAGGCTCGGTCCGATTGGCTCGTCGCCCACCCCGAAGTCGTGGCCTACAGCACCGGGATTGCCCAGCGGGTACACGTGGCTTCGCTCCGCCAGGCGCTCGGGGTGGCAGCGTCGTCAGGCCACTCCGCTTTCTCGGCCCGTGACGTGGGGCCAGATCTATGAAGGACCTAGTGCCCAGACGCCGAGTCAGTTCGGCGCTTGTCCCGTGTCTGGAGAGGTTCGAGCTGGCTCGCTTGCTCTGCTTCACGCCGCAAGCGAACCTGTCGTTCTTGTCGCATTTCGGCTGCGATGCGGGGACGCTCTAGGCCATTAAGCCCCTCTTGACTCACGAACATGCCCTCCTGGGGCAGAAGTATCAGCATGAAGGGCAGGTGTCCATGGTTGTGAGCCCACATGAAGAGCTGGAGTCCCGGTATGGAGGGAGTCACCACTGCGCCCGCACCTGGAGCGTCTATTCCGCTTTGTTCCAGGAGAGAATTGGCGTCGCCGTAAGCGTAAATATCCCCGAGCAGGCCTTCGCGTATGAGATTGTTCAACGCATCAGGAGTTTCCGACAGGGCCGGTACGGGACGACCCATGGTTGCGTAGATGTCGGAGTCAGCGAGGTATATCTCAGCTGCTTGCCGCTGAGGTTGCATACCCCAGTTCAGAGTCATCTGTCCTAAATAGAGACGGCGAAAGGCCTCATAGGCGAGGTAGTGGAGATGGACGTCCATTGTCGAGAGCCGGGAAACCAGTGCCGCCCAAGTCATGCCGCGATCGTCCGCGCCGTCGGGTGACCGTGAGCCAGCGAGGATGCCACCGAAGTACTCGGCCATGACGGGGCCGTCGCAGAGCGACCCTTCCTCTAAAACCTTCATAGCCACCCGAGGGCTAACCTCGCCCGGTTGCTCTAGCGCAGGCCCCGCCTTTGCCTCAGCGTTCCGCCCTATGCGAGCGAAGTTGCGAAGCCGCCGCTCAGAGTAGCGGTCCTTCAACTCTCTGCCGATCTCGTCCAGGGTCGGACCCAGCATCTTGCGACCAGCCCAGCCGGCCGCCGTCAAACCTGCCGTGAGCACCTCTAACTCGGACATCGCCTTATACACTGACGTCGGGTAAACGGATCGGCGGTGAGTGGCTTACTTTCCCGGGGCTTACAGCCCAACAGTAACGAGGCGGCTGCTCTCGCCGGTGCGCCGATTTCGAACGCACAGCTCCTCATCCTCGGAAAGCGAGTCCACAAAACGGTAGAGAGTCAGAGAGCGGCGCACGACCTCCGCCAGAGGGACGGCTTGCTTCTCAGCAAGGCGACGGATCTCGCTCGCCGCGTCAGGGGTGAGCGACAAGGAAAGCTTTGTTGCGGCATCATTGGCTAGGTACTTGCGAGGCATTCTCTTTGCTCCTTGGGGGTCCGCTGAGTGGTGCGCGCACCTCAACAGGCATCGGCGACAGATGTTGCGGGCCCCCTGGATACGGGAGCCCTTAGAAATGGTGCTGCAAGACCGTTAGGATGACGACAACACCGCCGCCGGCCAGGAACGGACCAAGGTGCTTGAGCCGCACCTTGAGGTGCAGACGTAAGTTTGATGAGACGTAGTGGACCTCTCTAGACAACTCAGCGGAGCTGATCGGAGGAAAGGGTTCCGGGGATATGTCGTGAGGCCGCTGGGGCATTGCTGCGCCCTTTCTCTGCTGCTCCCTCCCGCCACCCCTGTTGGGTGGTCACGAAGAGGGGCCTGCGGCCTGAGATCGGCTTGAGGCATCGGGACGCCGAGCGGTCAACCCGAGCCGGAGGCCAGGTCCAAGGTCAGCAGGAGTCAAATGTCGAACTCATGAGTTGGTCTCCTTTTTTAGGGTATGAGGATGATTATGATGTTATTTAGTTACAGGACCCCAACCGTCGTCGAGGTCGCTACCTCAGTATAGCAGCGTACAAGCAGTAGTTGTCAAGCATGTTCGCAGCAAGAGCACCGCTTCGACGGCCCCGGGTTGGTCCACAAGTCAAGTCGCACAATACGAACGGTCGTTCGGGACCCGAGGGTTGCCTGTGCCAATATGGACATCGTGGCGAGGCGCCGGCATCCGGACAAGAACATCGAGCCGGTCCTGGTCGAGGCGGAGGTGCACGGTTGGGTTGTGGTGCAGGGTCCCAAGTACTGGAAGTTGCTCTGCTCCTGCCAGGGGAAGCATCAAAGGTGGGTGCACCTGACGCCTTCCGACCCAAACTACGCGAAGAACCTGGCAAGCTGGTTGAAGCGCCAGCCATGCTGGTGACAGATGGAGGCACTATGAAGTGGCACATCCTTCTTGAGGTTCGGCTTCAGGGCGAGGCCGAGGACGTGGAGGCGGTCCTCGACAACGTCATGGAGCACCTCGTGGACGCCGGCATCGAGGACCCGGCTGTTGGCGCGTCGCTGCAGACGGGGACCGTGGAGATCGAGTTCGTAGTCGATGGAGCAGTCCTCGAGGAGGCCCACCAGCGCGCTCGGCACATACTGGCGGATGCACTGAGGCTGCCTCCGAACAGCGAGCTGGTGGGAGAGAGCACCCGACGAGCGGAGCTTGTCCCAGCGTGAACCGTAGCCGACCGGGGTTCAGGGGCATCCTGGTCATCCAGCCCGCGCCACCTCCGACCAGCCACTATCCACTACGGCAAGCCGTGCAGCAAAGTTTCGTGTCCCCCCTCCGACACTGGCTCCGAGCAGCCAAAACGCCGGGCGGTGCGGCCCGGCGTTCTCGCATCCAGGGTGCGCTTGTCACCCATTTGTCACCCGTCGCCGCGTTTCTCTCCGTGGGTGGCTAGGAGCGCCGCCAGCCGTTCGCCCGCCTGTTCGCCGCCGCGAGTCACGTCAGCTACACGTCGAGCGTGATCGGAGCCCTAGAGTGCCTGAAGATAGCACCGAGGGAACCGACTCCAGCTTGGCCGACCTCAGGCAATCGTCTTGCTGTAGTAGAGCAGTGTCGCCAGCGCCGTTGCGGCCGTACTCTGGGGAGCTGTCGAGGGTACCCCTGGGACGTTGGACCACGCTAGGACCGTGCCAGCCTTGGACGTGGTGAGACTGAAGGTCATCAGCGAGCCGGTCGTGCTGATGGACCGGACCTCGACCGACCACGAGTTGGCCAAGTCCTTGGCACCAGTCTCAGGCACACGTTCTGCCTGGAGCGCCGCTGAGTACAGGTTCATGCTCTTGGTCATGAGGTTGGTCAGGTACCGCTCGACTGTTTGTGCCGCTGACGCCCGCGCTCCGGTACTGTCCTTCAAGTACGCGGCACTGGGCGAAATGGTCCACACGAGCTGCAAACCGGCACCACTGTTCACTTGGTTGGCGCTAGATGCCTGGATCGTGCAGTCGGGTGCGGAGGAAGGGACCTGCGCCACGCTGGGAAGGTGCCCGAGCATGGACTCCTCTGCAGAACCATAGGGCCCTGTCAGGCCGGGTGCTACAAAACCGTTGACTGTTAGTACCTTTGGTACCTTTGGTACCAGGGTGAGCGAGGCCGAACCGATAGTCGGCCCGTCGCTTCCCGCAGAGAAAGTGGCTGAAAACTCCACTGTTGTGCTTGCTTTAGTCGCCGTGACTTTTACTTGGTCGGGCGCCCAGCTGGTCGTGGGTGTGTTTTGGACGGCCACCAGGACGCCACCCCACAAAACCCGAAGTGGGTTTGGGCTCTCGGTTTCGCCCGTACCCCCGCCCTCCCATCGAAGCAAGTATTGGTCACCGGGCGTGGTCGGCACCGACTGAGAGACAAAACCAGGACTATCGTCTGCGAGCCAGAGGGACCCAGGGCACCCCGGGGATTTTGGCCAGTATGTACCAACCGCTTGAACTCCGCCCGCGCCAACCGTCCAACCGGTAATGTCCGTTGAGCCAGGGGAAACACCCACGTAGCTCCCCAAGTGCCCCGGCGTCCCCAGTGAAGGGTCATTAAAGCACCCGTTCACTAAGAGGTTATGGGCTGACGATGTAATGCTAGCCGAGCTAGCCTGGGCACCCGCTTGGCTCAGCGCCACCAGTGACACCGAAGCAATGGCTACTGCCAGGCAGCCGATAATTGAACGCCTGCCAACGTACCGCGGTCCCGTCACGTCAAACCTCCTCAAGGTTGCGTAAGGTCGCGTAATGATACCACAGAGGTGTCTTTCCGGTCGGCCTGAGAGGGCGACTGTTCAGACATACACGAAACATCATGAAGTACATTTACGATGTATTGCGGCTAGGCCTGGGTGTGGCTCCTGTTACCGGGAGGATCGGATGGGTACGGCTGGCTCAGCAAAGAATTGGTGGTGGCTGGGCCGTGGCAAGGCGGGGACGCCAAGATGGTCGGCGTCGGGCTGCCGGCCGGCCGCAGCCGGGCGGACGACCTCGGGGAAGCGGGGTGAGCCATCCCGCGCATGTCGTCAGCTGTTGTTCGGTGCGCCGGTCCATCAAGCGCGGGCTGGCGTTCAGTCGTGACTCGGCAGCCCTAATCGCTTTCATTGTCATTAGTGAACCTATTCCGCCTGTTGCTCGGTTTGTACGGCCTAGTTATAGTGCGGGTAACCACTGTGGGCCCGCTAGCAGGCCAGCCAGCGACCTGCCTGCATGCCGCCCAGAAAAGGGGGGCAGAACATGGGGTCCTCTAAATCGCCCAAGGGGCGAGCAGCAAGTCGCGGTCACCTCTGCGAGCACCAAGGCTCAGTAGGGCGTGCCTACGAGGCCAGTTGCTTGGCCGACCGTCCTACGCCCGACAAGCGCTTCTTGTGTCGTCCTCAAACGGGGGGTGGGCAGCGCATCAGGAAGTCCCAGTGCGGATGGAAGGTCGCCTTGGTGGCCTGTGCCGCCGGCCTGGTGGCGCTGCAGCCGGTCCAGGCTGGCGCCGCCAGTACTGCGAGGCTGGCGGCGGGCGACCAGGGCTCGCAGTTGGTCCTGCTCTCGATGCTCGACGGTGTGAGCCCCGACAAGTCCGACCTGGCCAACCTGGCGAGCACGTTCCGCTCGGACTGCACCCGCAAGCGAGCCGTGCTACAGAACATGGACCTCAGTACGGCCTTGGCGCACATCGAGACGCAGCTGAGCGACAACGCGAGCGCCAAGGCCCTGCAAGGGTTCGCCACCAGCGCGCAGGCTCGCAGCATCGTCGACGCCTCGGACTTCGTGATCGAAGCGATTGCTGCCAGCAAGCCGTGGGCGGCGGTCGACGCCCTATTGAGGGTGCACCAGCTCGACCCTCGCGATGCCGGGGTGCTGATCAGCCTTTCGGGCCTGGTCACCTCGCTCGGGATGCCACAAGAGGGCCTGGCGCTGCTGGGGGCGGCCGCCAAGCTGCCGACAGACAACCAGACGCCAATGGGTATCGACTACCAGGCGGTCGCCCTCAACAACCGCGGCGTTGCCCTGCTCGAACTCGGCTACCCCGGAGAGGCCGAGGGCTACTTGGGGAGCGCAGAAAGCCGGGCACCGCTGCTCTCAGAGGCGCGGGACAACCTCGACGCCGCACAGCAGTGCGCGTGGCTGATGGGCGGCGGGACCGGCGAGCCGCCGGTCATCGCAGACCCGCCGTTCTGGCGGGAGGACCAGCCGGGCGACTGGACCACCGACGACGACGGCGACGCCGTCCCGGTCGCCTCGAGCATCTTCGATCTCTCCCAGGGCGTGGCCTGGACGCCTATCCACATAGAGCTGCCCGGCAGCCCCGCCCAGGGCGAGGCGATGGTGAAAAGCGGCTACTACCTCTCGCTGGCAAACCAGATCGAGGCCCAAGTCAGCCGCGACGCGCTCAAGAAGGCGAGCCTCAGCTCGCAGGTCCACGACCCCAACGAGCAGACCTCCGAGCGGCGCTACGCCCTGTGGGCGGCGCACAACACGGCCCAGTGGCAGCCCGAGCTGAAGCCGCTCTACCAGGAGTTCGACTCGCTCTTGGATGCCCTCGGCAACGCTTTGGGCTCCGGCCCTTACGGCGGCACCGTCAACCCCTTCAAGCCGTCGACTGACGCCCTCGACCAGTGCAGCGGCAGCCCCGACTACGACACCTGCTTCACACGGGTCTGCACATCTGAGACCGCCGATGAGCAGTCGCGCTGGAGAACGCAAGAGGCCGCGGTCGTGAACGCCGCGCTCGATTACCAGGGCCCCTTCTGGCGCTATGAGACCGGCGTAGCCGCCAACGACGCGGATAGTGCTGACCACCAGCTGCAGATCATCGACTCCGAGGACATGCTGTTGGGCATAACCGACGAGGTGGTCGGCCAGGTCCAGCTCTTCGTCAACTTCGCCGACGACAACCCACAATGCACCGGGACGGCCACCGCGGCACCGCCAGAAAAGGGCCTCCCTAGCCAGGACGCGTCCAAGGCGTGCCCGAGCTCGCTGCGGGGGATGAAGACGTCCTTGAGTTTCCTCCACATCCTCACACTGTCGTTCACCTGCGAGGAGGTGGAGCTGGAGGTGGCGACGGGCGCGGTCGGGGCGTTCGCGAGCGTGAGCTGGAAGCCCGATAGTGGCAATGTGACGGTGTTCGCCGGCGCCAAGGCCGAGGTCCCCGCCGGTGCGGAGCTTGGCGGAAAGGTCGGCGGCTACCTGACCTTCGGGCCGAACGGCCTGGTCGACGGCGGGATGCGCACCGAGACTTCCATCGGGGCCGGGTCCGGCGAGATCGGAGAGTTGGGAGGCGCTTCCGTCTCACGCACCAACACCATCAACTTCTCGATCGCCGGGACCACGCCCTTCAACCCCGAAAGCGACTGACCAGTCGCGCCAGCGGCTGGAGCAGGTGGTTCTGCCGCGCGTGGGCCGAGGCCGCCAAGCTGAAAGTGTCTTCGACGCCTGCCGTGCGGTCTGGAACCAGGCCCTCGGCCGCTTAGGTGACTATAATAGTGGTCATGTCCGAGACCCTGCCGCTTGCCGAGATCAAGGCGCACCTCTCAGAGATCGTGGACCGCGTGGAGCGAGAGCACGATCGCGTCGTACTGACGCGCAATGGCCGCCCGGCAGCGGTGATCATGAGCCCTGCCGACCTCGATGCCCTCGAGGACACACTCGACCTCTTATCCGATCCCGTCGCCTTGGCCGACATCAGGACGGCGCAGGCCGACGTTGCCAGCGGCCGTGTGTTCAGTGCTGAGGACCTGCGCGCCAAGTACCTGCTCAAGTGACCCGCGGGAACTACCGCCTGGTCGTGACGGCCACCGCCGAGCGCTCACTGGCTCGCTTGCCCGAAAGCGTCGCCGCTGCGATCGTCGAGTACATGACCGGGGTGCTGGTAGGTGGGCCTCGCCGGGTCGGTCACCCACTGCAGCGGGAGCTCGCGGGTCTATGGGCGGCGCGTCGGGGTCCCTACCGAGTTGTCTACGAGGTCGACGACGATGATGCCACCGTGGTCGTTCTGCGGATCGACCATCGCGCTGACGTCTACCGGAGCCGTTGACGCCTCGGCGGCGGGAAAGGCACGCATGCAACACCTACGGTTTTTCGGTCAAGCGCGCCGCCGCATGGCGACCCACTTTGCGGAGGCCCAGCCAGGAACGTGGGTTAGGCGGCGGATAGCCAGAGGTTGGTGGACCCGACTCGGCGTGGAGAGTTGTACCAAGTCCCCCCTCCGACACAACAGATCTGGTACCAACTCGCGGTCCCGCTTCCTCGAGAGTGACCAGCCCAACATCACACCGGAGCACAGAATGCCCGTCAGGGCGTCGTGCTACGAGGGACACAGGCAAGCTGCGGGCACGACAGGACGGTCCGCGCGTCGCCAGGCTGGCGTGACGCTGGCTCGACGGCACGCAGAACGTCAGCAGTCCAGAGATACGCCTAGGTAGGGTGCACAGCGTGCACATGATTCGTCAGGTGGTCGTTTTCGACGCTGCAGACCTGCACGCTGAGAGCGCGTTCTGGGCTGGGTGCTCGGTGGTCGAGTCTTCCGGGACGACGACTGGCACAGCGTCATCGACGCCGCCGGTGAGTGGCGCGTTGGCGTTCAGCTGGCGCCCGGCCATGTCCCCCCCGATTGGCCTGACGGCACCCCACAACAGGTTCACCTCGACCTCCACGTGGACGACCCGCGTGCCGCGCACAAGGAGGCGATGGCCTTAGGCGCCAGACTCCTCCAGCCGGCGCCTGATCTCGATGCCAAGAAGGGTCACCAGGTGTACGCCGACCCGGCCGGACACCCGTTCTGCATCGGCTGGGGGCACCCCTCCCGAGAGGCGCTCGCAGCATTGGTCGCCAAACGGGTTTGAGCCCGGGGTTTGGGCAGGCGGTATAGCGGTAGGGGGCGCTACCAACTGTGGCGCAGAACTGCTTTTGCGGAGTGCTCCTGCGGTACCTACGCTGCCTGGACCGATAGCGCGACATCGAAGGTGACGCTCTCTTCGGATTGGCAAGGAAGTGATTCCATATTGCGCGCTCGGGCCGCGAACTCCGGCTCGGCCTCAGGCCTCGACAGTTGGCACCGCCCGACCTGCCGCGTGCCGATAGAGGAGGCGCTGACTGACAAGGACGTTCACTGCTTGGAGACCGCTTGGTCGGGGTGGGGCACGGCCCGCAGGTCGAGCCCTTCGATGCCGGAGAAGTCGGCAGGGTTGACGGTATAGAGCGGCAGGTCGTTGGCGATTGCAGTGGCAGCGATCATGGCGTCGTAACTGCGAGCTTGGACCTTCCGGCCTGCCGCCCTCAGCGAGGCGGCCACGCGCCCAAACGCCCGGGCTGAGTTTGCATCGAAGGGTAAGGGCCGAAAGTCCGCCTCGGCCTGTTGGAGCACAGCCTGACGCGCGGCTCGCTCTTTGCGGTTGGTCGCCACCAGTGGGCCAACCGACAGCTCGGCGAGGCTGACCGCACTAATGAGCGGCTCTTCGGGCAGGTCCTCGGCGAACAGGCGGCCTAGGAGCACAATGGTCGAGGTATCGAGCAAACCGCGCTCGGTCACAGGCTGGCGTCGATGGTCTGATCGAGTTCCTGACGGAGGCCTTCGGGGTCGAACTTGGGTAGCCGGGACCATCGCTCGACCAGCACGCTCGCTTTGACCGGGAACGGAGCGATGGGCCGCAACTCGGCCACCTGACGCCCGTCGCGGGTGACCGTGAGCCGTTCACCGCGCTCAACGCGGTCGATGACTTCGCCACCGTGGTTGCGCAGATCCCGGATTGATACCTCGCTCACGGCGTTCATTGTATCACCGGTGAGACGTTTTACTACCCTGTCGGGGCTTGTGAGGACGGCGTGGAGAGCGCCGTCGCCGCCAGGCGACTGTTCGCCCATAGCTCAGAGCAGCCGCTTAGGCGCCGCCAGGATTTCGCTTACCTCAAGCCGGAAGTGGCGCGGATTCATCATGGAACAGCATCCCGGTTCACGGTTGTGAGCCTGTTGATAGGGAGGTTGTCCTATGCACAAGCCCGACGCGCCGGAGCACCGCCGCAGCAGGACCGACCCTCGCCGTCGTTTTCCCCAGCGGACCCCTCAAAGGGACCGTCACGGACGCGCGGATTTGGAGGCAACCACCTGCGAATGGACATACTTGCGGTCCCGACCCGCGTACAGCATCGTGGCGGTTCTCCGATCCACTGCGCTCCGGCGCGTCGTCACCAACGCCCTCGTCCGCCACCTCGCCGCCCAGGTCCCGCCCAAGCGACTCCCTGGCTAACAAAGACCCAGAAGATCAAAGGCTTAATGCTTCGCGCTCCCAAACGAGCCGAACTGGGGACTTGACAAGCTGTTCCACAGCATCGATGGCGTTGTGTGCAGCCCCAAGATCGTGGCAGCGCGCCATAATGCGCCGTCGCCGCGCGGTGACCTGGATAACTGGGGTTGTTGTCAAGTGCGCCGCGAAACCTGACGCTCTCAGTTACGGACCGCGCTTAGCAGGTCGGTCGTGTAGGCACCGTGAATGAAGGACCGAGGCTGCGAAGGGCTAGCTCTACAGCAGCCAGGAGCCAGGCCCGCGTCTCGGGGCCCAGCGCCAGGTGGTCACTGGCGGTTGCCACATGCTCCACCCACTGGCGCGGCGCGTACTCGACGGCCCAGTGGTACTTCCTCCGTTCACCGGGGACGACGTCGGCAAAGGGCCCCGCCGCGAGCGCGGCCGCGTCCAGGTCGTTGCCCGCATCAATGGCGTGCCGGACGCCCAACGCAAAGCTCGTGGCAAGAAGGTCCGGCGCATGGGTCCTGTACACCTCCTCCCATACCGCCTGCATTTCGGGCGTGTGCTCCTCTGGCGCCCCAGAAGGCAGCGAACCGCGCATCCTGTCGCAGTACCTTCGCGGCCTCCTCAGCCCCGAGCACTGGGTCGACGCAGTGCCAGGCCTGGGCGAGATCAGGAGGTCAAACCGCCGCCCTGCATCGTCCCACGTCTCGAACGGGGCGACCTCGACCTCGATCCCATGGCCCCGGGCCACGACGGCCATGCGCGCGTCAGGTTCAACCCCCAGGACACGCCTGGCGCCGCCTTGGAACAGCCGCGCCGCTTTGCCGGTGCCGCAACCCACGTCGAGGACGTCAGCCGGGCTGCCCTGCAAGAGCTCAGCGACAAGCACCGGCGGGTAGGTCGGGCGTGCGCGGTCGTACTCCTCGGCAACTGCCCCAAAACCACGCCCGGGCCCGTCCACTGTCATCCCGCCTTCTTAGCTCATCGCTTGCGGCTGAGCCCAACTCCTGGACCAACGAAGCGACGCGCCAAACGTGCAACTGGTGCAGCTGGAACGCCCCTGGGCACGGCCATCCATCGCAAGTCTGAGCGCGGAGTATCTGTTATGCGCCGGCCCGAAAAGCCCCGTAGCAGCTGAGGAAACGCGCCAGTGCGCCGGTGATGTGCTCGACGACGAGAGGCGAAGCGGCGCCATATTGTGCGGTCCGACGTCAGCGGACAAGGACTTCCCGAAGCGGGCTCTTACCGCGCACCCTCTGCGCCAGGGCGGCGTGCACGGCCGCCTCACCGTGCGCCAGCCCGGGTGATTCAAGCGCGTCGCGGAGCGCTTTGTCGCTGACGTGCAGCGTGGCCAGTTCCGCGCCGGGCGCCAGGTCAAGGGAATCGTTGGCATGCCGGGTTGCTTTCAAATGACCTGGGAAGGCGACGAACGTGCTCCGTTGGGCACCCTTGGTGACCTCAACGAAACCGCCCACCCGATCGAGAACAGGCACCCGGGCAACAAGCTGTTCACCAGGAGCCATGACAGTCAAGCAGGCAAGTGCTCAGGCGTTCCCGACCCCCTTCTCTCCGCTACGCTCGCCGTCGTGCCGGGCTCGCGCCAGCGCGTCACGGACAGGTTCCGATGATTTGGGAGGGGTACCGACCATGGGGAGCCGAAATAACTTGACGGATCGGTCCTGCCGCTTGGTCCGCGCGAGACTAAGCAGGTGACGTATGCCCTAAGGACCGCCGCCTGGGTGCCGCAGGCGCCCGGGCGCGACCCTGGCGAAGCTGCCCGCCTTGCCGTCCAGTGGACGGAGCGCCAGTGCCGGCAGGAGCACGCCCGGGCCATCCTGGTCACCTCTACCCGAGAGCAGTTCGAAGTGCCCGAACTGGCCGAGTTCTCCAAGCAGCACTCCCACGTCACTCGGCGGAGCCAGCAGCGCCTGGCGGGCGAGGTCCCCGTGCTGGCGTACCTTCCTGACACCGAGGATCTCGACTTCGCGACTCGCCTCGCTGGCAGTTCCTCCCTGGCCGTCGTGGAGTCTGACGCCTTCCCCCTTTGTGGCTGGGCCGCGTGGCTCGAGGCTTCGGACCTAGTCTCGGGCGAGGCGACCCCAGGCCTGGGCGCGGTCACCAGGGACGCGCTGGATCGTTTTGCGTTTTACGGGAACAACGCTTTCGACGACGACTTCGGCAGGGAACGGGCGCGCGCAGTGCTCGCCGAACTGCGGGGCCGTGGCAAGCTGGACCGAGACCTGTTGCTCGGGGCAGCGTTAGCCGCTGGTCTGTCAGCTCATGCCGTAAAGAACCTTGGGCGGCTCATCGCATAGGCCCGTTGTTCGGCATGGATGGAGATAACGAGCAGCGGGGGTACCTGGAGCGCGAAAGGCCGGTAACTGGCGCCAGAAGTGACGCACGGTCGTCTGGCCAGGCTCTCGCGTCCCCCGCCGCTAATGTGCCAGGGGACGCGTTGCATTTATGCCCGCTGGTACCGGGAGGAGGGTAAATTCTTCCGATGTCAAACCATGACCACGCGTTGGGACCGCAAGGCGCCGGCGAACCGAGTTGTGGACCGAAGGCAAATGTCGCGGGACCGTCCCCGGAACGTGACTACGGCTTTACTCGAAGGCGAAAAAGCTTGGCCAACCCGATCGCAGGGCACGGCTGCCGGCGTTTGTGGCCCTGTACCCAGAGCCGGTCTTGGCCGGTGCCACTGACCTGGTTGTGCCGCTGGCTTTCGACACCTGGAAGCTGTGGGTCACTGGCGTTGCCGCCTGGTAGGTAGCGTTCCCGTTTTGGCTAGCCCGTACCGTGCATGTCCCCGCCTTGAGCAAGGTGACCCTGGCCCCCCGGCTGGCTGTTGTCACTGTGCAAACCGATGGCGTCGTCGTGGTGAAGCTCACCGCCAGGCCCGAGGTCGCCGTGGCGTGCACCGTCAATGGTGACTGTGCCAGGGTCTTGCTGGTCAGTGCCCCAAAGCGGACGGTCTGGCTGGCCTTCGAGACGGTGAAACTTTGGTCCACCGGCGCTGCCACTTCGTAGGTGGCGTTGCCTGCCTGGTTGGCCCAGACGGTGCACGTCCCGGTCTTCACCAAGGTGACCGTGGCCCCGTTGGCCCCATTTGAGTTGCACACCGAAGGTGTAGTGGTGGTGAAGCTCACCGTCAAGCCTGACGACGCCGTGGCGCGCACCGTCAATGGTGATTGCACCAGGGTCTTGTGGGCCAGGGCGACAAAATTGATCGTCTGCTCGGCCAGGGCCTGGACGGCGGTCACCACGATGGTCCGCTGGACCTGGGGGGCGTTCGCGTACGTAGCGTTGCCGGCTTGGTTGGCATCGATTACGCAGTCGCCCGGCGCGACGAAGTTCACTGTGGTGCCGTTCGTTCCCGTCACGTTGCAGACCCCGGTCCCGCTGGTGGGGTCGACGGTGAAGACTACCGGGCTGCCCGATGCCCCGCCCATGGCCGACAGGGTGGCCGAGCCTCCTGCCGAGCCCGAAGCCGGCGGGGTGAAGCTGACCGTCTGGGGTTGCAAGCCTACGGAGGTCAGGCCACCCCCGCCGTCACGAACCGGGGGAGAACTTCCCCCGCCGCCCCCGGTCACCGGGGAGCCGACGGGGATCGTCTGGGTGACCACCGGGGCGGCCGAGTAGTCGGTGTCACCGGCCTGGTCGGCGTCGATGACACAGCTGCCCACCCCGGTGTAGTTGACGGTGGTGCCGTCGGTGCCCGAGACGTTGCAGACCCCGGCGCCGCTGGTTGAGTCGACGGTGAAGACCACAGGGTTCCCCGAGGCCCCGCCGGTGGCCGACAGGGTGGCCGAGCCGCCGACCGTGCCCGGAGCCGGCGGGGTGAAGCTGATGGCCTGGGAGCCCTGGCCGACGGGGATCGTCTGGGTGACCACCGGGGCGGCCGAGTAGTCGGTGTTACCGGCCTGGTCGGCGTCGATGACACAGCTGCCCACCCCGGTGTAGTTGACGGTGGTGCCGTCGGTGCCCGAGACGTTGCAAACCCCGGCGCCGCTGGTTGAGTCGACGGTGAAGACCACAGGGTTCCCCGAGGCCCCGCCGGTGGCCGACAGGGTGGCCGAGCCGCCGACCGTGCCCGGAGCCGGCGGGGTGAAGCTGATGGCCTGGGAGCCCTGGCCGACGGCGACCGAACCCCCCACATAGGAGATGGTGTAGTTGGCGTCAACCGCCCCTGAGCAGCTGGAGGGGTAAGTGCCTACCGGGGAGGAACTAGTGGCGGTGGTCGAGCACGTGGGGGTCGTGCTGAGCGAGGAGGGGCCTTCACCGTTCACGAAGCTCTGGTAGTTCGGGGTTATGGTCGGCACCTCCCCTCCGTAGGTCATGGACGGGCTCGAGGCGGTGATGTTGAGCGGCGCCGGGTTGACGACGAACCCGTCGCTCACCCCGGCGTAGGAGATCGTGTAGTCGGAGGCGCCCGTCCCGCTCAGGGAGAGCCCGCTGCAGCTTGAGCCGTCCACACTGTAGCTACCCGCACCAAGCGAAGGGCTTATCGAGGTCCCCCTGTCGACGGTGGAGCAGGTCAGCGCGCTGCCCACGTCGATCCCGCTTGGAGCGTTGTCGGTGTAGCTGAACGTCGGTGCCGAGGATCCGTAGGTCTGCGAGCCGGAGACCTCGATTGTCACTGTCCCCGTCGGTGTCGGGGACTGGGCGAGGAAGGCGCTCAATCCGTACGGGGTCCCGAGACCAGTGGGACCGTTGTAACCACCAGAAAGGGTGTCTGACGCGTTGCACAGGTAGTCCCCACAGCTCCCATTGGACCCCGAGCCCACCGGGACCAGCCCCGGTGTGGGCCCTGTGGCGGTCCCGCCCATGTCGGGGTAGAGGGCCTCCGGGCTGGGCTCGAGCGAGCCGGTACCGGCGGCCAGGGCGTAGGTGGCCCCGATGATCTGCGTGGACACGCTGGTCCCCCCGAGGACCAACCAGCCGCTTTCGCCGAACGTGTCGTATGCGGCCACGCCGGTCGCCGGGTTGGCGTCCGCGGACACGTCGGCCACCTGGCGCCCCGTGCAATCGGCTGCTAGGTCGTACACGCCCTGGTCGTCTTGCCATTCCGGCATCGCCTCGTAGGCTGAACAGCCGCTGCCGGTGTCGGACCAGGCGGTCTGGGCGTCCCAGGCGAGGCTGGGGCCCGTGCCGGTGTAGCTGAGGGTCGTACCGCCCACTGCCGTGACACCGGGCGAAGTGGCGGGGAAGTCGGTGCCGTACCCGGTGTCCCCCGTGGCCGCGGTGATAGCCGTTGTCGCGCTGGCCGCGTAAATGCTGTTGTCGGAGGTTTCGGAACTGGACTCGCCGCCCCCGTAGCTGTTGCTGACCACCGCGGGGTGGAACGTCTCTGCCTCAGTAACGGCCTGGGCCAGGTCGGGCATACCGTTGGAGGACGCTTCGACGAGCACGATGTTGCAGGCCGGGCAGATGGCCGAGACCATGTCGAGGTCGACGGAGATCTCCTCCACCCACCCTGTGTTGCTCGCCGGGTAGTTTGTCCCCCCGGACTGGTTCACCTTGGTGAAGGTCACGCAACCGGTGGTCACGGTGGGGCTACATAGTGGCGGCACGGAGCTGTCGACGAGCCCGGTATTGGGGTCCTGGGCGCCGCTCATGGCTGCCCGGTAGGCGCTCAGGTCTGACGCCGCGTTCGGGTCATCGTAGGCATCGACCACGGCGACAGTGGGTGCCGTACTGCCTGGCGACATACTGCCAGCTGCGCTGGAAAGCCCGTAGGCACTCTGGAGGTCGACGGGGTAGTAGCCCGAGCTCGGCGGGGATGGGTCGGTTGCGTCCCCGGTACCGCGACCTTCGCTGGGCGAGGGCCGTTGTCCTGCCCAGGTAGAGCCGGGGCGCCAATGCTGGGATGGGGACAGGAGTTCGATGGCATTGCAGGTGGCAAAGCCGGTCACCCCGTCCCCGCAAGCTGACGCTTCGTAGGACGGTAGCGTCCAGCCCGGACCGTCACTAGGCGCGCCCGGTGTTGCCGCCGCGACCGGTGCCACAGAGGCACAGTTCGCGCTCACGAGCCCGGCCAACATGACGACGGCTGCGGTTGCCGCCTTCCGACGAGCAAGCATCGGTCCTCCCGGGGCCACTGTTGTACGGCGCCGGCCCCAACCGCCAGCAATAGTAGGAGTTGGTGAACGACTGGTGGGCGATACTGGGCTTGGAGTGACTATTAGCGCTGGGTACGGGCGCTCGGCCAACGTGCTCACCTTACTTAACGCTCGCGCAAAGAGACCTCGTTGTTCATTTGCGCCCGGTGCGCCAAACTTGCCCGAGGGCGGAGTGCCCGTTACTCCTTATCTGACAGGACGGGCAGATTATCCATTCGGGCGTCGTCTTGGGTACAGGGAGCGGCGATAGGTCCCGCCCGCAGCGACGGCCATGTATGCGGCTCATCGCGGCAGTTCTCCCAGCACCTCAAGATTGCATCCCTGCCCAGACTGCCTTGATCTGGCAGCGACATTCTGTACCCGGTTGTCCCAGCGCAACTGGCCCTGGCCCGATGACCGCGATCTCCGGTTCGGCGCTTGCCAAGTCGGCAACAGCCGAACTTGCGGGAACGGCCCGATCCTCTAGTTCAGAGCCTTGCACGGCCATGGGTCACCGAGCCGAATGGACGATAGCCATGCCATGGGCACTCTTGTAGAGCTGCTCGAGCGCCGCGCCGCCTCACCCCCGGACCGGGCGGCGTACCGCTATCTGGACAACGGCGAGGTGAAAGCGGTGAGCCTCACGTACCCCGAGCTCTTAGCGCAGTCAGCAGCGTTCGGCGCCACAGCCACCACGTCCCGCGAGGCGAGCCCGAGGGTTGGACTTGCTTAAGCTGGTATTTCGGTTCCCCCTGTCCGCTTGCCGACAGGCCCGCCCTAGTTGCGTGCCGCGCCTAACAAAAGGAGCATGTGATGAAGTTATCTTCCGCAACCAGAGGGCCGGGCAATCCCAGGCCCTCGTTCGCGTCGGCAACGGCCAGGGCCCTACTCGCGGTCCTCTTTTCGACCACCTGTCTAAGCGTAGTCGCTGCGGCTTCGGCGCCCACGGAGCACCTGACCCTCACGGTCGGCCCCAAGGTGTCCGCCGTCGACACCCCGCTCACCATCCAGGTCTCAGGGGGCACGCCCGGCCAAGACGTGACGCTTTCGGTCACCTCCGTCGACGCAAAAGGCCTCAGGTGGAGCTCGTCTTCGACCTATGTGGCCACCTCAGCGGGTACGGTCGACCCGACGACGTCGCCGGCGGTCGCGGGCAGCTACACCGGCGTCGACCGCATGGGCCCGGTCGAAATGATGACCAGTGCCACCGCTGCCAAGCTTGACGACGGCTGGCCGTTCAGCATGCCCAGCCGGTCCCCGGACGACTGGTACTCATGGGCCACCTGTTCTCTGGCCCTGCAGAGCTCGCAGGGTTGCGCATGGTCCAAGCCGCTCGCCTTCGTGTTCCGTGTGTCGGCCGGCCAAGCCCATGCTTCGGCCACCGTTTGGCGTGGTCCTGCGCTACCGGTCACGGCCCGGTCCGAAAGCGTCGCCGGTACGGGCCTTTTCGGGGTGTTCTGGCAGCCTCCGGCCGGGCAGGACAATCACATCGGCGTCTTGGAGTTCACAGGCTCGTCAGGTGGCATCGACACCTCCATCGGTGCTCTGCTCGCCGCGCGCGGTTACCCCACCTTGGACATCGCCTACTTCGACGGTCCAGGCCTCCCTTCGGGCGCTAACCAGCCAGAGGACCTTCCCCTCGAGTACTTCGCCAAGGCCCTCCGCTGGCTCGGGAACCAGGCGGGGGTCGACCCGGAGCGCCTATGGCTGGTGGGCTGGTCCCTTGGTGCCCAAGCCGCCCTCTTGGTCAGCGCCCACTACCCCAACTTGGTGCACGGTGTGGTGGCCCTCATGCCCACCGATGACGCATGGTGCCCCTTCTGGACGCTCGGTGGCTTGCCCTTGCCCTGCACGAACGACCAAAGCTCCCCGCACCCGACCGACAACCCTGCCGCATTGATACCGGTGGCGGACATCCGCGGGCCTATCCTGTTTGCCTGTGGGGGCCAGGACTTGGCTATACCTTCTTGCTCCTACTCCGAGGCGATGATGGCAGAGCTGGCCGCTGCCGGCTACCCGTACCCCTACAAGCTGCTCGACTACGCGCACGCCGGCCATGGCATCGGAATATTCGCGCCCTACTGCCCGGGCTTGGCTCCGGATGAGGCACAGCTCTTCGTGCAGGGGGACAGCCTGGTGGCTAACTCGGTCGCGCGTGCCCGCCAGTGGCCCAAGCTGCTGGCCTTCCTCCTCAACTGATCTCGGCTTCAGGCCACAGCCGGTCCACGCTGGACGGCTCCGTCGGGGCTCCGGTCGCGCAATGACAACGACCCGTTCCCACGCGTCAAGCACAGGACGACCCCGAACGACGCGTTCCGAGTCGTCGTCATGTGGGGAACGGCTTCGTCCTCGCGCCAAACCAGCCCAGTTACCCGGGCCCTGTGCCCGGCGCGCTAGGTTCGCAGTATGGGTACACTCGTCCGGCGTGGCGTCGCCGGCTCAGCACGCGCCCTTGTTGTCATGTGGGCGGCGCTTGTCCTCGCGGTACCGCTGGTGCCGTCGGCGGTCGCGGCGAACACCACGGTGGGGGCGGTCTTGACAGCGGCCAAGGACGCGATCGCCAAACAGACCGGGGTCCATTTGCAGGTCGTTTCCAAGTCAGCGTCGTCCGCCAGCACCCAAAGGATCGTTGGCGACTTGGGGCTCAAGGCCGGGACCGAAACCGTCTCAGAAGGCGCGGGCAAGGTGACGATCAGAGTGACGCCCACCTACGGCTATCTCAGCGGTAACGCGTCCGGGCTCAAGGACATCGCCGGGATGACCGCCGCCCAGGTGAAGAAGGTGGGCAAGTTCTGGGTGTCGGTCAAGGCAGGTACGACACCGTACGCGAGTATCGCAACCGATATGACGGCCCCGTCGATTGTGGCCGTGCTACCAAGGGCCAAGGGGACGCAGTTGTCCTGGGGGACCGCGGCAGGCGCCAACCTGTACGTGCTCAAGTGGAAGACGCCGGCTACGAGCTCGACGCTCGCGCTGTCGATCACCTTAACCCTCGCAGCCACTGGGGCACCCTTGCCCGTCCAGCAGACGACGGTCGCTTCCAATGGTTCCAAGGAGACGGTACGGTTCTCCAAGTGGGGCGAGCGGGTCAGCGTTAGCGCCCCACCGGCCAGTTCGGTTATCCCCTATTCCAAGGTCGCCGGCTGAATTATTGCCGCCCCCGGGACCGGTGACCGCTCGACTCGCACTCAGAGGCTCGAGGAGGCGCTTTGGGCAGGTTTAGGAGTGAAATGTGCACGCCGGCTGCTGGCGAGATGCTCCTGCGTCACTGGGCGCAAATGTCGTGAGCCGATGGAGCGCTTTGTAATTCTTCGGCACGCCAAGCCCGCCATCTCTTACGTAAGTAAGTTAACGCTCTGGTTCTTCGACGCTGCAAGTTCTTCGAGGCTGCAAGCCCTGCCAGCTTCAGGGCGAGGCTCCTGTCTTCGGCGTTGGTTGGCAGACCTTGTCGACGTCGGTGGGATTCCGGTAGCCTCAGCTCATGGCGCTGTTGGGCAAGAAGGTAGGGAGCGCTCCCGCTGGTCCGAGCTTCGTGATGCCCAAGGTGAACCCACTGTCGGATCCACGGATGCGAGCGCTGGTGCGCATGGCGGCGACGGAGGGCAACTACAAGGCGGTGAAGGATGCTTACGCCCTCGCTGAGCGTCTGGTCCCTCCAGGTGCTGAATTGTGGTCTTGGTGGCTCGATGGGTTGGAGGGCTTCAGCCTCAGTGGCGATGGTGACCTCCCGCTATTCGTGAAGTTCACACGAGAGGCTGCAGGCATCGACCCTTGGGGCGAACTCCCCGCTGTAGCCCGCCAGCGCCTGCGAGCGCTTGGTAGATAAGGGCCCAGCCGCCGCTGGGTGCTACGCCGTAGCAGGTGCAACGGGTGCCCCGGGGGCTGCCACTCGGGGCGACATGCCGACTACGTGCCGGTAACCCGGCCGCGCCAGCACGCCGAACCCGTATGCGTCAGTGCTCGGTGCCCGATTGGGCTATGTGACCAAGATGAATTGGTCGGCATCTGGCTGGGTCAACTCCTAGCCCGAAGTTACGACGCGTTTAGCGGTTGAAACCTGCTCTGGCCAGCGCGGATAGGCGCGGAACGGTCACTCAGTGTAGCCAGTAAATAGCTGGACGGCGAATGCCATTAGGTGTAGAATGTGCTTGTG
>Ga0326727_10009580_pt1 | contig 23719 bp, 21 predicted proteins | sample MB2enrmetagenome_FD_207643 | JGI IMG/M metagenome (GOLD analysis project Ga0326727, IMG submission 207643) | Lab enriched peat soil microbial communities from McLean, Ithaca, NY, United States - MB29MY | ecosystem: Environmental > Terrestrial > Soil > Wetlands > Peat | place: USA: New York... | reverse complement strand
CAGGACGGCTATATCTCGGTGATCGCGCTGACGGATGCGCATTGGGCAAAGTTGTTCGCGGCGATGGGGCAGGAGGAGCTGATCCGCGATCCACGATTCTGTTCGATTGCGGCACGGTCGGCGCACGTGGATGCGCTGTATGCGACGCTTACCGAGGGGATGCAGCTTCGTACCACGGCCGCGTGGCTCGAGATCCTGCGCGCCGCGGACATTCCGTGCGGCGCGGCGAGCACGTTGCAGGACCTGATGTCGGACGCCTATCTGCGGGAGACGGGGTTCTTCCAGCGGATGCAGCATCCGGTGGATGGCGATGTGGTGGTGTCGGCGATTGCCCCGGAATTTTCCGCCAGCCCGCCGAGCGTGCGGCGGCTTTGGCCGCGATTAGGGGAGCACACCGTGGAGGTGCTGCGCGAGGCCGGCTGCGATGAGGCGTTGATTGCGTCGATTATCGGGCCGGATACGGAATAGAATGTCGGCCCCATCCATCTCGTCCCAGCCGTGAGTCAGGCCAGATCATGACGGGACAGTGGCGGATGCGCGCGCACCACCTCCTCATTCACCTCCGCCCCCCACCCCGGCCCGGTCGGGATCAACAAATCGCCGGCCTCGATCACCGGCGGATGGGTGACCAGCGCGTCCTTCCACGGCACATCCTCGATATCGATTTCCATGATGCGGAAATTCGGCACCACCGCACAGAAATGCGCGCTGATCAGCGACGCCAGATGACCATTGAAATTATGCGGCGCGACGTTCACCTCATAAGCATCCGCCATTGCCGCGATCTTCACCGACTCCAAAATTCCGTTCCACACCACGTCAACGATCGCCACATCGACCGACTGGTGTTCCAGGAAAGGCCGGAACTGCCGACGGCCGTACAACGACTCCAGCGACGCCACGCGCGTGCGCGAACTGCGCCGGATCAGCGCCAGCGCGGCGGGGTCGTAACTATCGATTTCCACCCATGTCAGGTCGAACGGTTCAAGCGCCTGCGCGAGGCGGATATAGCCCTCGGTCTTGAAGTTGAAGTTCAGATCAACATGCAAACCCATCCCCGGCCCCGCCCCCGCACGAAACGCCGCCATCTGATCCACCAGGCTGCGCACCAGATCGCCATCGATGTTCAGCTCGGGCCCGGACGGCTCCCACATGAAGCCCGGCATGTGCAGCCGCGGCTTTGCCCCGTCGAAGCGGAAGATGTTGGTCTTCAACCCCTTGAAGCCCCGCCGCGCGACTTCGTGGCCCATGCGCTCGACATCATCGAGTGAACGGATCGGTGCGCAACCGGTCATAGCCTCGAACTGCTCACCATTGCCAACCCGGTACGTCCCGCAATGCGACCAATAGAGCGGAATGCGCTGACGCACCGGCCCGCCCAGCATCTCGTGGACCGGCACGCCGAGCGCCTTCGCCTTTATATCCACCAGCGCATTCTCGATCGCCGCGATCGCCTGCTGGTTGACGCCACCGGGCGCCTGGCGCGTGACCGCGTAAAGCCTCGCGCTATGCCGCTCCACCGGGCGCGGATCGTCGCCGATCAACAGCGCGCCGAGTTGATGGATCACCGCCGTCAGGCCACCGGCGCCATAGCCCTCCATGTATTCCGACCAACCCACCAGCCCGTCATCGGTGGTGATCTTCAGGAATGAGAAATCGCGCCAGCCGGCATTGCAGTGCAGGTCCTCTATTTTGGCGATGCGCATGACGGCCCCTCCTTTTTTGTAGCGCACAATGCTAGAGCGACGCTGGTCGGTGTCCAGCGCCAATGTCCGGCGCGAATGTCCAAGGGGCCGGCGTTCACGGAAGGTGCCCATGCAGTTGCTGATAAGGCTGATGTTGGCGGCGGTGCTGCTGGGAATACCCGGCGCGTCGATGGCGCGCACTGTGCTCGCAGCGATTCCCATCTCGCGCATGGATCTGCCCTGGTGGCACGCCCGGTTCGACGCAAAACAGACGGAGCTGCGCGAAAAGCATCCTGCGCTGATCTTCCTCGGCGACTCGATAACGCAGAACTGGGAGCGTCACGGCCCGCCCGACTGGGCCGACTATGCGCCGGTCTGGCAGCGTTTCTACGGCGATCGCAACGCCGTCAATCTTGGTTTCATAGGCGATACGACCTCCAGCCTGATCTGGCGCATGCGCAACGGCGAGCTCGACGGCATCGCGCCGAAGGTCGCGGTGGTGCTGATCGGTGCCAACAATCTCGGCCGCCTGCACTGGTCGGCCGAGGACACTGTCGCCGGTATCGATACGATCGTCGCCGAGCTGCGCCATCGCCTGCCGCGCACGCATGTTCTGCTTGTGGGCGTGCTGCCGTCGGAACGCACCGAATGGGCGAGTGAGACCACCACCGCGATCAATCGCGCGCTTGCCGCAAGATACGCGCGCGCGGCCGACGTGACGTTCATCGATGTCGGGCAACTCTTTCTGCACGACGGCAAGCTTGATCGGTCGCTGTTCTACGATCCGAAACTCGCGCCGCCCGAACCGCCGTTGCATCCGACCGCGCGAGGCATGGGACTGATGGCCGCGGCAATTGAACCCACGCTCGCCAAATTAATGGGTGATCGCAACCATCTGATCCCGTAACCGTGTAATCCTTGATTTCCTGGTTCAATCGCAAGCGCGAAACATTAGCGCACCATGGCACCGGTGGAGGAACCAAATGCCCCAACCAGACCACATCTCCAAACTGGGTGTCCCACACCCGGCCGCGTTGGAAGAAGACCTGCAAGCGATATGGCGCAAATGCGTGGAAAAACTCGGCTTCGTGCCGAACGTCTACAGCACCTACAGCCTGAAGCCGCAACGCCTGCGCAACTTCATGGCAATGTACAATGAGATCATGCTGTCCGAGTCCGGCCTGTCGAAGCTGGAACGCGAGATGGTCGCCGTGGTCGTATCGTCAGCGAACCGGTGCTATTACTGCCTGGTCGCGCATGGCGCGGCGGTGCGCACCTTGTCCGGCGATCCGGAACTCGGCGAGATGATGGCGCTGAACTATCGGGTCGCGGCCTTGGACACCCGCCAGCGCACCATGCTGGACTACGCGTGGAAGATGACCACGACGCCCTGGCTGATCGACGACGCCGATCGCGCGGCATTGCAGCAGGCCGACCTGTCCGCATCCGACATGTTCGACCTGAACGAGACCGTCGCCTTCTTCAACCTGTCGAACCGCATGGCATCCGGCACCGACATGATGCCCAATCGTGAATACCATCGGGCCGCGCGAGGATGACCCCAAGCGGCCTCACCCCAGCTTCGCAATCCACGCCTTGTAGGACACCAGCATCGCGGCAATGTAATCGCGCGTCGGCTGGTCGGTCAGCTTGCCCGCCGCGTCGAACTTGGTCTGTGCCGCGCCGATGAACACCTCCGGCCGGTTCAGGATATGCGCATTGAGGAACACGAACATCTGCCGCAGATGATGCTGCGCACGTGCGGTTCCCAGCACCCCGGGGCTGGCACCCATCAACGCGATCGGCTTCGCATCGAAGGGTTGCTCGGGCGGCCGCGACGCCCAGTCGATGGCATTCTTCAACACGCCCGAGGTCGAATAATTATACTCCGGTGTCGCCAGTAACAGCCCGTCCGCCGACTTGATCCGCGCACGCAGATCGGCAACCACCGGTGGAAATCCTTTCGCTTTCACATCCTCATTGTAGAGCGGGATTTCCGAGATATCGAAGATCTCGATCGTCATGCCCGCGGGCGCCAGCTCCTGCGCGGCATGCAGCGCCGCCATGTTGTATGATCCGGCGCGCAGGCTCCCGCAAATCCCGAGGATCTTCAGCGTTGTCCCGTCGCTCATGAGGTGCTCTCCCGGTGGATGACATTCGGTGCGTCGTGCCCGACGCGGACCGCGCCGATATCACGTCTCCCCCACATTGAACAACCATCGCATCGAAGGGCCTAACGCGCCGGCTGCACCGCGCGCACGCGATGGCGGCTCACCTCGGCGCCGTCGGTCTCCGACAGCGGCAGGAACCACGGCGCGGCGAGCAGCGGCACCAAGGCCATCGTCAGGAACACGATATGGAAATCATGCAGCGTCGGCAGGGCGGTCCGCGGCATCACCGCATCCAGCAGCGCCGCGCTGATCGACACACCGAACCCCAGCGTCAGTTGCTGCATCGTGCTGCCAAGACTGGTGGAACGGCTGAGCCGCGCCGGCGGGATCTCGGAATAGGCCAGCATGTTGGAGGTGTTGAACTGAGTCGTCCGCACCACGCCGAACATCATGACATAGACAAGCACGATCCAGGTGGGCGTCGCCGGTCGCAGCAAGGTGAAACCCGCCATGACGAAGGCAACAACGATCGCGTTGCTGAACATCAGGCGACGGAATCCGAGCAGCCGCAGCAGCGTCGCCGACATCGGCCGCACGGTGATCGATCCGATCGCCGAGGCGAAGGTCAGCAACCCCGAATGCAGCGCGTTGAGGCCAAAGCCGAGCTGGAACAACAGCGGCAGCATGAAGGGGACCGAGTTCATGCCGGTGCGGCAGATGCCACCAACCAGCGTGCCGATGCGGAACGTTCTGATCCCGAACAAGCCAAGGTCCAGTACCGGATTGGGATGGCCGTGCACGTGCCAGGCAAACAGCGTCAGTGCTACCGCGGCGGCGACGAACGACATCGCGATCACCGACGGTGGCAGCACGTGCCGGCCAACATTCTCGAAGCCGAACTGCAACGTCGCCAGGCCGATGCCGACGATGATGAAGCCGCGCAGGTCGAAGCGGCTCTGCTTCGTGGCACGAAAATCCTCCGTGTAGCGCAGTGCCAGCGTGATGCCGATCAGACCGACGGGGATGTTGACGTAGAAGATCCAGCGCCAGTTGAAATAGGTGGTGATGAAGCCGCCCAGCACCGGCCCCACCGTTGGGCCGATCAGTGCCGGGATCGCAACGTAAGCCATCGCCCGCGCCAGGTCCTCCTTGGGAAAGGATCGCAACAGGATCAATCGGCCCACCGGGCTCAGCATCGCCCCGCCGATGCCTTGCAGCACGCGCGTCGCCACCAGCATCGACAGGCTGCTAGCGAACCCGGACAGGGCCGACCCGATGGTGAACACGATGATGGCGGAGCAGAACACCCGGCGCGAACCGTAACGATCGGCGATCCAGCCGCTGATCGGAATGAACACCGCCAGGCTGAGGATGTAGCTGGTGATCGCCAGGCTGAGCCGCACCGGCTCCGTCCCGAGGCTCTTTGCCATCGCCGGGATCGCCGTGGTGATGATTGTCGAGTCAAGCTGCTCCATGAAAAAGGAGCAGGCCACGACAATGGGAATCAGAATGCTGGGTTTCTTGAGGGGGGTCGCGTCGCTGGGCAAAGTTCACCAGGCCATGTCGAGGATCTGCCGCACCACCGCAGGCCCGGCGATCTTGCGCGGGTTGGTGTGCACCCACCGGTCGTGCATCGATCCGGCCGCGATGGTATCGAGTTGGTCCGCCCTCACCCCGACGGCGCGCAGCGTGCCCGGCAGGCCGAGATCGGCAACCAGTTCCGCCACCGCATCGGCCGCCGGCATGCCCGCGCGGCCCATCGCCTCGCTGACCCAACGCTGGCGCTCTTCGGTTTCCGCGATGTTGAACCGCAGCACCGGCGGCAGCATCACGCAGGAGGTATAGCCGTGCGGCACGCCCGCCGTGCCGCCGAGCACATGGCCGATGCCGTGGCTGGCGCCCTTGGCCACACCGTTCTGCGATCCCATGATCGACATCCAGGCGCCCAACTGGCAGTCGAGCCGCGCATCAAGGTCGCCCGGGTCGCGTTTCACCGCGCGCAATCCGCGGCTGAGCAGGCGCAGCGCGTGCTGCGACGCGCCGTCCGACACCGGCTGCGGATTGATCGAGCAGAGATCCTCCACCGCGTGGTCCACCGCACGGATGCCGGTGGACAGGAAAAGCCATTCCGGTGTGTGTACGGTCGCGGCGGCATCGAGGATCACCGTGCGCGGCATCATCAATGGATGGCTGTAACTTTCCTTCACATGCCGCACGGTATCGGTGCAGCCGGCGAACCAGGTGAACTCGCCGGCCGACAGCGTGGTGGGCACCGCGATCGAGCGGACCGGTGGCGGGTGGCTGGCCGGACGTTCGGTGCGCCCATCGGCGCCGGTATGCGCGCGGAACTTGTCGAGCTGCGCTGGATCGGTGACCTTGTTCCCGAGGCACAGCCCGACCATTTTCGCGGCATCGGTCACCGATCCGCCGCCCACCGTCAGCAGCGCATCGGCGCCGACCGCGCGGGCCTCGTTCGCTGCCGCAACGACATCGCGGCGCGGCGTGTGGGCGCCGATTGTCGCGCACACCCCGGCCAGCCGGTTGCCGAGCACGCCGCGCACCTGGTCGATCATATCGGTCTGCCGCGCCAGGGTGCCCGACGCCAGCACGTAGACCGCATGCGACCCGGCGCTATCGACCTGCTCGGCGACGGCTTCGGCGAATGGAACGCCGTAGACCACGCGGTCCATCGGCGGGGTGCGGTAGGTGCCGCGGATCATTTGTTCGCCTCGCAGAACGCATCCAGCGCGGCGCATTCGGCGCCCTCGCCGGTGTGGTCGGCGGCAATACGTTCGTAGAGACGCGAGGCGGCCTGGAAGAACTGCGCCGCGGCCGGATCCTCGCCGACGAAGCCGGAAATCTCCTCCATCTCCGCCACCCAGCGATACGCTTTCGAATACATCTTCGGCATTTGCCGCGTCAGCCAGCCATACAGTGCCGGCTGGCTGGCGGACAGTTCCGCGCGCAGTGCATCGGTGGTGCCGGCCCGCGCGGCGGCCAGCATCATCGCCGTACCCAGCGCGGTGAACCCTTTGGTGATGCCGGCATATGACATTTTCATTGCAGAGGCGGCGCCGATCGGCCCGGCCTGCAGCTTGATTTCCAACCCGTATTTTTCCAGTAGCTCGACGCGCGCTGCGGCGGGGCCCGAGACGTAGATCTTGGTGCCCTTGCTGCCAGGCGCCGGCGGGCCGCCGATGATGCCGCCATCGACGAAGGTGGCACCGCTCTCCTCGATGGTCCGGGCGATGCGCAGCACCGTCGGCGGGCTGACTGCGTTGCAGTCCACGTAGATCGGCTTCTTCGCCGCCGCGCGCAGGGCGGGTGCCAGCCGGTCGGCGAGGCCCTGTGCTTCGCCCGGCGGAACGATCGACAGGATGAAGTCGCAGTCGGCAATCTGCGCGTCCGTGGCGGCAATCATCCCGGCGGATTTCGCGCGTTTGACCGAGGCCTCGCTGCGTCCCTCCAGCGCAGTGCGCACCTCGATCCCGTGCTGCGCCAGGCGCCCGCCGATGCCGCTGCCCATCATGCCGGCTGCAATCACCGCGACGATTGGTTGCATGATCCCGCTCCTTGCTGATCCAATCGGCAAGACTGTGCCCAAACGGCAGTGTGTGGCAATCGCTGCGCGATCCGTTGCCTGTCCGTCATGACGTGTCGAGACTCACATCTCCGGCACCACCACCAGGCCGCGCGCCGACCGCCGCTCCGCCACGACCAGCACCAAGCCCGCCAACAGGATCAACCCAGCGCCGATGAACACCGCCGGTACCGGAATGTCTCCCCAGATAACGAAGCCCAGAATGAACGCCCAGATCAGTGCGGTGTATTCAACGGTCGCCATCACCGACGCCGGCGCATGACGACACCCTTCGAACAAGGCGAACTGTGCCAGCCCGCCCAGCACACCGATCAGCAGCAGCAGGCCAAGCTCCGACCAACTCGGCGCCTGCCAGGTGAACACGCAGGCGATACCGGTGCCAAGCAGGAAGAACCCGTTGACATACAGCATCTGCAACATCGAGCTCTCGCGGCGCGCGATCCGCCGCATCAGGATGACGCCGTAACCCCACAGGGCCGCGGCGATCAGCACCGACGCCGTGGCCAGCGACAGATGCAGATCGACCGGGTCGGTCGCCATCACGACGCCGGCGAAGCCGACCAGCACCGAGCACCAGCGCGCCCGCGTCACACGCTCCCCCAACAGCGGCGCGGCCAACAACGTCACCGCCAGCGGCGAGGCGAAATACAGGCTGAGCAACTGCGCCAGCGGCAAAGCGCGCGACGCGCTATAATAGCACAGCCACGCCGTCAGCGTGATCGCGCCGCGCAGCGCGAGGTTTGGTTTCAGCGGTGTCGCCAGCGCACGCGCCAGCAGCTTCGTGCGGCCCATTATTACGCAGCCGACGACGATCGTCAGGCTGCGGCAGAACAGCACCTGCCAGACCGGCAGCTCGGCGACCAGCCACTTGATGGTGGCGTCGTGCATCGAGAACATGCCGTACGCCAGCACGCCCAGGCCGATGCCGATCGTCGGCGTCTCGATCGCAGATGGCCGACGCACCGCATCCCCCGCTTCTGGCCCCACTCGTCAGCTTCCGGGCGGCGTCGTAGTCTGGCCGCTGTCGCCCGACAACCGCGGATGGTGCAACGCAGCCCCTCATGTCACTTTTGCGGATTCGCGGTCTCACCCGCTTCTATTACGGCGTGCACGCGCTGCGCGGTGTCGATCTCAGCGTGGATGCGGGGCGGATCACCGGGCTGATCGGCCCGAACGGCGCCGGGAAGACGACGCTGTTCAACTGCATCTCCGGCCTGGTGCGACCCGATGCGGGCAGCGTAACGTTCGACGGCGCGGACATCACGGGCTGGCGCGCCGATCGTGTGACGCGCACCGGCGTAGTTCGTACGTTTCAGATTGCGCGCGGCTTCCCGCGCCTGTCGGTGCTGGATAACCTGATGCTGTATGGCCCCGCGCAACCTGGCGAACGCGTCTGGCCAGCGCTGCTGGGCACCCGCGCGACACGCCGGCGGGAAGCGGCGTTGCGACAGCAGGCGGAACGAATCGCCGAACGCCTGCGCCTGACGCGCGTGCTGCACGGTCCCGCCGCCGCGCTGTCGGGCGGGCAGAAGAAACTGCTGGAGATCGGCCGCGCGCTGATGGCGCGGCCCCGGCTGCTGTTGCTTGATGAACCGGTCGCCGGCGTGAACCCGACATTGGCGCGCGAGATCGGCGAGCACCTGCGCGCGCTGGTGGCCGAAGGCATCAGCGTGCTGCTGATCGAGCACCACATGGATACCATCGCGGCGTTGTGCGACCCGGTCATCGTCATGGCCGAGGGACGCCATCTGCGCGAAGGTAGTTTCGCCACGGTCGCCGCCGATCCAGTGGTGCAGGAAGCCTATATGGGCCGCCAGCGGTGACATTGCTTCGGGTCGCCGGCGTGGTGGCGGGCTATGGCCGCGATGACGAGATCCTGAAAGGCGTGGACCTGCTGATCAACGACGCCGAGATCCATGCCGTTATCGGACCGAATGGCGCCGGCAAATCCACGCTGCTGAAGACCATCGCCGGTCTGCTGCACCCAGCGCGCGGCACGATCCATCTGCGCGACACATCGATCGGCGGGCTGACGCCGCGCGCGATCAGCCGGCTTGGCGTCGCCTTCGTGCCACAGGAGCAGAACGTCTTCCCCACCATGAGCGTGCGGGAAAACCTGCAGATCGGCGGCTTCATCGATCCGGCCTCGACACGACATCGGATCGACGCGGCGTTCGCCCGTTTTCCCCTGCTGGCGGAACGACGCCATCGCGCGGCGCGCACCTTGTCCGGCGGGCAGCGGCAGATCCTCGCGATGGCGATGGCGCTGATGGTCGAACCCGCGCTGCTGCTGCTCGACGAGCCCTCGGCCGGGCTGTCGCCGGTCGCGGCCGAACAATTGTTCGCAACCATCATCGACATTCGGCGGCACGGGGTGGCGATCGCCATGGTCGAACAGAACGCCAGCCAGGCGCTGGAGATCGCCGACCGCGCGACGCTGCTTGTCGACGGCCGCGTGAGCCGCGATGGTGACGCCGCCATGCTGCGCGCCGACCCGGAGATTCGCCGGAGTTTTCTGGGTGGCGCGCCGGGGACGGACAGGGACTGAGGGGGAAGTTGGAATGAGTTTGCATGTCTCACGCCGCGCCGCGCTGTTGGGCGCCGCCGCCCTCGCGACGCCACACCTGGCACGCGGGCAGGGGACGACGTTGCAGCTTGGCGTGTTGACGCCCCTGACTGGTGCGGGCGCATTCGATGGGCCGCGCATGTTGAAGGCGATGCAGGCGGTTGCCGCCGAGGTGAACGCCGCCGGCGGCGTGCTCGGCCGGCAGATCGAGCTGGTCGTCGAGGACAGCGAGACCAACCCGGAAGCCGCGGTACGCGCCGCGCGAAAACTGATCGATGTGGAGAAGGTGCCGGTGATCATGGGCACCTGGGCCTCGGCGGTGACGACGGCCGTCGCGCCGGTGTGCTGGGAGAGCAAGACGTTCCTCACCACCACGTCGGGCGCCGATACGATCACGAAACTGCCGCATCAGGGCTATCTGATCCGCACCCAGCCGAACAATTACCTGCAGGCGACCAAGCACGCCGATTTCATCATCCGCCACGGCAGCAAGCGCGTGTTCATCCTGTCGATCCAGGCGCCGTTCACCCTGCCGACGCAGCAGCGCCTGACCGAGGTGCTGACGCCAAAAGGCGTGACCGTCACCGGCTCGCTGATCTACGACAAGGACAAGACCAGCTACCGGTCGGAGGTGGACCAGGCGCTGAAGACCCAGCCGGACCTGCTGTATCTGAATGGCTATGCGCCGGATGTCGGCGTGGTGCTGCGCGATCTGTATCGCGCGGATTATGGCGGAACGAAATTCACCCAGTCCTATGCGCTGACCGGCAAGTCGTTGCAGGAGCTGCCAAAGCCGGTGACCGACGGCGTGATCACCGTGCAGCCCTCGGCGGACCTCGATTCGCCCGCCTACGCCGCCGCGATCAAGCGCACCGGGGTTGCCGCGCCGGATGGCTATGAGTCTCAGGCCACAGATTGGATCAGCATCGTTTGCCTGACCATTGCGCTCGCCGGCGAGGCAACCGGCACGGCATTGCGCGACAACGTGCGCAAGATCACCAACAGCGACGGGGCGAAAGTCTATACGGCTGCGGAAGGATTGGCCGCGCTGAAATCCGGCAAGACGATCAAGTATAGCGGCGCCAGCGGCCCGTGCGTGTTCACCGATATCGGCGACATCATCGACTGCAAATTCCGCTTCAACCAAGCCACCGACGGCGCTTTCAAACTGCTCGAGGTCGCGTGAGGGCATCTTCCGCAGCAGGCGTCGCGTAAACACGCATGGCGGCCTCGCTCGCCGACGTGCCGCAACTGGTGCTGAATGGGCTGATGTCGGGGGCCATCCTGGCTGTCCCCGCGATCGGCCTGACGGCGATCTACGCGGTGCTGCGATTCCCCAATTTCGCTGTAGCCGCGCACGCAACGATCGGTGCATTCGCCGGCTACCTGGCGAACACCACGCTGGGCTGGCCGTTGGTGCCGTCGGCGCTGCTGGCGTTCCTTGCGGCCGGCGTGGTGGGCGTCGTGTCGGACTGGGTGGTGCTGCGCCCGCTGCGGCCAGCCGGATTGATCACCGCAACGATCGCCTCCGTCGCGCTGATGATCGCGTTGGAGAACCTGGTGCGGCTCGGCTCCGGCAACGCGCTGCGCGATTACGATCTGCCGATCCTGCGCGATTGGCGGTTCGCGGGCGTGCGCGTCGGGCCGCAGCAGGTTGAGGATCTTGCGATCGCCGCCGTTGCGGTGGCGGTTCTATTCGGCTTCCTGCGCTTCACCCGGATCGGCAAGGCGATGCGCGCGGTGGCGGACAATCCGATGCTGGCCGCGATCAAGGGAATCGATGCCGATATGATCGCAGTGCTGGTCAATTTCGTTGCGATGGGTCTCGCGGGCCTCGGCGGCATGCTGATCGGCTTGGACACTTCGATCGATCCGCTCACCGGCTTCCGGGCGCTGCTGGCGGTGTTCGCCGCCGCGGTGGTGGGCGGCCTCGGCAGCATCCCCGGCGCGGTGGTCGGCGCCTTGTCGGTCGGCGTCGCGGAGGAGTTGTCGCTGCTGATCCTGCCGCCGGACTACCGCACGGTGGTCGGGTTCCTCGCCATACTGCTGGTGCTGACCCTGCGGCCGCGCGGCATCCTCGGTGCGCGGGCGTATTGATGGAAAACTACCTGGTCGCGATGGGGGTGACGGCCGGCATCTACGCGCTCATGGCGCTCGGGGTGAACCTGACCTGGGGCATGGCGGGGATGGTCAATCTCGGGCTCGCGGGGTTCTTCGCGGTGGGCGGCTATGCGACGGCGTTAATGACCAAGGCGGGTGTGGCGATTCCAGTCGGCGTCGCGGCGGGTGCGGTGGTTGCGACGTGTGCGGGTGCCGGCGTCGCGCTGGTCACCGCGCGGCTGCGCGCGGACTATCTTGCCATTGTGACACTGGGGTTTTCCGAATCGGTGCGGATCGTCGCGTCGAATGAGCTGTGGCTGACCAACGGATCGGACGGCATCGCCGGCATCCCCGGTCCCTGGCGCGGCACATTGTCGCCGGGCGCCTTCAACCTGCTGTTCCTGGCGATCGTTCTGCTGGTGCTCGGCGCGGTTGTATCGATGATGCAACGCCTGGCCACGGCGCCGTTCGGGCGCGTATTGCGCGCGTTACGCGATGATGAGGACGTGGCAGCCGTCGCCGGCAAGCCGGTACTGCTGTTTAAGCTGAAGGCGTTTGCGATTGGCGCCGGCGTGCTGGGGCTGGCCGGGGCGCTGTATGCGCACTACACCTCCTATATCGCGCCCGACATTTTTGCGCCGCTGCTGACCATCAACATCGTGCTGGCGTTGGTGCTTGGTGGCGTCGGCAACAACATGGGCGCGATTGCCGGCGCTGTGATCTTGGTCGCCCTGTTGGAGGGCACCCGGTTCGCCGCACCCCTGCTGCCCTTCCTCTCGGCCGCGCAGATCGCGGCGATGCGCGAGTTGTTGATCAGCGGTCTCCTGCTCGTGATCCTGCGCGTGCTGCCAGGAGGGATCGTTCCGGAACGGATCTCACGTTGAAATGAACTGTTCAACGCCGGAGGTGCGGCCCTTACCCTCGGTGGGCACCACCGAAACGCGCGGCCGCATGGGCCATCGCGGCGTGAGCCATGGCGTGGCCCGCCCAATGCGGCCGGCCGTGATCGGCTTCCCAGGCTCCGCCAGCATGCGCCCAATGCTGGTGTTCCGACCAGTGTGGATGCGCATGGTGGAAGCCGTCTTCGTCCGCGCCAAAGCCGCCATCCAAAAACACGCCACCGCCGTCACCCCAATACGCGGGATATGCGGCAGCGTCGTATCCGGTGTAGGCGCAGCAAGCGTCATACTCGTCCGAGTATAGCCCATACGCGGCAGGTCGACTCGCACAGCCCTGCAGCAATGCTGCGGCGCCGATGAGCAGTGCAGCCGCCAGCGTGCGGGGGCTGCGCCGATGGGACATGGCTATCACGGTTCATTCCTCCTTCCGCCCGCGCGGCTGCCGCACATAATCACGAGCTCGCTGCGCCAGGCTGGATGTTTCCGATTCCACATCAGGGCGTGGAGGGTTGCGGCGAATTTTCCTGCAACCTGCACGGGCGATGGCGTTGCGACATGTCGATCGCGGGATCAGCCGCTTCAAGGGCGAGTGCCGCGCCACCGCCATGCGCAAACGCCATGTCAGAATGCGCTCATGGCATATGCGGCGATAACATCGTGTTAGTGGCCGATGCCATCGGGCCGCCAGCGCCGGCTCGCGGCTTCGTGTGTTAGCGAGAGATGAGGCGGCGTTGCGGCGCGCCGCAGGATTGACGCGCCCCACCCGAGATGAGTGAATCGACAAAACCAAACCGGGGAGCACGGCCAGATGCAGATCGCCGCCGCGATGTTCTTCACCGACTACGCGATGACGCCCGCCGAGCTGGCGCCGGCGCTGGAGGCGCGCGGGTTCGAATCGCTCTGGGCGCCGGAGCACTCGCACATTCCATTGACGCGGAAATCGCCCTTCGCCGGCGGTGGCGAGCTGCCGAAGAAATACTACGACGTGATGGATCCGTTCGTCACCCTGACCGCGGCGGCCGCGGTGACGAAGACGTTGAAACTCGGCACCGGCATCTGCCTTGTGGTGCAGCGTGATCCGATCCAGACGGCGAAGCTGGTGGCCTCGATCGACCAGCTGTCCCACGGCCGCTTTCTGTTTGGTATCGGCAACGGCTGGAACCAGGACGAGATCGAGGATCACGGCACCGTCTTCGCCTCCCGCCACAAGCTGGCGCGCGAGCGGGTCGAGGCGATGCAGGCGATCTGGACGCAGACGAAAGCCGAATACCACGGCGAGTTCGTCAATTTCGGCCCGATGATGGCGTGGCCGAAGCCGGTGCAGCGGCCGCATCCGCCGATCATCGTGGGTGGTGCCTTCCCGTATGCCGCACGCCGGGCGATCCGTTACGGTAACGGCTGGATTCCGCACAAAAGCCGGCCGGAATACGGCGATGTCGGTGACTTTCTGCCGCAGTTCCGCCAGATAGCAGCCGAGGCAGGGCGCGGGCCGGACGATCGCAGTTCCGCCAGATGGCAGCCGAGGCAGGGCGCGGGCCGGACGATTTACCGGTAACGATCTGGGGCGTCGGCGAAGACGCCGATCAGGTCAGGCGTTATCGCGACATGGGGGTTGCGCGTGTGGTGGTGAGTCTGGAGTCGGAGAAGGCGGACACGGTGATGCCGGTGCTGGACCGCTGGGCGGAGCTTATATCTACAATGAAATAAACACCTCTCCCGCGTGCGGAAGATGTCGGCGCGCGAAGCGAGACGGGTGAGGGAGGTGCGCGCGGCAAGACCCTCACCCGACGGACATTGCATCGACCGCGCTTCGCGGGACGGGTGCACGCCCTACAACCCAACAACACGCTCCACACCAACCCCGCGGCAATCCATCTCGAAATCCAGCCCTACGATCGGCGGGCGGGCAAACTGCCACGTCACACCATGCGCCGCCCTATCTCGCCCAGCACGAACCGCGCCTTGGCGCGCATTCCATCGGCGCTCACGTCGCCCGGCGCGACGATGTGCTCGTGGTAGGTGGCTTTGCCTTCGGGCACCTCGCCCGAGCCCGCCACCACGAAGGAGGGTGCTGCATCCGGGTTCGGCACCGTATAACAGAACGCGTGGAACGCCGGATCCGCGGGTGGATCGATCTCCGGGCACACGTTGCTGCGCGCCACCGGGTTGGCACCGCTCGCCAGCAACCCCCATTCCCCCAACACGCCGGCATAGGCCTGGTTGAACGCGCGGAAGCCGTCCTCGGTAAACGGTGCAGGAGAGCGCAACTCGCAGGCGCAGAACGCGGTCAGTGGCCGCCCCGCGCCGCGCAGCATGGACGCGATGCGGGCAAACCCGTCGCGCAACGGCAACAACCGCGCGAATCGCACCCGCTCGATCCGGTATCCAGGCAGCGCGCGCACGCCGGCGGAATATTGGAACACGCCCGGTACAAACGCGTAGCCGCCCGCAACGAGATCTATCGTTGTCATCGCCGTCCCGCCGCTCCCTTCACACAATCGCCAGCTTCACTTGATCGCCAACTTCACGCAATCATGAGTCGCGCGCCGCCGCTTCCCCCGCCGGCCGGCACCGATTGGCACCGCCGGGTTATGCTAATTCACATCGGCCATGTCCAACGCAGCTTCCGCCTCCTTCGCCCCCGCGTTGCGCCCATACCGCCGAGTCAACGCCTTGAGCAGCGCCGGAACCTCCGCGGCCGGCACCGGCCGGCTGATCAAATATCCCTGGATATCCGTGCACCCGGCCGCGGCCAGATACTCGAACTGCCCCACGGTCTCGACGCCCTCCGCGGTGACATTCATGCGCAGGCTGCTGGCCAGACCGATGATCCCGCCGACAATCGCCGCACCCTCATCGCGCAATTGCAGATCGCTCACAAAACTCCGGTCGATCTTGATCGTGTCGAACGGGAAACTACGCAGATACGACAGCGACGAGTAGCCGGTGCCAAAATCATCCAGCGCAATGCGCACGCCCAGCCCGTGCAACGCGCGCAGAGTCGACAGCGTCGCCTGGTCCTTCTGCAGCGGCACCGATTCGGTAATCTCCAGTTCAAGCCGCTCCGGCACGATACCGGCCGCGCGCACCGCGTCGGCCACCGTGCCGACCAGGGCGTGGCCGCGGAATTGCCGCGTTGAGAGATTGACCGACACGCGAATATGGACGGGCCAGTTCGCCGCCTCCGCGCAGGCCTGTTGCAGCACCCAGGCGCCGATCTCCTCGATCAGACCGACCTCTTCGGCGACCGAAATGAACTCTCCTGGCGCCACCATGCCGCGGGTCGGGTGGTTCCAGCGCAGCAAGGCCTCGAACGCACTGACCGATCGCTCCCGTGCGTTCAGCAAGGGCTGGTAGTGCAACTGTAACTGCCCGAGCGGCAGGGCGATTTTCAGGTCGGCTTCCAGCGCGCGCCGCGCCGCGGCCACTGAATCCATCGTCGATTCAAAGAACCGCCAGGTGCCACGCCCCTCCTGCTTGGCCCGATACAACGCCAGATCGGCGTGCTTCATCAACTGCACCGAATTCGTGCTGTCGCCAGGTGCCATCGCGATGCCGACACTGGTGCCGACGCTGACCTGGCGTCCATCCAGATCGAAGATCTCGCAGAGCGACTGAACGATTCGGCGGGCGACGACGGTGACCTCCGCCACGTCCGAGACACCAAGTTGCAGGATCGCGAACTCGTCACCTCCCAACCGTGCAACGGTGTCGCCGTCGCGCACCGCCGCGCGCAACCGGTCCGCCACCGAACGCAACAACGCGTCGCCGACCGGATGGCCATAGGTGTCGTTCACCGCCTTGAACCGGTCGAGATCGAGGCAAAGCACCGCGAACCCGATGCCGCGGGCGGTCAGCGCCGCCGCGTGTTCAAGCCGCTCCTGGAACAAGGCCCGATTCGCCAGACCTGTCAGCACGTCGTGGCGCGCCAGGAAGGCGATCTTGGCCTCCGCCTCGCGGCGCTCCGTGATGTCCTCATGCGTCGCGACCCATCCGCTGCCAGGTAACGGCTGAAGATAGACCGACACGACCCGCCCGTTGGTCAGTTCGTGGATCGAGTCATGCGGCTCGACGTCGTGCAGGATCATCTCGACGACGTACAGATATTCCTCGATGGTCTGCGAGGTGAAACTACCTGCCGCAATGCGCAGCTCGGAAATTTCCCTCAATGACAAGCCGGCATGGACCGTGTCGGGCGACAGGTCGTACAGTTCGCAATACCGACGATTGAAGACGATCAGCTTCTTGTTGTCGTTGTAGAAGCAAACGCCCTGGGACAGGTTGGCGAGGGTGGCATCCAATTGCCGGTGCGCGGTGTCGAGCTCCACATTCTTCCTGGCCAACGACAATTCCGAAAGTTCGACGCGGCGATACTGCGACCCGAACAGCCGCAACAGCAGGATCACGCCAACAGCCGCGGCGATGCTGCCCATGATAACCCAGATTCGTTGCTGGTACCATTCCGATAGCGCATCGGCCTCGGTGACGGCTGCCTCCACGACGAATGGCAGGTTGGCCAGTGGATGCACCGCAGCGATGACCGAGGTCCCGTCGAAATACCCCGCCGCGTGATAAGAGCCGCCATTTTTGGCGACAATCCCGTACCACGGCGACGACAGCGGAATCTTCTGGCCGATCTCCGCGTGGCGCGGCGGATAGCGCACCAGAACAAGCCCATCGCGCCGTGTCAGGTAGACCGAACGCCGCCCCGGCATGGCCAGTTGGTAGAACGCCTGCAACCCGGACAGGGAAACCTCGGCAACCACCAGCCCGGCGAACCGGCCGTGCCCACTCTCCACGCGGCGGGCCAGGTAAGCGGTCCATTTGCCGCTCACCTCATCCTCGACCGGCGCGCCGACGAAGGCGCCGTGGTCGTTTTCAATGAGAAAATGGGCGAACACGTCCTGGCCGGACATGTCCACCGGCACCGCCGGCCACCCAACCGAGGTGTTCAGGGTCCTGCCATAGGCACCCACCAGAATCAGCGAGGAGACGCCGGGCAGCAGCTTGCGCTGATCGACCAGCAGGTCGAACATCGATCTCGACCGCATGGTCGCCTGGATTTCTTCCACGGTCGCATCCGGGGCGGATCTCAAGCCGGCCTGGATTTCCAGCAATGCCCCATCGATCGACTTGAGCGCCTGTGTGGTCTGCTGGGCCATGCCGTTGCCCAGATTGAGCGTGGCGGTCCGGAACGCGTCGATCGACGCCAGGCGCTGCATCAGGATGATCAGGCCGGTGGCGCCGATGATGGTGACGATGATGAGCACGCCCACCAGAACCAGACGGTTGCGGATCGGCTGGCGAGTCATGCCGGGTCCGACCCCGAGTGATGGCCGACATGGTCCATTGCGTCGTGCACGACGCGGCGGCAACGGGGTAGGGCCTCGAGATCGATCCGGTCGCCGCACCCCGATCGCCGCGCCGCCAACGTCGCGATGACGGCGGGCAGTGTGACGGCACGACGACGTCGAACCACGCGGCGCGATCGTTCCGCGGCCGCGGCGTGTCCGAATGGGCTTGAATGATCCTGTTGCTGCATGTCCAGGCCTAGGCGGCAGAGCCAGGAATACGGCCAAAACGTTGACGCAATATGAACGCGGCAGATCAGGCTGCGGGCCTGAACTCGATGCCGACAGCCATCACCATATCGGCGTATGTTCGCCGCCGCCCCTCGTGACAATGCGGCAACGATGGCGTGGCCATTTCAGCCGATCGGCTTGGCCCACCTGCCTCAGCGCTCTGGCGAACGCCCCGCTTCGATCATGACTGCGGCGATCAAGGCGGCGGTAGCTTCGGATTGAGTTGCCGTGCCTTGGCAAAGTCCGCGGCGGCCGCCTCCGCCTGGCCCTGCGACCGCAGCGCCCGGCCCCGGTTGTCGAACGCCAGCGCATAGGCCGGCGCCAGCCGGATCGCCTCGTTGTACTCCTGCACCGCACGCGCGAACTGGCCCTTGTTGGCATACGCCAGCCCGCGGTTGTTGAACGCAAAGGCGTAGGTCGGATCGAGCTGTACGGCTCGGTTGTAATCCTCGATTGCGCGGTCGTACTGACCCTTGTCGGCGTAGGCGTTGCCGCGGTTGTTGAACGCCCGCGCATCGTCCGGCCGCAACCGGATCGCCTGGTCGAAATCCTGGATCGCGCGGTCGTATTGGCCCTTGGTCCTGTAGGCCAGGCCTTCATTGTTGAACGCCGTGGCAAAATCCGGATCGGCCAGGATCGCATGGTCGTAGTCCGCGATGGCGCGATCGTACTGGCCCTGGCCCATGAAGGCATTGCCGCGCCCGAAAAAGGCGATGGCTTTGTCCGTGGCCTTATCGGGGGCTTTATCCGGGGCGTTATCCGGCGCGAGCTCGATCGCCCGGTCGTAGTCCGCGATCGCGCGGTCGAACTGGCCCAGGAGGCGGTAGGCATTGCCCCGGTTGGTCAGCGGGCCGGCATCGTCCGGACGCAGCCGGATGGCGCGGTCGTAGTCCTCGATCGCGCGGTCGTACTGACCCTTCGAGGCGTAGATCAGGCCGCGGTTGCTATAGATGTTGCCGTCGTTCGGATCCAGCCGGACGGCCTCATCATAGTCGGCCAGCGCCTCGTCGTCGTGTTGCTGGCGCTCGTAGGCCAGGGCGCGGTTGAAAATCGCGTCGCCGTAGTCCGGCTTCAGCCGGATCGCTGCCGTGTAGTCCGCGATGGCGCGCGCGTCGTCACCCTGGCGCGCATAGGCGATGCCGCGATCGTTGAACGCCAATGCATCGCTGGGGTTGAGCAGGATGGCGTGGTCGAAATCCTGAATGGCGGCGGCGTAGTGTGCCTGTTTGAAGTAGGCGAAGCCGCGGTTGAGGTACGCTGCGGCCAGGTCGGCCGGCGCCTCGCGGGCCGCCGGTGCGGCAATCACACCCGCCTCGATCAGGAGGGTGCAGGCGGCGATCGCGCGGTCGGGGTCCGGGTCGCCACATGCGGTGCGTTGCTGCTCGGGCGCCGGGGCAGGTGGGACGGTTGGGGCAGTTGGACCGGTTGCGGCGGTTGGGCCGGTTGGAACGGTTTGGGCGGCCGCCGCGCCGGTGAGGCAGGCGAGCACGGCCACGCGCGGCCACAGGTTCCGCATCACGGCGCATCCGTTGTTGCTGTCGGGCCAACATAGGGGCCGGCACGGCGGCGGCAATCCTTCGGCCCACCCCGGCGGTCGCGGACCGGCGATTTGACACCGCGCGCGGCCGATGGCATGGCCGCCCGCTCGCGCGGGGCGGACCCGCAGATTTCGATACGAGGCCCTGGAATGGCGAAGCCCGAACTCGGCTCCAAGCGTGTTTGCGTCGCCTGCAACACCCGCTTCTACGACCTTGGGAAAGCCCCCGCGATCTGTCCGAAATGCGGCACGGAGCAGCCGATCGAGCAGCCTCGCCTGCGTCGTCCGGGCGGCAACGTCTCCGACCAGAAGCCGATCAAGAAACCGGCGCCTGTGGTGGGCGGTGACGACACCGATCTGCCCGAGGTGGAAGGCGTCGAGGACGAGGCCGAGGAGGACGTGCTCGAGGACACCTCGGACCTTGAGGACGCCGACGACGCGATCGGCCCCGAGATCGAGGTGGCGCCGGACAGCGACGAAGCCGAGCGCTGATCGGTCGTTGCCGCGGTTGGTCTGGCGACGTTGGACCCGCCGGATGCCTGGTACCCATGTTGAGGGCTGGGGCGATTGGCACGTCTGGCGCATGGGTCTCTCGACGTCGCGCAACGATCTGTCGGCGGCATCGCGAAGCAAAAAATATTTAGCGCAGATAAGGCAGTAGATTCACGCAAAACACGCAGATGGTGACGGATTGAATAATCTATGGTGATTCACATCGGCAACAAATTCACCGTGCCAATATCATTCGGTGTTGAGACACGTGAAATTACGATACGATATTATACAAGGTAAGGGCGATGTGGCCGGGGCGGGGCGGCGGGGGCGGGGGGCGGCGCTCAATCTCAGCAAAGCGCTTCGCGAGATCAAACCGGTGCCCCGGGGCCGGTAAACCACGCCGAGATATCTGCGTGTTCTGCGTGCATCCACTTTCTTCTTTATCTGCGCTAAAACCTTCCTTGCCTTGCCTTGCTTCGCCGACCCCAGGCTTGCAACCCCAGCCGCCCGTCTTGTGCATCGCCACCATACGGACAATAACCCACTCTGGGAAACCAGGGGAAACGGAATGAGCGGCCAACTCCGCGTGGGCTATATCGGCGTCGGCCTGATGGGCCATGGCGCCGCGAAACACATTCTGCGCGGCGGCTACCCCCTGACCATCCTCGGCCACCGCAACCGCGCGCCCGTCGACGACCTGCTCGCGGCCGGCGCCCAGGAGGGCCAGACCCCGAAAGACCTTGCCGCCGCATCCGATGTCGTCTTCACCTGCCTGCCCTCATCGGTCGAGGTGGAAGCGACAGTCTTCGGCCCCGACGGTCTGCTCGCCGGCTGCCACCGGGGCATGATCCATGTCGATTCGACAACGGCCGACCCGACCGAGACGCGCCGCATCGGCACCGTCTACGCCGCACATGGCTGCGCGATGGTGGACGCCCCGGTCGGCCGCACGCCGCTGGAGGCCGAGGCCGGCAAGCTCAGCACCTTCCTTGGCGGCGACCCCGATACCGTGGCGCGCGTCCGCCCGATCGTCGAAACCTACGCCGACACCATCATCGAGGCAGGCCCGCTCGGCAGCGGCCACACACTGAAGCTGGTGAACAATTTCATTTCGATCGGCACCAGCGCTGTGATCGCCGAGGCCGTGGCGACGGCGTCGAAGCTCGGCGTCGATCTGCGCAAGCTGTACGACGTTGTTTCCGCCGGCGGCGCCAACAGCGCGATGTTCCAGATGGTCATGCCCTGGGTGCTGGACGGCGATGACAGCCGCCTGCGCGGACCTCTGCGCATCGCCGGCAAGGATTTGCGCTTCTACTGCCGGTTGGCCGAAAGCGTGCAGGCGCCGTCCTTCGTTGCGCAATCGGCGTCGCAGTTATATCAACTCGCCAACGTCCGCGGTCACGGCGAACGCTACATGCCAACCCTCGCCGGCATCCTCGCCGAACTGATCGGCGCCCCGATCCGCCCTCTCTTGCCGGCATGACGGGCTGAAGCCGAACCGGAGCGCCTCGCATGAGCGACCTTATCCGCCCCAACCCGGTGCGCGCCGCACTCGCCGATGGCGGCACCGCCTACGGCCTGATGGCGTTCGAGTTCTTCACCCCCGGCCTGATGGCCGTGCTCACCGCCGCCGGCGCCGATTTTGTCGTTCTGGACATGGAACACAGCGGGATCGGCATCGACACGATCCGCGCGCAGATCGCCGCGTCGCGCGGGCTTGGCATCGTGCCGATCGTCCGGGTGCCCGGCTGTCATTACCACCTGATCGCCCCGGTGCTCGACGCCGGCGCAATGGGCATCATGGTGCCGATGGTGGAAACCGAAGCGCAGGCGCAACAGATCGCCGCTTGGTGCCGCTATCGGCCCGAGGGGGTGCGTGGCCTGGCGTTCGGCATGGCCCACGACGACTTCACCGAGGGCGAGGTCGTCCGCAAGATGGCCGAGGCCAACGCCCGCACGCTGGTCATCCCGCTGATCGAAACCGCGACCGGCATCGCCAACGTCGACGCCATCATGGCGGTGGACGGCGTCGATGTCGGCTGGCTCGGTCATTACGATCTCACCAACACGATGGGCATCACCGGCCAGTTCGATCATCCGGACTTCAACGCCGCCGTCGACGCCTTGGTCGCCGCGTGCCGCCGCCACAACAAGCCGCCCGGTATTCTCGCCGGATCGGTCGCAATGGCCGAGGCGTTCCGTGCACGCGGGTTTCGTTGCATCGGCTACGGAACGGATATCAGCCTGCTGCGTGACGCGCTGCACGACGGGCTGACACGGCTGCGCAGCGGGGTCGGCTGAGCGATCGCACGAACAGACCGGCATTCAACGGGCGATGGATGCCAACGGTCAATGCAGGCCCGGGGAGAAACAACGCGATGAAGAAACGACTGATGGCGACGCTGGCACTGCTGTTCTGCGCCGCAACGTTGCTAGGCGCCGGCGTGGCGCACGCCCAGACGCTCGACCGCATCCTCAAGGACAAAAAGATCCGCGTCGCCGTCGAGGTTGATTCGCCACCGTTCGGAATCCTCGACAAGTCGGGCGAGCCGGACGGCCTCGAGATCGCCGCGGTCCGCCAGCTCGCCAAGGACCTTGGCGTCACATTGGAGATGGTGCAGGTGACCGCGCCGGCGCGCATCCCGGCGGTGCTGTCGGGCCGCGCCGACGTGGCGATCGCCTCGCTCAGCGTCACGCTCGACCGCGCCAAGACTGTTGCGTTCGCGAACCCGCACGGCGCGCTGACCATCGTGATCACCGCCCCGGCCGGGACAAAGATCGCCTCGGCGGCCGATCTGTCGGGCAAGCGCATCGGCCTGACGCGCGGCACGCTGGAGGAGGCGACGGTGCCGAAGATCGCGCCCAAGGACTGCGAGATCGTGTTCTTCGACGACATTTCGGCAACGATCCAGGCGCTGATCTCAGGCCAGGTCGACGGCGCGGGCATGTCCGGTTTCGCCGCGAAATCGATCTCTGACCGTAACCCCGACAAGCACCTGGAGAGCAAATTCACCGTGACGACGGCGTACTACGCCGCCGTGGTGCGGCCAGGCGACTGGGACCTGCTGCACTGGATCAACACCTGGGTGTTCCTGCACAAGCGCGACGGATTCTTCGCCGGCATCTACGAGAAATACACCGGC
>Ga0326727_10009579_pt1 | contig 23723 bp, 10 predicted proteins | sample MB2enrmetagenome_FD_207643 | JGI IMG/M metagenome (GOLD analysis project Ga0326727, IMG submission 207643) | Lab enriched peat soil microbial communities from McLean, Ithaca, NY, United States - MB29MY | ecosystem: Environmental > Terrestrial > Soil > Wetlands > Peat | place: USA: New York... | reverse complement strand
CTACCTACTATAGCGGACACCTCTCGCTCGGAAACTGCGATGGAACCTTCCAAACGCCGCAGTCGCTGTTGATGCCGCCCGACGCTCAGGCGCTTTCCATCGGCAAGTTCACGCCAGATGGTGTGCCGAGCATCGTCGGGTGGAGCCCCGCTGGACCGGATTTTATTCTGTTCAATCAGGCTGGCAGCAATGTGAGCCTGACCAGCTCGGGAACGACGATCACGCAGGGGAATTCGGTGTCGTTCACTGCGGACGTTGCGCCGACCTGGCCTGGTCGTCCGCTGCCGACTGGCAACATCAGTTTCTATGACAATGGCACCCTTCTGGGGAGCCAGGCTGTAGTCTCGGGAGCGACTACCTTCTCGACCAACACTCTCGCGGCCGGCTCACACGCCATCACCGTCTCCTACTCGGGAGATGAGAACTACAATCCGCGAAATAACGCCGCACAGGCCAACGTTACGGTCACGGCGGCGCCTCCGGTGCAGCCTGAGATTTTCATCTCCGCTCCGGCTTCAACGATGACGCTGAAGCAGGGCGGCGCGCAGGCTTTAACGCTGACGCTTTCCGGAAATTCCAGCTACACCGGCAGCGTGAAGCTCTCGGTCTCGGGAGCGACCGGCGGTCTGAACGTCACCCTGAATCCGTCGACGGTTTCGCTGACGAACGGCGGTTCGGCGACGGTGCAGGTCCTGGTGTCAACCACTCCGGCCACAACCACAGCAATGGCGCGTCCAATCTCGCGGTGGCTGGGGATGACGCTCGGCGTTACCGGCTTCGGGATGTTCTTCCTCGGACTACGGAGACGCAGGGCGCTCTGGGCGAGCCTGCTGATTCTGCTCTGCGTGATGGGACTCTGGATGTTATCCGGCTGCGGTGGAAGCGGAAGCGGAACCCACTATGCACAGAACGGGACGTCGATGGTTGTAGTTACGGCTACACCGTCGGTCTCCGGAGCCAGCGTCCAGACTGCGACGATTGCGGTCACGGTGGAATAACTCTGTCCCTGGCGGGAATGTGGATGGCATCCCGTTCCCGCTGCGCTCCGCGACGGAGCCAGGGCTTGAAAAATTCAACGAGTTTCAGGGAGAGTCATGATGCGGAAATCGTCGATCTCGTTAGTGATAGTTGCCATTGTGATGGCGATGATCGTGATCCCGGCCCACTTGCTCTGCGCACAGGATACGAGCACTCTGCGCACCTCGAGGGTGTTGGCGCCGATCAATGAGCAACAACTGGTCACGCTGGGTGGACATCTTGTCCCGTGGGCGAGAAGCGAAAACGATCTGGGTGCTGCACCCGACAGCATGCAGGTTCAGTCTATGCATTTGATGCTGAAGCGCAGCGATTCGCAGGAGTCCGCGCTGCAGAAGCTGCTGGCGGAGCAGCAGAATCCAAAGTCTGCGAATTATCACAAGTGGCTGACGCCCGAGGAATACGGCACTCAGTATGGAGTCTCGGACGCCGATCTCGCCAAGGTCGCGAGCTGGCTGACTTCGCACGGCTTCACTGTGGAGAAGGTCGCGAAGGGCAACAATGCGATCCGGCTCTCCGGGACTGCCGGCCAGGTGAAAGAGGCATTCCATACCACGCTGCACCAATACAGGGTCGGCAGCGAGACGCACTTCGCGAATGCCACGAACCCGATGATCCCGGCCGCGCTGGCCCCAGTGATTGCAGGCATCCAGGGCATGAATGACATGAAGCCGAGGCCGCTGCACACAACTCCCGGAATCGCGACGTTAACGAAGGGTGCCAAGGGCTGGGCGGTCAAAGACGTTAAGCCGGCAGAGTCTGCGGCCGGCGCGAAGCCGGAGTTCGAATTCAATGACGGCACTCAGAATTGGCATCTGGTTAGTCCCGGCGACTTCGCCACCATCTATGGCGTCGCGCCCGTTTGGAATACCTATGACGGCACTGGCCAGACGATTGCCATCGTCAGCGAATCCGATATCAATCCCAAGGACATTGACAGCTTCCGCGCCAACTTCGCGTTGCCTGCGACCAAACTCAACATTATCTACGAAGGTCCCAACCCGGGTATGAACGGAGGGGAAGGTGAAGCGGATCTAGACGTGGAATGGTCGGGGGCGATTGCCAGGAACGCGACGATCGATCTCGTGGTCTCCAGTAATGTAACGGACTCGATTTTTTACATCATCGACAACAGCCTCGCCCCGGTGATGAGCGTCAGCTTTGGCGAGTGCGAACTCGGGCTGGGGGGCGCCGGCAATACCTTCTTCGAGGAACTGTACAAGCAGGGCGCCAGCCAGGGCATCACGGAACTCGTGGCTGCTGGCGATTCTGGGTCGGATTCCTGCGACCAGGATGGGCAGTCTTCCTTCTATGGCCTGTCGGTGAGTGGGTGGGCTTCCACTCCGTACAATGTTGCGGTCGGCGGTACCGATTTCCCGGTCAACATTCTGGGAACGGCTTCCAACTACTGGAACACGACCAACGATGCAAATGACATGCATTCGGCCAAGTCGTACGTCCCGGAAGCTCCATGGAACAACTCCTGCGCCAGCCCGGAAGTGCTTGCGCTGGCGCAGCTAATGGCGCAAAAGGACCCAACGGACTTCTCAGCGTGGGCTTCGGATACAACCAACGAGGCGCTTTGCAATGACACGAATCCGGCAGGTCCCGGCGGCCAGTATTCCGCGCAATCCTATTTCTTGAATGTCGTCGGCGGCGGCGGGGGCGTCAGCAACTGCACAATTTCTTCGAATCAAGATCCTACAACCTGCGCAGGAGGCTATGCCCAGCCTGCCTGGCAGAGCGGGGTTCCCGGCGTGCCGTCGGATTCCAAGCGCCACCTGCCCGACGTCTCCTTCTTCTCCGGCAACGGGGCGTTCGCTAGCGGGTTGGTGTTCTGCGAGTCCGACGTAACTCCCGACGGAACATGCAATATAAACAACGGCGATGTGATGTACAACATTGCCGGTGGAACATCGTTTGCCTCGCCGGCATTTGCGGGCATCGTCGCACTCCTGAATCAGAAGACGGGCTCATCGCTTGGCAATATCAATTACACCCTCTATCAGTTGGCCGGCAGCCAGTTCACAGACCCGACCAAGTCGAACAGTTGTCAGTCGGACGCCATCACGGGAACGGACACCTGCATCTTCCACGACGTTACCAAGGGCGGCAATGCGGTTCCATGCTGGGTTGGACCTGGATCAGTCGACAACCCACCGAACGGATTATGTACGCCAACCATCAGCAGCGATCAATATGGCGTGCTTTCCGGATATAGCTCCGGCGTTGGCTACGATAGCGCTTCGGGCTTGGGCAGCATTAACGCCTATAACCTCATCAACAACTGGCCGGGAAGTCAGGCAGCTGCACAGACAACCCTCACCCTCACGAGCGGCGCGAATCCCACTTACGGTGTCGGCATCGGCGGAACAGTAACCGTGACAGGAGCCTCGGGAACGCCCACCGGCTTGGTCACGCTCATGTACAGGGGCTCAAACGGAACTCCTGAAAGCGCAATGAATGCTTCCGATCTGACCAGCGGAAGCGCGACGGTAACAGCCAGTCCCATCATCCCGCCTGGCACCTACAAGGTCTTTGCGCGCTACAGCGGAGACGCAACCTACGCGGCGAGCGCATCCGCCGATCAGTCGGTGACCATCGCTCCAGCGGCGACGTCACTGGTTTTGAATGCAAGCCGTACCTCCGTGGGAGAAAACCAGAGTACGCAGCTTGCAGTGACGCTCCAGGCCCCGAGCTTCGGCAATTCACCGACCGGCAACGTGGTCTTCACGAATACGACGACTGGAGCCGTGATCGGCGTCATCCCGGTATCGGGTTACACGGACAGCAGCACCGGATACTCCTATGCTCGAGCAATCGTGAGTGCAGGCGCCGGTGCTCTGGTAACGGGCCCGAATCAGATCACCGCAACCTACGCGGGTGACACGAACTATTCCACCGCAAGTGCTTCCGCGCCTGCGGTTCAGTACACCGGCGGCTTCTCGATCGCCGCATCCTCCTCCACTCTTACGCTGAGCCCCGGAGCGACGTCGGGCAACGCCGTTGTGTTTACCTTGACGCCGTCGTCGGGAGGAACAATCTCGGCATCTTCGATCAAGCTTTCGTGTCCGGGAACGCTGCCGGCCGGCGTCGCCTGCCAGTTCAGCGCGCCGGCCGCCGGCGCCAACGGAACGGTGAGTTCGACGCTGACGCTGGTGCTGAATTCGCCGCTGGCGCAGAGCTCGCCGCAGATCGAAATCCACCGGTGGTTTGCTCCGTATTACCTTGCAATGCTGCTCATGGGCGGAGTTTTCGTTGCCGTCCCGCGCAAGCGTTCAGCGATGATCACCATCGCCCTGATCCTTACTCTGGCAGCGGTCTTCTTCTCGTTCGGATGCGGATCGAGCAGCAAGAGCTCGACGGCCCCGGCTACTCCAACGGTGACCACAACCCTTACGGCATCGAGTGCGACTCCGGCACTCAACAGCCCAGTGATTCTCAAGGCGACGCTCTCCAACTCAGCGGCTACGGGCACGGTCAGCTTCTTCGATGGCACGAACCTGCTGGGCAGTGCGGCGGTGAGCAACGGAGCAGCGTCGCTGACAACTTCTTCACTTCCGGTCGGAACCGGTACGCTCACCGCTACGTATAGCGGCGATTCGACCTATCCGGCCGCGACCTCTGCGGCGGTTTCTGTCGATGTGACTTTTACCTCAACCATTACAGTTCAGGCCGTTGATAACACGACCGGGAACATTGCTCAACAGAATGTAAATCTCACGGTGAAGTAAATCTCCGAAGCGGGTCGCAAGCCCGGCTTTCCTGCAGTGCTAAGGGAAGCCGGGCAACGCCAAGCGGCGCAGTACAGACGCTCGACAGCAACGGTGACGGTACCTTGGGAGAACGGTACATTACATCATCCACATCGGGAGTAACGCACAGTGCATAACATAACGTGTAATATGCGGTGGGTTTATAGGATCTCTCTTTCTGTCTTGTCGTGCCTTCTCCTCGCATTCCTATGGGCCTGTGGTGGTGGTGGCGGAAGCAGCCATCAGGCCATGCAAATTGCGGTGAGCTCCAGTGCGGGATCCAGCGCGATAGCTGCGGGTTCGAGCGCAGTGACCATCAACGCAACCGTATCGAATGACTCCATGAAGGGAGGGGTCTCCTTTAGCCTCAGTCCGGCGACTGGATGCGGCACGTTGACGCCCCTTGGATCAGCCTCTGCAAGCTTCGCACCGCCCTCGGCGGCAAGTCTCAACAGCAACTGTACGGCGACGATTACGGTGACCGCGGTCGACAACCCGAGCATCACCACTGCGATAACCTTCACGATTGATAAGCTGACCATGTCGATGACGACGCCACCCTCGACTTCCGTGACCGAGGGTAGTACTTCGGAAGCGATCACGGCGGCGATCAGCAACTACAGTGGTAGCGATAGGACCGTGAACTGGTCGGTGACCCCGTCGGGCTGCGGTTCCGTCTCGGCGTCCACCGGCGCCAGCGTGACCTACACTGCCCCGGCTCCGACCCCCTCTGCCTGCGGCAATGCGAACTCGGTGACAATCACAGCGACAGCGGATGCTGATCCCGCTGCGAGTGCGAGCACAACCCTGACGATCCTGCCGATTGCGGTAACGATTGCACCGCCCGCATCGACCACCGTCGTCGAAGGCACGAGCTCGGGGACCATCTCTGCGTCCATGAGCAATAATGGCAGCAGTAACACGAAGCTGGACTGGTCGGTAAGCCCGTCGGGCTGCGGTACGCTTTCAGACTCGCATTTCAACAGCGTGACCTACACTGCGCCATCGCCGGTCCCCGCGTCCTGTAACGGCAGCGCCACGGTGAAGGTTGCCGCAGATGTGGATCCCTCGAAGAGCGCGACGACGACGCTGACCATCCCTTCGATCTCGGTGAGCATTACCTCGCCGACCACCGCGCCGACGGTGATTGAAGGCTCCACCCTGGCGATCACGGCAACGACGAACGATTCCGCCGGCGCCAATGCGCTGAAGTGGTCGCTCAGCGGCTGCGGAACTCTCGCGGCAAGCACCGGCGCAAGTGTGACGTATGCTCCACCGGCGCCTCCGATGAGTTCCTCCTGCGCCGCAGCGGTTACGGTTTCTTCGTCGGTGGATTCGACCAAGAGCCAGACGCTGAACATCACGGCAAATCCGATCTCGGTGAGCATCACCTCGCCCGCATCCGCGCAGACGCTGCTCTCGAATTCCTCGGCGCTGTCGATCACGGCAAGCACCAATGACCCCAAGGGCGCGAGCGACCTGAACTGGAAGCTCAGCAGTACGAGTTGCGGAACGCTCTCGGGCAGCAGCGGCCTCAGCGTCAGCTTCACTCCGCCAGCGCTGCTCACTTCCTCCTGCTCGGTGACCGCGACCGCTTTCTCGGCCTACGACACAACGCAGCAGGCATCGCTGAGCATCACTGTCAACCCGGCAGCGATCTCGGTGAACATTACCTCTCCGTCCTCCGGCTCGGCTTCGCCGCTGGAAGGCCAGGCGCTCCCCATTACGGCGACGATTTCTAACGACGCGACCGCCGCCGGGCTGGGTGGCACGCTGAGCCCGAACAACTGCGGCAGCTTCGGCGGCTTCACGTTGCAGAGCACCAGCGGCGCCACGAGCACGTATACGGGAACGTACACGGCTCCCAAGAACGGGGCGTGCAACACAGTTCTCACCGTCGCTTCCAATGCGTCTCACTCGGCAACCGCCACGGTGAGTATCGCTGTCAATGCGATCACGGTCGGCATCTCCTCGCCGACCGGAGCGCAGACGATGCTCTCCGGCGCCTCGGGGCAGGCGATCACGGCTACCACGAACGATCCCGCCGGCGCGAACACGCTGCAGTGGTCGCTGCAGGGCTGCGGATCGATCTCCACGAACTCGGGGGCGAGCAGCACATACACGCCTCCGGCGATGCTCGCCTCACAGTGCACCGCTACGGTCACCGTCGCTTCGTCCACCGACAGCAGCAGGACGGCGACGCTGGGCATTACCGTCAATCCGGCGCCGATTACGGTGACAGTCACCTCGCCCGCGGGAGGCAACGCCTCGGTGCAAGCGAATGGGACGCTTTCGGTGACGGCCACCATTTACGACGATGCCAACAGCCAGGGAATCGGCTATTCGCTGAACCCGAATAACTGCGGCTCGTTCAGCGGCATGTCAAAGCAAAGCTCCTCCGGGGCGACGACTACGTACACCGGAACCTTCACCGCGCCGGCTAACAACTGCTCCACCACGCTGACCTTGAGCTCCATCCAGAATTCGAGCGCTACGGCGCAGATCAGCATTGCGATTTCGGGAATCACGGTGAAGCTCTCACCGGATGGCTCAACCAGCATCGATGGCAGCTCGCCGCTCACGCTGACACCAACGGTTACCGGCGATCCCGCTAACAAGGGCGTGAACCTGAGCCTCAACCCGGCAACCGGCTGCGGATCGCTCTCGGCTTCGGCAGCGGCATCCGGAACACCCTTCACCTACAATCCGCCAACTCTGAGCTCCGGCTCGTGCTCGGCGACCATTACCGCGGCCGCGCAGTCCGGCAGCAACATCACCGATACGCTCTCTGTCACCGACTATGCGGCGCTGACTCTACCCACGAATCTCACTCTGCCGACCGGCACTTCGGGAGCGGCGTACAGCGCCAACATCAGCCCCAGCGGCGGCTCCGGCGGCTACACCTGGACGGTGACCGGCCTTTCGGACGGCATCACCTCGAACGCATCGGGCAGCACTCTGGCACTCAGCGGAACGCCGACGGCCGGCGCAACCGTGAACTTCCAGGTCACGGTGACGGATTCCACTGGAAGCTCAGTGGGACCGGTGAGCTACAGCATCACCGTCAATCAATACACGGCTGTGAGCTTGCCCACCACCCTCACGCTGCCTCCGGCTTACGTTGGCCAGAGCTATAGCGGCACGATCAGTGCCATCGGCGGCCTGCAACCCTACACCTTCACCGTTAACGGAACCACGATCGGCAGCAGTTCGACGACGATCAGCAACGGCGACGGACTTACCGGCCAAAGCAGCGGAAGCAGCACGCTCACCCTCGGCGGCACGCCGACTACGGCGCCCGTCACGTTGAATGTCACCGTGGTCGATGCCGAGAATAATTCGGCCACCCAAACTTACACCGTCAGCCTTGCGCCGCTCACCTTCACGGCCAGCAACCTGCAGGTTCCACAGGGCATGGCCGGCAAGCCGTGGCAGATGAGCCTGACCAGCGCAATCAGTGGCGGCATCCCGCCGTACATTTACACGTACACCGGCTTGCCCGGGACGGTGAGTGCCGTGAGCGGCTTGAACGGTAGCCTCAGCAACGGCAAGGGAATTTCGGGGCCGTCTGTGGGTTCTTACACCATCAACTTCACAGTGAAGGACAGCGAGTCCACGCAGCAGAGCGTCTCTGGCTCGTTCACGTTCAATTTTGTCGCGTCGACCGTCTGGGCCAATGACACACTTCTCACCGGCCAGTACGTCTGCCTCATCCGCGAGCTGTATGACTCCCCAGTGACGGTGAACGGCAGCAATCTCTCCCTGGGCGCTGCTCTGATGACCATGAACTTCGGTGGCAATACCACTTTCACGTTCGGCGATGTGGATTCGAACGATCCTAAGAACGGCCACCTTACATCCCTCGTCAGTGGCACCAACAGCGTCTATTTTGTTGGCTCGGATAATCGTGGCTACCTTGCCTTCGGCTCTCCAGCAGCTAAGCAAACGATTTATGCGTTGGCCGCCGGCGACCTGGATAGCAGTGGAGGTTACGCGATGTTCCGCCTTACGTCCATGGCTGACGTGACGGCGATGACATATAGCGGCAATCACGGCGGGGGCGTCTGTTACAGGCAGTACAACTCCGATGGCACCCCCGTCACCAGCACCAACAACATCCTCAGCAGCCAGACGCTGAGCGGCGGCATGGTGTATGGACTGAACGGCGAGACTCAGAGCGGCGCCCAGGCGATGCTGGCTGGCTCCGTCCAGCTCAGCAGCAACTCCATCGTCAGCGGCGTGCAGGATTTGGTCTTCGGCACCACGACCAGCTTCAACCAGCAGGTCAGCCCGGCGACGGGTAGCGCCACCGACAGTTGGGGTCGAATCGCCCTTACCTGCAATTCGCAACCGTGCGTGGTTTACATCACAAACCAGAGCAGCGGAGCGGGACTTATGATGACCACCGCGCCGCACAATGCCTCCGGTGGCGATCTGTACTTCGGCGAAACCCGGATGCAGAACGCCAGCGACATCGGCGCCACCGCGCCGATCAGCGGAAACACCGTTCTGTACATGACCGGTACGGATTCTGCGGGATCGGGGAACTACAAGACGTTCATGATGCAGGGCGTGGGAAGCGGAAGCTCTCCGGCGATCACCATCACTCCCAATGCCAGCATCCTGAACGACGCCGGCACGTTGACGTACAACCTAAGCGGTCAGGCCATGAACTACACGCTGGATCCATCAACCGGACGGGCCACTCCGGCTGCCGGGATGAACGGCGATGTGATGTATCTCTGGGACACCGACTCGGCGATAGCGCTCTTTGCCGACCAGTGCAGCAGTTGCCCCGCTCCGCAGATGATGCTGGGCTGGCTGCAGCCGCAAGTCTCGCCTACCGCCGGTACTTGGGTGGCCGACTTTGCGACCCAGTACTTCAAGGGCGAGCTGTTCAGCGGAGATACCTCAAGCAACCAAGATGTCGGCACCTTTACTCTTGACTCCAACGGCAACTACACACAGTTCGCACAGGATACTGGAGGAAAGAACTGGGGCGATTGGGATGAGGGAATCAGCGGACAGTATGGTGTGACCGATACTGCCGTCCTCCAACCGGACACCACCAACGATCCGTCGGGCGCCATCGGCATCTTCGATGTCGTCGTGACGCCGAGCGGTGGAGGTTCGTCGACAACCGTGTCCGTCTGTCTTGCGGGGAGCGTCGATGCTTCGACTAACCCCGCCACCAAGGGACAGATGATCTGCACGGATGCAGGCGGACAAGGCAGCTCTCCGCGCATGGACATCATTCACGAGTAGGCGCAATCTGCGTTGACTAGCAGAAGGCCCCGTCGCCCGACGGGGCCTTCGTTTGCGTTCCGTGCATCTCAGTGCCTTTGCAGAGAGCGGGCGTGATGCGCCTCTGTGATTGTTCGATAGCGTCAGCTTCCCGCGGCGGCGCGCTGCAGCTCTTCGAAGGTAGCCGCGCACGACGTTTTAGGAAAAAATAGTCCATTTGTCATCTTTTCATCTTGTCTGACAAGTTGATGTGTAGTAACTTCTCCGGCGGACTTATTTACGGCCCGGTAACAGAGGCGGCGTGAATAATGATCGATTCGAGGTACTTCTATGGCGACAACTACGGAATCGCAAAACTCGGTGGCCCTGCTCTTCGATATGTTCAAAATGCGGGCTACGGCGGTGAGCGCCGAGGTGGAGAGAGTTTCCAGCAAAGCACTGGCACTGGAATTCATCGTTCGCACACTGAACAAAGAGGACGTGGAGGACAAGGCAGGCTCGCACGCGCTGTGGGCTGCATCGGGATTTCTCGATGCAGCGGAGCGCGCTCAGTTGCAGTCGGCGGTTCCGGGGCTGCGCTTCGAGGTCACGCGCGAGCTGGCAGCCGAGGCCAAGGTTGGCATCAGCCAGATGGATTGGGCTCTGGCGAACACGGGCACGCTGGTGCAGACGGCCGACGCCGTTGATCAGCGACTGGTCTCGACGCTGCCGCCACTGCACATCGCAATCGTCTCGACGCAGTCGCTGCTGCCCGATCTTCCCGCCGTGCTCGCGCGCATCGATCCGCGCAAGTCGGCGTATCTCGCCTTCATCACCGGTCCCAGCCGCACCGCCGATATCGAGCGCGTGCTGACGATCGGCGTGCACGGGCCGGGACGGCTGATGATCGTGATGGTGGACGATCTGGAGGGAGCGCGATGAACAAGGAATTCAAACAGTCGATATTGGATGCGCTCGCCAATCCGAACCTGGGCGGAGCGCTGGGCCGTTTCTCCGAGGCATACCGCGTCAGCCGCGCCAAGGCATACGAGGGCGTGGACTTCGAGGCCGTCCGCCATGCGATCGCGGCGGTGAAGTCGGATGCAGCCGGAAGGCTCGACGAACTGGCGGAGCAGTTCAAGTCCGCGGCTGAATCGCGCGGCGCAAAGGTCTTCCGAACGACCAGTCCCCAGGCCGTGCGCGACTATATTCTCGATCTTGCGCGCAAGCACGGCGTCAAGAGCGTGGTGAAGTCGAAGTCGATGGCGTCTGAAGAGATTCATCTCAACAAGCATCTGCAGGAAGCGGGAATCGATGTGCAGGAGACCGATCTGGGCGAGTGGATCATTCAGCTCGCCGGACAGACGCCCTCGCACATGGTGATGCCCGCCATCCACATGACGAAGGAAGAGGTCGCCGAAGTTTTCAGCGACAAGGTGGAGGAGGGGCAGCAGGCGAACATTCCCAAGCTGGTGAAATTTGCGCGGGGCAAGCTGCGTCCGAAGTTCCTGAACGCGGAGATGGGCATCAGCGGCGCGAATATCGCCGTCGCCGAGACCGGCAGCCTGGTGATCGTGACGAACGAAGGCAATGCGCGGCTGGTGACCACGCTGCCGAAGATTCACGTAGCCATCGTCGGGCTGGAAAAGCTGATCGAGCGCTTTGCCGACATCACGCCCATCCTGACGGCGCTGCCGCGCAGCGCGACCTCGCAACTGCTGACCAGCTACGTCTCCATCATCAGCGGCCCCGTGCCCAACACCGACGGCACGCCGAAGGAGTTGCACATCATCCTGATGGATAACCGCCGCAACGAGATGTCGCACGATCCGCGCTTCAAGCAGGCGCTGCAGTGTATCCGCTGCGCCTCGTGCCTGAACGTGTGCCCGGTCTTCCGGCTGGTCGGCGGACACGTCTTCGGTAAGGTTTACACCGGCGGCATCGGCACGATTCTCACCGCGTGGTTCAATGCGCTGAAAGAGTCCGATGAGATTCAGAGTCTGTGCATCCAGTGCGGCAACTGCAAAGATGTTTGCCCGGGGATGATCGATATTCCCGACCTGATCCTTGAACTGCGCCGCCGGCTCGCCGTCGAGCAGGGACAGCCGATGGTGCAGAAGGCGATCTTCTCGGTGGTCAACAACCGGCGCATGTTCCACACCATGCTGCGCGCGGCATCGCTGGGGCAGAAGCCGTTTGTCAAGCAGGGATTCATCCGCCATCTGCCGCTCTTCTTGAGCAGCATGACGGAGTTCCGCTCGCTGCCGGAGATCGCCGCCGAGCCATTCCGCGACCGCTTCAAGAAGATCAGGCAGCCGAAGTGCGCGGAGAAAGCCGCGTTCTTCGGCGGATGCCTCGTCGACTTCGCCTATCCCGAGATGGGCGAGAAGCTGGTCGAGGTGCTGAACAAGGCGGGCATCGAGGTGACCTTCCCAGAGGGGCAGACCTGCTGCGGCGCTCCGGCGCGCTACAGCGGAGCCTACGAGGTTGCGTCGCAGAACGGCGCAGACAACATTCGTGCGCTGCTCGAAGAGGATGTGAAGTACGTCGTCTCGGCGTGTCCTACATGCACGGTTGCGCTCAAGCAGGATTTTATCGCCAGCCTTGAGGCCGTGGGGCGCACAGACGAGCTTCCGGCTGCACGCAAACTTGCCGAGAAGGTAGTGGACTTCAGCACGCTGGTCGGCCAGATGATCGACGAGGGCCGGCTGCGCTTCAAGGATGACATTCCGCCGGTGAAGTTCACCTATCACGACTCCTGCCATTACAAGCGCACGCTGCACGCCGAGCAGACTCCGCGACGGCTGATGAAGCAGGCCGGACACGAACTGGTGGAGATGCAGGAGTGCGACATGTGCTGCGGCATGGGCGGCAGCTACACGCTGAAGCTGCCCGAGCTCTCCGCGCCGATCCTCGAGCGCAAGCTGGTCAACATCGAGCAGGCCGGCGCGCCGCTGCTGCTCATCGACTGCCCCGGCTGCGTGATGCAGATCCGCGGCGGGCTGGATAAGAAGGGATCGAAGATCAAGGTAGAGCACACGGTCGAGCGGTTGGCCGAGTGCCTGGAGTAACGGAATAAGACGGTTGGCTTATCGCACGGCCTCTGCAACTGGAGACGAGTTCCACCTCGGAGGCCGGCGTTCCTTGTGTTTTTCGATAGCTGCGCTTCAGAGGCCCCGGCTACGCCGCCGGGGCGGTATCAGTGTAGAGCCTATCGATCTCGTTGCGATAGCGGGCCTCAACGCTGCGGCGGCGGAGTTTGAGCGTTGGCGTCAAGGTTCCGTTTTCGATGCTCAACTCTTCGCCGATGACCAGCACTTTCTTCAGCCGCTCGTAGCGGGCGAGGTTGTGGTTGATCTGCTCGACGATGCCTTCATAAAGCTCCTGGACCTCGGTCAGTGTGGCGAGTTCGGCGCGCGAGCGGTAGGCGACGCCATGTTGCCGCGCCCACTCCTCCAGCGCCGCAAAGGCGGGAGCGATGACGACGGCGGGGAAGCGGCGGCGATCGCCGATGATGGCGGCTTCGGCAACCAGGCTGTTGGCCTTCAGCGAATTCTCGATCGGCTGCGGCGCGATGAACTTTCCTCCCGAGGTCTTGATCAGGTCCTTCTTGCGATCGGTGATGGTGAGGAAGCCCTCGTCGTCGAGGTGAGCGATGTCTCCGGTCTTGAACCATCCGTCTTCGAATGCGTTGGCGGTTTCCTCGGGCATGTTCCAGTAGCCGTGGAAGACGCTGGGGCCGCGGACGAGGAGCTCGCCATCGTGTGCGATGCGAATCTCGACGGCCGGCAGCGGACGTCCCACGGTGCCCACCTTGCGCGCGCGCGGCGAATTGACGGCGATCACGGGCGAGGTTTCGGTGAGGCCGTAACCTTCATGGACCATGAGGCCGATCTGGGCGTACCAGTTGGCGAGCTCGGTTCCGAGCGGAGCTCCGCCGGAGATAAAGACGCGCACGCTTCCGCCAAAGCCGTGCATCACCTTGGAAAAGACAAGCCGGTTGGCGATCAGCCAGGCCAGCGATGTGGGGCGGCGTCCGGCGACGATCTCCGGCAGATGATTCCGCCCGACATTCATCGCCCAGCGGAAGATTTTGCGCTTGGCGGTCGAGGTTGCGGCCTCGCGCTGCGCCCGGTTGTAGACCTTCTCATACAGACGCGGCACGGCGACGAAGACCGTCGGGTGAAGCTCAAGCAGGATGCGCGGCACATCGTCGATGTTGGGACAGTAGGCGATGGTAACGCCACGGGAGAGCTCGGCAAGATCGACGTGGCGGGCGGTGATGTGCGAGAGCGGCAGGAAGCTTACGGCGAGATCTCCGCCGGCCTGGAAATCGAACTCGCTGAGGGAGACGGCGATGTTGGAGGCGAGATTCCCGTGGGTCAGCATCGCTCCCTTGGGTACGCCGGTGGTGCCACTGGTGTAGATGATGGTGGCAAGGTCGTCCGGGGCGATGGAGCGGGCAGCTTCGTCGAGCTCGGCAACGCGGCCGCTGGGCGCGTACTGCATGAACGAGGAGAAGGCGATTGCTCCGGAATCGGGCGCGGGCTCGTCCATCAGGATGACGGACTCGACGGCGGTCTCGGACTGAATCGAACGCAGCTTGGCGAGCTGCGCCGCCGTGGAGACAAAAGCCGTCCGCGCGCCGGAGTGATGGAGCAGAAAGGCGATCTGCTCGCCGGTGAGGGTGGCGTAAATGGGTACGGTGACCGCGCCCATCATCAGGATGGCAAAATCGGCGATCGTCCACTCCGGGCGATTCTCCGCGAGGATGGCGACGCGATCGCCGCGGCCGACGCCGAGGCGGCGCAGTGCGGTGAGCGTGGCCATAACCTTGCAATAGAGCTCCGACGACGAGATGGACCGCCACTGTGAGTTGCGCTCGTATAGCATCAGCCGCGGTTGATCGTGCTCGACGGTCTGAAAAAAGACATCTGCCAACGTGCGTGGATTGAAGTTGTCGTTCATGCCGTGGATATCCCCTTCAATTCGGGCGATTTTACTTTTGTAACCCTATTAAGATGATGTCTGCGGCAATATCAGCTACTTCGGATAACTTATAGTTCGAATGATCCAAAAGCCATGCGGTGACCATCTCGTCGAGGGCCCCGAAAAAGCACTTTGCGGCGATCTTGTCCGGCAGGTTGGGGCGAAAGGTCCCCTCCGCCTGGCCCTGACGAATTGCCTGCCGGAGCAGGTCAAAGTATTCGATCATGTGCTGGCGGGAAAAAGGTGCGAGCAAATGCGCACTCTGGCGCAACTCCATCTGAAAGACGACGGCGAGGTCGTGGTTTGAGCCGAGCGCCTCGAGATGAAGCTGCGCGATACGACGCAGCTTTTCCGCCGGCGAGTCAATCAGCGCCAGTTCGGAGCGAGCGCGGCTCATGAAGGCGTCAAAAGCGATATTGACCGCCGTCACCAGCAGCTCTTCCTTATTACGAAAATAGAGATAAATCGTGCCGTCGGCGACGCAGGCCCGGTCGGCGACGTCGGAGACGCGGGCGGCTTGGAACCCCTTCTCGGCAAAGACGGATATGGCGGCATCGAGGATGCGCTGGTACTTGTCGCCGGCCGGACGCAATTTGGCGGCTCCTTCAATGGCTGAAGTCTGCTTCGGGGCGCTTTCCATCTGAGAAATGCTTTCCCTGGTAGATTTCATAAATTTCGTAACTCTTAACCCGGAGCAGAACGCCCCGGCCCCTCCCCTTCGGGATGGACGGCAGACACCTTCGTGACAAGATAGTGCAAATTCCTCAATTGGGGAAGAGCAGAGTGATATCCGGGATGGATTTTGGTCACTGGTCAACCCTGCTGGAAGGACGATCATCGTAAATTCGGACGCCCGGCGCGCAGGCGGCCGGGAAGAGCAAAGAGCCCGACGGGAAGAAACGGCTGGGCGGCGCCGGCTTCGCCTTGAATTTTCAGGGAATTGCGACTCTTTACATGACAGCGCGCTCGGAAGCGGCCTGGTACAAAGACGCCATCATCTACGAGGTTCACGTCAGGGCCTTCTACGACAGCGTTACCGACGGCATCGGTGACTTTGGCGGCCTGACGCAGAAGCTCGATTACGTGGAGGATCTCGGGGTAACGGCGATCTGGCTGCTGCCCTTCTGTCCCTCGCCGCTGCGCGACGACGGCTACGATATCTCCAGTTACACCGACGTACACCCGGCTTACGGTACGCTGCGGGATTTCCAGAGGTTTCTGCGCGAGGCGCACCGGCGCGGGCTCAGGGTCATCACAGAGCTGGTGCTGAATCATACCAGCGACCAGCACGAGTGGTTCCAGCGCTCGCGCAGAGCCAGCCGCGGCAGCCGCTGGCGCAACTTCTACGTCTGGAGCGACACCCCGGACAAGTACGCCGAGGCGCGGATCATCTTCAAGGACTTCGAGGCTTCCAACTGGAGCTGGGACCCGGTGGCAAAGGCCTATTACTGGCATCGCTTCTACTCGCACCAGCCGGATCTGAACTGGGATAACCCGGAGGTGAAGCAGGCGATGTTTTCGGCGATGGACTTCTGGCTGGATATGGGAGTCGACGGGCTGCGGCTCGACGCCGTGCCGTATCTCTGCGAGCGCGAGGGAACAAACTGCGAAAACTTGCCGGAGACGCACGCCGCGCTCCGCGAGGTTCGGGCGCACGTAGAGGAGAAGTACCACAACAAGATGCTGCTGGCCGAGGCCAACCAGTGGCCGGAGGACGCCGTTGCCTACTTTGGAGGCGGCGACGAGTGCCAGATGGCGTTCAACTTCCCGGTGATGCCGCGAATGTTCATGTCTCTGCAGATGGAGGACCGCTATCCGCTGACGGACATCATGAAGCTGACGCCGCCGATTCCGGAGGGCTGCCAGTGGGCTCTCTTTCTGCGCAATCACGACGAACTGACGCTGGAGATGGTCACCGACGAAGAGCGCGATTTCATGTACCGGACTTACGCGCACGACCGGCAGATGCGGATCAACCTCGGCATCCGCCGGAGACTTGCGCCGTTGCTGGAAAACGACCGCCGCAAGATCGAGCTGATGAACGCACTGCTGTTTTCGCTGCCCGGAACGCCAATCATCTACTACGGCGACGAGATTGGGATGGGAGATAACGTCTATCTCGGCGACCGCAACGGCGTGCGCACCCCGATGCAGTGGAGCGCCGATCGCAACGCCGGTTTTTCGCGGGCGAATCCGCAGCGGCTCTTCCTGCCGGTGAACATCGATCCCGAGTATCACTACGAAGCGGTGAACGTGGAGACGCAGCAGCGCAATCCGCACTCGCTGCTGTGGTGGATGAAGCGCTCGATCGCGCAGCGCAAGCAGCTCCGCGCCTTCGGACGCGGAACGCTGGAGTTTCTGCAGCCCGCCAACCGTAAGGTGCTCGCATTCTTCCGGCACTTCGAGAAGGAGCACATCCTGGTGGTGGCGAACCTTTCGCGCTTCAGCCAGTCGGTTTCACTGGATCTGACGAAGCACCAGGGCTCGCACTTGCTGGAGATCTTCGGCGCCACGTATTTTCCGACGGTCGGCGGCGAGCCATACTTTCTCTCGCTGGCGCCGTATGCATTCTTCTGGTTCCGGCTGCTGCCGCAGGAGGCCGGCGAGGAACTGGTAGCCGAGGGAGACGGAGAGATTCCGGTGGCGACGCTGGCGCTCGCCTCGCTGCGCGAGCTCTGGAGCGAGAGCATGCTGGAGGCGCTGGCACGGATTCTGCCGCGAGTCCTGCGCAAACGCCGCTGGTTCCTCGGACGCACCCGCACCATCACGCAGGTACGGGTGCAGGATGTGCTTCCGCTGCAGTCGCCCGAGGTCGCCATGCTGATGCTGCGCGTGGAGTACAGCGAGGGCGAGGACGAGTGCTATACGCTTCCATTGGCGCTGGCGATGGGAAAAGATGCCGAGGCGGCGCTGCGCGATCATCGCGAGGCGGTGCTGGCAAAGCTCGAAGTTGGAGGAGAGAGTCCGGCGCTGCTGCACAGCGCACTGCTGGAGCGGCGCTTCAGCGACACACTGCTGAGCGCGGTCTTGAAGCGCAGAAAATTCAAAGGAACATACGGAGAGCTGACGGCGGGACACACGCGGGCCTTTCGCGAGGCCTGGGCGCATGGGCGCTCCACTCGCGAGCCGCAGGTGCAGATCACCGATTCTCCTGCCACCTTCGTCAACCTCGGCGAGGATCTTGTGCTGAAGCTCTACCGCAAGGTCGAGGAGGGGAAGAATCCGGATCGCGAGATGGAGGAATTTCTCTGCGAGAAGACGGCGTTTACGCATACGCCGCAGGCGCTGGGATGGATCGAATACTGCCGGCAGAGCGACGACGAGGTGCAGCGGACGACGCTGGCCATTGTGACCAGCCAGTGCCACAACGCAACGCCGGGCTGGAATTACGCCATCGACCACCTGAGCCTCTACTTTGAGCACGCGCTGGCGGTGAACGAAGAAGAGCCGCGGCTGAAGGAGCTGACAACGAGCGCTCCGCTGGAACCGGAGCTGCGATCGCCGCCGGCGCTGATGGCAGAGCTGCTGGGCTCCTTCGATACCATCGCGCTGACGCTGGGAGAGCGCACAGCGGAGCTGCATGCGGCGCTCAGCAGCCATCCCGAAGTACCCGACTTCGCTCCTGAGCCGTTCACCGACTTTTACCGGCTCGGCCTTTATCACGGAATGCTGGGGCTGGCGGGGCGCTCGCTGGAGGCGCTGCGGCACGCGCTGCCTTCGCTCTCCGGAGAGGCGCGGGCTTTGGCCGAGGAACTGGTGGCGGGCGATGAGAGGATCCGGCGCGCGCTGCAGCCGCTGCGCGATCAGCGCCTTACCGGTTCGCGCATCCGCATCCACAACGATTACGAGCTCACCAACCTGTTGATCGCGGACAATGACGTGATGATCCGCAACTTCGACGGACCGGCAGGGAGGCCGCTGAGCGAGCGGCGCATCAAGCGCTCGGCGCTGCGCGACGTCGCCAGCATGATCCGGTCGCTGCACTATGCGGCGCATGCGGTCTCCTTCGGACTCGTGCCGGGAGTGGTGAAGGGGCGCGAGCAGGCGGCGCGGCTCGACCGCTGGGCCGAACACTGGCACCAGTGGGTCTCGGCGCTGTTCCTGCAGGGCTATCTGCGGGCCTCGCGCGGAGCCGATTACCTTCCGCGAAGCGAGAAAGAGACGTGGATTCTGCTGCGCGCTCAACTGGTCGAGAAGGCGCTGATGGAGATCGCCTACGAGCTGGAGTATCGGCCGGAGTGGCTGAGGATTCCGGTGCACGGGCTGCACGCGCTGGTGAGCTGGGAGCGGCGCGAGAAGACGGTATGAGCCGCGCTCAAGCATGGCGGGCCGGCTGCCGATAAGGCAATGGGGAGCCGTCTCGGATGCCGGAGATCGAAGCCGATCTGTTTCGAAGTTCCAGCTTGAAGCATCGGGCGCAGGAGAGCCGCTAGCCATGTTCATCGTCATCGGCGCCATCGTCGTCTTTGGCTGCATTGTCGGCGGCTTTCTGATGGAGCACGGCAACATCCTCGTGTTGCTGCAGCCGGCGGAGCTGATCATCATCGGCGGCGCGGCCGTGGGCACGCTGCTGATCGCCAATCCGCTTCACGTCATCAAAAAGATTGCCGCCGGAGTAGCGAGATCGCTGAAGGGATCGCAGTTCACGAAGGCGTTTTATCTTGAGACGCTGAAGATGAGCTACGAGATTCTGAACAAGGCGCGCAAAGACGGACTGCTGGCTATCGAATCCGATATCGAGGAGCCGGAGAAGAGCGCGATCTTCAGCAAGTATCCGAAATTTCTGAAGGACCATCACATGCGTGACTTTGTCTGCGACACGCTGCGGATGGCGGTGACCGGCGGCATCGATCCCTTCGATCTCGACCAGATGATGGATCTCGATATGGAAGTTTCGCACCGCGAGGCGAACGCGCCGATTGCGGCGCTGAGCACGATGGCCGACGCGCTGCCGGGGTTGGGTATTGTGGCGGCGGTGCTCGGAGTGGTGGTGACGATGGGCGCACTGGGCGGCCCGCCTGAGGAGATCGGACACAAGGTAGCGGCGGCGCTGGTGGGAACCTTCCTCGGTATTCTGCTCTGCTACGGACTCGTGGGGCCGATCTCGCAGAACATGGCGAAGGCCGCCGAAGAGGAGCATGCCTACGTCTACGTGGTGCGCGTACTGATGATCGCGTTCATCAAGGGAGCCGCGCCGATCCAGGCGCTGGAGTTCGGGCGCAGGGCGATTCCGATGCACTTGCGGCCGGGCTTCAATGAGATGGAAAAGAGCTGCAAGGGCAGCGGCGCAGCGGCGGTGGCGTAGGTCCTATGCCGAGCGGGCCGCTCATCATCAAGAAGATCAACGGTCACGGAGGCCACCACGGCGGCGCATGGAAGGTGGCCTACGCCGACTTCGTGACGGCGATGATGGCGCTGTTCATCGTGCTCTGGCTGCTGAACACCAGCAAGCAGGTGCAGGAGGCGGTGGGCGGATACTTCAAGGATCCCTCGGGAAGTTCGAAGATGGTCGGCAGCTCGATGAAAGGCTCGGGCGAGTCGATCAGCCTGCGCAAAGAAGACATGAGCAAAATCAAGGAGGCGCTTGAGAAGCAGATCAAGGCGCTGCCGGATTTCGACAAGCTGAAAAAACATATCGAGATGACGATCACCGCCGAGGGACTGCGCATCGAGCTGACCGAGGGCGAGAAGGGAACGTTCTTCGAGCTTGGCAGCGCCGTGCCGAGCGCGAGCGGCAAAGAGCTGCTGGAGGCGCTGGCCAGCGAGGTGGGCCTGCTTCCGAATCATCTCTCCATCGAGGGCCACACCGATTCGAAGCCATACTCGGGCGGGCTGACGGGCTACAGCAACTGGGAGCTCTCGGTCGATCGCGCCAACGCCGCGAGGAGAATCATGCAGAGCTCGGGGCTGCGGGAGGACCAGGTGAAGCAGGTGCGCGGCTTCGCCGATCAGTATCCGCGCGCGGGCAGCACTCCGGATGACCCCGCAAACAGGAGAATCTCGCTGATCGTGCAGTATCTGGAGAAGAACGCGGGCGCTGAGTCGCAGTCAGCAGAAGAAAACGCAGCGAAACGAGAGGGCAAGTAAGTCAGCCGCTAAAGCTGCCGGCGGCATGAGCGTCCCACATCTGCCAACTGCGGGCAGATATGGGGCACCTTCGGTGGAAAAGTTTTGAGATGTGGGCCACCAGCCAACTGGCCAGAAGCAAAAGGGGCGGAGGCGCGAACAAAAGGTTGCTCGACTACGGACGCGCATTAGCGCGTCCGTAGCTCGCAATGACAGGGCTTTCGTGAGTCACTTGATCGTTACCATTTCGGCGATCTTCTGCTTCCACTCGCGTGGGCCGGTTTCGTGGACGGCGCTTCCGTTGGAATCGACGGCTACCGTTACCGGCATGTCTTCGATGGTGAACTCGTAGATCGCCTCCATGCCGAGGTCTTCGAAGGCGAGGACGCGCGACTTCTTGATGGCCTTGGCGACCAGGTAGGCTGCGCCGCCGACGGCCATCAGGTAGACGGCCTTGTTGTCCTTGATGGCTTCGATGGCGACCGGGCCGCGCTCGGCCTTGCCGACCATGCCGATCAGTCCGGTCTGCTCCAGCATCTGGCGGGTGAACTTATCCATGCGCGTGGAGGTGGTGGGGCCGGCGGGGCCGACGACCTCGTCGCGGACGGGATCGACCGGGCCGACGTAGTAGATGAAGCGGTTGGTGAAATCGACCGGGAGCTTTTCGCCGCGGTTGAGCATGTCGGTGAGGCGCTTGTGGGCGGCGTCGCGTCCGGTGAGCAGCTTGCCGCTGAGTAGGACGACCTCGCCGGGCTTCCATGTGCGGATCTCCTCGCGGGTGACCGTGTCCAGATTGACGCGGCGCGCCGAGGCCGGGCTGTAGGTGAGCGCGGGCCAATCCTTCAGCGAGGGCGGAGTGAGTGAGACCGGGCCGGAGCCATCCATGACGAAGTGCGCGTGGCGCGTGGCGGCGCAGTTGGGAATCATGGCGACGGGGAGGTTGGCGGCGTGGGTAGGATAGTCGCGCACCTTGACGTCGAGGACGGTGGTGAGGCCGCCGAGTCCCTGCGCGCCGATGCCGAGGGCGTTGATCTTTTCGTAGAGTTCGAGGCGCAGCTCTTCGGCGCGCGTCTTGGCTCCGCGAGCCTTGAGTTCGTGTATGTCGATGGGCTCCATCAGCGCCTCTTTGGCGATGAGCATCGCTTTTTCGGCGGTTCCGCCGATGCCGATGCCGATGATTCCGGGCGGGCACCAGCCGGCGCCCATCGTCGGGACGGTCTTCAGCACCCACTCGATGATGGAGTCGGAGGGATTGAGCATGGCGAACTTCGATTTCGCCTCCGAGCCGCCGCCCTTGGCAGCGACGATCACCTCAAGCTTGTCGCCGGGGACGATGCTGATGTTGACGACGGCGGGGGTGTTGTCGCGGGTGTTCTTGCGGGCGCCGGCGGGATCGGCGAGAACCGAGGCGCGCAGCTTATTCTCCGGCAGAAGGTAGGCGCGGCGCACGCCCTCGTTGATCATCTCTTCCAGCGGCAGCGTGCCCTGGAAGTGGACATCCATGCCGACCTTGAGAAAGACGGTGACGATGCCGGTGTCCTGGCAGAGGGGGCGATGGCCCTCGGCGCACATGCGTGAGTTGATGAGCAGTTGTGCGATGGCATCACGGGCGGCCGGAGCCTGCTCGCGCTCGTAGGCTTCGGCGAGCGAGCGGATGAAATCGACAGGATGATAGTAGGAGATGAACTGCAGGGCGTCGGCAACGCTCTGAATGAGGTCTTCTTGCCGGATGATGGTCATGATGAGTAGCCCCAGTGAGGATTGTGAACCCGCTGACATTATCGAACAAAAAACCGCCCCGGGGCGAGGAGGTTGATCGGAGCGAGATCCCACATCTGCCAAAGGAGGGCAGATGTGGGGCACCTGCAAGGTTGGGTCCTACTTGCTGGCCTTCTTTGCCGTGCTTTTGGTGGCGTCAGGGAGCCAGTCCATCATGCTGCGGAGCTTCGCTCCGACCTCTTCGATCTGGAGCTTCTTTTCGGCCTCGCGGAGCTGGTTGAAGTGCTTGTTGCCGCCGCGGTACTCGGCCAGCCACTCGCGGGCAAATTCGCCGGACTGGATATCGGCGAGCACCTTCTTCATCGCCTGGCGGGTGGTGTCACCGACGACGGCCTCGCCGCGGGTGAGGTCTCCGTACTCGGCTGTGTTGGAGATCGAATAGCGCATGCGCGCGAGTCCGCCCTCGTAGATGAGATCGACGATCAGCTTGACCTCGTGCAGGCACTCGAAGTAGGCGATCTCGGGCTGGTAGCCGGCCTCGACGAGCGTCTCGAAGCCTTTCTTGATCAGCGAGGTCAATCCTCCGCAGAGGACGGCCTGCTCGCCGAAGAGATCGCTCTCGGTCTCTTCCTTGAAGGTGGTCTGCAGCACGCCGGCGCGGGTAGAGCCGATGCCGTCGGCGTAGGCGAGGGCGAGCTCCTTGGCGTGGCCGCTCGAGTCCTGGAAGATGGCGACGAGCGCGGGAACGCCGCGGCCCTCCATGTACTGACGGCGGACGAGATGGCCGGGGCTCTTGGGCGCGATCATCACCACATCGACATCGGCGGGCGGAACGATAGCCTTGAAGTGAATCGAGAAGCCGTGCGAGAAGCCGAGCACCTTGCCCTTGGTGAGGTGCGGGCGAATGGCGGATTCGTAGAGCTCGGCCTGGGTCTC